>JAANMW010000865.1_pt1 | contig 35199 bp, 21 predicted proteins | sample 7279671 | NCBI WGS metagenome assembly JAANMW01 (sample SAMN14094541, study PRJNA606508) | bioreactor metagenome | isolation source: A lab-scale SPAN reactor treating ammonium-rich wastewater day 247 | place: Ireland: Galway | collected 2017-09-19 | reverse complement strand
TCAGTTTGGGTCAGATTCACAGGCGGTGCTTGTCGCGGCATGTGCACAGATTATCAGGCCTCACGTATAACTCCAGTTATTTGTAAGACACTACACTAGCCCGATTTCAGTTTGCCAAGCTTGAATCGCAGTTGCTCCTCAAACCGTTCTTTCGAGAGCGGGATGCCGCCAGTCAGCGACTTCACTGAAGCATCGAGTTTCGTGAACACCACCTCACGCGGGACGAGCGTCCATCCACTGGGTTTGGGATCATAGCCCACAACAAATCAGACAATCTCGGCATTGGACAGATGGCGCTCTCGATCCAAGCCGACAAGCGAACCAAAGAAGGCTTCGTCGATGACAACTGCCAGCTTTTTCCCCCAAGTGCGGATTGTTGGGACTTTCGTTTGAAGCTGAGGCAATAGACGTTTCGGCCCTGAGCTTCGCCAATCTGGTCGGCGGTGCTTTGCTGGAAATGGCAACGCTTCCGATTCAGCTTGGGCCAGCATCTTGAACTCGTTCGCCATGCTCTTGCCTGAAAAATACACGGCTTGAAGCTCAAGCGCACACCAGTCCATCGGGTCGCGGGAGGGGTGAACAAGAACATTGTCAATGCGGCCGATAAAATCGCGCGAGTCATCTTCATCTTCGTCGGGCGACTCCTCTGGGCGCAAGCGGTCGAGAAAACCAATCTCACTGAGGATGGTTGGCGTATCTGTCTGCAAGAGTGTTTCACCCACCCAACGGAAAATTGTGTCGGCTTCAAGAAACCGTTGCGGACAAGTAGTAATTATCGGGCCAGTTCCACAAACCGGGCCGTCCGCGATTTGCTGATACTGTCTCAAAGAGCAAACACCGCCTTTTTTGTTGCACTTTGCGTCACTCTGAAACGGACAAGGCACGCCAAGAATTGCGTTGGCATCGCATTCGGTTTTCGCACGTTGAAAACGTTCCACCGCAGAAAGGGTCTCAAATCCTGCTCCATACCACTCTCCGATTGAATAGCGGTTGCGGATCTTCGGCTTCTTCGGTTTCGCCATGCGCTTTGGTTATCCGAATTGAGTTTGAATAGCCAATAAGATATGCGTTTTTGGAACGTGATCTATTTGCCCGGTGGTGTGGGCGGCTTTGCCGACGATACCATCAGCGCCTGAAGTTCGCGGTGGTTCAGCTTGCCGGTGCCGAGTTTGGGTATCTCCTTCACCACTCTGATCTCACGCGGCACGCTGAGATTCGTCAACCCTTTCGCTTTGATGGCGTCGCGGATTTCGTCCAGGGTCAGTTTCGGTTCGTTGGTCACGGCGATGAGCGCCTCGCCTTTGTGCTCATCGGGCCGCGTGATGACGGCGGTCTGGCAGTGGAGGCCGTAGTGCGGGAACGCTCCCGCCAGCGCATCTTCCACCGCCGTGAGACTCACCATCTCGCCGCTCACCTTGGCAAAACGTTTCATCCGGCCACGGATGTGCAGATAGCCATCCGGATCCACGCTCACGACATCGCCGGTGTCATACCAGCTGTCGAGGGCCAGGAATTGCGCGTTTGCGTCCGGGTTCAGGTACCCTTTCATCACGTTCGGTCCGCGCACGTAAAGCCGTCCGCCGTCTGCCACGCCTTCAACCGGTTCCAATCGGTATTCCATGCCCGGCAGGAGCCGGCCCACGGAGCCGTTGCGCGGTTCGAGGGGCGTGTTGACGCTCACGCATGGAGCACATTCCGTCGCGCCATAACCTTCGAGGATGCGCACGCCGTATTTCTGCGCCCAAAGCAGCGCGGTGGCTTCCTGCAATTTCTCCGCGGCCGCAAACAAATACCGGAGGCTGCGGAAGTCGTAGGGATGCCCCTTGCGCGCGTAGCCGTTCAGGAAAGTGTTCGTGCTGAGAAACACCGTGCAGTCGCGGTCGTAGAGCACCGCCGGCACCACACGATAATGCAGCGGCGAAGGATAGAGAAAGACATACAGCCCGCGCACCAGCGGCAGGAAGGTTCCCACGGTGAGACCGAAACTGTGGAAGAGCGGCAGGCAGTTGAAGACCCGGTCGCAATCGGTCAAATCGGTGACGGCCAGCATCTGGCGGATGTTGGCGAGGATGTTCCGGTGCGTCAGTTCAACGCCCTTGGGCACGCCTTCGGAGCCGCTCGTGAAAACAATCACCGCTGCGGAGCCCGCAGACGGGGGATGGAGGGCGGGGGATGGAAGATGGAAGACATGACGGAGCAGAGTGACGACTTTCTGAAGGCCGCTGACGCCGGCGCGCACGTCTTCGAGATAAATCAGATTGATGCCCGCCTTCGCGAAGGCATCCACGTGCAGCCGGGCGCGTTCAAGAAAGGCGCGCGAGGTGATGATGTGTTTCAGTCCGGCGAGTTCCACGCACGCCAGCATCGTGGGGATGCCCGAGGAAAAGTTCAGCAGGGCGGGTGCTTTGCCCAGTCGCCACAAGGCAAGGATGACCACCGGGGTGGCGTTGACATTGGGCAACAACAGACCGACCCGCTCGCCATCGGCAATTCTGCCGCGCAAGGCGTGCGCCAGCAGGTCCGCCCCGACCATCAGCTTCCGGTAAGTCAGCGTTTGCAGCGTCACGTCTTCGAGGGCGGTATGGCCGGGATGTGTGCGAGCGGTTTGCGCCACCGCCGCCAGGACATTCTGTGCGCCGAACGACATCTCGACTTCAAACCGTTGCCGCACCATTTGATCGCGAAGCCAGTTGGTCAGGAGCGCCCGTGCGCGGGTGGTGCTGACCTCCCCCAACTCGGGCGCCGTCAGAATGGGGCTGAAATGCGCCGTCACTTTGGGAAAGCATTGTTTCCCGTTCGGATTGGGGGAAAAGGGCAGGCGGTCAACGCCACGCAAATAAGCGGTGATGACCTTTGCCTTGGTTTTGAAAATCAAGAATCCGGTGCCATCGAACAGCTTCATCAAGTTGCCTGTGCGCGACAGCCGGCCCTCGGCAAACAGCACGAGCCGCCCGCCGCCTTGGAGGAATTCCGCCATGCGTTTCACCGCGTACGGCGAGGCGGGATCCACCGGCAGGGTGTAACGGTTGATCATTATTTTCCGGTGCAACCAGCTCCTTTGCGCCGCGATGCTGGAAGTGACCATCTTCCAATCGTCCGCCAGGCAGACCCAGAGAAACAGCCAGTCAATCCAGGAGCAGTGATTGGGAATCAGCAGCACCGGGCCGGGCGTGTTGAGCGCGGCCAGGTCGTAAGCCCGGAAGCGAAAAAAGCCCCGGAGCAAAACGCGGAGGAACGTTTTCATTGCTCGGGGAATTGCATCATTGGTGCGTGGGCACTTCAAACCAAATGTGCCGGGCAACCGTAAATTGGAGCGTCGGGCTGCGGCGAGGCAAAAGGAAGGACCCAACCCCCAAGCCACCGGGGTTGTGAGCAATGACAGCATTCCGACAGAAGCGACTCCCCGGTGTCGCTTGTCCGATTCACGTTCCGGCTACGCGTCGTTATCCAGGCGGTCGCGGATGGTTTGCGCGAGTTCCTTGGCGGCGAACGGCTTGGTGAGAAAGTTAACCCCTTCCTGCATGGGAAAACCCTTGCCGGCCACCTCGGCGCTGTAACCACTCATGTAAATCACTTTCAGCTTGGAATTCTCCTCAAGCAGACGTTGCGCTAAAGCTATTCCAGTCATGCCATCGGGCATCACCAAATCGGTCAGCACTAACCGGATTTCGTCGCGGTTCTCCTGCCAGACCTCCAAGGCTTTGACCCCGGTGGGCGCTTCCAGAATGCGGTAGCCGAGTCGGGAGAGGGTCAGGCGCACGGAAAGGCGCACCGACAGATCGTCTTCCACCAGCAAAATCGTCTCCTGGCCGCCGCGCATGGCCGTCGGCGCCGGTGGTGACGACTTGGCGTCCGCGCGCGTGGCCAGCCGCGGGAGATAAATACGGAACGTCGTCCCCTGGCCGACTTCGCTATAGACATTGATCCAGCCTTGATGTTGTTGCACGATGCCGAAAACGGTTGCCAATCCGAGGCCCGTGCCCTTGCCGACATCCTTGGTGGTGAAGAACGGCTCGAAGATCCTGGGAAGAATCTCCGGGGGAATGCCTTTGCCGTTGTCACTGACGCTCAAGCAGGCAAATGAGCCTGGCCGCGCCAGGGCTGATTGAGCGATGGCGAATTCATCGAATTCCACGCCGGAGGTTTCGATGACCAGTTGGCCGCCGTTGAGCATGGAGTCGCGGGCGTTCGCCGCGAGATTCATCAGCACCTGGTCCACCATGCCCGCGTCGGCATGGATGAACAGCGGCTGCGCGGCCGATTTGAACTGAACTTCGATGGTTTCGCCGAGCATGCGCCGCAGCATTTTGATGGTGGTGGTGATCGAGTGGCTCAGGTCCAGATCGCGCGGCTGGAACGATTCGCGCCGGCCGAATAATAGCAACTGCCTCGTCAAGGCGGCGCCGCGTTCCACGGCGAGGCGAATATCATCAGCCATACTCGACTGTTCGACGGTAAGACCGTCGCTGGATTTAAGCAAACCTGCCTGCATTTGGATCACGGCCAGTATGTTGTTGAAATCATGCGCCACGCCGCCCGCCAGCGTGCCGATTGCCTCCATCTTTTGCGTCTGGCGCAATTGCGATTCGAGTTGCATTTCCCGCGTGACGTCCCGCTTCACGGCCACGTAGTTGATGGTTTTCCCGGTTGCATCCCGCACCGGCGATATGGTGGCTTCCTCCTCGTAGAGTATGCCATCCTTGCGCCGATTGATCATGTGGCCGTGCCAGACTTCCCCGCGCCCAAGCGCATCCCACATCCGGCGGTAGAACGCGGCATCATGCTTGCCGCTCTTGAGGAGGCGCGGATTCTGGCCGAGCATCTCGGCAATGGTATAGCCGGTGGTTTTCTCAAACGCCGGATTCGCATAGAGGATGGCGCCACTGGTGTCGGTGATCACAACGGTCTCGGTAGCTTGCGCGACGGCCATGGCCAGCCGGGCGTGGGAGATCCCCGCCTGTTTACGTTCGGTGATGTCAAAATACGTTCCGAGCACACCGCGGACCTCCCCCTTGGAATCGCGCAGCGGGAGTTTGCTCGTCAGCAGCGTGATGCTGTTCCCCTCGGGGCTCGTCTGGGGTTCTTCGATGAGTAGCTTGGAGACGTTGCTTTCCATGACCTCGCGGTCACCGGCGCGATATAACGCCGCCTGATCCCGCCACCCCATCTGGTAATCATCCTTCCCGATGATGTCCTTCGGCTCGGCAAATCCGGCATCACGCGCGAAGGCCGTGTTGCAGCCCAGGTAAACGAGATGCTTGTCCTTCCAGAATACCCGCACCGGTATGGCGTTGAGAATCCCTTCGGTGATCTCGTGTGATGCGCGTAGCGCCTCCTCTGTCCGCTTGCGCGCGGTGATGTCACGGATATTGCATTGGATCACCTTGGTGCCACGGGCTTGATACACGTTGCTGACAAACTCGACGGAAATGCCACGGCCATCCTGCGTTTCCAAGGGCAGGTCTTCATAACGGACATAGCCATCTTTTTGCAGTCGTTCCAAAACCTTCTGATTGGCCACGATGTCCCGGAACGGACTCAGTTCGCCAACGGTTTTGCCGACCATTTCGTCGTGGGAAATGCCCAGCAGTTCCACCAGGAAAGGATTCACATCGCTGACGCGTCCCGTGTCAAACTCCAGAATCAAGATGCCGTCCTGCGCCGCCTCGAACAGCCGCCGGTAGCTGATCTCGGAGGCATGGAGCGACGCGCTCTGCGCCTCGGCCTTTTCTGTCCGCAGTTCGGCCTGCTCCGTCCGGGTGTTGGCTGCCTCGGTTCGCGCCTCGGCCTGCTTCGTCCGTGTCTCCGCCCGCAAAATCTGCGTGTCGTGACCGGGCAGCTTCGCGGTTTGATGGTTCTCCCTTAGCTCGCCTTCATCACGAGGCACGGTTTGCCCTGAATCCTTGGCCGGTGATGGCGGGGGCTTCGTTGTGGAAGTGTCCTTGGACATCATGGCATTAGACCATAAGCCCGAACGCCCGGCGGGCAAGATAGGGGATGTCCCCCCTGTGCCGGGCTTGAGGAATCCGGCTCCGCCAGAGCAATCCGGAATCCAACGAGCGATGACTGACGCGCCAAAGATAAACCGCGCTCCAGCCGGCGGGGTTCTCTCCCGTTTCGACCAAGTCCGCAATTATCGGTGTTACGGAGAACTTCAGATGGGCGAAACGCCCTACGGTGAATCCCCACCATGGCACCGACTTACTCCCAGGTTAAGGTAAGGTGCTTTGAAAGCTCAAAAAACCTCGCACCTTGGAACGCCAACCGTTGGCCAGGCGCCGGACGCCGCCGTCAAGCTGCACCGCATTCTCGTGGTGGACGACGACGATTCCATTCGCCAACTCAACACGGCAGTGCTCACGCGCGCAGGCTACGCCGTGGACGCGGCGGAAAATGGGGTGGTGGCCTGGCACGCCCTCAATGCCGAGAGCTACGATCTCTTAATCACCGATAACAACATGCCCGCGTTGACCGGCATCGAACTGCTCCAAAATATGCGGGCCGCCCGCATGTGTCTGCCGGTCATTGTCGCTTCGGGAAGTTTTCTTCCGCCCGCCCCTGCCGCCCGCCCCTGGCTGCAACCCCAGGCAACGCTGGTCAAGCCCTATAGCATCGAGCAGTTATTGGATACCGTGAACAAGGTGCTGCGCAACGCCGACCACACCGCCGGCAACGGCGCGGGGGTTGCCGGGCAACCGTTGAAGGACCAGGAAGTTGCACCCGAGGTCGTTCTCCGAGCCGACCCGCCGCTGGCCGCGCACCGCATTCTCGTGGTGGATGAAGACCGCGACCTCTGCCGACTGTATGTCGAGACGCTGGCAGGTCTCGATTGCCGCGTTGACGTTGTCGCGGATGGGGCCGCTGCCTGGGCAGCGCTACGCGCCAACCATTACGATCTGCTGATTGCCGAGCATGAACTGCCGACCCTGACGGGCCTTGAACTGGTCAGGAAGCTGGGCGCCGCCCGCCTGGCCGTGCCGGTCGTCCTGGCCGCCGCGCGCTTGCCCGTGTACGAACTGGCTCGAAACCCGGCGCTGCAACTGGCGGCCACCCTCGCCAAACCATTTGCCGTTGAAGCGCTGCTCGACACGGTGAAGCACATCCTGCGCGCGACCGTCCGTCCGCGCGAGCCGGCGTCCTCGGCCCCCGTCCTGCAGGACTCGCCGCCAACTGGGAGCTGGCAGTTATGATGAGTCCATCCCCAAGCCGGCGTCCCGACACCCCGGTCGGTGCTAAGTCGGCGAATTTCTCCCCGGAACTGAACCCCCAACACCTCATCGCAACCACCGCCCAAAATCATGGAACCGAATCACATTGTGGAATGGCAGGAAACCGCGCCGGGAATCTGGACCCCAGTGCCCGAGGCTCAACGACCTTCGCCAAAAGGGCCCGTCCGCAGAATTGACTCGCTAATGGCCAATCCGCTTCCGCCAGGGACAAATCGGCAAGCCGAGCCAACACTGCATCCTGCCCTCGCTCCCCCAGCCGCTCGTGCCTAACTGCCGACGACAAATCCTGCGGCCATCGTGAAGGTGGTCGCAGGTTTCTCGTTTCGGGGTCGCCCGCACAAGCCAAATCAGGCGGCGTCCAGCCACGAATCAAAACTCCGTGCCGCGGGTGTGGTTTGCCATTGCCTGGGCTTGGGCAGTGATCCCGACCTCACGCATGGAACCCGCCGGCAGTTCGCGCACCCAGTTGCCTGCCGCCTCGGCGTCTTGGGCGGTCCAAAGGGCCAGAAGGTTTTGCACTGCCGCATCACGCGAAGGAATATCCGGGAATTGGGATACCCACGCCGCGGCCGCTTGCGGAGAGAACTGTGCCCAGCGTTGGACGATGGATACCGCGGCCCGGTCTTGTTCTTCCCCCGCGCCGAGAAGGTCGGCGACGAGCGCCGCGGCCATCGCTCCGTCCTGCTCGGCCGAGGCGATGGCCACAGCGGCAACCAATCGTTGGCGGAGGTCTGGATCGGGCACTTCCAAGGCCCAAGTGACAGCAGCGGTGGAATCAGTTCCAGCCCATTGGCTCACGGCATGAACCAGCAAATCGTCGCGCTCGCGGCTGGATGGAAATTTGCCCGCCAGTGCAAGCGCCACGCCCGGCTCGGTTCGGGCGGCTTCGTAGGCGAGGGCGAGAGTCACTGCTGGTTTGCTGCCGCCTTCGGGCAAGGCATCCACCCAAGCTGCGGCAGCCGGCAGGTCGGTGTCGGCCCAGGCGATGGCGACATGTTCGAGCGCGGAGCGTCTCTCAGTACGTTCGGGAAGCAGCGAAGTCCAGCCTGCCGCAGCCACGGGATCACTTTCCGCCCAGCGACGTACCAACAGCAGGCTCAGTTCCGCGGCCTCGGGACTGGCGTCGAGCGCAAGCGAATCGAGCATGGCGGGCAGATCAGCATCGGCAACGGATTCAGCCGCGCGTTCAAGCGATTCACTTCTGCGGTCAGAGTCGGTTTCGGCTGCGATTGCCGCGAGGAGCAGGGCGTGCATCGGTTGGACCGCTGTTTCCGGGAGTTCGCGAGGCGCGACCTTCCGAATAGGAGCAGCCTCGGAAACCTCTTGTGCATCGGCGCCGGCCAGCTCGCCTTCAGGCACGGGTGGCGGGTTGAAATCCGGGCGGCGCAACGTCACCAGCAGCAGCAGCGACAACCCTGCCAGTCCGAGGGCGATCAACTCTTTCATAGGCGCACCGTTTCGAAGCGGAGGGCTTACGGGACAACGGTCAAATTGGAAAACGTGGCCGTGTTCAGCGTGCTGGAACTGCCGGAAGCGACCGAGAGCCCAACGTGAATGCTCGTGGCCATCGTGATGCTGCGCGAGTTCACCAGGGTCCAGGTGGTCCCGTTGGCGGAACGGTAGCCGTAGAGCGTGCCGCCGGTGCGCACCAGGCGAAGCCAAACGTTCGGAGGTGTGCCGATAATCGAGGTCGTGGACGAAGTGCTGCCGCCGGTGCTGCTGCGGCGCTGCCAGCGAAATTGGCCGTCCGGGGAAATGCCCATGAAGGCGTACTTCGAGCCGCTGGTCAGGCTCTCGCGAATCATCACGCCGACGCGACCGCTCGTGCCGGTGTTGGCCAGCGAATTGAGGCGCACCTTGATTTCGCCGTCACCGGTCAAGGTTTGATAGGCGAAGCGGAAGTTATCGGCTGTGCTGCCGATGTTGCCGGCGCCCTTCACAGTGTAAACGCCGTTGGACACGCTGGCACTGCCGACCACACCCACGCTGCCGATATCAACCGTCTTCCACGGGGCAGGCAAACCTGACACACTGATGGTGACCGCGGATGAATTCACCGTGCTCCCAGCGCCATAGACCGCCCGCGCCGTCAGGCTGTAGCTGCCGGCAAGTACGTTGCTCCAGGTGAAGCTGTAGGGCGAAGATGTGTCTTCACCCAGCAGCGTCGCGCCGTTGTAGAATTGAACCTTGGTGATCGTTTGCCCGTTCGCGGTGACACTGGCGGCGAGGTTGACGTTCGCGGGGGCCGTGTAGCCTGCGCCAGTGCTCGGCGAGGTCAACGCAATGGAGGGCGGGAGAAGGCTGGAGACTGTGATGCCGACCGAAGACGAAGCAACTGTGGTCCCCGCTCCATAAACTGCGCGGGCCGTCAGGCTGTAGTTACCGGCTGCCACGTTGCTCCAAGTGTAGTTGTAGGGTGAGGAGGTGTCCTCGCCGAGCAGCGTCGCGCCGTTGTAGAATTGGACCTTGGTGATCGTTTGCCCGTTGGCGGTGACAGTGGCGGCGAGACTGACGTTAGCGGGAGCCGTGTAGTTTGCACCGTTGCTCGGCGTGGTGAGCGCAATAGAAGGCGGAAGAACGCTGGATACGCTGATGCCGACCGAAGATGAAGCCACTGTGCTCCCGGTCCCATAAACTGCGCGGGCCGTCAGGCTGTAGTTACCGGCTGCGACGTTGCTCCAAGTGTAGTTGTAGGGTGAGGAGGTGTCCTCGCCGAGCAGCGTCGCGCCGTTGTAGAATTGAACTTTGATGATCGCTTGCCCGTTTGCCGTGACACTGGCGGCAAGGTTCACGCTCGCGGGTGCCGTGTAACTCGCGCCACTGGCCGGCAAGGTCAATGTGATAGTGGGAAGATTGTTGGATAAGGGAACGGTGTAACTAAGCTCATCCGAGAAAACGCTCTCCATTCCTAATGCGTTATACGCCGTGGCTGTAAAGTAGTACGTCCGGCCTTCAACCAGGCTGGGAATGGTTGCGCGGGTGGCCGTGCCGACATTGATCAGGTTGGTGTAAGTTCGACTGGCCACACCATAATAGGCCTTGTAACCCACCACGCTGAGATCAGGGCTTGGGTCCCAAGCCACAGTCACGCTTTGCACCGCTTGGACGGGATTGTGGAGCAGCGCGAGAAACAAGATGCCTCCCAGAATCCTGGCGAGTCCTTTGATTCGTGAAGGCCAACCCTCGGCTTTGCCGGTGCGGCCCACGCATTGAGCAGAGACGTATCGCATGGGGGTACCATTCCTCTCAACCGAACCGACCGCGACTAGGGTGTTCCTTGCTGGCGCTGGGAGAATCCTTGGTTTGCGACTGGACGGGTGGTTGCATTGGAATTGCACATGGGGGGGTGAATCCCCCCCTATCGCTCGCCGAGTCTCCTGCCTATCTTGATGTGGTTATGGTTGCCAAATACCCCTCCAAAACAGACCGACGAACATTAAGAGCGGAGGACGCCAACTCAGTCGTGATTAATCAGGGAGGCGGCAGGAAAAACGAACAGGTCGAGGGGATGACAGACGACAAAAAACGGGTTGAGCAGGCGGAAGCCCGCACGGAGCAGGCCGAAACCCGGACCGAGCAGGCAAAGACACGCACGGAGCAGGCTGTGACCCGGACCGAATTGGCGGAGACGCGCACGGAGCAGGCCGAAACCCGGACCGAGCAGGCAAAGACGCGCACTGATCAAGCTGAAGTCCGAACGGAACAGGCCGAGACGCGGACCGAACAGACCGAAACAGCATTGGAGAATCTGGTTTATCAGCCGGGCGTTTTGCGGCGGGAGACCTCCCCGCGCGTGGCAAACGGACTTCCCGCAATTGAAATCGTCGACCAAGTCAACCCGGTGGCAAAATTGACCAGCCGTCAGCGCGAAATCCTCCAACACATTGCCGAAGGCCGGAACACCAAGCAGATTGCGGAGATTCTCAAAATCAGCCCCAAGACCGTTGAATATCATCGAATGAAGCTGATGGCGGGCCTGAACCTGCATGATGTTCCAGGATTGGTGCGCTACGCTCTGCGCGTGGGCTTGATCTCAACGGGAGATTGAGGTGGGATCGCAAGCCGATTTCATTCGATGCCATTCGCTACCCAAACCCGTGTCCATGTGCCTTGAAGCGCCGCTCAATTTTGCTCCAGGTGTCGTTAAGCTGGATCGTGCGCTCATGGCTGCCGCCCGCTTTGTCAGGATGGGCGAAAGCAATCTGCTTCCGGTAAAGCCAGCGAGCTTGTTCCAATATCTCCAGATGATTGATTCGACGCGTCCAAAACGATCCATTGTAACCCAGCCCTCGAACATAAAGCATATGCCTCGGCACACCCAAGGTTTTCAACAGCCCGATTATGTAACCGGAGTGCCTGCGGACGTTTGTGCGCCCATTTCGGGTGAGACAAAAAGTGTTCATGGTTTGTCCGGTTCAGAAAATTCGCATCCGCGACTTCGATTGCATGACCGGCTCAGGGCTTTTGTTGCATGCGGTAGAAACGGGCCTGGAAGTTCGAGGCGTTGGTGTCCAGAAACTCCGTTGAACCGCCGGCTGCGATTGTCACGTTGCCAATCACGGTCCAGTCCGTGAAATCTTCCGTCATCAGGAGGTCATAGGAGCGGCCGGCCGGCCCGGTTACGATCAGAACCAACTGCCCGTTGGTCGCGACGAGAATCTGCAACTGCGCAGGCGCTGCCGGCACGGTATAACTGAGTTCATCCGAGAATACGCTCTCCAGCCCCAGGAAGTTGTAGGCAGTGACGGCGAAGAAATAGGTTGTGCCTTCGATCAGGCCAGGGATCGTTGCGCGAGTTGCATCGCCGACGTCAATCAAGTTGGTGTAGCTGCGGCTCGCCACGCCATAGTAAGCGTTGTAGCCCGCCACGCTGTCATCAGGACTGGGATCCCAGGCCAAAGTCACGCTTTGCGCTGCCGGGACGGGATTGTGGAACAAGGCGGGGAACACGATAACTCCGAGAACACCCGTAACACGCTTGATTCGCGATGACCAGTTCCGGGCTCCGTCGCTGCGGCCAACTGCTTGTTCAGAGATTGTTCGCATGAAGTACCGTTACGGCTCATCAATTCGGGGCGCGACTAGGGTGTTCCTTGCCGACCCTGGGAAAGCCCTTGGCGTTGACTATCCAGCGAGTCGCCTTCGGGTGGGTCTGGATCGGCTCGGGTGTCGTTGCCCCGCAAAAAAGTCCCTGCGAACAGAAGTGTCAAAGCCCCGAGGCAAGCAATGTGACAGCGCCACAAATCTGCCACCCGCCGGCCCCGCGAGCCGTGAACTTTCACGGAATGGGTCCAATTCACCGCGCCAAAATGAGCCAGCACCGGACGACCTGGTGCGCACCGCTCTCACCCTCACCATGTAGAATTTCAGGATTCGACCCACATCCTCAGCGGGCTTACCGAGGCTTTGATTTGACGACCGGGCGGGCGGCTGTTAAAACGCGGCCCGGTTTTGATCACGGTACGTCCCCGAACATGAAGAAATCCAGCCAACCCAGTTATCGTCGGATATTGCTCAAACTCAGCGGCGAGGCCCTCGGCGGCGAAGGCGGCACGGGCATTGACGCCCAGGCGGTGCAGGACATGGCTCGGCAGATTCGGGAAGTGCGCGAACTCGGCGTCCAGGTGGTCATTGTCATCGGCGGCGGTAATATCTTTCGCGGACTGGCCGGCAGCGAGCAAGGCATCGAGCGGGCCACGGGCGATTACATGGGCATGCTGGCCACCATCATCAATTCGCTCGCGCTGCAAGACGCACTGGAAAAAGTCGGCGTGGCCACGCGCGTGCAAACCGCCATCACGATGGCGCAGGTGGCCGAAGCGTTCATCCGGCGGCGCGCGGTGCGCCACCTGGAGAAGGGGCGCGTGGTCATTTTCGGCGGCGGTACTGGCAACCCCTATTTTTCCACGGATACTGCGGCCGCCCTGCGCGCGACCGAAATCGGCGCGGAAGTCATTCTCAAAGCCACCAAAGTGGACGGCATCTACGACAGTGACCCCAAACATAACAGCAAGGCCCGGCGTTACGCGCAAATCACCTACCTGGAAGCGCTGCAGAAACAACTCAAGGTGATGGATGCCACGGCGTTCTCGCTGTGCATGGACAACAAGATGCCGATTATCGTTTTCGATCTGTTCAAATCGCACAATCTGCGGCGCGTCGTGATGGGGGAGAAAGTCGGCACCCTGGTGACGGGTTGACTGCCGCATCACGCCGCGCCGGACGCGAAAGTCGGAAAGTCATTTCCCCGCACCCGGTGAATTGCCTGCGCGTGACCTCCAGTCAATTCCCCAACCTATTGCCGCCCCGATGGTCGGGGTCCATTCTCCGAAACCGCCACTGAGCTATTCGAGGATCATCAGCCATGCCGGAACTCCCCGAAGTTGAAGTCCTGGTGCAGCATCTGCGCCCGCTGATTCTGAAGCAAACCATACGCGGAGTGCAGATTCACCGTGCCAAGGTGCTCGCGCCGACTTCTCCGAGGGCGTTCCACCGTTGTCTGCTTGGGGCCACGTTTACCAGGCTGGACCGACGTGGAAAATATCTGGTCTTTGAACTCCGTCCGCGCGGCGGCGGATTCCCCATCCGATTGATTGGCCATTTGGGCATGACTGGGCGTATGTATCTCGCCCGCCGGGGGAATGTGTTGCCCAAACACGCCGCCGTGGTTCTGCGTCTGGGTCGCGCGGATTTCGTCTATGAGGATCCCCGATACTTTGGGCGGCTTACACTTGATTCCACCGCACTTGCCAGACTGGGGCCGGAGCCGTTGGAGGATCGTTTCTCCGTTGACTACCTCACCGCCGCGCTCGGCCGGTCAACGCAAGCCGTGAAGGTAAAGTTGCTCGATCAATCGTTGGTGGCCGGGGTGGGAAACATTTATGCGAGCGAGGTGCTGTTTCGCGCGCAAATTTCACCCCGTTTGTCAGCGCGCAAACTGACCGCGCGGCAAGTGGCCCGTTTGCGACGCGAGGTCCGGGCCGTCTTGCGCGAGGCCATTCGATGGGGCAGCACGCTCCCACTGAATCATGGTGATGGTCGGAGCGACGGACTTTTCTATTTTGGCCAGGCGGCGGGTGCGCCGGATTATTACGAGGAACGCTTGCGGGTTTACGACCGTGCGGGCCAGCCCTGTCCCCGCTGCGGCACGGCAATCAAGCGTATCGTCCAGGCCGCGCGCAGCACATTCTTCTGTCCACGTTGCCAGACAACCCGAAGGCGGGCTAAAAGCGATTGACGCTGGGGGCAGTGGTTTGTAGATTTCGCGTCCGTTTGGGTTCCAGAGTAGCTCAATGGTAGAGCACGCGGCTGTTAACCGTGTGGTTGCAGGTTCGAGTCCTGCCTCTGGAGCCAATCCTTTTGCTCTACCTTGGCCAGCCAGGTTTGGCTTGTGATTGACTCGCCCAAGCCTGATTTGTCAACCTGCGGCCATGAGTCGGGGAAACAGTTCCACGCGCCAAGCATCCAAGCCCGGCAAACTGGAAGTGATCATGTACGATTCCAGGACTGTTGGTACCACGCGCAAGCTGCAGGTCTTTCCGCCGCCGGGTTACTCGCCGAAGCACGCCATGAACGCACACTCAGGCACCGGTTGGTTATTGGCGGCGCTGCTCGGCTTTGGCACCACGGTTTGGTCGGCAGACACGCCCGCGCTCAAAGAGGTATTCAAAGACCAATTCATCATGGGCACGGCCATCAACCGTTCCATTGCGACGGGCACCGGATTCCGCCGCACCCCGGAGCAGGTCGCCAAGGACATTGCCCTGGTGAAAAGGCACTTCAACCACGTGGTCGCGGAGAACGACATGAAATGGCTGCTCATCCATCCGCGACCCGGACCGGACGGCTACAACTTTGGCCCGGCCGATGCCTTTGTGGATTTCGGCCTGCGTAACGCGATGGATTTGGGTGGTCACACCCTCGTGTGGCACTCCCAGACACCCGACTGGGTCTTTGCCGGCACGAATCCCCCGCCCACGACTTCCTCCAGGTCGCCCGCCGCCATCGCAAGCACGGAGGCGGGCCGGACAAACGCCCCGGGCCGCGTTGGGCCTGGCCGCGGCTTCGGCGGCTTTGGTCGCGGCCCCTACGCCGGCCCTCGCGCGTCCCGCGAGGAACTGCTCGAGCGGATGCGCGAGCACATCCACACCGTGGTCGGTCGTTACAGGGGCAAGATCCGGGTCTGGGACGTTGTCAACGAAGCCGTCGCCGACGGCGGGACGAACGTTCTGCGGAACTCGCTCTGGCTGGAGATCATCGGGCCGGACTTCATCGCCAAAGCGTTCGAATTCGCCCATGAGGCGGACCCGGATGCCATCCTCCGCTACAACGACTACGGTTTGGAGAACCCGGCCAAGCGTCGCAAACTCATCTCGCTCATCAAATCATTGCAGGAGCAGAAGGTGCCGGTCCACGCCCTCGGCTCGCAAGCTCACGTGAACGTCTCGACGACCTTCGAGACCATGGATCAATCGCTGGCTGAACTGGCGACACTGGGTTTGCCCATCCACATCACGGAACTGGATGTCACCAGCGCGGTCGGCGGCCAGCGCGGCTTCGGGGCGGATATCGCCGACAATGCGGAGAGCACCCAGGGCGGCCTGGTGAGTGACGCTGACCGGCGGTTGGCCGAAGCGTATGCCGGCATCTTTCGGGCCTTCCTGAACCATCGCCAACACCTGGAGATGGTCGTGTTCTGGGGGCCAAATGACGCCAATTCATGGCGCGCGCAGGGTCGCCCGCTGCTCTTCGACGGCGACAGCGAACCCAAGCCCGCGTTCCACGCCGTCATCAGCGAGGCGGGCAAGGTCAAGACGGACAAGTAAGAATCACGCGGTTTCCCCAACATGAAACGACGAAACCTGACTCCGCTGGCTCTGCTGTTCTGCCTGATCGCCACCCTGATCGCATCCGTGGCCGCGCGAGCCGCCGATGCGTCGGAGAAATTCACCTACGTCATCGTCCACGGTGCCACTGCGGGGGGCTGGGAATGGAAGCGGACCGCCCAGTTCCTTAACGGCGACGGTCACACTACCTATCGCGTCACGCTCACCGGTCTGGGCGAGCGCATGCATCTCGCGAACCCGGAGATCAACCTCGAAACTCACATCAACGACGTCGTGAACCTGATACTGTTCGAGGACCTCCACGACGTGGTGCTCACCGGGCACAGCTACGGCGGCATGGTCATCACGGGGGTCATGGATCGCGTTCCCGACCGCATCCGCCACGTGATCTTTCTCGATGCCGCGGTGCCGGATGACGGCATGTCGCTATACGACCTGTTCGGCGGTCCGCGGCCCGGTGCCAGTGTCGTGGACGGCATGATGCAGGTTCCCTGGGTCAAACCCGGCACGCCCCCGCCACACAATGTCGCCCAGTCAGTCAAGTGCTTCAGCCAGCCGGTGTCTTACAAGAACCCGCAGGCGAAACAGTTGCCGGTCACCTATGTCGCCTTCGTGCCGAAGGACAAGTCAGCCGAGGAGCGCGCTGCGACGGACAAGAGCTGGCAACGCGCCGTGGCCCGCGGCTGGACCATTCGCACCTTCCCCGGCGGCCACGTCGCGCAACAGGAGGATCCTCGCGGGGTCGCGACCTTGATGGAACAGGCGGTCGCAGACCGAAACAAGCCAGCCTCGAGCAACCCAGACGCTGCATCGAACAAATAGGCGACAACTGACCGAGAACACACATGGATGAACACCCGGCAACCTCTCGCGGAAACGCTGCAACTTCACCAACCGTGACTGCCGCCATGAACAGCATCACCCGGCTTTCGCTCCTGTTGCTTCCACTACTCGCGGCAGGTCAGGCCTTCGCGCAACAACCCGCACCGGTCAAAGTCGAACACGGACTCGTCCAGGGCACCGCCGCCGAGGGACTGACAATTTATCGGGGCATCCCGTTTGCCGCGCCGCCGGTGGGGGATTTGCGTTGGCGCGCGCCGCAGCCGGCGGCCAAATGGGAGGGCGTGAAACAGACCACCAAGTTCGCCCCCAAGCCGATCCAAGGCGCCGGCAACGCTCCCGACACCAGCGAGGACTGCTTGTATCTGAACATCTGGACGCCCGCGAAAGCTGCGACCGACCGCATTCCGGTGCTGGTGTGGATTTACGGCGGCGGCTTCGGTGGCGGCTCGACTTCCGACCCGGTCCACAATGGCGAGCACCTGGCCCGCAAAGGCGTCGTGTTGGTCAGCATTGCCTACCGCGTCGGCCCGTTGGGTTTCCTGGCACACCCTGACTTGAGCGCGGAAACCACCAATCGCGTATCCGGCAACTACGGTTTGCTGGACATGATCGCGGGTCTCCAGTGGATTCAGAACAACATCGCGGCGTTCGGCGGCGATCCCGAGCGCGTGACCATCTTTGGCGAATCGGCCGGGGGCATTGCGGTGAGCATGTTGTGCGCGTCGCCGCTGGCGAAGGGATTGTTTCGCGGTGCGATATCGCAAAGCGGTGGTTCTTTCGGTCCGACCCGTCCGACGACTTATCCCGGCGAAAATATGAAGCCGCTCGCCCACGCCGAGCAGGAAGGCGTGGCGTTCGCCAAGTCCGCCGGAGTGACGTCCCTTGCGGAACTTCGCGGCATTGCTCCCGGCAATCTGCCGCGCGGGCGTGGCTGGCCCATTGTGGACGGTTGGGTCATCCCTGACGACCAACACAAACTCTACGAAGCCGGGAAGTACAATGACGTGGACATCCTGGTCGGTTACAACTCGGACGAAGGCTTGAGCTTCGCGCGGGAACGTTCGCCCGCCGATTTCATCGCCAATGTCGAGCAGCGCTACGGCCCTTTTGCAGAAAAGCTGCTCAAGGCGTATCCCCTTGGCGAAGATCGCGTGCCCAAGACCGCCCGCGATCTGATGCGCGACGCGGCGTTTGGCTGGCAGACATGGGCCTGGGCGCGCCTCCAGGCCAAGACCGGCAAGTCCAAAGTCTTTTTGTACTACTTCGACCAGCATCCGAAACGCGATCCGAACTCGCCGGAAGCCGATCACGGCATGCCTCATGGCGTGGACGTGCCCTACGTCTTCCAGACGCTCAATCGCAACGACAAGCGACTCACCGAGGGCGATTGGGCGATCTCCGAAACCGTTTCCACCTATTGGGCCAACTTCGCCAAGCGCGGCAATCCCAACGGCCCCGGTGTGCCCGCTTGGCCGGAGTTCACCAACGCCGATCCGAAGGCCATGTGGTTTCGCGATACCGCGTTCGTCGGCCCCGTGCCCAGCGAGGACTCACTGAAAGTTCTCGACGAATACTTTGCCTGGCGGCGCACTGCGGAAGGAGCAGCGTGGGCGAAATGAAGAAGCACCGCGCTTTCAGTTCCTTGTTGCGCCCGAGCGATTATTCGCCTGCGGCCATGAAAGGCTCGCTGCGGTTGCTGTTGCTGGCTGGCTGGCTTTGCTGCCACACGAGTGCCGCGGGCCAGGACACGAACTTCTGGATCTTCCTCTGTTTCGGCCAGTCGAACATGGAAGGGTATCCCGGCCTTGAGGAGCAGGACAAGTCAGGCGTGGATTCGCGCTTCCAGATGTTCGCCGCGGTGGACTTTCCGAAGCAGGAACGGCAGAAGGGGCATTGGTATCCCGCCGTTCCGCCGCTGTGCCGGCCGGGAACGGGCATTGGCCCGGCGGACTACTTCGGGCGCACGCTGGTATCCAACTTGCCGCCACGGATCAGGGTGGGGGTCGTGAACGTTTCGGTCGCCGGCTGCAAGATTGAGTTGTTCGAGCCGGCGAGCTTCGAAGCCTACGCCGCCGAGGCTCCGTCGTGGATGCAGGGCATTATCAAGACCTACGGTGGCAATCCCTACCAATACTTGGTGGACGCGGCAAAGCAGGCCCGGCGCGATGGTGTCGTCAAGGGCATCCTGCTGCACCAGGGGGAATCGAACACCGGCGACCGGTCGTGGCCCGGCAAGGTCAAGGGTGTCTATGAAAGCCTGCTCGCGGACCTGAACCTCAAGGCCGAGGACGTGCCGCTGATCGTTGGTGAAGTCGTCAACGCGGATCAACAGGGCGCCTGCGCGAGCATGAACAGCATCATTGGCGACCTGCCCAAGTCCATTCCCACGGCACATGTGATTTCTTCGGCGGGCTGCCCGGCAAGACAAGACCGCCTGCATTTCACTCCGGCGGGTTATCGGGAACTTGGCGCCCGCTACGGTTTGAAGATGCTGTCACTTCTAAGCCGCCCGACGGCCCCGGCCGAGTAGGAGCAACCTCGCCAATGCCAAAACCTCATTCACAGTTCCTAAACCCAATAGCCATGAAACCAAACCAGTCTATGAAACGGACCCTTCAACACCTTGCGCTGGCTTCACTGCTGGCAGGCCAGGTTTGCCTGGCCCAAACAGATCAACCTCCGGTGGAGGACTTCAAGCCCTCCTCACTGAATCAGCCCAACAAACAATATCCCCAGGTCAACTCCGAGCGGCGCGTTCGCGCCCGCGTGATCGCGCCACAGGCCCAGAGCGTCACGTTCGATTTCCTGGGCGGCGCCAATTACCCCATGACCAAAGGCGAGGACGATGCGTGGACCGTGGTCACGCGACCGCAGGACGAGGGGTTTCATTACTACCAGCTCGTGATTGACGGAGCCGGTGTCCCGGACCCTGGCTCGCTCTACTTCTACGGTGGCAGCCGTTGGGGCAGCGGTGTCGAAATCCCCGCCCACGACCAGGACTTTTATGCCCTGAAGAACGTGCCGCACGGCCAGTTGCGCGAGACGCTCTACCACTCCAGGAGTGCTGACGCGGTGCTCCGCTGTTTTGTGTACACCCCGCCGGACTACGACCAGGATACCTCCAAACGCTTCCCCGTACTCTACCTTCAACACGGCGGCGGGGAGGATGAGACCGGTTGGGGACGGCAGGGACACGCGGGGTTGATCATGGACAACCTGCTGGCCGCCGGCAAAGCGAAGCCGTTCATCATCGTCATGGCCAACAGTTATGTGCCCGGCGCAAACATGCCCGCACCCGGTGGCGCCCCTGGCCGGCGCGCGTTCGACTTCAGCGCGTTCACGAAGGTGCTGCTCGATGACCTCATTCCCTTCATTGACGCCAACTTTCGCACGCTCGCCGACCAGCCCAATCGCGCGATGGCCGGCCTTTCGATGGGCGGTATGCAGACCCGAGCGATCACCCTGGCCAACCTCGACAAGTTCTCCCACATTGGCGTCTTTAGCGGCGGCAGCATAGCGGTGACAAACGTCACTGACATGGCTGCGTTCAAGGAAAAGGTCAAACTCGTGTTTGTCGGCTACGGCAGCCGCGAGTTGGGTGGCGAACGCAGCGGGCGCTTCGGGGGCGATCCGAGGGTCAACACCGAGGCACTCAAAGCGGAGGGTGTGAACGCTCATTTTTACGTGTCTCCGGACACGGGACACGAGTGGCAATCCTGGCGGCGCAGCCTGTACCAGTTCGCTCCGTTGCTCTTCCAGGCCCGTCCCGTCCAGATGGCTGCCGCACAAGTCTCCACAACGACACCAACCGCTCCAACGCCTGCTCCCAAGGCTATGACTGCGGACATCACCGGGACCTGGAAATCCGACTTCGACTCCCAGATCGGCCATCAATACTACACCTTCACGATCAAGCAGGACGGCGCGAAGTTGACCGGCAAAGCCAACTCGGAGGTCGGCGACCGGAAGCGCGAAGCCGATTTGAAGGAGGGCAAAGTGGACGGCGACGCGATTTCGTTTGTCGAGTTGTTCAGCTTCCAGGATAACGAGATTCGCATTACCTACACCGGCAAGCTCTCAGCCAACGGTAACGAGATTAAGTTCATACGCGAGGTTGGCGAATTTGCCCGGGAGGAGATCGTGGCCAGGCGCGAGCTGGGCGCATCCGCCTCCATCGCGCCAGCGGCAAAGATCATCCGGATCAAAGCCGGCGCGTTCGAACCGGTTAAAGACGCGGACGGCAACCTGTGGCTGGCGGATCAGGGGTTTGAGGGCGGCCAGACCATCGCCCGGCCCGACATTCAGATTGCCAACACCAAGAGTCCGGACCTCTACCGCGCGGAGCGCTACAGCATGGACTCCTTTTCCTGGTCGGTACCGAATGGGAAATACCTCGTGAAGCTGCATTTTGCGGAAACGTTCGAGGGCATCACCGGGCCGGGGCAACGCGTGTTCTCCTTCAACGTCCAAGGCAAGGACTTCAAGGACTTTGACCCGTGGGTCAAGGCCGGCGGGTTCTTGAAGGCTTACGTGGAGACGGTTTCCGTCGAAGTCGCCGACGGCAAGATCAAGGTGACGTTCACGCCCAAAGTCGAGAACCCGCAGATCTGCGCCATCGAAATCATTCCCGCTTCGGGCGTTGACACCAGTGCGGCGACGCCCGCTCCCGCCCCCGCCAGCGACCAACCACGGCGCGGACCGCGTGGGTTTGGCGGACCGATCGAGCTGGGCCCGGACGACAAACCTGCGTTTGACGATCCTCCCCCGGGCATCACGGCCAGACGGGATGGCATCGCCCGAGGCAAGCTGGAGATGATCGAATATGAGTCCAAGACCGTCGGCACCACGCGCAAGATGCAGGTCTATACCCCGCCGGGTTATTCGGCGGACAAGAAGTATCCTGTGCTCTACCTCCTCCACGGCATTGGCGGAGATGAAACGGAATGGCAGCGGTTTGCGACGGTGGACGTGTTGCTCGACAATCTCATCGCTGACGGCAAGGCTTTGCCGATGATCGTCGTCATGCCCAATGGTCGGGCCCAGAAGGATGACCGGGCGGGCCCCAATGCGATGGCCACCGCGCCCGCGTTCGCCGTTTTCGAGCGCGACTTGCTGGACGATGTCATCCCCGCCATCCAATCGCGCTACAGCACCTACACCACCCGGGAGCATCGTGCTCTGGCCGGGCTTTCCATGGGCGGGGGACAGTCGCTGAACTTTGGCCTCGGGAACCTCGACTCCTTTGCTTGGGTCGGCGGTTTTTCATCCGCGCCGAACACCCAACCGCCCGCGGAACTGGTCCCGGACCCGGCGGCGGCGAAGGAGAAGCTGAAACTGCTCTGGCTGTCTTGCGGCAACAAGGATGGCCTGATCCGCATCAGTCAGGGTGTGCATGCGTATCTCAAGGAACACGGTGTGCCGCACGTCTGGCACGTGGACGGCAATGGTCATGACGCCACGCACTGGCGAAACAACTTGTGGTTGTTCGCGCAACGGATCTTCCGCTGATGCAAACTTACTTGGACAGAGTTCGCCGCAGCACGCCGACCAGCGACGTAATTCTCAAATCCTCTTGCTCGACTTTCTGTCTTGCGAGCTGTCGGTCTTTGATCGTTGCTCTCCTCCTGGGTGCTGTTTCGGGGAGCGGAGCCGAACCGTACCCTGGCCGTTCGCCTCTTCCTGAGACAAGAGAAAAGCCAACTGCGAAGCTCCACCTCAGTCCTCACCCGGTCATTGCCACGTTCCTCAGCGCGATGACCCTCGCCGCCGCCAATGCCGTGGCCTGGCAATCCGACACCGGAGACTGCCCCGGCCAACTGCCTGAGACCGCATTGAGATCGAGTTGCATGGACCCGGGCTCGTTCACGTTCGACGAACCCGCGCCGCAAATCGTCGGCGGGGACTGGCAGGTGGAACTGCCCGTTGCCGCCGGGCCGGCGACAATTTTCTATCGGCTGATGAAATGATCCGAACAACATTCCTTTTCCGTTCCGGCGATCCGCAGAACAGTTCGGTCAAAGTAGCGGCGATATCGGAATTCCGGTTGGCACGTAGCCGCCGACGTGAGGAGGCGGATTCCGGCGCCGATCCGGACTCGTCCGCCTCGTTACCTCGGCGGCTACAAATAGCGCCACTGCTCGCCACTGGCGCGAAAGCAACATTGCTGCTGGTCTTCGCGGCGCTGTTGGTGGGTTGTGCAGGAAGAATGGCCAACGCCACCGGACCATCTAATGTCATTTCCCGCGCGTTCGAGGCTGAAGCCGCCGAACTTGCTGGCGGCGCGGCCAAACTGCGTGATGTCGCGGCATCGGGAAAATCGCTCGTCGCTTTGAGCGGCATCGGCCAGAGCATCCGGTTCACTGGTTTGCCGACGGCTGACAAACTGGCGATTCGTTACGCCACGACCAACGCGGGCACGATCAGCGTGACGGTGAATGATGAACCAGCGCGCAAGGTGAATGTGCATTCCTCGGGCGCGTTCACGAATTCATTTCTCCACGCGATCATTGACGTGGCAATTCCCGCCCGGGCGACCCTGGCCATCAGCGTGGCGACGAACGACGTCTCGGTGAACATTGATCGCATCCTCGTGGGCAACGGCGATCTGGGTTTGCCGCCGGACATTTGGAATTTGCCACCATTGCCCGTCGCTGCGGGTCCGTATGCGGCGGACTGGAAGGCGATGAGCCGGATTTACGAGGTGCCGGCGTGGTGGCGCGAGGCGAAGTTCGGCGCCTGGTCGCATTGGACGCCGCAATCCATGCCCGAGCAGGGCGATTGGTATGCGCGTGGTATGTACATGGAAGGCCACGCGCAATACCGGCACCACACCAATCATTTCGGGCATCCGTCGGAATATGGTTACAAGGACATCTGCCACAACTGGGTGATTGACCGCTGGAATCCCGCGGAGTTGATGGATCTGTATGTGGAAATGGGCGCGAAGTATTTCATGGCGATGGGCGTCCACCACGACAACTACGATTGCTGGGATTCGAAATATCAACCGTGGAATTCGGTTCGCGTCGGGCCCAAGGTGGACATCGTCGGGACGTGGGAAAAAGTGGCGCGCGCGCGCGGACTGCGGTTTGGCATTGGTTTTCATCACACGCCGGCGCGCACCTGGGGACAGTTCATGCCGGTGCGTTACACCAGCGATCGGAACGGTCCGAAACGCGGCGTGCCCTACGATGCCCTGCAAACGATTCTCGATGGCCGGGGCCAGTGGTGGGACGGCCTGGATCCGGTGGACCTTTACGGCCCGCCCCACTCAATGCCGCGCGGGCCGCGGCGCCCGGAGAACGATTCGCTGCGCTCGCCCTTTGCGAATCAATTCATGTGGCGCGTGGATGACGCCATTACGAAGTATCGGCCCGATGTGATTTATTTCGACGAGCACGCCGGCGATTCGCAGGTGGACTTGGGCGTTCACATGGGACTCGGTTTTCTCGGACCGCAGTTGGCTGCGAACTACTACAACAAAGCGCTGCAATGGCACGGTGGAAAAAAGGAAGCCGTACTCAACCTCAAAGGCGTGGGCGGGCGCTACAACAGTTTTCAGAACAGTGCCGACCTGCTGCCGCACGTAGATCGTTCCCTGGTCAAGAGCACCGAGGAAGTAATCGAGCCGGAAATCATGGCCTATTCCTTCCAGACGGAAACGACCATCGCGCCGTGGCACTATCAAACCGGCCAGCGCTACATGACGGCCAAACGGGTTGTCGAATTGCTGATGGAAAATGTCTGTCGCAACGGCACCATGTTGCTCAACCTCACGCAGCGGGGCCGCGGCGATCTGGATCCTGAAGTGACCCGGTTGGCCAAAGATGTGGGCGCCTGGTTGCGGGTCAATGGCGAGGCGGTTTATTCCTCGCGCCCGTTTGAACTGTATGGCGAGGATGCGGTTCGCTACACGCGCAATCGGGGCAATGTTTATGCCGTCCTGCTGCATTGGAACGGCGGGCCGGTCACGCTCAAGGCGCTACGCATCGGTGGCGTGACGTTGGGCAAAGTGACGCAGGTGGAACTGATCGGCTCGCCGGTTGCGCTGACGTTCGAGCAAACCGAACAAGGATTGACCGTGACGCCTGGCGGGGCGGTGTCACCGTTGGCGGACATCACCAGTCAGTCACTGGCCGCCGCATGCCGCGTGCTCCGCATCACGCACGACAAAGGCTGGTTCAACGACGACGACCCCGGCGCGCGGTATGTCGGGTGGACGCGCCGCTGCAATCTGGGCACGGGCGATTTCAACAACGACCTGACCATTAGCGACACGCCTGGCGATGTGTGGAGTTCCTCTTTCAATGGCACCAGCGTTTCCGTCGTTGCGCCGAAGGAGTCGGGAGCGGGGAAGATTGAAATTCAAATTGACGGTCAAACGCGCGCGACAGCGGACTTGTCCACGACGGGACCGCGCCAGGCGCAACAAGTCGTTTTGGAAATCACCGGCCTGACGCCGGGCCAACACCAGATCGCCATCATCAATCGCGGTCCCGGACCGGTCGCCGTGGATGCGTTGATCATCCGGTGACTCAATCCGTCAAACACAGTCTAGCAATGTATTGAACCAGTCTATTCACAATCTAAACCATGAAACCAAATCCCTCCCTGCTCGCCGCCGCCGCATTGCTCGCGCTTGCGCCGCGTCTGACCGCCGACTACCCCATCGCTTCGCATCGCTATCTGGCGGATCCCACGCCGCTGGTCACGAAGGACCGCGTTTACATCTACTGCTCCAACGACGACGAAAGCCCCGTCAAGGGCAGCTACAACATTCCGAACGTCATCTGCGTATCGAGCAGCGACATGAAGAACTGGACGGATCACGGCTCGGTGTTTCGGGCCAGCGACAGCACCACTTGGGCGAAACGAACCTGGGCGCCGGCGGCCATCGAACGCGACGGAAAGTTCTTCCTTTATTTCGGCAACGGCGGGGCCAACATCGGCGTGGCCACCGCGCCCAGTCCGATTGGCCCGTTCGCCGACCCGCTGGGCAGGCCCTTCATCACCCACGGCACGCCCGGAGTCCAGCCGGCCCGCAACATGTGGCTCTTCGATCCGGGAGCGTTCATTGATGATGACGGACAGGCCTACCTGTATTTCGGCGGCAATGGCGATGACAACGTGCGCGCCGCCCGCCTCAATCGCGACATGATCAGCATTGACGGCGAGGTCATCAAAATGAACGCGACGAACTTCTTCGAGGCGGCCTGGGTCTTCAAGCACAACGGCGTTTACTATTTCACCTACTCCACCACGCCCCGCGCGCAGATGCGGATTGATTACCTGACCGGCAACAGCCCCACGAACTTCACCTATCGCGGTATTGTGGCGGCTCAACCCCCGCTGAATTTCAACGACAACAACCACTCCGCGCAGTTTCTGTTCAAAGGCCGCTGGTTTCACGTCTATCACAACCGCATCGTGGCGCATCAGGCTGGCATCCCCACCGGCTTCCGGCGTAACCTTGGGGTTGAGGAATTAACCTTCAACGAGGACGGCTCGATCAATCAAGTCACCTACACCACCAATGGTGTGGCTCAGATTGGGCGCGTGAATCCGTTCGCGCGCGTCGAGGGTGAAACGTTCCATTCCCAGAGTGGCGTCGAGACCGAGCCGTGTGCCGAGGGCGGCATGAACCTCACCGATCTGAGCGACGGCGACTGGGTGAAGGTCGCGGGCGTGGATTTCGGTTCGCCGGGTGCGAAAAAGTTCATGGCGCGCGTCGCCAGCGCCGGGTCGGGTGGCAGCATCGAGTTGCGCCTGGGCAGCCCGGACGGCAAGCTCATCGGAACGTGCAAGGTGGAGAACACCGGCGGCGCACAGTCGTGGAAGAGCGTGATGTGCGATGTCTCTGGCGCGACCGGCGTCCAGGATCTGGTCCTCAAGTTCACCGGTGGCGAGGAGCCGTTGCTAAATCTGGATTACTGGCAGTTTGAGTGAAATCAACCGCAAGCTCCACACGACGTCAAAACCGTGCCATGAAACACCGCTTCGCAGTTCCGTTCCAGGTAACTTCCGTTCTGCTCCCGTTGCTGGCCTGCTCCCCGGCGTCCCCGATTCATGCCGCCGAGTCCGCTGTGCCGGCGACGCCCGCCCGGATGCTGCCCTTGACCTCGGTGCGGTTGCTGGCCGGCCCGTTTGCCGAGGCGGTCGAGGCCAATCGCACCTATTTGCTCGCGCTCGAACCGGATCGTTTGTTGGCCCCGTTCTTCCGGGAGGCCGGCTTGGAGGCCAAGGCGAGACCTTATGGCAACTGGGAGAGCATCGGCCTCGATGGCCACACTGCGGGCCATTACCTCTCCGCGCTGGCGACGATGATTGCTTCGGGCGCTGACACGCCCGACGGCGAGTTGAAACGCCGGCTCGATTACATGGTGTCCGAACTGGGCCGTTGCCAGCAGGCGGCCGGCGATGGTTATATCGGCGGCGTGCCCGGCAGTCGCGAGCTGTGGTCGGCCATTGCGGCCGGGCGCGTGGACGTCATCCATCGGAAATGGGTGCCGTGGTATAACCTGCATAAGACTTACGCCGGCCTGCGGGATGCGTATTGGCTCACCGGCAACCAGCAGGCCCGCGAAATCCTGGTACGCTATGGAGACTGGTGCGAAAAGCTCACTTCAGGACTTTCAGATGACTTGATGCAGCGGATGCTCGGACAGGAACACGGCGGCATGAACGAGGTGCTGGCGGACATCTATGCCATCACCGGCGAGCAAAAATATCTTCGCCTTGCGCAGCGTTTCAACCACCGGGCCGTTCTCGATCCGTTGCTGCACCACGAAGACCGGCTCACCGGTCTGCATGCCAATACGCAGATTCCCAAGGTGGTGGGCCTCGCCCGTATCGCCACGCTCACCGGCGACCAGGCCGCCGACTCGGGCGCGCGTTACTTTTGGGAGAACGTGACCGGCAAACGGACTGTGGCCTTCGGCGGGAACAGCGTTTCGGAACACTTCAACGACCCGAAAAACTTCAGCGGCATGTTGGAGCATCGTGAAGGTCCGGAAACCTGCAACACCTACAACATGCTCCAGTTGACCAAGCAATTGTTCGCCTCGCGTCCGGAAGCCGCTTACGCCGATTACTACGAGCGCGCCCTTTACAATCACATTCTCGCTTCCATCAACACGGAGCGGCCCGGCTTTGTATATTTCACGCCGATCCGCCCGCAGCATTACCGCGTGTATTCGCAACCGGACAAATGTTTCTGGTGCTGCGTCGGAACGGGCATCGAGAATCCAGGCCGGTTTGGCGAATTCATTTATGCCCAAGCGACCAACGGACTTTACGTCAATCTCTTCATCGCTTCCGAAATCACCGTCACCAATCTTGGTCTGACCCTCCGGCAGGAAACCGCGTTTCCCGACGACTCGCGCACCAAGCTGAGGTTGAAACTCAAGCAGCCCGCCGAATTTGCCCTTCACATTCGTCACCCGCGCTGGGTGGCGGCGGGGGCGTTCTCGGTCAAGGTGAATGGCCAATCCGTGGCCGTTGCTTCCGCGCCGTCCACTTACGCTGAACTGCGCCGCCAGTGGCGGGACGGGGATCGGGTGGAGGTGGAACTGCCCATGCAAACCACGGTGGAACGGTTGCCGGACGGGTCGGACTGGGTGGCAATCTTGCGCGGCCCGATCGTGCTGGCGGCGCCGGCGGGCACGAATGATCTGCGCGGGCTTTACGCCGATGACAGTCGCATGGGCCAGGTGGCTGGCGGCCCGTTGGTGGCGATGGAGCAAGCGCCGGTCTTGCTCGCCAGTGCGGGCGATGTGCCCCGGCACGTCCAGCCGGACGCCACCGCCGGCCCGCTCAACTTCCGTCTCACGGACGTGGTCGAGCCGCCGGTGTCCGGGGGTCTTCCTCTCACTCCGTTCTTCCGTCTGCACAACGCGCGTTACCAGATGTATTGGCAACTGACGACCAAGGAACAACTCGCCGTGCGCAAGGAACAATTGGCTGCGGCCGAGCGCGCCAAGGCCTTGCGCGATGCCAACACGCTGGATCGCGTTGCTCCCGGTGAACAGCAATCCGAGGTGGAGCACGATCTGGTCGGAGAAGGCATGGCGACGGGCATCTTTGAAGGCCGTCGCTGGCGGCACGGGCGCTCGTTTCAATGCACGCTCGACACGCGCGGCGAGAAGGCGGTGGACCTTGCCGTCACTTACTGGGGCGGGGATCGAGATCGGAACTTTAACGTCCTCGCCAACGGCAAACTGCTGGCGACCGAACGCCTTGACGGCTCCAGGCAGGGCCAGTTCCTTGAAAAGCGTTACCCGCTTCCCGCGGACGTGCTCGCCACAACGACGAATGGCCGCGTCACCATCAAATTCACCGCGCCTTCCGGGCTGGCTGGCGGCGTCTTCGATGTGCGGCTGATGAAACCGGAGTCGCCATGACGGAGGAATCTCAAGCAACTGCCTCGACGAGTAATTCGATCTCTGACAACGATCACAACGTGAAGTATCATTCTCTATGACCCAATCGCTTCCGCTACTTGCAGCGCTCTTCGTGAGCGCCGCCCTCCACGCCGCCGAGCCAGCGACACTAGCAAAGAACCCCATCATCCACGCCGACGTGCCCGACATCGCGATGATTCGTGTGGGCGACACCTACTACATGAGCAGCACGACGATGCACATGAGTCCGGGGTTGCCCATCATGAAATCCAAAGATTTGGTGAACTGGGAGATTGTCAGTTACGCCTACGAAACGCTGGCGGACAACGACGCGTTGACGCTGCAAAACGGGCGGAACGCCTACGGCGCGGGTTCATGGGCCAGCAGTTTGCGTCATCACAAAGGGACGTTTTACGCAACGACCTTTTCCAGCACGTCCGGTCGAACGCACATTTACCGCACCCAGGACATTGAGAAGGGGCCTTGGATCGAAAACTCGTTTCGCCCTTCGCTGCACGATCACTCGCTTTTCTTCGATGACGACGGGCGCGTTTTCATGCTCTACGGCGGCGGCAATCTGCGGCTCGTGGAGTTGAACGAGGATTTGTCGGGTCTCAAGGAAGGCGGCTTCAATCAGGTGGTCATCACGAATGCGCACTCGGTGGTGGCCGGCACCGTGGGTTTGGTGGCTGAAGGTTCACAGCTCTTCAAGCACAACGGGAAATACTATCTGTTCAATATCTGCTGGCCGCGCGGTGGGATGCGCACCGTGGTGATTCATCGCGCCGACAAACTCACCGGGCCGTGGGAGGGTCGCCTGGGGTTGCAGGACAAAGGCGTGGCGCAAGGCAGCATCATTGACACTCCGGGCGGCGAGTGGTTCGCATACTTGTTCCGGGATTTCGGCGCGGTGGGGCGCATTCCGTATCTCGTGCCGGTGAAATGGGAAGATGGCTGGCCGGTGTTGGGCATGGACGGCAAAGTGCCGGACGAACTTAATCTGCCGCCGAGCAAGGGTCTCATCCCTGGTATCGTTGCTTCGGACGAATTTGATCGCAAACCTGGCGAGCGGGCGCTGCCGCTGGTCTGGCAGTGGAATCACAATCCGGACAACAAGCTCTGGTCGCTGACGGAGCGCCCCGGTTTTCTGCGCCTGACTACAGGCCGCACGGACGCGCATTTTCTTGCCGCGCGAAACACCCTGACGCAGCGAACCCTTGGGCCGGAATGTTCCGGGGCGACCGCAGTGGACGTGAGCAGTCTGAAGGACGGCGACTTCGCGGGGCTGGCGTTGCTGCAGCGTGATTACGGTATGGTGGGCGTGAAGGCGGAGGGCGGGACGAATTACGTCGTGATGGTCAACGCCCCCAACAGCAAACCCAACGAGGTGCAACGTGTCCCGCTGTCCCAAAGCAAGGTGTTCCTCAAGGCCGAGTGCGATTTCAAAGACCGGGCCGACCGGGCACGCTTTTTCTACAGCCTCGATGGCGAATCGTGGACGCCCATCGGCAACGAACTGAGAATGGCTTACACGCTCCCGCATTTCATGGGCTACCGCTTTGGGCTTTTCAACTACGCCACCAAATCCGCCGGTGGCCACGCGGATTTTGACTTCTTCCGAATCACGGAAAGCATGACCAGCGCGAACTAACCCACTCCCATGACCTGCATGGTGAAATCATGTTTGATGGCCCTTGTCGTCGGAACGCTCACCTGCGAATTATCGGCGAGGGCCATTTGGTGAAAGCGTTCCAATACGTCCACGAGGACTATCCGGAGGCGGACCTACATTACAACGATTACTTGCTCGCAGATTGAGGCAAACTCAATTTCTCGCTGCCTGCAATTGTCCACACCAGAGGAAAGAATCCTGTCGCTGGAACAAACGTACTCGGTGACGCGGTGCGCGGGGTCCACCAACATTAGCATTCAACATGGGATACACGGGCTTATGAAAAGGGAACTTCTTCCGACACAAACGGTCCTGAAACGGCTGGCCTTCCTCGGGTTGGTGGGATGCCTCGCGGCCTCCAGTTGGGCGGCTTCCGTGGGGGAGTTGCGTTGCGAGTTCCTCACAACCCCACAAGGCATTGACGCGACGAAGCCACGTCTTAGTTGGCAGATGAACTCCACCCGGCGGGGGGAGTGCCAGACGGCCTATCAAGTCTTGGTCGCGAGTAGTGCCGCGAAACTCAAACGCGGTCAGGCCGATTTATGGGATAGTGGCAAAGTTGCCTCCGACCAGTCGCATCTGGTGCAATACGCCGGCGAACTGCTCGCATCGCGACAGTTGTGTTACTGGAAGGTGCGCGTTTGGGACCAGGCTGGCAAGGCCTCCGCCTGGAGCGCGCCGGCATCCTGGAGCATGGGCTTGTTGCATCCGACGGATTGGCGCGGCCAGTGGATCGGTAAGGACGAAGAGGAGAAAACGGCTACGCTGTCGGGGGTTTCATGGATTTGGTATCCGGAAGCCAAGCCGGAACAATCCGCACCGGTCGCCACACGCTATTTCCGCCAGACGTTTGACCTGCCCGCCGGTCGGGTGGTGAAACATGCCGAGTTGTTGCTCGCGGGCGACAACGAGTTCGCTTGTGCCGTCAATGCCCGACACGCCGGCGCCGGCGGCAGTTTCAAAGCGGCCACCAGCATGGATGTCACCCGCAGCCTGAAACCGGGCCGCAACTTAATTGCCGCGTGGGTAAAGAACGCCGGCAACGATCCCAATCCGGCGGGTCTTGTGGGAAGGCTGAAGGTCGAGTTTGATTCCGGTGTGCCAATGATCCTGGCTACAGATGGCGAATGGAAAACCTTCACGGCGGATGTCGCCGGCTGGACGACCCTGGAGTTCGATGATCGTGATTGGCTTCCCGCAAAGGTGCTGGGGCCAGTGGGAATGGCGCCTTGGGGCGAGGTTGCCGGCGGCGAAGATCGCCGGCTGCCCGCGCGGATGTTGCGCCAGGAATTCACCGTGGAAAAGCGGGTCACCCGTGCGACGGTTTATCTGAGCGGGCAGGGGTTGTCGGAGCTTTATCTCAACGGCAAAAAAGTGGGCGACCAGGTGCTGTCGCCCGCTTTGACCGAGTATCCGCAGCGGGTGTTTTACGTGACGCACGACATCACGGCGCAAATCAAGCGCGGTCGGAACGCGCTCGGGGTTTGGCTCGGCAATGGCCGATACTTCGCGCCGCGTCTCAAGGTGCCGACGGAAACCCGCACCTATGGCTTCCCGAAACTGCTGCTTCAACTCGAGGTGGATTACACCGACGGCTCGCGTGACACCATCGTCAGCGATGCTTCGTGGAAACTCACCACCGACGGGCCTATCATCGCTAACAACGAATACGACGGTGAAGAATACGACGCCCGCAAGGAAATGCCTGGGTGGGCGAGTCCGGGCTTCGATGGTCGCGCGTGGTCAATGGCGCAAGTTGTTGCCGCGCCCGGCGGCGTTGTCGCGGCGCAAATGATGGAGCCGATCCGTGTCACGGGCACGCTGAAACCCATCGCCATCACCGAGATCAAACCGAGCGTGTACATTTACGACCTGGGGCAGAACATGGTTGGCTGGTGCCGGCTAAAGGTGCGCGGGCCGACGGGCACACAAGTCACGCTGCGCCATGCCGAGACGCTCAAGCCCGACGGCTCGCTTTATCTCGACAACATTCGGGGCGCGAAAGTCACGGACGTTTACACGCTCAAAGGCCGGGGCACGGAACTCTATGAACCGCGCTTCACCTATCACGGTTTTCGGTATGTCGAGGTCACGGGTTTTCCCGGCAAACCCACTCTCGCGTCACTGGAGGGTCGTGTGGTGAACGACGATGTGGCCACGGCGGGCGAGTTCACCTGCTCGCAGCCGATGATCAACCGCATTTATCGCAACATCGTCTGGGGGGTGCGCGGCAATTACCGCAGTTTCCCCACCGACTGTCCGCAACGCGATGAGCGGCAGGCCTGGCTGGGTGATCGCTCCGCCGAATCCAAGGGCGAAACCTACCTGTTCGACATCGCTGCGCTCTACGGCAAGTGGATCCAGGACATGGCCGACGCGCAAAAGGACAGCGGCAGCATCCCGGACGTCTGCCCGTCCTATTGGCCGCTCTACAACGACAACGTCACCTGGCCGGCCAGCGCGGTTATCATCCCGAGCGCGCTCCACAGTCAATACGCTGACACGGGAATCATCGCGCGGCAGTATCCAAGCATGGTGAAGTGGATTGTTTACATGAGCGGTTTCGTCACCAACGGCATCATCGCCCGGGACAACTACGGCGATTGGTGTGTGCCGCCGGAGGACCCGAAGTTCATTCACTCAAACGATCCCGCCCGGAAAACCGCGCCCGCCATTCTCGCCACCAGCTACTTCGCCCATTGCCTCAAGCTGATGTCCGGTTACGCGCAAATGCTCGGGAAGCCGGACGACACGCAACGCTTCACCGCCCTGGCCGAAACACTCAAAACCGCGTTGAACGAGAAATTCTACCATCGGGAGCAAGGTTACTACGACAACGGCTCGCAGACTTCCTGCGTGCTGCCGCTGGCGTTCGATCTCGTGCCGGACGGCGAACGGCAACGCGTGTTCAATCATCTGGTCCACAAAATCACCAGCGAGACGAAAGGCCACGTGGGCACCGGGTTGGTTGGAGGGCAATGGCTCAATCGCGTGTTGACCGATGGCGGACGGCCCGACCTTGTCTATCGCTTCGCCACTAACACCGCGTATCCGAGTTGGGGTTACATGGTGGAACAAGGCGCGACGACCATTTGGGAATTGTGGAACGGCGACACCGCCGATCCCGCCATGAACTCCGGCAACCACGTCATGCTCGTGGGCGATCTGGTCGTTTGGTTTTACGAATGTCTGGCGGGCATCGCGTCCGACCCCGCGCAACCCGGCTTCCAGCATATCATCATGAAGCCGCATCCCGTGGGCGACTTGAAGTTTGTGAAAGCCAGTCATCGCTCACCCTATGGATTGATCCGCAGCGAATGGCAGCGCGCCGGCGACACCTTTAATTGGCGCATCACCGTGCCGCCGAATACGACAGCAACAGTTTACGTCCCGGCTCGCGACACCAACGCCGTTCGGGAGAACGGCAAACCGCTCGCCAAGCTCTCGGGTGTCGAGTTCCTGCGCTTCGAGGCGGATCGCGTGGTGTTGAAAGTGGCCGGAGGCGACTACCGATTCATGGTGCGGCAATAGATGTAAGGACACTGTTGACCAAGTCGGTACGGGTAACTGCGGACTCGTTGGATCATCCATGCGCCATCCTGGAGGTGGGGACTTGAACCATCGGCAAACCGTCCTGCCGTTCGACACGTCACCCGGCCTGCGAACCACAACGCGAATCCTCCCTGCCGTTGCTACCGGCCCGCTTGCTGGACTGGCTGCGGCGATCCCATCCGCACCACTGCCGGCTTGGCGAGGGTGGAAGCGAGATGTGTGGCGGGCGTGTCATGCCGGGTTTGGGAATCTAGTCTTTCACGCCTGTGAATCTTTTGGTTTGATCTGCGTCCCCAAGCTTGGGATGCGCTGCGTTCAACCTATCCTGGCAGCCAACCGTTCAGGGAGGGCGGATCGTCACAAAAGTCGCTGTTTGACCTGACCCACAGGCACAAGGCGACGCACACCACCGTGACTCCGAATCACAAGAAACGATCAGCCTCTCGGCCTCGTGTGCGACAAACTTGCTTGCGTAATATTGTGGGCTCCATAAGCTGGGCGTGCTCGGCGGCGGGGTAGCCAAGTGGTAAGGCAGGGCTCTGCAAAAGCCTCATTCGTCGGTTCGATTCCGACCCTCGCCTCCAAACCTAAGCAGTTGAAACTGCGCGGTTTGGAAAACCTTCCACTAAAAAAGCCAGCAGAAATGCCAGCAAAAAAGT
>JAANMW010000864.1_pt1 | contig 35242 bp, 27 predicted proteins | sample 7279671 | NCBI WGS metagenome assembly JAANMW01 (sample SAMN14094541, study PRJNA606508) | bioreactor metagenome | isolation source: A lab-scale SPAN reactor treating ammonium-rich wastewater day 247 | place: Ireland: Galway | collected 2017-09-19 | reverse complement strand
TCGGGCGCTTGCTCCTCTCTGTGGCTGATCACCGGTTAGAGGAAGCGGCGCCCGATTCGATTCTTGTCAGTGTGAAGTACCTATCATCGCCATCCTGGCGGCGATTCTGTTCCCGGTCTTCGCCAAGGCGCGGGAGAAGGCGCGGCAGTCGAGCTGCCAGTCGAACGTCAAGCAGTTCGGCATCGCCATCATGCAGTACACCCAGGACTACGACGAGGTCATGCTGCGTCAGAACCAGGGCCCGTCGGTGACCTACACGCGGATTGACGGCGTGGCCTACACCGGCTACATGCTCTGGCCGACGACCATCTACCCGTACATCAAGAACCTGCAGATGTACGCCTGTCCGAGCAACTCGTTCGTCTGGAACGGCACCTACACCGGCAGCTCGTGCTACGGCTACCTGAGCATCTGCTCGGGCGCTGCGTTATCGACCTTCACCAAGCCGGCGGAGACCATCGCCCTGTACGATGTCCGCTCGGCCTGCGGGTTCACCAACCAGTACGCGCCCGGGGTCGGCACCGCGGCGCCGGCCAGCGGCAGCCCGCCGGATCCCGGCTACTGCGATTCCGGCTTTGGCAACCTGCACAACGAAGGCGCCAACACGCTGTTCGTGGACGGCCACGTCAAGTGGTTCAGCCTGGTCAGCGGCCTCGGCGACCGGAACATGTGGAGCAAGTAGCGGCCGGCTGTTCCCGGCGGCCACGAGTCCCACGGCGCGGGCCATGCAGCCCGCGCCGTGCCGATTCTCCGCCAGTTCTGGTTGTGACCGCGCTCACGTTTGGGTATACTCCCGCCAGGCTCCAGCGGGGCGTGCGGGGTCGAATCCCATCGCGCCTGCCGGATTGGCCCTGAGGAGACTGCTATGAAGCGTCGCGCATTCACGTTGATCGAGCTCTTGGTCGTGATCGCCATCATCGCGATCCTGGCCGCGATTCTGTTCCCGGTGTTCGCCAAGGCGAGGGAGAAGGCCCGGCAGTCGAGCTGCGCCTCCAATCTCAAGCAGTTGGGCATCGGCCTGCTGTCCTACGCGCAGGACTACGACGAGTTGTTCATCGGCGCCAACAACGCGCCCTGCACCTACGCGCTGCCGAACGGCGCCACGTCTACCAGCACCAACATGCTGTGGATGTACCAGATCTACCCGTACATCAAGAACGCGCAGATGTACAACTGCCCGTCGAACACCAACATCCTCGATCCGGGCGCCTACGACTCGTCGCTGGGCTATGGCTTCCACGGCACCGCCTCGGGCTTCAACCTGGCCCGGCGGGCCATGGCTACGCTGGACGCCCCGGCCGAGACCATCGCTTTCGCCGACTGCACCTACTACCTGACCGACTGGGACACTGCGGCGACCAGCGACAACGGCTATCCGCCCAACATCATCCACAACGAGGGTGCCAACTGCACCTTCGCCGATGGGCACACCAAGTGGTACAAGGGCAGCGCCGTCGGCTACTACGACGCCACCGACTACCCCGCCGGGCCGTCCCCGAACATGTGGGACAACGCCGCCGGATAGTACCGGTCGACCGCAGACTTCCACGCGCCCCGCGGCCCTGCCGCGGGGCGTTTGGTTGACCGGCGCGGGCCGACTCTGCTAGACTCCGCCGAGCCGCGGAGGGTCGCATGGAGGCATCGCCTGAGGGCAGCGCGCGGACCTGGCTGTCCGCCCGCCTGTCGGCCATGATGTTCCTGCAGTTCGCCGTGTGGGGCGCCTGGGCGGTGGTCATCGCCGGGCACATGGAACACAACCTCCACTTCACCGGCAAACAGATTTCCTACGTCTTCGGCACCACCGCCTTCGGCTCCATCCTCTCGCCCTTGATCGCCGGCTGGATCGCCGACCGGTACCTGCCCAACCAGACCTTCACCGCCTTCATGCACCTGGCCGGCGCGGCGCTGCTCCTGGTGGCCTGGCGGCAGACCGAGTTCTGGCCGCTGTGGTGGGCCATCTTCCTCTACTCCTGCACCTACTTCCCGACCATCGCCCTGACCAACGCCATCGCCTTCCATCACCTGGGCGATTCGGAGCGGTTCGGCCAGATCCGGGTCTGGGGCACCATCGGCTGGATCGCCGTGCAGACCGGGCTGGCCACCTACCTCGGCCACTGGCGCGGGCTGGGGCTCGAGTTCCCGCACGAGCGCGACTGCCTGCTCATCGCCGCCGCGGCCGCCGTGGTCATGGGCCTGTACAGCTTCAGCCTGCCGCACACCCCGCCGGCGCGGGAGGCCAAGAACCCGTACGCCTTCCTGGAAGCCTTCCGCCTCACCGCCAACCGCAACTTCGCGGTGCTGCTGGTGGTCTCGTTCGTGGTCGCTATCGAGCTGCCGTTCTACTACAACCTGACCTACCTGTTCCTCACCGAGCCCGCCGGCGGGGTGGGGCTGGCGCCCGGTCAGGCCCAGTTCGCCATGACCTTGGGCCAGTGGGGCGAGGTGCTCCTGATGCTGGCGCTGTGGCCGATGATCCGTTACGGCGGCATGCGCTGGACCATCTTCCTCGGCATCCTGGCCTGGCCGGTACGGTACACCATCTTCGCGGTGGGGCAGCCGACCTGGCTGGTGATCGCCTCCCAGACGCTCCACGGCATCTGCTACGCGTTCTTCTTCGTCGGCGGGATGATCGCCGCCGAGCGGCTGGCGCCGAAAGACATCCGCGCCAGCGCCCAGTCGCTGATGGTCTTCGCCACCAACGGCTGTGGCATGTTGGTCGGCCACTTCGTCTCCGGACGAGTCCACGACTATTTCAAGATCGCCGACAACCACCACCAGTGGGCGATGATCTTCATCGTCCCCATCGTGGTCACGGTCGTCGCCGGCCTGGCCTTCCTGCTCCTCTTCGACGAGCAGCGCTACCGGGCCGACGCGGCCGGGGTCCACGCCGAGATCGCCGCCTGATGGGCGGACCAGAAACGGGTGCATCATGCGGACCCTGACCGTGTTGCTGTTCGCGGCCTCCACCGCGCTGGCCGAGCCCCGCGTGTTCTGGGCCTCGGACCCCGTCCGGCCGGATGAGACGGTGCTGGTGGCCGGCGCCGGGGTCGGGGCCAAGGCCCGGGTCGAGCTGGTCCGGCTCGACGACGGCGCGGCGGGCGCCGCGGCCGCCCTGGCCTGGCCCGGCAAGGGCACGGCCGTGGAGGCGCTCCAGCCGTCCGAGACGTCGCTCAAGTTCGTCATCCCCGCCGCCTGGAAGCCGGGCGCCTACCTGTTCCGGGTGCTCGGCGCCGACGGTCCCTCGCGACCGGTCCCGCTGAACCTGCCGACGGTCTACTGGGTCCAGGGCGACTCCGGCAGCGGCGGCTCGCCCGGCGGTTGGCTGCGCGCCTTCGGTCGGTGCCTGGCCGGCGACGGCGTCAAGCCCACGGTCAGGCTCGAAGGCCCGGGCGGCAAGGCCGTCACGCCGACGCTCAAGGAGAGCACGCCGTGGTCGCTGACCATGGCCCTGCCGGCCAACCTGCCCGCCGGCGCGTACCGCGTGCTGGTCCACAACGGGCACGGTGGCCCGCGTGGCTGGAGCGCCGGCGGGGCGGTGACGGTGGCGGCGCCGGAGCGCTGGCCGAGCAAGGTCTACAACGTCGCCGACTTCGGCGCGCTGGGTGACGGCACGCTGGGTGACGCGACCGGCCTCCGCGCGGCCCTGGCCGAAGCCGAGGCCAACGGCGGCGGAGTGGTCTACCTCCCGCGCGGCCGGTACCAGGTGACCGGCACCTTGACCATCCCCAAGCGAACCGTGCTGCGCGGCGCCGGGACCGAGCTGGTCTGCCTCTTCTGGCCCGACACCGACGAGCCCTACACGCTGATCGAGGGCACCACCCACTTCGGGCTGGAGAACCTGACCCTCTACGCCAGCAACTACATCCACGGCATCTCGGCCTTGCTGGGCGACCCGGAATCGGGCCACGTCCACGTCCGCAACGTCCGCGCCCGGCTCGACATGTACCGCGGACACCTCAAGCCCGAGCAGGTCGACGAGCGCTTCCGGGCCTCGCTTAAACGGTCCACCGGAGGCGGCGACACCATCCGGCTGGGCGGCGAGAACCTCGAGATCACGGGCTGCGACCTGTACGGCTCGGGCCGTTCGCTGTATCTGCACCGGGCCCGCGGCGGCCGGGTGAGCCACAACACCTTCTACAACGGCCGCTGGGGCTGGTACAACCTGGAGGGCTCGGACAAGCTGATCCTCGAGCACAACCGTCTCCTGGGCGCCGACCTGATGTCCACCGGCGGCGGGATTAGCTGCTATTCGAGCGCCTACAGCCAGAACGTCTGGTACGCCCACAACGAGCTGCAACACGCCCACGGCTGGGACCGCGAGGCGATGACCACCGACGCCGGGTTCGGCGCCTGGTTCGGCCCGGTGACCGACATCAAGCCGGACTCGTTCAGCCTGACCGGCGACGCGACCTGGAACCGCAAGAAGGACTGGACCGGCGCCGGGGTGTTCATCCTCGGCGGCCGGGGGATGGGCCAGGTGCGGCGGATCCGCTCCTACGACGGCCGGCAGGTGACCTTGGACCGGCCCTGGGAGGTGCCGCCCGACGAACAGTCGCCGCTCAGCATCACCATGTACCAGGGCCAGTACCTGTTCGTCGGCAACCGCTTCGAGGACGTGGGCATCGCGCTCCAGTACTACGGCACCTCCATCGACTGCGTGGCGACGGGCAACCGGGCCACCCGCGGCGGCGGGTTCTACAACTCCGGCCGCTGGTACCGGCATTTCCAGCCGAGCTGGTACTGCCAGTTCCTGGCCAACGAGATCCTCGAGGGCAACTGCTACCGCTTCGGCGCCAACAACGCCGAGAACGCCGGGGTGTCGTATATCGGCACCTACGGCCTGCAGGCCCAAGGCGGCACCGCGCCGCTGGCGCTGTGCTCGATCCATCGCCGCAACCGGCTCCACAACAACGCCGAGCTGCGCTTCCTCGGCGTCAGCGAGCAGCATCCGGGCCTTCAGGATCTGGTCGCCGAGCACAACCTGATCGAGAACACCGAGCGCGGGATCTACGCAGACGGCGGCTGCGTCGGCCTGCTGCTGCGCAAGAATCGGTTCGTCAACGTGACCCGCGAGCAGTTTTCGGAGCAGGAGCAGCGCGAGGAGCAGCGCCGGAAACGGCAGGCGCTCTTGGACCAGCGGGAGCCCATCGCCAGCTACGGCTTCGACCGGCCGCAGGGCCTGCTGGTGGCCAACGACGCCCGGCGCGAGTTCATCGCCAGCGCCACCGGCGCGATCGCCTACGAGCCGAGCCTGTCCGGCCAGGCGCCGCGGCTGACCGGCGCGGCGTACTTCGCCGTCGGCGACCAGGCCATGCTCCAGTTCCCGCGCCTGACCGTCTCGGCCTGGGTCCTGCCCGATCAGCTCAAGGGCCGCTGGGGCGTGGTGGCCAAGCGCAGCCGCGGCGCCGCGGCGCCCTACGTGCTGGCCATCCGCGACGGCGGGGTGACCTTCGAGGGCACCGACCGCGGCGGGCAGTGGTCGTACAACCTGACCACCAAGCCGACGCTCCGCGCCGGCGTCTGGAACCACCTGGCGGCGGTCTGCGAGGAGGGCGTGGCGGTCCGGCTCTACTGCAACGGCGAGCTGGCCGGCGAGAAGGCGGTCACCGCGCCGCTGGTCGAGACCAACGATGTGCTGACCATCGGCTACGAGAACTGGGGCGGGCCGAACTCCAAGCCTGGCGAGTCGGGCAACTTCCGCGGCTTGATCGACGAGGTCAAGCTCTGGTCGCGGCTGCTCGGCGCCGAGGAGATTCGGGCCGAATACGAGCGGCTCAAGGCGGCGGGCGAGGCGGACGCGGCGCGGCGGACCAAGGCCGCGGCCGACGAGCAGGCGCGCCTGGAGCGCCTCCGCGCCTCGGCCGGCAAGGTCGGCGACGAGTGGAAGCTGGTGCACGCCGACGACTTCGAGCGCGCCGAGCTGGGGCCGGAGTGGCAGGTCCTGCGCGGCACGTGGACGGTCCAGGACGGGCACGCGGTGTGCTCCGGTCCGGGTTACCTGGGCTGCGTCAAGAAGGTCGCCGCGCCGGTGCGCATCGAGTACGACGCGCGGTCGAAGGACCCCGGCGACCTGACCGCCTTCTGGGGCACGGCCAAGGCGGGTTACTCGGGAGGCTACTTCTTCGGCTTCGCCTCGGACGGCAACACCGGCTGCAAGATCCTCCGCTACGGCGAGACGGTGGTCACGCGCGACGGGCCGGTGGCGCAGAAGAACCGCTGGTACCACGTGGTCGCCCAGGTTCTGGGCGGCCGGGCGCAACTTCTGGCCGACGGCGAGCTGCTGGTCGACTGGCCGGATCCGAAACCGGTCACCGACGCCGACATGGCCGGGGTGATCGCCTGGGCCGACGGCGAGTTCGACAACCTCCGCATCTATACCGGCAAGTGACCTTCAGCAGCCCCACTCGACGGTGATGGGCGTTTCGAGGTCGGGGTGCAGGCTGTGGTGCACCGGGCAGGCCAGGACGGCTTGCTCCAACAGCCTGCGCAGCCGCTCCTCCGGCTTCGCCGGAATGCGCAGGAGCACCGCCAGCCGGGCGATCCGGCGGGGCTTGGCGGCCATCTCCTTGGTCACCTGGACCGTCGCGCCGGTGACGTCCAAGTCGTGCCGCCGGGCGACGATGCCGAGGATGGTCATCATGCAGGTGCCCAGCGCCGTGGCCACCAGGTCGGTTGGCGAGAAGGACTCGCCCCGGCCCTCGTTGTCCACCGGCGCGTCGGTCACCAGGACCGCGCCCGACGGGCCGTGAGTCGCCTCGCAGCGCAGCTCGCCGCGGTAGACCGCCTGGATCTCGACCATCACCGTCCCTTGCTCAACGCCTCGATCCGCTCGCACGCCCGGCGCTTGAGAGTGTCCATCAGCCTGGGGTCGCGGCTGACCTCCACCAGTCCTCCCGCCACTTGCTCGACCACCGCCCGCATCCTGGCCGGCCCGTCGCCCCCCGCCTTGGTCTCGGCCTCGGCCAGGAGCGTCAACAGGTCGTAGTCCTCGACCCCTTCGCGGTACATCTCCCAGCGGATGCTGTCGATCGGCGGGCCCTGACGCTCCGGCCCCGGGTAGAGGAAGATCCCGCCGCCGTTCTGCGGTTCGTACTGGTTCGGCTCCTGCCACGGATCGCTCCTCCAGCGGCTGACCGACCACCATTCGACGCCCTGGATGTCGTACCGCCGCAGCCGCCAGGGAAAAGCCCGTAGCAGCAGCGCCGAGTCGGCCACGTCCAGGGCGTAGAGGCTGTTGTCGTAAGCCCAGATGGCCGCGCCGTGCCGTCGCGCCTCGGCCACCTGCGCCGCGTCCCAGGTCGACGGCCAAGGCAGGTTCCAGATGCCCACCAAGTCGAGCAGCTCCGCCTTGACTCCGGTGGTCAGATAGATCCGGGCGTCCGGCACCGCCGCCTTGACCAGCTTCGCCAGGTGCAGGCATTTCGGCAGCATGTCGCCGTGCGGCTCGTCCCAAATCTGCCACAGGGCGTAGTCCATCACCCCTTCCGCCCGGACCGCGTCGCCGACCTGCTTGCAGTAGTCACCGAAGGCGCGATCGAACTCCGGGCTGAAGACCTCGTACCCCTGCCACTTGCCGTCCTTGGCGTACAGCCCGCTGGCGTCGCCCAGGAAGACGTTGGGGATGTTGAACACCTCCGCGCCGTAGGGCTTCAGGTTCTGCGCGATGGCGTCTCTCAGGCCGGCGGTGTCGACCACCAGCTTGTCGCCCTCACGCGTGACCTTGATCCCGCCCAGGTAGCTGCTCCCACCGGCGCGGTGCTCGGCCACGTTGCGGCGGAACAGGTCGAGCTGGTTCGGGTGATGCTGCCAGATCCGGGAGATGGTCCGCAGCCGGGGCCGCTCCGGCAGGTCGAAGCCGTAGGCGCGCACCGTGATGGGCACCTCCGCCGCCACCCCGCCGCTCAGCAGCGCCTTGCCCCGGTAGGTGCCCGGCGCCGTGCCGCGCGGCAGACGCAAGGTGAGCCAGGCCACCGAGGTCTGCCCGGCGGGCAGGTCCTGTTGGCTCGTCGGCAGCAGCGGATCCGGCGTCGGGCCGAGGATGCTCTGCCCGGTCAGTGCCTTGGTCACCGGCACGTAGCCCACCCAGCGCGCGTCCAGCACGGTGGCCGGGAGGGTGGCCGGGCCGGTCAACGGCGTGAAGGTCACCGCCACCGTGGCCTGGCCGGCTGGCCGGACGCAGAGCTGGGCCGTCTCGCACTCCCCGCCGCAGGCGGCCAGGTCGAGTCCGGGCGAGGTCACGGTCGGCGGCGTCTCCTCGGGATAGACCTTGCGCAGCGGCCCTTCCCACCACACCGCGCCGCCCGTCGCCCCGGCGATGGCGCCGCCGATCCGCTCGATGGCCCGGTCGCGCGGGTCGGTCGCGGCCAGCGTGAGGTCATCGATGCGCACGTCGGCGGCGCGGCCGTTGACCCAGACGGTGACCTGTATCCCGCCCCACTCGTCCTGCGCGCCGAAGTCGCACAGCACCTGGTGCCAGCGCCCGACCATCTCGGTCACCGGCGGCCGGAAGAAGCGCCAGCCCTTCTCGTTCCAGGGGCTAAGCGACTTGCCCTGCCGGTCCATCGAGGCGACCCGAATCTCAACCATCTGGGGCGCCACAACGGCCTTCATCCACAGCGAGAGCTGAAACGTGCGGCGCTCGTCGGGCAGGGGAACAAAGCCGGTGAAGATCCCGCTCAGCACCGGTCCGTCGACGTCCGGATTGACGATCCGCGCGCACTGCTTGCCGCCGTGCACGTCGTCGCTGACCACGGTCGCCTCGACGCTGGCGTAATCCTTCGGCCTGGCGAACGACCAGCCCTCCAGCCCGGCCTCGAAGTCCCCATTGGCCACCGGCACCGCCGGCGCGGCGAGCGCAGGGAGGGAGGCGAAGCAGAACAGAATCGCAAGGCGCATGGTCGTCTCCGGCGGAACGCCGGAGTGGCTTCGGCAACCCGCCCGTCCCCTCCTCCGCCGCGCGGCCGGCCAGCCCCAATCAGCAGCCGCGGGACGGTCGGCCGACCACCGGGCGCGTCGGTCACGAACAAGGGCCGGCCCCCGGCGCACGGCTTGACGGGGTTGGGTTGTTGACGTGGTCGGCGGCGCTGATGGCAAACCAGGGGACACCACCCAATGCGTCCGGCGGGTACGGCGCTCGCCGGCCGGATTGGGTAGCGTCCCCGGTTTGCCTGCGTGGTGGTGGGCGAGGGCGGTCGGCTTGGCTCCGAGAGCTACACCGGCGTCGGGTGGTAGGTGGAGTAGCGCAGGCCCGGCGAGATGCCCAGTTTGCGGTTGGGCAGCGCGATCGAGCCGCAGCCGCAGTGGTAGGTGCGTGGGTCCTGGCCCAGCTCGTCGGCCAGGTCGTCCCACATCTCGCGCGATTCGGTGCAGACGTACATCGGCATGTCCGGGTCGTGGCGGCGGACCGAGTCGATCAGATGGCGGTAGACCTCGCGCCGGGTCTCGTGCGGGAACGGGCCGGTGCGCACCCCGCGCATCTTGTCGGCCGCCTCGCGCGCCGCCTCGACGCACTCGGGATCGAGCAGGTCCAGCGGCAGCGTGTTGCTCATCGACTCGTACGAGTTCCAGATGTACAGCGAGAAGCCGATGGTCTCCGGATGGACCCGCGTGACCGCCTGCTCGAGGATCCAGGCGTACTCCTCGCGCCAGTTCTTGACCGGAATCACCGGCTTGAACTTGAACCGCACCGAGAGGCCCATGTCCTGCACCTTGCGGGCGGCGTTGATGCGCTCGATGGCCGGGCCGGAGCCGGGCTCGAGGTCGCGGGCGACCGTCTCGCAGGTGGTGCTCCAGACGCCGACCAGCTTGTCCTTGTGCTCCAGATCGGCCAGCCACTCGACATTGGCGCTGCCGGTGTGGAAGTGCCCGTACCGCCCGTCGAACTCGGCCAGCTTGCGGCTGAACAGGTCGAACAGGCCGTACTCCGGCTCCAGGGTGATCAGGTCGGCCCCGTTGAGGATCATCCGGAAGACCTTGCTCCACGGGTTGTACTCGATCACCGGGCCGACGATCTTCTGCATGTACTCCTCGAGGTTGAGCGCCACGGCCAGATACCGCCCGGCGCGGCCTTCGCCGCAGTACAGGCAGCCGTGGTTGCAGCCCAGCACGGTGCCGAAGTTGTAGGTCGGCCAGCAGACGCAGTTCTCGATCCGGTCGCGCTGGTGCGGGTGTTGGTCGATGGCGGTGGTCATGAACCCGTGCAGCCGCTGCAGCTCGCCCACGGTGGTGCCTTCGGGGCAGCGCGCCAGGAGCGGGCTGAGGTCGGGCCGCTGGTGCCGCAGCTCGATGGTGGTGAAGACCAGGGGACGCATCCAGGTCCGCTGCCAGCCGTCCGGGACTTGGTCGGGCGGCCACAGGTGACGCAGCTCCTCGACCACCTCGCCCAGGTTGGCGTCGGTGACGGTGACCACCTCGGGCGCATTGCCCAGGCCGGTCAGCATCCGCTCCATCCGCGCGGCGCACAGCGGATCGTTGGCGGCCCGTTCGAGCACGTAGACCTTCAGCGGCGTCAGAGCGTACACGGTCATCCTCCCAACACGCGACCTGCCAGGATTTGGCCACCAACCGCCGATCCTCCTCGCCGGACTCGCCGGGTCGGGCTATAATCCGGCCGCCGGAGATCGCCATGGCGCTCAAGCTGTCGATGATGTCGTACACCATGTCCCGCCAGCCGCAGCACTTCTCGCTGCCGGGGATGATGGACCTCACCGCCGAACTGGAGCTGGACGGGATCGACTTCGTCACCCTCCACGACACCCCCGCCGCCGAGCTGCGCAAGATGGCCGACGACATCGGCGTGCCGGTGGTCGCGCACACCTTCCACGCCAACTTCAGCCAGCCCGTCGCCGACAGCCGGCGGCAGGCGCTGGACGACGCGAAGCGGGGGATCGAGGCGGCCGTCGTGCTGGGCGCGCCGGTGCTGATGATCCCCACCGCCGGACGGGAAGGTCAGGATCGCGACCAGGCCCGCGACCGCTGGATCGACGGCCTGGCCCAGGTCGCGCCGCTGGCCGGGGAGGCGGGCCTGACGCTGACGGTCGAGAACTTCCCCGGCGCCTGGAGCCCGTTCGTCACCGCCGCCGACTTCCTCAAGGCCCAGGCCGAGGTGCCTGATCTCCGGCTGACCTGGGACAACGGCAACGCCCAAGGCGGCGAGGACACGGTCGAGTCCTACCGCCGCACCGCCGAACACGTGGTTCATGTCCACTTCAAGGACTGGTCGATCCGCGACTCCGAAGCCCCCGGCTACCGCCCGATGCTTAGCGGCCAGTACTTCCAGGCGGCGCTGATCGGCGAAGGCGACATCGACCAGCCGGCCTGTCTGGCGGCGCTCAAGCAGACCGGGTACGACGGGTACGTCAACCTGGAGTACGAGGGCAACGACTACCCCCCCGACGAAGCCGTCCGCCGCGCGACGGCGTACTTGCGGGAGGTGTGGGCGGGGCCGGCGTGACGGCGGCTCGCGTCGCTATACCACGCCCCCAGGCCGTTCGGTCCGAGCAAGTGAGCCAGGAGAAGTACTGGCTCAGAAACCCAAGCGATACTGCTCCGGAGCCTGCTCCACGGCGAGCGCTTGACCACTCTCAAGGCGTTCGACACACGACTGGACCTCGCCAGCGTCCTTGCCCTCGAGGAAGCGAACGGCTGACAGGGCGCAGAACCCCCGGTCGACCTCAATGCTGAGCCAACGGCGGTTAAGCCCCTCGGCCACGGCACCGGTGGTGTTGGAGCCCGAGAATATGTCAACCACGAGGTCGCCTTCATCGGTCAGGAACTCGATGAAGAACTGGGGAATGCCGGGCGGAAACCGGGCGGGATGCGCTGTACGTCCTAGTTGCTTGCACGCACGCAAGTAGTGAGAGTTGCTGTCAGTGTTCGCGATCTGTAGGAGGTTCGGCGGGATAGCGCCGCCGTTGTCCTTGGCGAAGCCGTTGCTGATGTCGTGGCCGGACGGTCGTCCCTTGGGCCGGTAGAACCGCGCTGGGTCTTTCTGAAGCGTTCTCATCCGCTCGGAGTATGGCACCAGGACGCGGCGCACGTCGGCTTTGGGGTTGTCGCCCTTGGACAGCCACCACACGGTGTTGACGGCGTCCTTGGCGCGGATCTTCCTCTTGTTGACCCACTCGATCGGGGATGGCAGCTTGGCCGGGTTGTACCAGAAAAACTCCTGCGCAAGCCGGTATCCCAAGGTGTCGCAGAACTCCAGCAGAACACGGTAGTTGTACAGGGAGCGGACCGGACGGCCTCGCCGGTAGGCGCCGCCCAGGTCGAGCACGAAGCTCCCTGTTGGCTTCAGGGCGGGCAAGGCCGCCTTCCCGTAGTCTGCGAGCCACGCCACATAGCTCGACTGCTCTTCGTTGCCGTAGCTCTTCTCCCGCAATAGGGCAAAAGGCGGGCTCGTGACGACGAGGTCGATGGTTTCCGCTGGCATCGTGCGCAGCACTTGCAGGCTGTCCGCGCAAGCTTGCTGACCAAGACGCGTCCTGTAGACTTCAGCACCGGCCGGTAGCTCAATCATCGCCCGCACCCGCAACTTCGGCGGCGGCGGTCGGCGGCGGCGGGTCGGGCCGGAGCTCCCAGCGCCGCGCAATCCAACTCCGGACGAACGCGGACACAACGGAGTGCGCGTAGTGGAGTTCGGGTCGCGACTGCTGCAGCGGAGCGATGGCCGGCAACACCGTCTCGGTCGGCAGGTGCGCCAGCAACCAAACGACCCACCGGGTGCCTGGGTCCCCGATCTTGCCTGTGTCAAGCTGTGCCACCAAGTCGCCCACCAGCTCTTTCGGCAGGCTCCCGAGCTGACGCAGTGCCTCCGCGCATCCCGCGGCCACATCCTGCGATCCGGCCGTCAGGCCCTCCAGCAGGGCCTCTTGCGCAGCGTTGCCAACGAAGGCGATATTCTCAATGGCTTCCTCGCGCAGGTCGGGATCAAGATCGGCAAACGCCTCAATGAGGCCTTGCCGCGCCGCGTCGTTCCCGACGCGACCGAGCGACCAGGCTGCGGCACTACGCAGGTAGGGCCTCTGTGCGGTGTCCGCAAGCACGTCCATCAGCACGTCAGTAGCGTCCTGGGTCTGGACATCCGCAAGAGCGATCACGGCCTCCAAACTGGTCGCCGGATCGCTCGCGGCGAGGTATGCACCGAACAACGGCCCGATCGGCGACTCACAGAGCGCGGCCAGATAGACCGCACCTTCAAGCCGGACGTAGAGGTCCGCGGAAGAGTGTTCGGCGAGTTCCCGTATGCGTTCGGCGTGATTGGTGTCGCCAAGCAGTCGCGATAGCTTGATGCCGGTGAACAACTCCGTAGGCTGGGGAGAACCGAGCAATCTGCCCAGGTAGCCCGACGGCAGCGAGCCCGGGCATGCTAGGTCTCCATTGCCAAGCGCCGGGACACGAGAAGCGACAATCTGGTTGGCTACGACGGTTTGCCCCTCGGCCACTGAGGTGAACCAGCCTTCAGGGACTTTGCAGGGGGATCGCCTTGAGCCGTCGAGGGGCTTCAGAGTCACTTTCTGCGCCTCGCCCTCGACCCAGACTCGCTCGACGAGAGCCGTTTTCGTGGCGAAGCGGGCATTCCACGAGATGACTGTCTCCGAGGCCTCTTCGGGTCCTTTCGTCGCAGTCTGGTCCGCGGCGGCGTTCCGGAAAGACGCCACCTCGATGTAGTTGATGTGACCGACACGCTGCCACTCGATCCAGTGGCGTTCCTGCCAATAGGACGCCCCGCCGCGAAGTCGCCCGCGCGACCAGTATTCCTCCTGTGGTACCGTACATACCGGGAAGGCAACCCAGTCGTCGGGCACCAGACCGTGATCCCAGGACCGCTGTGCGTCCTGGGTGCTGTGGGACATCGCCAACTGGGGGTGCGCCTTGGCACGACACTCGATGCGCTTGCCGCAATGAACGCAGACAAGGTCAGGGATGCGGAAGCGTTTGCGCTTGACCTCTTTCCAGAGCTTGGTGTCCGTCGACCCTCGCTCAAGTTCGACCACTTGGTGCCCACGCGCTCCGAGGTCCGTGCACACCGCACGCGCGCCCACTGCGCCCATGGCGATCTTGCGAAAGAAACTGGCGTCTGGCTTGAATGACGCGCCCCTCATCGCCAACTACTCCTCAAACGCGGCTACAGGCTGTTCACCGTCTCGGCGCTCCTTCGCTCTGCTCGACGCCCGCACCTCGGACAACGCGCCCCGCCAGGTCTGCCTGATTCCAGGCGGCAAGACCGCTCCTGTCCTGCTCTCTCCAATAACCGCGGTCACATCTCGGCCCGCCGGAAGGTCGTGTCTCGGGCACAGCTTTCAACCGGGATGACCAACGCGTCCAGGAACTCCTCCCAGGATCCCTCCGGCTCATCGGGTAACTCCACGGTGACCCGGTGCTCGCCCGGCGCGACGTCGGCGGGCACACTCAGGGACAGAACCCCGGCGTCATCCACGTTCGCCACCGCGTCGATCCGTTTCATCCGGCCGCCTCCCGGTCCGTCTCCCCTATTGTGCCACAGACCGCTAACGCTCAACCAGCGGCCGCGGTGTGCCGCAGGCGACGATGAAGAAGGACGTTGCCTGAGTCGCCGCCAATCCCGGTCGCGAGCCGAGGATGGCGGAGAACAGACCGTGGCAGACACCGTCCCGTACGACTGGGAGCTGGTCACCGAACATGCCGCCTGGGCGCCGCGCGATAGTTGTGGCGAGGTGGTCCACCACGGGCGGATGTGGCTGATGGGTGGGTGGTTCAACTCTAACAGCATCGGCCCGCGCGACGTGTGGTGCTCGTACGATGGGGTCGACTGGCGGGAGGTCACCCACCAGGCCGGGTGGCGGCACGGCGACATCCCCACCACGGTCACCTTCCGCGACCGGATGTGGTTCATGGGCGGGTGGTACGCCGGCCGGCTGCCCGAGGCCGAGGCCGGCGCCGAGGTCTGGTCCTCGGCCGATGGCGTCGGGTGGGAGTGCGCCACGCCGCGGGCCGGCTGGAGCCCCCGCATGGGCGCGGCCGGGGTCGTGTTCCAGGACAAGATGTGGATGCTCGGCGGGCTCGAGCAGTACTTCTTCGGCGACCGCAGCCATCTCCGCAACGATGTCTGGTGCTCGGCCGACGGGGCCGCCTGGGAGCCGGTCACGGTCGACGCCCCCTGGCCGGCGAGGGCCTTCCACAACGTGCTGGCCTACGGCGACCGGCTGTACCTGTTCGGCGGCGGCAACTACCTGCCGGAGTTCCAGGGCTTCAACGACGTCTGGAGCTCGGCCGACGGGGAGCATTGGGAGCTGGTCACCGAGCACGCGCCGTGGGACCCGCGGATCTGGTTCTCGGTGGCGGTCTACCGCGACGTGATGTGGCTGCTTGGCGGCTGGTCCAACGAGCCGTACCGGAACTTCAACGACGTCTGGTACAGCGCCGACGGGGCGGTCTGGCACGAGCTGCGCACGGCGACCATCTGGTCGGAGCGGCACGAGCATTCGGTCTACGTCCACGACGACGCAATCTGGCTGGCCGGCGGCAACGCCTGGCCCCTGGTCAACGATGTCTGGCGCCTGCGCCTGCCGGCCGACTGGCGCGGGTGACCGGGGCGAGCGTCAGGACTGCTCGGCGTAGCGGCCCATGGCGGCGAACTTCTCGAACCGCCGATCGATCAGCTCCTCGGCGGAGAGCGGTTCGAGCTGCGCCAAGGCGGCGGCGATGGCGGCTTCGAGCCGCCGGCTGATGTCGGCCGGATCCTGGTGCGCGCCGCCCGGCGGCTCCGGGATCACCTCGTCGCAGAAGCCGAACTCGAGGGCGTCGGCCGCCGACAGCCGCAAGGCCTCGGCCGCCTCGCCGAAGCGGGTGGCGTCGCGCCAGATGATGCTCGCGCAGCCTTCCGGCGAGATCACCGAGTAGTAGCTGTACTCCAGCATGATGATGTAGTCGGCCACGCCCAGGGCGATCGCCCCGCCGCTGCCGCCCTCCCCGATCACCGTGGCCACGATGGGCACCGGCAGCCGCGACATTTCGAGCTGCGACGACGCCAGCGCCTCGCTGATCCCCAGCTCCTCGGCCTCCGGTGAGCAGGCCGCGCCGGCGGTGTCGATGAAGGTCAGCACCGGATGCCCGAAGCGCGCCGCGAGCTGCATCACCCGGACCGCCTTGCGGTAGCCGGGCGGGCCCGGCATGCCCATGTTGCGGGCCTTCCGCTCGGACACATCGCGGCCCTTCTGATGCCCGGCGACGCCCACCGGCCGTTGCCCCGCGAACAGACCCAGACCGGCCACGATGGCCCCGTCGTCGCTGTGCCGCCGGTCGCCGTGCAGTTCGCACCAGTCGCTGACCAGGTACGAGATGTAGTCCAAGGCGTAGGGCCGCTCGGGATGCCGGGCCAACTGAACCTTGTCGAGCGGGGTCAGCGAGGCGAAGATGTCGTCGCGGAGTCTGGCCCACTCGCCGTCCAGCCCGGCGATCCGCGTGGCGATGTCCTGTCGCCGCTCGCCCACGTCCTCGCCGTTGCCCTCCGCGTCCTCCAGCCGCAGCAGCTCCGTCTCCAGCGCGGCCTTGGCCTCGAGCAGGTCGATCAGCGGCTGCTCCAAGGGGATGTGTCGCATCACGCCTCCTCCGCTTCGGGCAGCGGGCCGACCAGACTGCGCAGCAGGGCGATCAGCGCGGCCCTGAGCTTGATTCGGTCGACCACCATGTCGACCATGCCGTGCTGGAGCTGGAACTCGGCGCTCTGATGCCCTTCGGGGAGCTTGACGCGGATGGTCTGCTCCATGACCCGTGGCCCGGTGAAGCCGATCACCGCGCCGGGCTCGGCCAGACAAACGTCGCCCAGCGAGCCGTAGCTGGCCAGCACGCCGGCCATGCTGGGATCGGTCAGGACCACCAGATAGGGCACCCCGGCCCGTCGCACCCGGCCGACCGCCGCCGAGGTCTTGGCCATCTGCATCAAGGCGTGCAGACCCTCGTGGACGCGCGCGCCGCCCGAGGCGACGAAGAGGATCGCCGGCTGGCGTTGATCAGCCGACCGCCGCAGCGCGCGGCAGACCTTCTCGCCCACCGCGGCGCTCATCGAGCCGGCCCGGAAATGGTGGTCCATGACCCCGAACTGGATCGGGTACCCGCCCAGGACGGCCTCGCCGCAGACCACCGCCTCGGCCATGCCGGTCTGCTGCTGGGTGCTGACCAGCTTGTCGCCGTACTCGGGGAAGCCCAGAGGATCGGCCGAGACGACCTCGGCGTCACACTCCCGGAAGGTGCCCGGATCGACGGTGATGTCGATCCGCTCGGCGGCGGTCAGCCGCTGGTGGTAATTGCACAGCGGGCAGACGCGCAGCAGCCGGTCGAACTCCTTGCGGTAAACCAGCTCCTTGCAATTGGCGCATTTGACCCACTGGTCGGCCGGCATGCTCCGCGACATCCTGCCTCCGATCTTGACATCCCGCCGTGGCCCTGCCTAGAATCACGCCGCCCATAGGTTCGACCGATGTCCCTGCCCGACCTGCGCGACCAACTCGATGCCGTCGACGAGCAGATTGTACGGCTGCTGCGTGAGCGCGCCGGCATTGCGGCCAGTATCGGCGAGCACAAGCGGCAGCAGGGCCTCCCATTTTACGCTCCGGAGCGAGAGCGTCAAATCCTCGACCGAGTCGCCGGCATGGATCGCGGCGAATTCCCGCTGCGCGCGCTGTTCTCGGTCTTCCGGACCATCATGGCCGCCTGCCGCGGGTTGCAGGAGCCGGCGCGCATCGCTTTCCTCGGCCCGGCCGGCACGTTCACCGAAATCGCCGCCCGGTCGGTGTTCGGCTTCGACGCGCAATACCTCCCGCAGCCCGACTTCGCCGGCGTCTTCGCCGCCGTCGCCGGCGGCCATGCCGACCACGGCGTGGTGCCCATCGAGAACAGCACCGCCGGGACCATCCGCGAGGCCCTCGACCTGCTCGCCGGCACGCCGCTGACCATCGTCGCCGAGTGTTACCAGGACATCCACCACTGTCTGCTCTCGCACGCCGACCAGCTCGACGACGTGACCACCGTCTACTCGAAGGACGCCGCGCTGGACCAGTGCCGGCTGTGGCTTCAGGTCAATCTGTCGGAGGCCCGGCTCGAGCCGGTGCCGTCGACCGCCGACGGCGCGCGCCGCGCGGCGGCCACTCCGGGCACCGCCGCCATCGCCCCCGAGCTGGCCGGCGAGTTGTACGACCTGCCCATTCTGGCGCGGCACATCGAGGACCGCTCCGACAACCGCACCCGGTTCTTCGTCCTCGGCCACGACATGCCCGAGCCCAGCGGGAACGACAAGACCTCGCTGGTGATCGCCGTGCCCCACCAGCCCGGCGCCCTGGTCGACGCGCTCGAGATCGTCCGCCGGCACCGGCTGAACATGACCTTGATCGAGTCCCGGCCCTCGCCCTACGCCGCGTTCGAGTACGTCTTCTACATCGACATCGAGGGGCACGCCGCGACGGCCGAAATCGAGGCCGCGCTGGACGATCTGCACCGGGTCTGCATGTTGACCCAGGTGCTCGGCTCCTACCCCCGCGCCGCCGGCTGAAGCTTCTCCATCCGCTCCTCCATCTTCTCCAGCTCGGCCACGAACGCCGGGTCGTTGTCGGCGTGGGTGATGGAGTCGATGCGCTCCTTGAGGCCCGGTATCTCGCGCAGCATCCGAGCGATGATCATCTGGTGCTCGACATCCTCGGCCCGCGCCTCGATGGTGTCCTTGGCCAGGAACTGCTCGAGCTGCCGCCGCTGCTCGTCGGTGATGGAGGGCGAGGTGAAGGTGACCACCTTGACCAGGATGCGGGTCAGCAGGTGCCCGTCGCCCTTGACCAGCAGCAGGGCCACCTTGTCGGCACCGTGGTTGGAGACCTCGAGGTAGGGCTCCATCATCTTGGCGATGGGCACGTACGGCAGGCAGAAGAACTTCCACAGCGGACTGGTATCGCGCAGCGTGGTGATGAAGGTCCGCCAGCGCACGTTGCCCGCCTTGACATGGCCGAGCATGGTCGCCAGCATGATCTCGAACTCGCGCGGCGAGAGCACCTCCAGCAGGCGGGTCGAAATCACCAGGTACGGCCGGGTCATCCCGCGCACGCTGGCGGCCACCTCGCGGGAGTCGATCACGTAGACCTCGGGCGGCTTCTTCAGATCCAGCAGGCGGCAGAGCTGGTTGAGCATCAGCCGCACCTCCTGATGCGAGGAGCCGGTGACGCGGCTGCGCGGGAAGCGCTTGAGCAGCCGCCCCTTGTGCCCGCCGGCGAGGATGAGCAGGCACACCGCCCCGAGGATCAGCCAGTAGATCAGGTTCAGCCCGATCTTCTGGGTGCCTTTCAGCACGCCTACCGAGAGGGCGATCACCACCACGTAGCAGGCGACCGGGAAGCCGGCCGCGACGTACTTGTAGGTGGCCTCGGCCGGATCCCGCAGCCGCCGCACCGAGATCGTCGGTAGTTTGACCCGCTGGACACTGACGCGCTTACCCATCGGCTCCTCCGTCCAGCTCGGCGCCCGGGGTCAGCACACCCCCGGAGATGACGTACTTCATGGCCTCTTCGACCGTCAACGCGAGCGGGATCACCCGGTCGCGCGGCAGGACCAGCACGATCCCCGTCACCGGCGTCGGCGAAAAAGGCACGAACACGGTGACCAGTTCCTGACCAGTCTTCAGCGACGCCTCCGGGAACCGTTCGGCGGTGATGAAGCCCACGGCGTAGGTTCCGGGATGCGGGTACTGGACCAGCACCACCTCCCGAAAGGCGGTCTTCTGGGTCGCGAACAGGAGCTGCACGACCTGTCGCGCCGGGGCGTAGATCCGGCCGACCAGCGGCGTCGCCTGGACCGCTCGCTCGCCCAGCCCGACCAGTTGCCGGCCGAACATGGTCGAGCTGACGAAGCCGACGCCGAGCAGCACCGCCAGGGTCAGCAGCAGCCCGGTCAGAACGGCCACCACCGGCCGGTCGATGGCCACCCAGGGCAGGTGCGCGGCGAGGTAATGCCGGACCGGGTCACCGATGGTGTCGCGCAGCAGCCGGTAGATCACGTTGAGCACGTACAGCGTGATGCCGGCCGGAATGGTCACCACCAGGCCCGCCAGGAGATACCGCCGCAGGCTGGTCACCACACCCTCCTCAGACCATCGGCTCGACACGCACGGCCGGCGGCGCGTCCGCGGTTTCGGCCACCACGCTCAAGGTCAGCGTGCGCCAGACCAACTCGCGGCCGGCGCGCTTGCCGGCCGGCCAGAACTCGAACAGCTCGGCCAGCGTCGCCCCGGCCGTCGGGATCGGGTCCAGCCCCGCTTCGCGCTGCAGCCAGTCCAGCGACGCATCACCCGCCGCCTCGGCCACCTCGGTCAGTATGGCCTCGCCGGGCGACGATTCCTCCTCGGCCTCGCCCTCCGCTCGCGGCTGCGCCAGCACCGCCACTTCGGCGATCCTCGCGCCGTCCACCGCCAGGGTCAACAACAACAGCCGCCACGGGCCCGCGCCGTAGACCACCACCTGTCCCGGCGAGGGCAGATCGCCGGCCAGGGACATGACCAGCCCGCCGACGGTCTGGATCTCCGCCGACTCGTCCAGCTCCAGGCCCAGGGCCTCGCCCAACTCGTCGAGCCCGGTCCGGCCCGGGACCAGCCAGCCGCCCTCCGGCCGCGGTCGGATGCCCTGCTCGGCAACGTCGGTTTCGTCCTCGATCTCCCCGACGATCTCCTCGATGATGTCCTCGATGGTGACCATCCCCGCCGTGCCGCCGTACTCGTCGACCACCACCGCCACCGAGCTGTGCAGCGCGCGCATCTCGCGCAGGAGCTGGTCCAGGCGCATCGCCTCGCCGACGAACAGCGGGCGGCGGGCCACTTCGTCGGCGGCGCCCTCGCCCGGCAGCCGCGCCAGCACGTCGCGGGCGTGGGCAATGCCGACGATGTCGTCTTTCGAGGCGGCGTAGACCGGCAGGCGGCTGTACCCGGAGTCGACGATCGCCGCGGCCACCGCCGCCAGCGGGCTGTCGGCGGCGACGCAGACCATGTCGATCCGCGGGACCATCACCTCGCCGGCGGTGCGGTCCGGGAATTCGAGGATCTCGGTGATCCGCCGGCGCTGCGTGGCTCGCAGCGGCGAGGTGTCCATCAACTCGCGCAGCGACTCGGCCGCCGCTTCCTCCTCCTGCTCGTCGCGCGGCGCCAGCGACTCGTCGCGCAGCGCCAACCTCGCCAGGGGACCCAGCAGCCGGTAGCTGACCACCACCCACCGGGCCAGGCGCAGAGCCGTCGTCTCGGGCCGCACCGAGGCCGCCAGGCGCGGCACCAACTCGGCGCCCAACGCCACCAGGGCCAGCCCGGCGAAGGCGATCACCACCGCCTGCCGCGGCTCGCCCGGCCAACTCGCCGCCAGCCACCAAGCGGTCGCCGCGACGGTCACCAGCCCGGCGTTGAAGCCCAGCCGGAGCGCCGCCTGGACCGCGTCGCGGCGGCCCAGCAGGCTGGCCAGCACCTCCGCCCGCCGCTGGCCCAGCTCGCCCAGCGCGCGCAGCCGGGTCCGGCTCACCGCCGAGATGGCGGCGTGGCTCAAGGCGAACCGGAAGCACAGCCACAGGGCCGCCAGCAGGACCGCCACGGGCCACAGCTCGGGCGCGGTCAGGGCAGCCGGCGGAGGGCCGTTCATCGGCCCTCTCCCACCGGCCTGGCGTGCGGCAGGTCGAGCTCGGCACGAACCACCTCGATCCCCCCGTCGGCGTCGGTCGCCTCGACCACCAGGCGGCAGCCGCCGGCGGTCCAGGCCTGCCCGGCGTGGGGCTCGGCGCCCAGGTGGTCGCCCAGGAACTCGGCCACCGTCCGGTCCGGCTCGCCGGGCAGCAGGATGCCGTGCTCGGCCAGCTCGGCCAGGGTCCGCCGGCCGCTGCAGATGAAGGTCTCCCGAGCCGCCTCCAGATCCGATTCGTCGACGATCTCGCCGACGATCTCCTCGACCACGTCCTCGACGGTGAGGATCCCGGCCACGCCGCCGTAGACGTCGTCGACCACGGCCAGCGAGGTCTTCTCACGCCGGAGCGCCTCGAGCACGTCTTCCAGCGGCTGGTCGAAGCGCACGTGCAGCGGCGGGCGGGCCACCACCAGGGCCAGCAGCTTGCGCAACGACTCCGGCGAGTCGCCGTTGGAGTAGCGCAGCATCTGCTTGGCGTGGAGCACCGCCACCACGTTGTCGACCGAGCCCTCCTGGACCGGGAACCGGCTGAAGCGCGAGGCGATCACCTGCTCGCGGGCCGCCGCGAAGCTGAGATCGATGTCCAGGTACTCGACCTGGACCCGCGGCACCATCACGTCGGCGGCCGTCTTGCGGGCGAAATCCAGCTCGCGCCGGAGCAGTTCGCTCTGCACCAGGCTCAGGTCTCCCTGGTGGCTGCCGACCTCGATCACGTCGGCCAGATCGGCCTCGGGCAGACTCTCCTCGGCGGCCTCCAGATCGCCCTGCACGACCAGCCGCTCGCCGGCCCAGACCAGCGGCGCGAGCAGTGGCCGAAGGGTGGCCACGGCGCCCTGAATCACGCCGTCGGACCACCGCTCCCAGCGGTCGGAGGCGCGGTTGACCAACCACGCGGGGAGCACCGTGAGGAGCAGCAGGGCGCCCGCCAGGACGGCCGCGCCGAGGGCCGCGGCGCCGCCCGGGGCCAGCTCACCGGCGTGGGACGCCAGCGCCGGCAGGAGCAGCCAGACCGCGGTGTAGAGCAGCAGGGAGAGCAGGAAGGGGAGCGTCAGGTCCAGCCACCGGGTCCGGTCGTGGAGCGCCAGCAGCCGCCGCCGGCCGGCGTCGCGGGATTCCAGCCACTGCCGGCCGCGCCGACGCAGGTCGAGCATCAGGGCGTAGCTCAACGTGGCCGGGCTGAGAAGCACGTGGCAGAGCAGGAACAGGCCCGCGCCCACCAGACAGACGGCGACCCGCACGTCCTCGGACTGCCCCGCGGTTACTGCTCCGCTGTAGCTGAGACTGGCCGCCGCGAGCGCCACCAGGGCTACGCCCCAGAGGCGCCGCGGCGATTGACTGTCGCCGGAGTCCTTCATCGCCGTGGGTTGTTCTTCGTCCCGCCATCATAGCACAAACCCGCTCCACGGCACAACCGCGCGGCGGTTTCCGCCAATTCCGCCGGCACTATCGTGACGCGCGGGCACCACAATGGGGCAACCAACAGGAGGTGCCCGGACTATGTTGAGCGCGACCATGTTGCAGGCTCTCAACGGCCAGATCAACAAGGAGCTGTACTCCGCCTACCTCTACCTGGCGATGGCGGCCTGGTTCGAGGACCGCGGCCTGAAGGGCTTCGCCAACTGGATGCGGGTGCAGCACAAGGAAGAGGAAGTCCACGGGCTGATGATCTACGGCTATGTGTGCGAGGCCGGCGGCCGGGTGGAGCTCAAGTCGCTGGCGGAGCCGCCGGCGGAGTTCGGCTCGTCGCTGGACGTGTTCCAGTACGCCCTGGAGCACGAGCGCGAGGTGACCGCCAGCATCCATCGCCTGGTCGACCTGGCGCTGTCCGAGAAGGACCACGCCACCAACGCGTTCCTGCAGTGGTTCGTGACCGAGCAGGTCGAGGAGGAGTCCACCGCCAAGGAGATGGTCGACAAGCTGACCCTGGCCGGCGAATCGCCCCCGTCGCTGCTCTTCCTGGACGGCAAGCTGGGTCTGCGGACCTTCTCCCAAGCCGCGCACGCCGCTGCGTACGGGGTGCTCTGAGGCGGTCAGACGGCCGACAGCCAGGCTGACAGGTGATCCGCCGCGCGAGCCTCCAGGTCGCGCGCCTCGCGCACCAGCGCCGCCAGTTGCCGGCGCACCTCCGGGGCGGCCAGCCGCCGCGCCGTCTGGTCGTCCCGGCCCATGCCGCCGACCGTGCCCCAGGCGCGCCACATCAGTTCGTGCTGGCCGGCGTAGCAGGCCGCTGCCCGGAGCAGGTGGGACGCTCGCGGGGAGTCCGCGTGGGCCATGTCCGCCAGGAACTGCGCCCCGTACCAGCGCGCCTCGGCCACGGTCCCGACCGCGTCGTCGTGGACCTCCAGCCGCTCGCGCAGCACGTCCGGCGCGGCGCCGGCGAAATCCTGGTCGCGCAGCAGATGCTCGGCCCAGGCGTCGTAGGCCGCCAGCCCGCCGGCTGCGCCGCGGACCAGCGGCGTGCGGATGATGGCCACCGCCCACTCGACGGTCCGGCGCAGCACTTCCTCCAGCGGCGGCGGGGCGATCTTGTCACCCATCAGCGCCAGGCTCCAGGTCTCGGCGAACCAGCCGCGCCGACGGAACTCGCCGGTCGGCTCCAACTCGACGGTGGCCCGGAACGGCGGCGCGCTCTGGAAGAAGTTCCAGCCGATGAGCACCTCGCCGCCCTCGTCATACCCGGTGATCAGGCAATCCTCCGGCGGGCCGATGACCCCGTGGGCGATCACCGGTCGGCCCCGGTCGCGGAGACTCTCGACGATTGCCTGCCGGAACCGCGCCTCGTCGTGCTCGCCCCGGTGCAGCAGCTCGAGGCGGTAGCCCACCGCCTCGAAGGCGCGCCGGAACGGCTCGGCCGGGTCGTCGCAGAGGAGATGGAGGCCGACGTTGTCGAGCTGCCAGCCGGCCTGCCAGCTCAGCTTGAACGCCACCCCGGAGACGCCGACCAGGAACGGGTAGAGTCGATTCGATCTCCAGGTCCGCCCGTGGATGGTCACCCGCCGCTCGGCCGGGTCCTCGCCCAACCAAGTCAACGCCGCCCGCAGACAGGCGGGGAACGGCAGATCCTCGGGGCTCCCCTCATGCCCCGGCGGCCAGTCGCAGAAGAACGCGACCCGTGGCACGCCCTGCAGATGAACGCGAACAGGCTGGACCGATGGCATGGCGGACACCCCCCGGCCACCGTCGAGTCTACCCACCACCCGCCCTCGCGGCAAGCGGCGCTTGTCGTTCGCCGTGGATTCTGCCATCATTGTCCGTTGAACGACAGGAGACCTGGGGATGGGCTACCGCACCGAGTCCGACAGCATGGGCACCATCGAGGTGCCGTCCGACCGTTACTGGGGCGCGCAGACGCAGCGGTCGCTGCACCATTTCCGGATCGGCGGCGAGCGGATGCCGCGCGAGATCATCTATGGCCTGGGCGTCCTCAAGAAGTGTTCGGCACAGGTCAATCGCGAGCTGGGACAGCTCGACGACCGGGTCGCGGAGCTGGTCATCGCCGCCGCCGACGAGGTCATCTTCGGCAAGCTCGACGAGCACTTCCCGCTGGTCGTGTGGCAGACCGGGTCGGGCACGCAGACCAACATGAACGCCAACGAGGTGATCTCGAACCGGGCCATCGAGATGGTCGGCGGCGAGATGGGCTCGAAGAAGCCGATCCACCCCAACGATCACGTCAATCGCGGGCAGTCGAGCAACGACACCTTCCCCACCGCCATGCACATCGCCGCGGCGCGGGTGGTCCACGATCGGCTGGTGCCGCAGCTCACCGGTCTGCGCGACACGCTGGCGGTCAAGTCCAAGGCCTTCGCCGACATCGTCAAGATCGGCCGCACCCACCTCATGGACGCCACGCCGCTGACCTTGGGCCAGGAGATGTCGGGCTGGGTCCAGCAGCTCACCAACGGCCTGGCGCGCCTGACCGGCGCCCTGCCGCGGGTGTACGAGCTGGCGCTGGGCGGGACCGCCGTGGGCACCGGGCTGAACACCCACGTCGAGTTCGCCGACCGCTCGGCCGCGGCCATCGCCGCGGAGACCGGGCTGCCGTTCGTCTCGGCGCCCAACAAGTACGAAGGCCTGGCCGCCCACGACGCGCTGGTCGAGTTGTCGGGCGTGCTCAAGACCATCGCCTGCTCGCTCAACAAGATCGCCAACGACGTGCGCTGGCTGGCCTCCGGCCCGCGCTGCGGGCTGGGCGAGCTGATCATCCCCGAGAACGAGCCCGGCAGCTCGATCATGCCGGGGAAGGTCAATCCCACCCAGTGCGAGGCGATGACCATGGTCTGCGCGCAGGTCATCGGCAACGACGTGTCGGTCAACCTCGGCGGCGCCTCGGGCAACTTCGAGCTGAACGTGTTCAAGCCGGTGATCATCCACAACGTGCTGCAGAGCATCCGCCTGCTGGCCGACGCCTGCGAGTGCTTCAACGAGTTCTGCGCCGTGGGGATCGAGCCGAACCGCGCCCGGATCGACCAGCTCCTGCGCGAATCGCTGATGCTGGTGACCGCCCTGAACCCGAAGATCGGCTACGACAACGCGGCCAAGGTGGCCAAGAAGGCGCACACCGAAGGGACCACGCTGAAGGCGGCGGCCCTGGCGCTGGGCCTGCTGACCGAAGCCGAGTTCGACCAGCTCGTCCGCCCCGAGAAGATGATCGGCCCGAGCGGGGGGTAGGGTTCAGCGGCCGGGTATAATGGGGGCAGGGAGACCGCGATGACGGGTCAGGTCACGGCCGTGTTCGAGCAGCGCGGGAAGTGGATCGTCGCCTACGTCGAGGAGATCCCCGGCGTCAACACCCAGGGCCGCACCATGGACGAGGCGCGCCGCAACCTGCGCGAGGCCTTGGAGATGGTGCTCGAGGCGAACCGGGAGCTGGCCCGTCAGGCAAGCCCGGGTGCGCTCCGCGAACCGATCGAGGTCGGCGGGAGTTGAAGCGGCGGGACCTCCTGCGACATCTTCAGAATCACGGCTGTCAAGTGCGGCGCGAAGGCGCGAAACACACGCTCGTCGCCGAGCTATCGAGCAGACGGACCTCGGCCGTGCCAAGACACCGCGAGATCGACGAGCTCCTGGCGCGCAAGATCTGTCGTGACCTCGGGATCCCCGAGCCGTGACAGTTCGGCGATCACCTCACGGGTTGACGGTCAGCCGATACTCCTGCCGCGCCGTCCCCGCGGGGCTGGTGACCTCGATCATCACCTCGTGCTGGCCCGCCTGAAGCGTGCCGGTGACCAGGCCGGTGGTGGCGTCGATGGTCAGGCCGGCCGGCGCCCCGGTCAGCTTCCAAGTCGGGTACTCCTTCTGCCAGAACGCCGCGGTGTAGCTGCGCGGGCAGGTCAGATGGCCGATGCTGGCCACCGTCTGAGCCTGGTAGCGGTACGCCTCGCCGGCCTTGACGGCCGTCACCGGAGCCGTCCAGATCCACGGGCGGGGCAGCTCGGCGAAGTCGCTCGGGCCGCTGACGTTGCCCTGAGCATCGACCGCCACCACCCGCCAGAAGGCCTTGTTCGCCAACGCCAGGTCGAGCCCCGGCCCGGCCACCACCAGCTCCGCCGCCTTGACTTCCGCCGCCAGGTTGGCCGGCCAGGTCGGGTAACGGTTCCAGCTCTTGTCCTTGGTCCGGGCCTCGTACTCCTCCTGGCTGCGGCAGAAGCCGAAGCCGAAGTCGACCCGGTACGGCTCGTCACTGACGCTGAAGCCTTGCTCGTCGCTGGCGTAGACCCGGTAGGCCACCGGCGGCCGGCCGGCCGGGTTGGCCGCCCAGACCAGCCGTTGCCGCCGCCCGTCGTCGACCGGCTCGACCCGGACATGGAGCGGCACGCCGGGCGCTTCGCAGCGGAACAACCAGGTCGCGCCCCACGGACCCCAGACGCCCTTGGCGCTCCTGGCGCGGACGTGCCAGTAGTAGGTCCGGCCGGGGTTGAGCAGCCCGACGAACGGGGTCTCGTAGGTCGCGGTGCCCTTCTGCGCGGTCAGCCCGATGAGTTTCTCGAAGTTCGGCGACAGCGGCCAGCGCAGGTCCGCGTGCTCGGACAGCTCGAAGTGGTAGTCGCCGATTCCGTCCGGACACTCGGCCGGGCGCCAGGCGAACTTGACCTTGGTCCCCTCGACCACCGCCCCGTCGGCCGGCGAGACCGCCGCGGCCGGGGCAGTCGGCCGTTGCCAAGCGGTGCGCTCGACCCACTCCTGGGCGATCTTGACCCGCCGCGGGCCATCGTCGTCGTCGCGGTACTCGACCCGGTTCTCGCCCACCGCCAGCTCGGGCAGCGCCAACAGACTGGTCTGCGTGTCGGCGGTGATCTTCAGCCCGGTCACCGCGCCGCCGCCGCGCAGGCCGAGGCGCAGCCACCAGGCGTAACAGGGCTGCCCGCGCCGGCTGAGCTCCCGGTCGAGGCTGAACCGCAGCGGCCCGCTCGCGAGCGCGCCGCCGAGGGCTTGGAAGGTCTTGCCGTCGAGCGACCAGGACACCTCGACCGCGTCGGCGTCACCGGGCTTGAGCGCCTGCACCTCGACCGCCGCGCCGACCATGACGTAAGGCACGGCCACCTTGAGCACGGCGCCGCCAGGCCGGGCAGGATCGGCCAGCCGGAGCCCCGCGCCGGCCGGCGGCGCCAGGTTGTCGGCCGTCAGCCCGAGCCGCCCGGCGCCCGTGGACAGGTCGGGCCGCCAGGTCAAGGAGCCGTTGCACATCAGCGCGTAGGCGCGCGGTCCCCAGCCGGCCAGCAGGTCGCCCTCGCCGTCCCGGCTCGCCTTCTCCACGTCGGCGCCGCCGCTGTATTGCTTGCCGACGTGCCCCCATCGCCAGGTCATGGTGGCGCCGGGGTAGAGGGTCCAGTCCATGGTGTGCCGGGTCGGGCAGCGATGCCGGGTCGGCGGGCGCTGCCCGGTGTAGCCGTAGAGCGAGGCCGAGAACTGGTCGGTGAGCGGGTTGTCGCCCGACAGGATGCCGTAGGTGTGGGTGCGCTTGATCAGATCGTGATCGCGCACCACCTCGGCCTCGGAGGCGATGGTCTCGTTGTCGCGGAGCAGGAAGAGGCAGTGCTCGTCGCCGTCGAGCAGGTGCCACGCGCCGTCGTAGAGCGCCTCGCTGACCACGTGTCCGACCGGCCAGCCGCGCCGGGTCGGCACGCCGGCGGCGGTCCACAGATCGGCCAGGACCGTGGCGTCGTTGCCGCACAGGGTGTAGCCGTAGACGTTGAACACCTTGACCACGTCGTGCACCTCGTTGTCCCAGGTGCAGGCGTGGAAGCGGCGGCGACGCTGAAACTCCCACACCGCGCGGGCCCGGTCGGCGGTGCGCTCGTAGCGGCCCAGGGCCTCGGCCACGATGGCCTCGACCGTGCCCCAGTCGCGCTTACCGTTGACGATCACCCGCGGGTTGCGGATCGGTGTGTCGCCGGTGTTGGCGATGCTGACCGAGCGGTTGCCCTGCCAGACTCGGCTGAACGCGGCGTAGCCGACCACGTCGCGGCAGGTCACCCCATCGACCGTGCCGCCGACCGTCTGCGTCCAGGCCGCGGGCCCGGTGCAGTCGTGCTCGGCCCGTTTGGCGGTGTCGCCGGGCAGGGGCTCGAAGGGTTTGGACGGCTCGCCCAGCACCGCCGCCAGGGTGGCGCCCGGCAGGCACAGCAAGACGGTCATGATCGCGCCTCGGTGGGTCACGGTGTCTCCTCGCTCGGGGCCGGCCCGCGCCACTCTTGCAGGGTGCCGGCGACGCGGAAGCCGCAGCGCTCGAGATTGTGTTGACTGGTGCCGTCGAACCGCGCCCGGACGGTCACCAGACCACAGCCCAGCTCGGCGGCCACCCGCACCCGGTGGCCGATCAGCGCCGTCTGGACCCCGTGCCCTCGCAGCTCGGGGATGGTGCAGCCGGCGGCCAGGTAGCCGAGGCCCTCGCCCAGCGCGAGCACTCCGATGCCCGCCGGCCGGCCCTCGTACTCGGCCAGGTAGCAGTGCCACCAATCGATCCCGAGGTAGCTGGCGACGCCGCGCAGATCGTCGGGCGTGGGCGGCTCGAGCACGCCGAAACCGCGCAGCAGGAGGTCGGCGAAGACCTCGCCCTCGTCGGCGCCGACCGGCCGGACGGTGACACCATCCGCCGGCGGGAGCACCTCGCGGCTGGGCAGCCGGTAGAGCATCGCGGTCCAGTCGAACGGACGCAGCCCCAGGCCCAGCGCCTCGGTGGCCAGGGCCTCGCCGAACCAGCCCGGCAGCGCCTCGAGATGCGCCTGGGTGCCGAGCTCGGCGTAGACCGCGAGCAGCTCGCCCAGCCGGCCGGCATGTTCGGGCCCCGCGCCCATCACCCGGTTGAACAACGAGTTGGTCGGCAGATGCCGCATGGCCACGGCGGTGGCGTCGCCATGGCGGCGGATGGCTACGTCGTCGCCCGCCCGGTGGACCTCGCGCAGCCGCTCCATCCGGGCCACGGTGCACTCGGCTTCGAGCCGCGCGATGCGGCGGACCAGTTGTCCGGTCACCACGGGTAGAGATGCCACCACGCCCTCCTGGCCTGGGGTGGCAATCCTTCGCCGCACCCGCCGCGATCCCTGCCGTGCCCGGCGCGGCGACCAGCGACGAGGATTCCGGCGGCCGGTGAGCGAACCTGCCCGCACGGTGACCGGGAGGACGCGATGGTCCGGCGGCTGGCGTGGCTGACGGTGGTGACGGCCGGCCTGGCGGCGGCCGTGCCCGATGACCCGCGGGCCGACCCGTACTACGCCGACGAACGGCTGCGGGCTCTGATGGATTGGGTGACCTTCCAGGTCACCTTCGATGGCGGCAGCCTAGTGCCGGACATGGCGCTCGGGCAGGGCACCGTCCGGGCCCTGGCCGAGCCGAGCTTCGAGCCGGGGGTGAAGGGCCTGGCCCTGGTCGCCGGCGAGGGCGGCGGGCAGGGGCTCTACCCGCGCGGCGCCAACGCCCCGCTGGCCACCCGCGGGGCCATCTCGGTGTGGGTCAAACCGGTCGGCTGGACCCGGGTCAACGCCCCGAACGGGATCATTCTGGTCACCTCCAACGCCTCGTTCTACCTCCAGCGCCAGGGCCCCGCCCACGGCCCAGACGGGCGCGCCACCCGGCACGAGGGGCTCCAGTTCATCGCCCGGCCGAAGGGCAATCAGAAACTGTGCATGATGTCCACCGCCACCTGGCCCAACGACCGCTGGAAGCTGATCGTCGCCAACTGGAGCTGGCCGGCGATGAGCGTCTCGCTGGACGGCGGGGAGTTCCTCAACGCGACCCACCCCGGCCCGCTGGACGAGGCCGATTTCGGCGACCTGGTGATCGGCAACAAGGGCGCCGAGAAGACGGTGATCGACGAGCTGACCATCTACCGCAGGCCGCTCACGCTCGACGAGGCGCGGCTGCTCTACACCACCTTCTCCCCCGACAAGGAGACCGGCTGATGCCCACCTGGATCCTGCCCATCCTGCTCTCGGCCCAGGCCGGCCCGGCCCGGCCCGAGGTGATGCTCCCATTGCTGGCCAAACCACCGGTCATCGACGGGGTGATCGACGAGACGGAGTGGGCCGGCGCGGTCCGCAGCATCGGGCTGGTCGGCCACGGCACCGGGCTGCTCGATCCGCGCGACGCGGTGTTCTGGGTCGGCGCCGACTCCGGGCAGCTCTACCTGGCGCTGCGCACCCTCGCGCCGTCGGACGGGAAGCTGCTCACCCGCGCCGTGCCCGACGGCGACCGCGACGTGGTCGCCGCGCTGCGTGACGACTCGGTCGAGTGCGTCATCCACCCGCACCTGGGCGCGACGGCCGGCGATCGGCGCTACTTCCACTTCATCGTCAACGAGCGTGGGGCGATGTTCGACCGCTCGTTCGACGAAGGCAATCCGGACAATCCCATGAGCCTGCCCTGGCGGCTGAAGGGCTGGACCTTCAAGAACAGCCTGCGCGACGGGTGGTGGGAGGTCGAGATGGCCATCCCGCTGACCAGCCTGGGCGCGACCGAGGCGGACCTGACCCATCCCTGGGGCGTGCGCGTCGGCCGCAACTTCCAGCGCGCCGGGGCCCAGGTCCACTGGGAGTCGGCCCGCGCGGCGTACGAGGACATCCCCACCATGCCGCGCGTCAGCTTCGCCGCCGACGCGCCGGTGGTCCAGGTGCTGAGCCTCCGCGGCGAGAGCGCGCCGCGGCACGAGCTGGCGGTGGCCAACCCGGGGACGAAGCCGGTGCCGGTCAAGGTGCTGATCGCCGACACCTGGTTCCGCAACCCGCCCAAGGAGTTGGAAGAGAGCTTCACCCTGGCTCCGGGCGAGCGGAAGTCGGTGGTCTTCGAGCCGCCGCACGGGGGCAAGGAAGGGCCGCACCTGACCGTCCTCAAGGTCACCTCGCCCGACGGGCAGCGGGTCTACTACCAGCGCGAGTTCACCTGGCAGTTCGAGCGCGATCAGCCGCTGTGGTCCATCGGCGCCGAGGAGCGGCAGGCGGTTGGGCTGCAGTACGCCGTCTACCCCTACCACCGGCGGCTCAAGGTCCGGGTCGACGTCCAGTCGCTGGCCGGTCGCGAGCAGGTCACCGGGGCCACGGTGACCTTCGGCCGCGAGGGCGCCGCGCAGGCGGCCAGCGGCGCGCTGTCGTTCCGCGACCACATCGCCGAGGCGGTCTTCGAGACCGGCGAGCTGACCGCCGGTGGCTACCGGCTGGCGGTGACGCTGCAGGGAGGCGAGCAGGTCCCGAAGGAGCCGGTCACCCGCACCTGGGAGCGGACCGTGTTCCCCTGGGAGCACAACACCCTGGGCAAGTCGGACAGGGTCATTCCGCCGTTCGAGCCGATCACCGTCAAGGGCCGCCACCTGACCACTGTCCTGCGGCGGCACGAGCTGGGCGGCGGCGGCGTCTGGGACCAGGTGACGTCGCTCGACCGGCCGCTGCTCACCGGCCCGATGCGGTTCGAGGTGGTCGCCGACGGCCAGGACCAGGCGGTCAGGGCGGGCGAGCCCAAGGTGGTCTCGTCGAAGCCCACGCAGGCGGTCACCGAGGGCGGCTTCAGCGCCGGGCCGGTGCGCGCCAAGGTGCGCTCGACCTGGGACTTCGACGGCCTCGCGAAGACCGTGATCCGGATCGAGCCGGCCGCCGGGCGGAGCGTCGACCGGCTGACCCTGGTGGTCCCGCTGGACGACCGGCAGACCCGCTACCTGCACGCCTGCGGCGACGGGCTGCGGTCCAACTTCGCCGGCCTGACCCCGCCGGGGGAGGGCGTGGTGTGGGATTCGTCGCAAGCCAATCGGGTCAACCTCCGCAACCCGTTCTATCCCTACGTCTGGGTCGGCGGCGGCGAGCGCGGGCTGGTCTGGTGCGCCGACAACGATCGGGGCTGGAGCCTGGACGACCAGACGCCCACCGTGGTCCTGGAGCGCCGCGGCGGAACGCTGCTGCTCAAGGTCAGCTTCATCACCCGCGCCACGCCGCTGGACGCGCCGCGGTCGATCGAGTTCGGGCTCCAAGCCACGCCGGCCAAGCCGATGGCCGAGCAGCCGGTCAACTGGCGGCGGTGGCTGGGCCGGTCCTACGCCGACCAGAAGGTCCAGCCGTTCGCGATCATGGGCTCCTGCCCGTACTACGGGATGCTCTCGTTCGACCTCTACCCGATCGATCACGATCTGTCCATCTACCAGGCCTACTCCAAGGCCCGCGACAGCGGCCAGCCCGACTGGGACTTCGCCGCCGAGTGGCTCAAGAAGTACCTGCGCTGGTACCCGAAGGAGAGTGAACGCTACGACTTCTACGACAAGCACATCCGCGCCGGGACGCGCACCGCCGCCGGCACGCCGCGCAAGGACGGCTGGCTGTGGACGCCGTACACCAATCCACGCGGGATGGGCTTCACCATGGCCGAGTGGCCGGTCTTCCAGGACGAGTGGACCAACAGCCCCTACCTGGAGCGCGCCACCGAGGGCGCCATTTCCTACGACGCCTGTCCGGTCGAGAGCCTGCGCGACGCCTGGATGTGGTCGTACCGCGAGATGCTGACCTGCTTCGACGGCATCTACTGGGACAACATCTACCTGGCCGCCAACCAGGACACCATCGCCGGCGGCGCGTGGGTCGACGAGCGCGGCGAGGTCCATCCCAGCGTCGGCCTGTGGGACATGCGCGAGCTGCTCCGGCGGACGGCCATCTTCCTTCACGAGCAGGGCCGCACCGCCTATGCCAACGTCCCGCACATGACCAACACCAACCTGGTCCCGGTGCTCTCGTTCGCCACGGTCAACCTGGATTGGGAGTGGCAATACGGCAACCGCGACTTCCAGGACCGGTTCACCCCCGAGCTGACGGTGGCCGAGACCATCGGCCGGCAGTGCGGCAACATCCCGTTGATCCTCAGCGGCGGGATCAGCGAGACCGACCCGGCCAAGAAGGCCTGGATCCTGCGCACCCGCACCGGCGTCTGCCTGGTCCACGAAATCCGCGTCTGGGACTGGCAGCCGGAGGCCCACTACGAGCTGCAGCGCAAGCTCTACGAGCTGGGCTACGGGACGGACGGCTGCCGGGTCTACAACTACTGGGACGACGGCTTCCCACTCCGGATCGAGGGCCTGAACGGCCGCGGGATCGTGATGGCCACCGCTCAGCGCGCCGTGGTCGGGGTAACCGACTACGGCGAGGGCGGCGAGGCCCGGGTGACCCTGGACCTGAAGGCGCTCGGCCTGACGCCGACCAAGGCGACCGATCTGGAGACCGGCGAGGCGGTGCCGCTGTCCGGCGCCGAACTGCGCTTCCCGCTCAAGAAGCACGACTACAGGGTGGTCGTGGTAGACTGAGCCACGCGTTCACGAAAAGGTGCGACGCCGACCCCGGGGCCACGGGGTCGGCGTCGCGGTGGGTGTGGGTGTGGTAGTCTTGCCGGGAGAAGCCGTCGCGGGTACTTCTCCCGATCGAGTCTCGGCGCCGTGCGGCGCCGGTTGGCTCTACGTCAATAGTTCCGTTTGTAGACGGTCAAGAGTCTCCCTCGCTCGCCGAGCAGGCCCGATTCCTTGAGCCGCCGGGCGTCGTCGGCCGAGATGACCACGCGCTGCCGGACGCCCTCGCCGGAGCGCGCCACGAACTCGATGGCCAGGGGGCGGATCACCAGGACCTCGCGCCGGCCGTGGCGCTCGACCCGCTTGGATGATCTGGCCGAGGCCACCGACGGGTAACGCAAGACCTGCACCGCCGCCAGCAGCGGCCCGTCGGCCGTGCCCACGCGCAGGTCGTAACTGGTCGGGTAGTGGTGCCAGCGCAGGGCCAGGGTGTCGATCACCACGCCGGTCAGGTCACTCGCGCCCGGCCGGGACCGCGCCACCGCCGTCGCCACGCCGCCTTCGCCGCCCTGGCCGCCGCCGCGCCCGCGGCCGCCCGGACCGGCCAGGCCCAGATTGGCCGCCGGCGAGGGCGCGCCGCCCGGACCCGGCACGCGTTTGCCGGGCCGGACCGGAAGTCCGCCGGGCTGCCCGCGGCCGGGGAGGTGAATCACCGAGGACGTACCGCCGGTGGCCAGCGGCCGCGGCTCGCCGCGCGGCGCCAGGCCGCCGGCGCCGTCGCCGTGGTCCGACACGCCGTCGCCACCGCCACCGCCGCCGCCCGGTC
>JAANMW010000859.1_pt1 | contig 35355 bp, 39 predicted proteins | sample 7279671 | NCBI WGS metagenome assembly JAANMW01 (sample SAMN14094541, study PRJNA606508) | bioreactor metagenome | isolation source: A lab-scale SPAN reactor treating ammonium-rich wastewater day 247 | place: Ireland: Galway | collected 2017-09-19 | reverse complement strand
GACGGGCGGACTGCGGAGCCGTTAGCATAGCGCAATGTCCACTCAAGCCTCTGCAAACGGCCCCGTGCATGACGTGCTGATCGTCGGCGGCGGCCTGGTAGGTGCCAGCCTCGCGATCGCGCTGGATGCGCAGGGGCTGGACGTCGGCATGGTCGAGGCCGCGCCGGCCGGCGCGCTGCCGCCGGTGTTCGACCAGCGCAACCTCAGCTTCGCCGAAGCCACCCTCAACGCGCTGCAGGCGCTGGGCGTGCTGGCGCTGATGCGCGCGCCGACCGGCCCGATCCGGCGCATCCACGTCAGCCGCCGCGGCGACTTCGGGCGCATGCTGCTGGACGCGCAGGCCTACGGGCGCGGCGAGTTCGGCCGGGTGGTGGTGGCGCGCGATTTCGGCGAGGCGCTGGAAGCGCGGCTGCTGCAATTGCAGCGCCTGACCCGCTACCGGCCCGCGCGCTTCGTCGGTCTGGGCGATGGCGATGGCGGCCTGCGCGCGATCCGCATCGCCGACGCGAACGGCGAGCGCACGCTGCGGACGAAGCTGCTGGTGGCCGCCGACGGCGCCCGCAGCGCGCTGCGCGAGGCACTGGGCATCACCACCCGCGAGCACGATTACGGCCAGACCCTGTTCGTCGCCCGCCTGCGCACGCAGCGTGCGCCCGACGGTACCGCCTTCGAGCGCCTGACCGACCACGGCCCGACCGCGCTGCTGCCGCGCGGCGACGGCCATTACGGGCTGGTGCACGGGGTGCCGCGCGAGGACGCGGAGAGCGTGGCCGCGCTCGACGATGCCGCTTTCCTCGCGCGCGTGCAGGACGCCTTCGGCTGGCGCGCCGGCCGCTTCCTGTCGGTCGGCGAACGCAGCCGCTACCCGATGCTGGGCTGCGTGGCCGATGCGCTGGTAGCGCCGTGCGCGGTGCTGGTGGGCAATGCCGCACAGTCGATCCATCCGCTCGGGGCGCAGGGCTTCAATCTCGGCCTGCGCGATGCGCTGACGCTGGCCGAATGCATCGCCGAACACGCCGCCGATCCCGGCGATGACGCCGTGCTGCGCCGTCACGCCGCGCGCCGCGAAGAAGACCGCAACCGCACCATCGCGTTCTCCGACGGGTTGGCCAGGCTCACCGCCAACGACGCGCCGCTGCTGCGCCCGCTACGCAGCGCCGGGCTGGTGGCCGGCGATGCCTTCGGCTGGCTGCAGGGCTGGCTGGTGGGCGGGGCGATGGGTTACCGCGGCGACGTGCCGGCTCTGTGCCGCAAGGTGGCCGCATGAACCGGCGCGGCATGCTGGATGCGGTGGTCGTCGGTGGCGGCGTGGTCGGCGCCGCCAGCGCGTTGATGCTGGCGCGGGAAGGCCTGCAGGTGGCGCTGGTGGAGGCCCGGGCGCCGACGCCGTGGCAGCGCACGGTGCGCGACCTGCGGGTGTTCGCGTTCGCGCCCGACAACGCCGCGCTGCTGGCCGATCTTGGCGTGTGGGCGCAGATCGAAGCCGGGCGCGTGCAGCCCTATCGCGGCATGCGCGTCTGGGACGCGGCCGGCGGCGCGCCGTTGGCTTTCGATGCCGACGCGCTGGGCGAACCGCAGCTGGGCTGGATCGTCGAAAACGGCCTGCTGGTGGATGCGTTGTGGAATGCGCTGTCGGCGGCCGGGGTGCGCCTGCACTGCCCGGCGAAGGTGGAAACGCTGGCGCAGGATGCCAGCAGCGTGCGCGTGGGGCTGGATGACGGGCTGGTGCTGGAAGCGCGGCTGGCGATCGCCGCCGACGGCGGCCATTCCGCGCTGCGCCGGCTGGCTGGCATCGAGGCGCCGGCGCACGACTACCACCAGCGCGGGCTGGTCGCCTTCGTCGCCAGCGAAGCGGCGCACCTCGATGCCTGCTGGCAGCGCTTCCTGCCCACCGGGCCGGTGGCGCTGCTGCCGTTCAACGAGGATGGCGATGCGCAGTTGCGCGGCCGCCTCGGTTCGATCGTGTGGACGCTGCCGGAAGCCGAGGCACAGCGCCTGCTGGACGCGCCGCCGGCGCAGTTCGAGCGCGCGCTGTCGGCGGCCTTCGGCGGCGAGCTGGGCGGCTTCACCTTGCGGTCGCAGCGCGCGGCGTTCCCGCTGCGCCGGCAATTGGCGCAGCGGCAAGTCGAGGGCCGGGTGCTGCTGGTCGGCGATGCCGCCCACGTGATGCACCCGCTGGCCGGGCAGGGCGTGAACCACGGCCTGCGCGATGTCTCCGCGCTGCGGGCGATGCTGCGCGATGCGCAGGCCAAGGGCGGCGACATCGCATCGCCGGCGCGGCTGGCGCGCTGGGCGCGCGCGCGCCGCAGCGACAACGCGCTGGGCGCGCACGCCTTCGACGCCATCAACCGCGTCTTCAGCAACGACGCCCTGCTGCCGACCCTGCTGCGCGGGCATGCGCTGGGGCTGGCCGGCCGCATGCCGCCGCTGGTGCGTGCGCTGTGGCGGCACGCGGCGGGACGATAGGTACGAAGCTACTGCATTGGCCACCCAATTCGGAATACATCGATGACCTGCTGGACTAGGAAGAGCCGCGTTGGCACCGGTGCCGTGCGCACGCGCTGGCTGGCCTGCGCGGCCGTGCTGGGCACTGCGTTGGCGGTGCTTCCCGCGGCAGCACAGGACGCAGCGCAGCCGCCTGCGGTCGATCCGGAATACCTTGCGCCACCGGCCTCGTTGTCGGCGGAACGAATCGAAGCCCTGCAGCAGCGCCTGCTGGACTGGCCGCAGCTGTCCCGCTATCGCCAGGACAACGCAGCCCTGCCGGCGCGCGAGCCCGGCCGGGTGGTGTTCTTCGGGGACTCCATCACCGACGGCTGGGGTCGCAGCGAGGGCACGGTGTTCTTCCCCGGCAAGCCCTACGTCAACCGCGGCATCTCGGGCCAGACCACCGCGCAGATGCTGGTGCGTTTCCGCCAGGACGTGATCGCCTTGCACCCTGCGGTGGTGGTGATCCTGGCCGGCACCAACGACATCGCCGGCAATACCGGCGCAGCCACGCTGGAGATGATCGAAGGCAACCTGCGTTCGATGACCCAGTTGGCGCAGGCCAATGGCATCCGCGTGGTGCTGGCGTCGGTGCTGCCAGCCAGCAGCTACTGGTGGCGGCCCGGCTATCGGCCGGCGGCGAAGATCCGCGCGCTTAACCAGCGGATCGAAGCGTATGCGCGCGAGGCCGGTGCGGTGTACCTGGACTACCACGCGGCGATGGCCAATGCCGAAGGCGGCTTGGACGCGGAACTGGCCGGTGACGGCGTGCATCCGTCGCCGGCGGGTTATGCGGTGATGCAGCCGCTGGCCCAGCAGGCGATCGATCGCGCGCTGGAAGGCCGCTAGTCAGCCGCGCGGGCGATCAACCGTGGCGCTGGCGAACACGGTGATCTCCTCGCGGTCGTGGTAGAGCTGCTTGGCGCGGATCGTCAGCGGCCTTTGTGCCTGCTGCGCGAACAGGTCCAGGCATAGCCGGGTTTCCTGCCAGCGCTTCTTCATCGGGAGTTTCAAGTTGAAGATCGCGTGCCGGCACCAGCCTTCGCGCAGCCACGTGGCCATGCGCTCGGCGACGCGTCGCGGCTGCTCGACCATGTCGCAGACCATCCAGTCCAGCGGGTAGGGCGGCTGCCAGGAAAATCCGTCGGCGCGCAGGTGGGTCACCATGCCGGTGTCCAGCACGTGCTGGCGCAGCGGGCCGTTGTCGATGGCCGACACCCGCAGGCGGTTGCGGACCAGCACCCAGGTCCACCCGCCGGGGGCGGCGCCGAGATCGGCGGCGACCATGCCCTCTTTCAGCAGATTGCCGCGTTCTTCTTCGGACAGCAGCACCAGCAGCGCTTCCTCCAGCTTGAGCGCGGAACGCGAGGGCGCGTCCTTGTGCGTTTTCAGGCGTGGAATGCCCAGCGGCCACGGCGCGCTGTCCGCGGGCCGGCTGCTGGCCAGCAGGGCGTGGTCGCCATCGACCAGACAAACGTGCAGGCGCGGCAAGCGGCGGCTGTCCTGCTGGGTCAGCAGGTCGGCCTTGCGCAGCGCCGGCCGCAGCGCGTTGCCCAGGCTGCGTGCCAGGCCGGCCAGCGGCTTGCCGGCGTCGGAATCGGGGTGCTCCATGACCAGCTCGCCGAAGCGCGGCCCGCCCTGCAGCGCCGCCAGCATCGGGGCGATGCGGTCGCTCGGATCGAGCCCGCTCAGTTCGGCCAGCAGGCGCAGCTTCTGCCGCGCGAAGATCAATTGCGCGAACGGCAGGGCACGATCCAGCGCTTCGCCGTCTTCGCAGGAAAACACCACGTAGCCGCTGTCGCGCTCGGTGCGCGCATAGCCGGCGATGCCGGCCTGTGCGGCGCGTTCGGTCAGTTCGCCGGCCAGCTCCGGTTCGAAACCCTGGCGGCAGTAGCACAGCAACCCGTCAATAATTCGGTCCGCCCAGTTCGCCGTAGGTCTTCAGTACCGCGCAGGCGGCGTCGCGCTGCACGTCGCGCACCACCTCGATCCCGCGCCTGTTGAGTTCGCCCACCCAGTCCGCCGGCAGCGGCCCTTCGTCGAAGGCGGTCAGCGCCATCACGTCCTCGGCGCGGGCACCGATCAGCAGGCGGTCGATGCCGGCCCACATGGTGGCGCCGTAGCACTGGCAGCAGGGTTGTGCGGAGGTGGCCAGGGTGACCGGGCCGCCGAGTTCGTTGAGGCGGAACTGCTGCAGGCGCTGCTGCGCCAGCATGTAGGCCATGGTTTCCGCATGCGCCAGCGAGCAGCTCTGGCGCACCACCCGGTTCACGCCCACCGCGATCAGCTGGTGCCGGGGGCTGAACACCGCCGCGCCGAACGGGCCGCCGCTCTGGCGCTCCACGTTGTGTTTCGACAGTTCGATGGCGAACGCGACCTTGGCCTCGTCGCTGGAGAAGTCGCGGCCGGCCACGTCCAGCTCCAGCACCCAGATGGGCAGGGTGATGTGCAGCTGCGCGGGAAGCGGCATCGCCATGTCAGGCCTTCTGCGCCCAGGTGTCGCGCAGGGTCACGCTGCGGTTGAACACCGGCGCATGGGGCTTGTGGTCGTAGCGGTCGGCGACGAAATAGCCCAGGCGCTCGAACTGGAAACCCTGCTCGTTTGCCGCCTGCGCCGCCGCCGGTTCGACGTAGCCCGTTACCACCTTGCGCGAATCGGGGTTGAGGTAATCGACGTAGGTCTTGCCGCCTTCGTCGTTGTCGGGATCGGCCACGGTGAACAGGCGGTCGTACAGGCGCACTTCCGCCGCCACCGCGTGCTTCGCGCTGACCCAGTGGATGGTGCCCTTGACCTTGCGGTTGGCGCCTTCCATGCCGGGACGCGATTCCGGGTCCAGCGTGCAGCGCAGTTCCACCACGTGGCCATCGGCGTCCTTGATGGCCTCATCGCAGCGGACGATGCCGGCGCCGCGCAGGCGCACTTCACCGCCCAGCGTCAGGCGCTTGAAACCCTTCGGCGGCACTTCCTCGAAATCCTCGCGCTCGATCCACAGTTCGCGCGAGAACGGGATGCTGCGTTCGCCCTGCGACTCGTCCTTGGGGTGGTTGGCGAAGGTCAGGGTTTCTTCAAAGCCTGCGTCGAGGTTGGTCAGCACGAGCTTCAGCGGATCGATCACCGCCATGCGGCGCGGCGCATGCGCGTCGAGGTCGTCGCGCAGCGCGCCTTCCAGGATGGAGATGTCCAGCAGCGAGTTCTGCTTGCTGATGCCCACGCGTTCCACCATCAGCTTCAGTGCCGAGGGCGTGTAGCCGCGGCGACGGATGCCCTGCAGGGTGGGCATGCGCGGGTCGTCCCAGCCATCCACCAGCTTGTCGGTGACCAGCGCCATCAGCTTGCGCTTGCTCATGACGAGGTAGTTGAAGTTCAGCCGCGAGAACTCGATCTGGCGCGGCTTGCCGGCTTCCTTCGGCAGGCCCTTGGCGACCAGCGGCTCCAGCAGCTCGGGGTTGCCGGCCAGGTCCACGTGGTCCACGCACCAGTCGTACAGCGGGCGGTGGTCCTCGAACTCCAGCGTGCACAGCGAATGGGTGATGCCCTCGACGGCATCGCCCAGCGCGTGGGCGAAGTCGTACATCGGGTAGATCGGCCACTCGTTGCCGGTGTTCTGGTGTTCGACGTGCTTGATCCGGTACAGCGCCGGATCGCGCAGGTTGATGTTGCCGCTGGCCATGTCGATCTTCGCGCGCAGGGTGCGCGCGCCGTCCGGGAACTCGCCCGCGCGCATGCGCCGGAACAGATCCAGGTTCTCCTCGACGCTGCGCTCGCGGAACGGCGAATTGCGGCCCGGCTCGATCAGGCTGCCGCGGTATTCGCGCACCTGTTCGGCGGACAGGTCGCAGACGAAGGCCTTGCCGTCGCGGATCAGCTTCTCGGCGGCGAGGTAGTACACGCCGAAGTAGTCCGAGGCGTGGCGCAGGCTGTGCCAGTCGAAGCCCAGCCAGCGCACGTCGTCCTGGATGGCGCGCACGTATTCGGGGTCTTCGCGCGCCGGGTTGGTGTCGTCCAGGCGCAGGTTGCAGACGCCGCCGAACTCCTGCGCGACGCCGAAGTCCAGGCAGATCGCCTTGGCGTGGCCGATGTGCAGGTAACCATTGGGTTCCGGCGGGAAGCGCGTCTTGATCGCGCTGTGCTTGCCGGAGGCGAGGTCGTCCCTGACGATCTGGCGGATGAAGTCGGTGCGGACGGGGGCGTCGGCGGCGGGCGGGGTCTGGGTCGAGGACACGGCGTGGGTGCTTCCTGGGTAGTCCGGTAGTTTATCCGAGCCGCACCGCGCAAGGGTTTCGCGGTGCCGTCGCGGGGCGTACGCTGGTCGCAACCCAAGGAGTGCCGATGCGCAGCGTGTACGAAGCCGCCAACCTGATCGATGCCCACCTGGTCCGGCAGGCGCTGGAGGCCGAGGGCATCCCAGCGTTCGTGCGCGGCGAAGCGCTGACCGGCGGGATCGGCGAGCTGGGCGTGTTCGGACTGGTGGGGGTGATGGTGCCCGATGCCGCCTGGCCGCAGGCGCGCGACGTGGTGGCGGCGCTGCAGCTGGGCGAACAGGCGCTGGTGGACGACCAGGAATTTCCCGGCGTCCAGCCCGCATGAGCGCGGCGCATCCGCAGCGTGCGGCCGGCCTGCAGCTGCTGGCCGGGGCGGCGATTATCGGCAGCAATGGCCTGATGGTGCGGATGGCGGCGATGCCGCCGACCGCGGTGGCGTTCTGGCGGATGCTGCTGGCGGGCGTGCTGCTGGCCGCGCTGGTGAGCGCGCGCCACGGCTGGCAGCGGCTGCCGCGCAAGGCGTGGTGGTGGCTGGCGGTGCCCGTGCTCGCCTTCGCGGTCGACCTGTGGATGTGGCACAAGAGCATCCTGCTGGTGGGGCCGGGGCTGGCGACGCTGCTGGCCAATGCGCAGGTGTTTTTCATGGCCATCGCCGGGGTGCTGCTGTTCGGCGAGCGGCTGAACGCGCGCTTCGTCGCCGGCGTGCTGCTGGCGTTCTTCGGCCTGTGGCTGCTGCTGGGCGCGGACTGGGCGACGCTGCCGCCGCAGTACCGCTGGGGGGTATGGCTGGGGCTGGCCACGGGTCTGGCGTACGCGGCTTACAACGTCGGGATCAAGCGTTCGCAGGCGGAGGCCGGCGCCGGCCGCGCGCGGGTGCCGGTGGAGCAGGTGCTGTGCTACGCCGCGTTCGGCAGCGCGCTGTGCCTGGGGTTGATCGGCTGGGCCGAGGGCGAGGCGTTCGCGCCGCCGTCGTGGCGCAGCTGGGGCATCCTGCTGGCGTTGGCCGCGGTGGGCCACTGCCTCAGCTGGATCCTGATTTCGCGCGCGATGGGCGTGCTGCCGGTGGCGCTGGCCGGCCTGCTGCTGCTGGCGCAGCCGATCGTGGCCTACCTGCTCGACGTGGTGTTCCTGGACATCAGCATTTCGCCGCGGCAGTGGCTGGGGCTGGCGGTCAGTCTGGCCGGGATCTTCGTGGCCGGGATGAAGTCCCGGCAGGACCACGCCGCGCAGGAGCCGTAAGCCGTCACAGCGGCGTCAGCGCGCAGGCATAGACCAGTTCGCAGGCGCCGTCGCCGCTGTCGTCGCGGCTGAGCGAGCTGCGCCAGTGCCAGCGGCCGTCGTCGGCGTCGATCCGGACCAGCCAGCCGTCGATGCGCAGGCGCTGGCCGGCCTCGACCCTGCCCAGCGCGGCGGCCACCGCGTCGTTGGCGGGCACGATGTGCATGTTGGCGCTGCTGCGGATGATCTCGTCCGCGGGGATCGGTGGCTGGTCCCGCCAGCGGTAGCGGTACCAGCGGCCGCCTTGGCTGATGTCCAGCTGCGCCAGCACGGCCTCGTCGGCCATGCGGCCCCAGCCCAGCGCGAGGTCGGTGGGCGAAAACGTGGCCTCGCGGCCCATGCGGTAGTCCTCGCGGCCCAGCACCCGCGCCTCCACGCTGAAACCAGCCAGCGGCGAAAGCGCGCCGTCGCCGATCGCGGGCAGCGACAGGTCGCGCGGCGCGTCGGTCTGCAATGGCGGATCGCCGCGCTGTACCCGCGGCGGCAATGGGCACCCGGCGATCGCCGTGGGATCCGGGCGCGGCAGGGTCGCCGGCGGATGCGCCAGCCACCAGCCCAGCAGCAGGCAGGCGGTGACCGCTGCGATGAGCACGCCGCGCGACCGCATCAACCGTTTCCCCTTGCCGTAGCCGCCTTCAGCCCTGCGCCAATTGTGCCCGTGCCTGCGTGCCGATCACCTCCGCAAGCTGCTGCAGGAAGCCGTCCAGCGCCGAGGACTTGCGCCAGACCAGCGCGATCCGGCGGCTGGGCACCGGGTCGGCGAAGTGCACCAGGCGGATGCCGGCCGGCTGCACGATCGGATCATGCACCGACAGCGCCGGCAGCAGGGTCACGCCCACGCCGGCGGCCACCATCTGCCGCAGCGTTTCCAGGCTGGTGGCGCGGAAGCCGGTCTTCTCCTGCGCGCCGGACAGCCGGCACACGTCCAGCGCCTGGTCGCGCAGGCAGTGGCCGTCTTCCAGCAGCAGCAGGGTTTCATCGCCCAGCGCATCGACGCGCAGTCCCTTGGCCTGCGCCAGCGGATGCTTCTGCGGCGTGGCCAGCAGGAATGGCTCTTCGAACAGGAACTGCGCATGCAGCTGCTCGTCGTGGACCGGCAGCGCCAGCAGGGCGGCGTCCAGCTTGCCTTCGCGCAGGCGCGCCAGCAGCACGTCGCTCTTCTCCTCGGTCAGCAGCAGCTCCAGCTGCGGGAAGCGCTCGCGCAGCTGCGGCACCACGTGCGGCAGCAGGTAGGGGCCAAGGGTGGGGAACACGCCCAGCCGCAGCGCGCCCGAGGTAGGGTCGCGGCTGCGCCGGGCGGACTCCTTCAGTTCGTCCACTTCCGCCACGATCCGGCGCGCGCGCTGCACGGCATCCTGACCGGCCGCGGTCAGCATGACCTTGCGCGGGGCGCGTTCGATCAGCACCACGCCCAGCTCTTCCTCCAGCTTGCGGATCTGGGTGGACAGGGTGGGCTGGCTGACGAAGCAGGCATCCGCGGCGCGGCCGAAATGGCGCAGGTCGGCCAGGGCGACGAGGTAACGGAGATCGCGCAGGTTCAAGCGGAGGGGCCCTTGAGTTCGACGGTGTTGCCGTCGGGATCGTCGAAATAGAGCGAAAGACCATCGCCTTCCGCGCCGAAGTTGGTGGCCGCGGGTCCCTGCGGCGCAACGCCATGCCGGGCAAGATGGGCGACGATGGCGGCCTCGTCAAACGGGTCGACGCGCAGGCACAGATGGTCGAGGTTGCGGCCCTCCGTGCCCGCCGCGCTGCCGCCGCGCCGGCCCAGTGTCCCGTCCACCGCCACCAGGTCGATCATCGATGTGCCGGCGCGCAGGTGGCGCAGGCCGAGGTCGTCGCGGCGGCGCACCACCTCGCAGCCCAGCAGTGCGCGATAGAACGCTTCGCTGCGGTCCAGGTCGCGCACGCGCAGCACCACGTGGTCGAGGCGCTGCACGTCGAACGGCCGGGTGGCCATCGTTCAGGCCGCCTTCGCCTCGGCCGCCGGGGCCGAGTGGCGGATCAGGAAGTCGAACGCGGACAGCGCGGCGGTGGAACCCGAGCCCATCGCGATGACGATCTGCTTGTACGCCTCGGTGGTGGCGTCGCCGGCGGCGAAGACGCCCGGCACGCTGGTCTGGCCGCGGTCATCGACCACGATTTCGCCGCGCGGGGACAGCGCCACCGCGCCCTTCAGCCATTCGGTGTTGGGCAGCAGGCCGATCTGCACGAACACGCCGGCCAGGTCCAGGTCGTTCACCTGGCCGCTGGTGCGGTCGGTGAAGCGCAGGCCGGTCAGCTTGCCGCCGTCGCCGACCATCTCGGTGGTCTGCGCGTTCAGGTGCACCGCGGTGTTCGGCAGGCTGCGCAGCTTGCGCTGCAGCACGTCATCGGCGCGCAGCTTGCTGTCGAACTCCAGCACGGTGACGTGTTCGACCACGCCGGCCAGGTCGATCGCGGCCTCGATGCCGGAGTTGCCGCCGCCGATCACCGCCACCTTCTTGCCCTTGAACAGCGGGCCGTCGCAGTGCGGGCAATAGGTCACGCCCTTGGTGCGGTAATCGGCTTCACCGGGCACGCCGGTCTGCCGCCAGCGCGCGCCGGGGGCGAGGATGACGGTGCGGGCGCGCAGGGTGGCGCCGCTCTCCAGCTCCACGCCGGCTAGTTCGCCAGTAGCAGCGGCCGGATGCAGCGCCTTGGCGCGCTGCGCGGTGATCACGTCGACGCCGTAGCTGCGCACGTGTGCCTCCAGCGAGGCCGCCAGCTTCGGGCCTTCGGTGTACTCCACCGACGGGAAGTTCTCGATCGACATGGTGTCCAGCACCTGGCCGCCGAAGCGCTCCGCCACCAGCCCGGTGCGGATGCCCTTGCGCGCGGCGTAGATCGCCGCCGCCGCACCGGCCGGGCCGCCGCCCACGATCAGCACCTCGTACGGTTCGCGCTCCTTCAGCGCTTCCGCGGCGCGCGCCGCGGCGCCGGTGTCGAGCTTGGCCAGCACCTGTTCGATGCCCATGCGGCCGGCGTCGAACTCTTCGCCGTTCATGTAGATCGTGGGCACCGACAGGATCTGCTTGGCCTCGACCTCGGACTGGAACAGCGCGCCGTCGATGGCCACGTGGCGGATGCGCGGATTGAGCACGCTCATCGCGTTCAGCGCCTGCACCGTGTCCGGGCAGCTCTGGCAGTGCAGCGACATGTAGGTTTCGAAGGCGTAGTCGCCCGGCAGGTTGCGCACCTGCTCGGCCAGCGCGTCGTCGATCTTCACCGGATGGCCGCCGACCTGCAGCAGCGCCAGCACCAGCGAAGTGAATTCATGGCCCAGCGGGATCGCGGCGAACCCGACCTGCACGTCGCTGCCGGTGCGGCGGATCAGGAACGACGGCTTGCGCGCGTAGTCGCCGCTGGCGCGGGTGATCTTCGGCGACAGCGCGGCGATTTCGCCCAGCAGTTCGTCGAGTTCGCGCGCGGCCTCGGAATCGTCCAGCGAGGCGACCAGTTCGATCGGCTGCTGCAGCTTTTCCAGATAGGCGGCGAGCTGGGTCTTGAGGGCGGCATCCAACATGGCTGTCTCCTGCGGGGGTCGGGATTCGGGTAGGCGTTGCCGACGCGCGCGGCGTTGCGGGCGCGGAGCGGCGTAGAAGAAAGGGTTGCGCGAAACCGGCGCGTGGCACCGGTTTCGCGCAACCCTCTCCGGAGGGAGAGGGCGCGCGTGCCGGGGTCAGATCTTGCCGACCAGATCCAGCGACGGGGTGATGGTCTTGGCGCCTTCCTTCCACTTGGCCGGGCAGACCTCGTTCGGATGGCTGGCGACGAACTGGGCGGCCTTGAGCTTGCGCACGGTTTCGCTGACGTCGCGGGCGATGGCGTTGTCGTGGACCTCCATCGTCTTGATGGTGCCGCTGGGGTCGATCACGAAGGTGCCGCGCAGGGCCAGGCCCTCTTCCGGGATGTGCACGCCGAAGGCGTTGGTCAGCGCGTGGGTGGGGTCGCCCACCAGCGGGAACTTGGCCTTGCCGACGGCCGGCGAGGTTTCGTGCCACACCTTGTGGCTGAAGTGGGTGTCGGTGGTGACGATGTAGACCTCCGCGCCGGCCTTCTGGAATTCGTCGTAGTGCTCGGCGGCGTCTTCGATCTCGGTCGGGCAGTTGAAGGTGAAGGCGGCCGGCATGAAGATCAGGACCGACCACTTGCCCTGCAGATCCTTTTCGGTCACTTCGATGAACTGGCCGTTCTTGAACGCGTTGGCCTTGAACGGCTGGACCTGGGTATTGATCAGGGACATGGATGTGCTCCTCGGTGGTTGGGGTGGAATGCTCTGCAACGGGGGCCAGCATAGGTACCGGCAATCAATATTGGAAATTGATTGTTGCCATTCAATTGATAGTTTAAGTCTATCATGTTTGGCTTTCCCATGCTGCGCGGCGGCCCCTTTCTTTGGCGTCAACGCGTGCGCTGGCTACCATCTGGCGATGACTGCCGATGTTCCTACCGCCGCGCGCCTGCTGGCCCGCGCCCGTGACTTGATCGATCCCGCCGATGCCGCGCTGCTGCTGGCGCACGCGCTGGGCAAACCGCGCAGCTGGCTGTTCGCGCATGCCGACGACGTGCTGGGCGAAGCGGACCTGGCGCGGTTCGACGGCCTGCTGGCGCGTCGTGTTGCCGGCGAGCCGGTGGCCTACCTGACCGGCGCGCGCGGGTTCTGGACGCTGGATCTGGCGGTGACCCCGGCCACGCTGATCCCGCGCCCGGAAACCGAGCTGCTGGTGGAACTGGCGCTGGCGCGGCTGCCCGTCGATGCGCCGCTGCGGGTGGCCGATCTCGGCACCGGCAGCGGCGCGATCGCGCTGTCCCTCGCCAAGGAACGGCCGCGGGCGCGGGTGGTGGCCACCGATGCCAGCCCCGAGGCGCTGGAGGTGGCCCGCGCCAACACGGTGCGCAACGGCATCGGCAACGTGGCGTTCCGCCTGGGCAGCTGGCTGCAGCCGTTGGATGGCGAATGTTTCGCCCTGATCGCCAGCAATCCGCCCTACATCGCAGACGGCGACCCGCACCTCTCGCAGGGCGACCTGCGCTTCGAACCGGCGATGGCGCTGTCCTGCGGGCCGGACGGGCTGGACGCCATCCGCATCATCGTGCGCGATGCCCCCGCCTGCCTGCATTCCGGAGGATGGCTGCTGCTGGAGCATGGCTGGGACCAGGGCGAGGCGGTGCGCGCGCTGCTGGTCGAGGCGGGTTTCGTCGATGTCGGCACCGAGCGCGATCTTGAAGGCCGCGACCGCGTCACCCTCGGACGGCGTCCGTAGCGCGCTGCGCGGGCCAGCGGCGCAAGCTCCGCTCTACAATGCGCATCCCCACATCGCACGGGTTTCCGCCATGCGCACGCTGTATCCCGAGATCGCTCCCTACGAAACCGGCACCCTGCAGGTCGACGACCGCCACACCCTGTACTGGGAGCAGTGCGGCAATCCGAACGGCAAGCCGGTGGTCCTGCTGCACGGTGGCCCCGGCGCGGGCTGCAGCGACAACATGCGCCGCTTCCACGACCCGGCCAAGTACCGCATCGTGCTGTTCGACCAGCGCGGTGCCGGCCGCAGCACGCCGCACGCCGACCTCGTCGACAACACTACCGGCGACCTGGTTGCCGACATCGAGAAGCTGCGCGAGCGGCTGGGCATCGAGCGCTGGCAGGTGTTCGGCGGCAGCTGGGGTTCCACCCTTGCACTGGCCTATGCGCAGGCCCACCCGCAGCGCGTCACCGAGCTGGTGCTGCGCGGCATCTTCATGCTGCGGCGCTGGGAGCTGGAATGGTTCTATCAGGAAGGCGCCAGCCGGCTGTTCCCGGACGCGTGGCAGCACTACATCGACGCCATTCCCGTAGTGGAGCGCCACGACCTGATCTCCGCCTTCCACCGACGCCTCACTTCCGACGATGCGATGGTGCGGCTGGCGGCGGCGCGCGCGTGGGCGATCTGGGAGGGCGGCACCAGCTACCTGCAGATCCCCTCGGATTACGCCGACACCCACGGCGACGCCGAGTTCGCGCTGGCCTTCGCGCGGATCGAGAACCACTACTTCGTCAACGGCGGCTTCTTCGAAGTGGAAGACCAGCTGCTGCGCGATGCACACAGGATCGCCGACATCCCCGGCGTGATCGTGCACGGCCGCTACGACGTGGTCTGCCCGATCCAGAACGCGTTCGACCTGCACAAGGCTTGGCCGAAGTCGGAGCTGATCGTCAGCCCCGGTTCCGGTCATTCAGCTTTCGAGGCCGAGAACACTTCGGCGCTGGTGGAAGCGACCGACCGCTTCGCCGCCTGAGGCTCAGCTTGCCGGGCTGCCGTCCGGGTTGTGGTCGATCATCCACAGCCCGGCCCACAGCTTGAGGTCGAGTTCGTAACCTTCGGCGCGCTTGCGCATCAGCCACGCCGGCGCCTCGTTCCGCGGCACCGCGTGGACGATGATGTCCTCGTCGTCCACGCCGCCGCCTTCGCCGACCCGCACCAGCTCGCGGGCACGCACGAAGGCGATGCGCTCGTTGCTCATGCCGGAACTGGTGGGGCCGGTCAGCAGCACCTCCACGCGGCCCGCCGACCAGCCGGTTTCCTCGACCAGTTCGCGCCGCGCGGCATCCACCAGGGTGTCCTCGGCGTGGTCGTCGCCGACCAGCCCGGCCGGCATCTCGATGGTGCGGGCGCCCAGCGGCACGCGGAACTGCTCGACGAACAGCACCTCGTCGGCGGGCGTCACCGCGATCACGATCACCGCCATGCCCTGCGCATGGGTGCGCTCGCAGGATTCCCAGTGGCCGATCCGCACCAGCCGCAGCCACTGGCCTTCGTACAGGGTCTGTTTGAGGTTGCTCATGCGCCGATGCTAGCGCAGGCGGGTGACGGTGTTCGTTCGCACCGCGGCGCTGCCACGGCAAGGGTTCGCCGCTTAGGCTCCGCGTCCGGCTTCGATGCGCGGCCGCGCGCCATCCATGGCGCGCTCGAACCCTCGCCGCGGCAGCGCCCCGGTGCTCGGAAACGGATGGGGGGGCGCGCAGCACACGCTGCGCCGAACGCGGCGCTACAGGCCGGCCGCGTCGGTCAGCCGCTTGCGCGTCATCGGGCCGAATTTCACCCAGTCGGCCAGCGCGGCCAGCTCGTCGGCATCGCCGCGGCCACGCGCGAAGGCGTGCTCAGGCAGCGGCGCGTCCAGCGCGATGGTGGTCAACCGGCGCCACAGCAGGGCGTGTTCGCGCTGCTCGCGCAACCGCGTGGCCAGCGTGGCGGCGCCGCGCAGGCGCAGGAACGGCACCTCGTCGATGCGTTCCAGCAGCGCGTCCAGCGATTCGAAGTGCGCCAGCAGCACCGCCGCCGATTTCGGGCCGATGCCGGTGACCCCGGGGATGTTGTCCACCGCATCGCCGGTCAGCGCCAGATAGTCGGCGATCTGGTGCGCGTGCACACCGTGGCGCGCCTTGACGCCATCCGCGCCCCAGCGCTGGCCCTTGGCGAAGTCGTACTGCTCATCAAGATCCTGCAGCAGCTGCGACAGGTCCTTGTCGGCGGACACGATCACGCTGCGGAACCCCTGCCCGTGCGCGCGGTGCACGGCGCTGCCGATCAGGTCGTCGGCCTCGTAGTCGGCATGCGCCAGCGTGGCCAGGCCCAGCGCCTGGCACAGCGCCTTGCACCAGGCGAACTGGCGGCGCAGCTCCGGCGGGGCCGGATCGCGGTTGGCCTTGTAGGCCGGGTACAGCGCGTTGCGGAAGCACGAATCCAGCGCTTCGTCGAAGGCCACGACGACGTGGCCGGGGCGCTCGCGTTCCAGCAATTCCAGCAGGAAGCGGGCGAAGCCGTGCACCGCGTTGGTCGGCCAGCCGTCGGCGTCGTGGAACTCGTCCGGCATCGAATGCCAGGCGCGGAACACGTACAACGAGGCGTCGACGAGGTGGAGCGTGGGCTGCGACATGGCGACCTACCGATGCCAATCGCGCAGCAGCGCCGCCGGATCGGGGCGGTCGCGCTCGGGCGCCTCGATCGCGGGCGTGCCGATCGCGATCGTGCCCACCAGCTGTTCGTCGCCCGCAAGCCCCAGCGTGGTTTCCAGGAACTCGCGGTCGTAGGCCGGCCAGCCGGTCAGCCACTGCGCGCCATAGCCTTCGGCCTGCGCGGCCTGCAGCAGCAGCAAGCAGGCGCATGAGGCGGTGGAAAAGCGCTCGGAAGCGGGGATCTGGGCGTCTTCGTCCAGGCGCGCGATCACCGCCAGGGTGACCGGCGGCAGGGTGAAGCGGGTGCGCAGCTTCTCCACCACCGCGTCGCCTGCCTCCGGCTCGCGGACCAGCAGGCGCGCCGCGGCGGCGTCGGCCAGCGCGGTGCGGGCACTGCCGGCAATGCGCAGGAACCGGAACGGCGTCCGCTTGCCGTGGTCGGGCACGCGCACCGCGGTCCGCAGCATGCGCAGCAGCCGCGCCTCGTCGGGGCCGGGCTCGCCCAGCTGGCGGGTGGGCGTGGAGCGGCGGCTGTCGAGGGCATCCAGGGTCAGCATGGCGGGCCTGCTTGCGGGGGAGGGCCATGGTAACGGTAGGATGCGGAATCCAATCTGACGCGGAGCGGGCGATGGCGGCGACGGCGGTAATCGTGGGCGTGGCGCGGGAAGCGGCGGCGGGCGAGCGTCGGGTGGCGCTCAGTCCGGAGACCTGCAAGAAGCTGGTGGCGGCGGGCGCCACGGTGCGGGTACAGCCGGGGATTGGTGCGGGCGCGTTCTTTCCCGACGAGGCCTATGTCGCCGCCGGTGCGCAGCTGGCCGAGGACGCTACCGCCGATGCCGATCTGGTGGTCTGCGTGCAGCCGCCCGCGAACGCGGCCATCGCCGGGCTGAAGCAGGGCGCGGTGCTGGTGGGCAGCCTGCATCCGCAGGCCGACCCGGAGCGCGGGGAGGCGCTGCGTGCACGCGGCATCGTCGCCTTCCCGCTGGAGCGGCTGCCGCGCACCACCCGTGCGCAGGCGATGGACGTGCTCAGCTCGCAGGCGGGCATGGCCGGCTACAAGGCGGTGCTGATCGCCGCCCAGCTGGCGCCGCGGTTCTTCCCGATGCTGACCACCGCGGCCGGCACCATCCGTCCGTCGAAGGTGCTGATCGTCGGCGCCGGCGTGGCCGGTCTGCAGGCGATAGCCACCGCCAAGCGGCTGGGCGCACAGGTGGAAGGCTTCGACGTCAGGCCGGAAACCCGCGAGCAGATCGAATCGCTGGGCGGCAAGTTCCTCGACCTTGGCGTCAGCGCCGCGGGCGAGGGCGGCTATGCGCGCGCGCTGACCGACGAGGAGCGCGCCGAGCAGCAGCGCCGGCTGGCCGAACACCTGAAGAACATCGACGTGGTGGTGTGCACCGCCGCGGTGCCGGGACGGCCGGCGCCGAAGATCGTGTCGGCGGCGATGGTGGCGGGGATGAAGCCGGGCAGCGTGATCGTGGACCTGGCCGCGGAAACCGGCGGCAACTGCGAGCTGACCCGTCCCGGTGAAAACGTGGAGAGTGGTGGCGTCACCATTGCCGGCCCACTCAACCTGGCCTCGATGGGCGCCCAGCACGCCAGCGAGATGTACGCCCGCAACGTGTTCAATTTCGCCAGCCTGCTGCTCAAGGACGGCGCGCTGGCGTTCGACTGGGGCGACGAGCTGCTGGCGAAGACGGTCTGGCCGGAGCGGACGCCGCCGCCCGGCTGATCAATCCGGATCGCGGCGCTCCGGCGCCGGGTGTGCCTTCACCCAATCGGTGCGCTGCTGCGGCGTCATCTGCCGCCACTTCTCCATGAACTCGCCACGCGCGTCCTTGTCCAGGCCGCGCACCGCGTGGAACAAGGCGCGCGCCTGCTCGCGCTGCTCGGGGGTCATCCCTTCCCACCGCTGCATGCCGTGGCGGGCGCGCTCGCGCTGCGGCTGCGGCATCGCCTTCCAGCGCTTGGCGTATTCCATGAAGCGTTCGCGCTTTTCCGGTTCGCGGTTCCAGCGGTCGCGCACCGGCGCGACCAGCAGCTCGCGCTGGGCGGGGGTGAGCTGGTCCCACGCCGGCATGGCATCGGCCTTGGCGTCCTGTGCAAGGGCGGTGGTGGGCGCCAGCGCAAGCGTGGCGAGCAGGAGCAGGGGGGCGAATTGGCGATACATGGCTTACTCCATCGCCAGCCGGGGGGCATCCGCCGAACCCAGCCAGGCATAGAAATCGGGATCCTCGTCCAGCGGCAGGCTGCCGCCGGTGCTGCTTGCAAGCTGCGTCGATGCCGGCGCGGCCGCGGGCGGCGCTTCCTGCGGGTACAGGCGCACGCCCAGCGCCAGCGCGCACAGCGCAGCGAAACCGGCCATGGCAAAGCGCAGCCGGTGCTGGCGCGGGGCGGGTCGCTGCCCGCGTAGCGCGGCACCCCGGCGCTGCGCCAGCTGCGCGCGCACCTGCGGCGACAGCTGCGCCAGTGCAGCGGCGTGGCGGGCGCGCAGGGCGGCGTCGAAGCGGGTGTCGGCGTCCACCGGGTCGTGGTCGGAAGGGTGGGTGTTCATCGGAAATCCTCCAGTTGCTTCTGCAGCGCAGCGCGCGCGCGCGACAGGTGCGTCTTTACCGAGCCTTCGCTGCAGTCCATCACGCGTGCGGTGTCAGCCACGTCCAGCTCCTCCAGCACCCGCAGGGTGAACGCTTCACGCTGGCGCGCCGGCAACTTGCGCAGGGCGGCGCCGATGCGCTCCCACGCTTCGCGGCCGTCATGGCTGCGCGAGGGGTCGGGTGCATCGTCCGCCCAGTCCAGCGCTTCGCCGTCCCTGTCGGTACTGCCGGGCAGCAGCCAGCGCATCCGCAGCAGGCCGCGTCGCTGCATGTCCACCATGCGGTTGCGCAGGATGCTCCAGAACAACGGGCTCCATTCCGAAGTCGGTCGGTCGCGGTAGGCCAGCATCTTCAGCATCGCGTCCTGGACCGCATCCAGCGCATCCTCGCGGTGGCGCAGGCCCAGCTCGGCAAAGCGGAAGGCGCGCGCGTCGATGCCGCGCAGGAACGCTTCCAGCGTGACCGGCTCGGGCGAGGGCAGCGGGACTTCGGCGTTCACCGGTCCAAGCTTAGCGGGGGCGAGCAGCAGCATGTTGGCCCAGGTGGCGGGCCGGCGCGGGATTGCGCCGGCCATGCGATGGGAAACGCACGGCCCCGGCCGTGGTTGACATGGCGCGTGGCCGTGGGGCGCAGAGGCCGGACATATCGTTATGATGCGGACAGGCAACCGGGGAGGCGGGCTGTGGGCGACGGGTTCGTGGCGCTGTACATCTTCATGCTGGCGGCGATCGCCGGCCACGTCATCATCTCGCGGGTGCCGGTGATCCTGCACACCCCGCTGATGTCGGGTTCCAACTTCATCCACGGCATCGTGCTGATCGGCGCGATGGTGGTGCTGGGCGAAGCGCAAACCCCGCTGGAGCAGGCATTGGGCTTCGTCGCGGTGCTGCTGGGCGCGGGCAACGCCGCCGGCGGTTACGTGGTGACCGAGCGGATGCTGGAGATGTTCAAGGCCTCTAGGAAGCCCGGGGGCGCGGCATGACCGAGCCCTTGGTGAAGCTGAGTTATTTCATCGCCGCCACCCTGTTCCTGCTGGGCCTGCAGCGCATGGCCAGCCCGAAGACCGCGCGCAGCGGCATCCAGTGGGCCGGCGCGGGCATGCTGATCGCGACCTTCGCCACCTTCTTCCTGCCCGGGCTGCACAACATCGGGCTGATGGTGGCGGCGATTGCCATTGGCGTCGGCCTGAACTGGATCTGGGGCAAGAAGGTGGCGATCACCGACATGCCGCAGATGGTGGCGCTGTTCAACGGCATGGGCGGCGGCAGCGCGGCGGCGATCGGTGCGGTGGAGCTGGTCAAGCTGGCCGGCAAGCCGGGCACGCACGAGGTGGTGGGGTTCGTGATGACGACCACCAACGATGCCACCACGATGCAGTTCAACGTCGCCTTGCCGCTGGCGGTGGTCGGCGCGCTGATCGGCGCGGTGTCGCTGACTGGTTCGATCATCGCTTGGGCCAAGCTGGACGGGCGCATGGACAAGCGCTACACCTTCCCCGGCCAGCAATACTTCAATGCGCTGGTCGCGCTGGCGGCGGTGGCCTGTGGGGGGATGGCGCTGGCCACGTTGGCGATGCCGTGGATCGTCGCCTTCTTCGTGCTGGCGCTGGCGCTGGGTGTATTGATGACGCTGCCGATCGGCGGCGCCGACATGCCGGTGGTGATCTCGCTGTACAACGCCTTCACCGGCCTGGCGGTGGCGTTCGAGGGCTACGTGCTGGGCAACGAGGCGTTGATCATCGCCGGCACCATGGTCGGCGCTGCGGGCATGTTGCTGACCCGGCTGATGGCCAAGGCGATGAACCGCTCGATCAAGAACGTGCTGTTCTCCAACTTCGGCGGCGGCTCGGCGCAGATGCAGGAAATCGGTGGCTCGATGAAGCCGATCGAGGCCGCCGACGTCGCCGCGATGATGGCCTTCGCCGAGCGCGTGGTGATCGTGCCCGGCTATGGCCTGGCGGTGGCGCAGGCCCAGCACAAGATCTGGGAGCTGACCCAGCGTCTGCAGGAGCGCGGGGTGAAGGTCAAGTTCGCCATCCACCCGGTCGCCGGGCGCATGCCCGGGCACATGAACGTGCTGCTGGCCGAGGCCGGCGTGCCCTACGACCTGATCGCCGACATGGACGACATCAACCCGGAGTTCGCCAATACCGATGTATCGCTGGTGATCGGCGCCAACGACGTGGTCAACCCGGTGGCCAAGACCGATCCGGCCAGCCCGATCTACGGCATGCCGATCCTCGACGTGGTCAATTCGAAGAACACCATCGTGATCAAGCGCGGCAAGGGCACGGGCTTCGCCGGCATCGAGAACGCGCTGTTCTACGCCGACAACACCCGCATGCTGTACGGCGACGGCAGCGAGATGGCGAACGCGCTGGTGAGCGAACTGAAGGCGCTGGACGGCGGGCACTGACGCCCGCCGCAGGCGGCTAGCGCCTCAGCGCGCGGCCCGCCATGCCACCAGCAGCGCGGCGACATAGAACAGCAGGTCGATGTGGTCGTTGGCCATGCCGGCCAGCAGCCACGCGTACGACGGCCCGATCTTCAACGCCGATTCCCATGGCCGCAGGCCGAAGTTCTGCCCCACCTGCCCGGCAACGATGAGCAGATTGGCGGCGGCGATCACGCCGGCGCTGGCCAGCAGCGCCAGCCGGCGCCGCGAAGGTGCTGCCGGCCATTTCGCCAGTTTCAGCAGCAGCGCCATGTCCAGCGCCGCCAGCGGCGCCAGCCAGCTGCACTGCCGGTCCAGCGCCAGCGCCAGCAGCATCCAGGCGGCGGCGAACCCGGCTGCGCCCAGCGCCAGCAGGGGCAGGGCGTACCAGCGGGGCGCGGAGGTGGGGTGGTCGGGCATGCGATGGCTGATCGAGGTCAAACAGCCCGCGATGATCCCATTGCGATGGCAGACGGGCAATTCGATTGGGACTAGAATGGTACGGATTCGATACGACCTTATCTCCCGCCATGTATTCCCGTAGCAGCGAACCCGTCCGTTTCGAGCGCGATTGCGCCGCCGTCCTCGTCCCGCAGGGCGACGAGGTCACCCTGCCTGCCGGCACCGTGGGTTACATCACCCAAGCGCTGGGTGGCAGCTGGACGGTGTTCGTGGAAGGCAACCTGATGCGCATCGCCGGCGAGGATGGCGACGCCATCGGCAAGCAGCCGGCCGAGCCGCTGGAACTGCCCGAGGGCGCCACCGATGCCGACGTCGAGCGGGTGGTGTGGGACCAGCTGCGGACCTGCTTCGACCCGGAAATCCCAGTGAACATCGTGGACCTGGGGCTGGTCTACCTGGCCGAGCTGTACCCACCCGAAGATGGCGGGGGTGGTCGCGGGGTCAGGGTGCGGATGACGCTGACCGCGCCCGGCTGTGGCATGGGTGACATCCTCGTGGACGATGTGCGCAGCAAGCTGGAGAAGATCCCGACCGTGGTCGCCACCGACATCGAGCTGGTATTCGACCCGCCGTGGAACCAGACCCTGATGTCGGACGTGGCCAGGCTCGAAACCGGGATGTTCTGAGGCCGTCACCGCGCGAGCCGGCGCGGTAGCCCCGGATGGGGGTTGTGACTATCGGGCTAGTCGGGAAGTGTCGCAATGTGACGCATTGCGGCAGCGCAGGGGCGTGGTGCAATGCCGCAAAATCCCCTCGGTAAACTCCCCATGGAAGGCTGGATGTTGCGCTGCAGCGGGTCATTCGTAACAACGGAAACCTTATAGTTGCTGGATTTCCTCCGCTAAAAAACTTTTGGTTATATAAACATTACCCATGCTTCTTTGCCGGGCCCTGCGGTTGGCCCGACGGTCGGCGATCGCTTCGGTATCTGTTCAGGTTCCGTAGCGACACCGGCGCCGCAACCACATGGCGGTCCACGCCAGGAGCACGCAGGTGGGCTGTGAAGTTGTTCGTCCGTCGCCGCGATCGCGGCCACTCAACCAACAACCCAGGGATAATCGCCAGTGAATCGTTTCCGCACTACCAACCTGCTCGGTACCGCCATCTTGTTCGCGCTCGCCGCTTCCGGCGCCAACGCGGCGCAGCGGGCCGACCTGCACCAGCGCAACGTCAACCAGCTGCGCCAGCAGTACCAGTCGCTCACCGCCACCCAGGGCGTCGCCCCGATGGCGAACCGCCGCCACGCGCAGTTCATGCGCACCGACGCCAACAGCACCCTGCTGATGCGCGCCACCCGCCAGGACCGCGGCGTCCGCAACTACCGCTATGACCAGGCATGGCGCGGCATCCCCGTGTTCGGCCAGGGCGTGGCCGTCAGCGAGGATCGCAACGGCAACGTCCGGACCATGTTCGGCAACCTGGTCTCCGGCCTGGAGGCCGACATCACCTCGACCACCCCGAAGTTCGGCAAGGCAGCCGCGCTTGTCACCGCCAAGCGCATCGCGCTGGGCAATGGCATCGCCGGCATGCTGGCCCGCGGCGAGCGGGCGGACCTGGTGGTCTTCGTCGACGACGCCGGGCACGGCCACCTGGCCTATGCGGTGACCTTCGTCGCCGACTCGGCGGCGGCCGCGCCGACCCGCCCGATGATCATCCTCGATGCCATCACCGGCAAGGTGATCAAGCGCTGGGAGAACCTGCAGCACGCGCTGGTCGGCACCGGCCCGGGCGGCAACCAGAAGACCGGCCAGTACGAGTACGGCACCAACTACGGTTACCTGGACGTGGCGCAGAGCGGCAGCACCTGCACCATGAGCAACACCAACGTAAAGACCATCAACCTCAATGGCGGCACCACCGGTTCCACCGCGTTCTCGTACACCTGTCCGCGCAACACGGTGAAGTCGATCAACGGCGCCTACTCGCCGCTGAACGATGCCCACCACTTCGGCGGCGTGATCTTCGACATGTACCAGTCCTACCTGGGCATGGCGCCGCTGACGTTCCAGCTGGTCATGAAGGTCCACTACAAGACCAACTACGAGAACGCGTTCTGGGACGGCACCGCCATGACCTTCGGCGATGGCGCCAGCACCTTCTACCCGCTGGTCAGCCTGGACGTGTCCAGCCACGAGGTCTCGCACGGTTTCACCGAACAGCAGTCCGGCCTGACCTATTCGGGCATGTCCGGCGGCATGAACGAAGCCTTCTCCGACATGGCGGGTGAAGCGGCCGAGTACTTCGACCGCGGTAGCAACGACTGGCTGGTGGGCGCGGACATCTTCAAGGGCAGCGGCGCGCTGCGCTACATGTGCAACCCGACCCAGGACGGCAGTTCCATCGACAATGCCGCCAACTTCACCAGCAGCATGGACGTGCACTACAGCTCGGGCGTCTACAACAAGGCGTTCTGCACCCTGGCCAAGAAGACCGGCTGGAACACGATGAAGGCCTTCCAGGTCTTCGCGCGCGCCAACCGCGACTACTGGACCGCCAGCAGCACCTTCAACCAGGGCGCCTGCGGCGTCGAGACCGCGGCCACCGACCTTGGCTACACCAAGGCCGACGTGACCGCCGCCTTCACCGCGGTGGGCGTGTCCTGCTCGGGCGGCGGCGGTGGCGGCAGCACCGGCGGCACCCTCACCAAGGGCGTGACCGTCACCGGGCTGTCGGCTAGCACCGGCGGCGAAGTGGTCTACACCCTGCAGGTGCCCTCGGGTGCCAGCAACCTGGTGTTCACCATGTCCGGCGGCACCGGCGATGCCGACATGTACGTGAAGTTCGGCAGCAAGCCGACCGACAGTTCCTATGACTGCCGTCCGTACAAGTCCGGCAATGCCGAAAGCTGCACCATCGCCACGCCGTCGGCCGGCACCTACTACGTCCGGCTGAAGGCTTACTCCGCGTTCTCCGGCGTCAGCCTGAAGGGCGACTACAGCACCGGTGGCGGTGGCGGCGGTGGTACCACCACGGTGAACCTGCCGTCGGTGGCGTCGGGCAGCTGGTCGAGCACCTACACGCTGGCGGTCGCAGCGGGCAAGACCGCGACGATCAGCATCGCCGGTGGCACCGGTGACGCCGACCTGTACGTCCGCGCCGGCGCCGTGCCGACCACCAGCAGCTACACCTGCCGTCCGTACAAGACCGGCAATGCCGAGACTTGCACGCTGACCCCGACCAGCGCCACCACCTACTACATCAAGGTGCGTGCGTACTCGTCGTTCTCCGGGGTCACCCTGACCTACGGCACCAACTGAGCCTGCCCGGGACTGCGCCGCATCGCGGCGCAGCTCCCGACGCACTCGGGTGAAACGAAGACCCCGGCCTTGGCCGGGGTCTTTTCCGTTCGGGGCGTTGCGTGCAGCGCGGGATGGCGTCAGCTGGCTTCTTCGAACCGGTTGGCGGCCACGTTCTTGCGCACCCTGTCCGGCGACCAGATGCGGCCGTTCATGGCGATGTACACGCCTTCCGGCAGCGACTGCACCGCGCCGATCGCGCAGCCGATGTTGAACTCCGCATCGGAGCCGCGGAAGCGCGCCGGGCTCAGCGCGCCGGTCATCACGATGGTCTTGCCGGGGATGCTCTGCAGCACCTTGCCGGTGGCCACCATCGAGTCGGTACCGTGGGTCACCAGCACGTGGCGGGTGGGCTGGGCGGCGATGGTGGCGCGGATCAGCTCGCGGTCGTCGTCGGTGATGTGCAGCGAATCCTTGCGCAGGATCGGGATCACGTTGAACTGGAAGGTCACCCCCAGCTCGCGCAGGATCATGCCGATCTGCGGCTCGCCGATCTGGTAGTCCGACTTGTCGTCGAAGTAGATCTTGTCGATGGTGCCGCCGGTGGTGACGATGAGCAGGTTGTCCATGCGCGCATTGTAAAACCCCCGCGCGCGGCATGCCCGTCACGCGAGCAGGGGCCCCAGCAGCGACACCAGCGGGTCGAGCAGGCTGCCGTAGGCGACGGCGCGGGCGGTGCCTGCGCGCAGCGGCTGGCGCACCTGCGCGGCGCTGGCCGTGCGCACGCTGCGGGTGGCCCGGTGCGGCGCCAGGCAGGCCGGATCGAATGCCAGCCCGCAGTCGCGCAGCAGTCCTCGGATCGCCGGCTCCGGGTTTTCCAGCAGGGATTCGTAACGATGCAGGAAAATGTGCCCGGGGTCGCGCGCGCGCCAGGTCGCCATCGCCCGTTCGCAGCCACGCAGGTAGCAGGCGATATCGGCCAGGTCGTTGGCGAAGTGGGGCTGGGCGTAGAACTGCTGCTTGTAGCAGGACCACGCGGTTTCCAGCGGCGCGCGCCGGGTTTCGACCACGATTGCACCCGGCAGCATGGCGCGCAGCACGCCGGCATGCTTCCAGTTGTCCGGATGCTTGTCGGTGAAGCGCGGGTGCTGGTGGCGCCAGTGCGCCGTGCGCCTCAGGTATTGCCGTCCCAGTCGATCCCAGTCGGCGGCGCTGGCGTCGGCCACCCACTGCGGATAGGGCAGGCCGCGGCGCAGGGATTCCTGCTGCAGCACGATGCCAAGGTCCGGCAGTTCGCCCGCGCCCTCCACCAGCGGGTGCGCCGCCAGGATCTGTTCGAACAGGGTGGAGCCGGAGCGCGGCAGGCCGACGATGAAAATTGCCTCCTGCCCCAGCGCCGGATCCTGCGGCGGCGGCAGGTGGGCGGTGGCGGCGAGCGCCTCCTCGACATAGCGTTCGAACGGCGGCGCGCGCCAAGGCGTCAGCTGCTTCTGCAGCCCGTTGGCGGCCTGGAATGCGGCGTAGGCCACTTCGTAGCGGCCATGGTCCTCCTCCAGCTTGCCCAGCGCGTGGCCCATCGCCACCCGGTCCGCGGCGGCGAGGTCGCGGCGCTGCAGCTGCGCGCGCAGCAGGGCTGCATCGGTATCGTCCAGTGGCACCGTCTTGATGTTGGACAGCCCGCGCCAGGCATCACCGCAGGCCGGATGCAGCCGCAGCGCCGCGCGGTAACGGGCGGCGGATGCATCGAAGCGGCCGGCGTGCGCCAGCGCATCACCCAGCAGCACCTGTGCGGGCAGCATGTCCGGTGCCAGCGTGGTGGCGCGCTCCAGCGCGTCGATGGCTGCATCGGTATCGCCGCGCTGCTGCAGGTTGCGGCCGAGGTTGAACCACGGTGTCGGTTGCGCGGGGTCGAGTTCGCAGGCGCGCCGCCAGCTGTCCAGCGCGGCATCGGCCTGGCCGCAGGCGGATGCCGCGGTGCCCAGGTCGGAATGCAGCAGCGCGTCGTCCGCTGCCAACGCCAGCGCGCGCCGCAGCGTGTCGATGGCCTGCGGGGCCCGGCGCGTGTGCAGCTGCAGGATCGCCAGGTAGCGCAGCGGTTCCGGATGCCCCGGCGCTTGCCGGCATGCCTGCTGCAGCAGCGTTTCAGCGCGCCGCGGGTCGCCGTCGCGCAGCGCGCGGGCGCCGGCGTGCACCGTCGCCACCACCTCCGGGGCAAGCCCGGCCATGCGCGGATCGGCGGCCATCAGCTTTCCCGGCGACGCTCCCGGCGGGCGCGGATGCCGGGCAGGCAGGCGGCATGCACCACCAACAGCGCCAGCGCGGCCTCCGCCAGCGCGAACAGCCGCTGCGCGGGCTCCGCCCAGGCCAGCATCACTCCGTGGCTGAACCACAGCAGGGCGAACATGGCGGCAGTAAAGCCGGCGCGACGCCAACCTCGTAGAACCGCGTGGTAGATCAGGACGGGCGGCAGTGCGAAAACCAGCAGTCCCACCGCCAGCGTGTGTGGATATTTCGCTGACCACGTCACGAACAACACCACCAGCGCGAACAGGCACGCAGCCAGATAGCGGCGCGGCGTCATGCCTGCAGCCTCCGCGCAAGCTGGGCGATGCGCCGCCCCAGCGCACGTGCCAGCACGGTTTCGTCCTCGCTCAGCCGTGGGTCGTCGTCGATGCCGGCGACGTGGCTGGCGCCGTAGGGCGTGCCGCCGCTGCGGGTGGTGTTGAGCGCAGCTTCGGTGAACGGGATGCCGGCGACCACGCAGCCATGGTGCAGCAGCGGTACCAGCATGGTCAGCAGGGTCGACTCCTGGCCGCCGTGCATGGTCGCGGTGGAGGTGAACGCGGCCGCCGGCTTGCCGACCAGCGTGCCGCTGGCCCATTCCGCGCCGAGGGTGTCGAGGAAATGCTTGACCGGCGCCGCCATGTTGCCGAAGCGGGTGGGGCTGCCCAGCAGCAGGCCGGCGCATTCGGCCAGGTCGCTTTTTTCGACATAGGGCGCGCCGTCTTCCGGTTCCGGCGGCTGCGCGGTCTGGGTCACCGGCGCCACTGGCGGCAGGGTGCGCAGGCGTGCCTGCATGCCGTCGACTTCCTCGATGCCACGGGCGATCTGCCGGGCCAGCCGTGCCACCGAGCCGCCGCGGCTGTAGTACAGGACCAGGATCTCGGGCATGCGCGCCAATCGTGCGTAGGGACGCGGCAGCATAGTGCAAGCGGTGGTTCCATGGCATCGGTTACGCTTGCCGGATGGAACCGCTGGATTCGATCTACCGCTGGAGCGAACGCCTGCGCGACCCGGCGCGGGCCGGCAGCTTCGGCCGCTTCGTGCTGCGGCGCTTCCTCGACGACCGTCTGTTCGAAGCGGCCGGTGCGCTGTCCTACACCACCGCGTTCGCGCTGGTGCCGCTGTCGATGGTGGCGTTCGGCGTGCTGTCGGCGTTCCCGGTGTTCGACGCCTGGAGCGAGCGCCTCAGCGGCTACATCTTCGCCAACTTCGTGCCGCGCGCCGCGCAGGCGGTGTCCGGCTACCTCACCGATTTCTCCTCCAACACCAAGTCGCTGACCACCGCCGGCGCGCTGGCGCTGATCGTGTCGCTGCTGGTGACGCTGAGCAGCGTGGAGGCGATCTTCAACCGGATCTGGCGGGTGCCGACCGCGCGGCCGACGTTCGGCCGCTTCCTGGTCTACTGGACTGTGCTGACCCTGGGCACGCTGGTGGCCGCGGCCAGCGTGGCGCTGTCCACCCGGTTCTTCGCGCTGGCGATCTTCGAAACCCTGGCCGGGCGTTGGCTGGAGGCGCTGATGTTGCGGTTGGCGCCGATGACGATCGAACTGCTGGCGTTCGCCGCGGTGTTCAAGGTGGTGCCGCACCGCACGGTGGCATGGCGGCACGCGTTGGCCGGCGGGCTGCTGTCGATGGTGCTGTTCGAATGCGTGAAGTCGGGCCTGGGCCTGTACCTGGGCAGCTTTGATTCCTACCAGAAGATCTACGGCGCGGTGGCGCTGGTGCCGATCCTGATGCTGTGGATCTTCCTGAGCTGGGTGTCGATCCTGTTCGGTGCGTCGTTCGCCTCGTCGATGTCGGCGTTCCGCTACCAGCCCAAGTCGCTGCGGCTGCCGCATGGGCACGAGCTGTACGGACTGCTGCGCATGCTCGGTCGCTTCCAGCACGCGCGCGCCAGCGGCAACGGCCTGACCAGCGAGCAGATCGAGGCGATGGAGCCCAGCCTGACCGACAGCATGGTGCAGTCGCTGCTGGGGCGGATGGCCGGCATCAACGTGCTGCAGCGGGCCGAGAGCGGGCAGTGGCTGCTGGCGCGCGACCTCGACGACGTTCGCCTGGACGAACTCTACGAAGCCGCGCAGCTGCGCATCCCCGCGGTCGACGTGCCGGTGCCGCAGCCGGACGACGCGCTGGGCGTCGCCGTGCGCGACACCATCGCGCAACTGCGCACCCCCCTGCAGCAACCGTTGCGGCAGCCCGTATCCAGTGTCTATGCCGGGATCCCGGAGGAATGAATCGCATGCACGTTCGCATCGTCGCCCTGCTGCTGGCGGGCCTGTTCGCGGCCTGTTCGCGCGGGCCAGCCCCCGCGCCGCAGGGGACCGCGCCCGCGGCCAAGCCCAAACCCGCTTCCGCCGCGGTGCAGCCGCCGCAGGTGGAGCGTCCGTCGCTGCGGGTCACCACCCTGGACGGCGCGGAGTACGACCTTGCCGGCCAGCGCGGCAAGTGGGTGATCGTCAATTACTGGGCCACCTGGTGCGGGCCGTGCATCAAGGAGATGCCGGAGCTGTCGGCGCTGGCGGCGATGCGCCAGCACATCGCGGTGATCGGGCTGGCCTACGAGGACACCAGCGAGGACGAGCTGCGCGCGTTCCTGGCCAAGCGCCCGGTGGCCTATCCGATCGCGCGTATCGACGTGTACGAGCCGCCGAAGGATTTCGGCGCGCCGCGCGGCCTGCCCACGACCTGGCTGATCGGCCCCGACGGCAGGATGCTGCGCAAGTACACCGGGCCGGTGACCGCGCGCATGCTGGAAGACGACATCGCCGGGTTCGGCGGACCGAAACCGGACGCCGCGACTCCGGCTGGCTGACGTGGCCGCCGCCCGCTTCCTCGTTCGCGGAAGGGTGCAGGGCGTGCGCTTCCGCGCCGCTACCCGCAGCGAGGCGCTGCGGCTTGGGTTGCGCGGGCATGCGCGCAATCTTGCCGATGGCAGCGTGGAGGTGCTGGCGGCTGGCGAAGAGGCGGCGATCGCGGCGCTGCAGCGCTGGCTGCAGCATGGCCCGCCGCTGGCGCGCGTGGACGAGGTGGTGCGCTGCGAAACGGAAACCGTGGTCGCAGACGGTTTCGCGACCGGTTGAGCGGCCTCAGGGCTGGAAGCCGGGGATTGGCTTGAGCACGCCGTAGCGTTCCTTCGCCAGCCTGCCGGTCAGCGGTGGAAACGCGAGATCGGGCGCATCGATGCGGGTATCTGGCAGCCGGTCCAGCAGGTCGCGGATCAGGGTCAGCCGGCCCAGCTTCTGGTCGTTGAAATCCACCAGCGTCCACGGCGCATGTTCGCTGTGGGTGGCCTTGAGCATCGCTTCGCGCGCGTCGGTATAGGCGCGGTAGCGGGTGCGCGCCTCCAGGTCGATGGGCGAGAGCTTCCAGCCCTTGAGCGGGTTGTCCAGGCGTTCGGCGAAGCGTTTTTCCTGCTTGTCCTGGTCGCAGCACAGCCAGTACTTGAACAGCAGGATGCCGTCGTCGACCAGCTGCCGCTCGAACTGCGGGGTGGCCCGCAGGAACGCCGCGACCTTTGCGTCGCTGGCGAAGCCCATGACCTTCTCGACCCCGGCGCGGTTGTACCAGCTGCGGTCGAACAGGGTGATCTCGCCGGCCGCGGGCAACTGCGCGATGTAGCGCTGGAAATACCACTGGCCGGCTTCGCGTTCGGTTGGCTTCGGCAGTGCCACCACCCGGCACTGGCGCGGATTGAGGTGCTCGTGGATGGCGTTGATGGCGCCGCCCTTGCCGGCGGTGTCGCGGCCCTCGAACAGCACCACCAGCCGCCTGCCGCTGTGCTGCAGCCAGCGTGCGGCGTTGGCCAGCTCCACCTGCATGGGTTCCAGCAGGGCTTCGTACTGCTTGTGCTTGAGCTGGCTCATTTGCGCGATGCCCTCGGCTTCATGCTGCGCGCCACTTCCAGCAATGCCCCCTGCTGGCGGGTGCCCAGCGCGCGATAGGCGGCCAGCAGCTCATGCTCGCCCTTGGTGCGGGCTGGATCCAGCGTGCTGGCCAGTTCCGACAGCAGCGCGCTGGCCGGCACGCCGAAGGCGCGGGCGAGGGCATCGACCTGGTCGCGGCCGGGGAGCTTCTCGCCCTTCAGCCAAGCATTGACGGTACCGATCCCGGCCCTGGGGATGGCGGTGGCGATATCCGCCACGGACAGGCCGCGGGCCTTGCTGAGCAGTCGCAGGGTGGCGTCGATCGACATCGTCGTTCCTTTGCGGGCAGGTAGGCGACGAGTGTAGAGCGGTTGCCGCCGAGCCGCGTGGGCGCGCCGCGGTCAGTCGGGCCGGGCGCGTGGACGTGCTGCGGAATCAGCCCGCGATGCGGTTCAAAGCGCCAGCGAATACCACTGCGTGGCGTCCTCGTGCCAGCCGGCCGCGCGGTACAGCGCCCGCGCCGCGGCGTTGTCACGCGCGGTCTCCAGCGAAATCCCGGCGGCGCCGTCGGCGCGGGCGAAGTCTGCGGCGGCATCCATCAGTGCGCGGGCCACGCCGCCGCGGCGGTTCGTCGGCAGTACGTAGAGGTCGTTGAGGATCCAGGTGCGGGCCAGCCGGACCGAGGAGAACATCGGGTAGAGCTGCACGAAGCCGACCATGTCGGCGCCGCGGCGCGCCACCAGCACCATCGATTCGCCCACCCGCAGGCGGCTGCGCAGCCAATCGCGGGCGGCCGCAACATCGGACGGCTGGCCGTAGAACTGGCGGTAGGCGTCGAACAGCAAGGCCAGCGCGTCGAGGTCGGCGGGGCCGGCGCGGGAAATCGAAATCGTCATGGGAATCCCTTGTTCGTCATGCCCGCGGCGGCGGGCATCCAGTGTGCTGGCCGTCGCCAGTGCCTCACGCCTCGCGCGCCAGCTGCGCCAGGGCTTCAGCCTGCTGTTCCTGCTGCAGGCGAAGGACCAGCGGGCCGAGGTCGCCTTCGAGGATGTTCGGCAGGTCGTACAGGGTCAGCCCTTCCACCCGGTGGTCGGTGATCCGGCCCTGCGGATAGTTGTAGGTGCGGATGCGCTGGCTGCGGTCGCCGCTGCCCACCTGCAGCTTGCGGTCTGCGGCGGTGGCGGCGGCGCGCTTCTCCAGCTCGGCCTCCACCAGCATCGCCTGCAGGCGCTTCATCGCCTTGTCGCGGTTGGCGTGCTGGCTGCGCTCGGTCTGCGACTCCACCACCACGCCGGAAGGCACGTGGGTGATGCGGATCGCCGATTCGGTCTTGTTGACGTGCTGGCCGCCGGCGCCGGAGCTGCGGAACGTGTCCACCTTCAGGTCGGCGGGATTGATGACGATCTCGGCATCGCCCCCGCTTTCCAGCGCGATGATCGCCACCGTCGCCGCCGAGGTGTGGATGCGGCCCTGCGATTCGGTGGCGGGGACCCGCTGCACGCGGTGGGTGCCGGATTCGTACTTCAGCTGCGCGTAGGCGCCACTGCCTTCGATGCGGGCGACGATTTCCTTGTAGCCACCGTGTTCGCCGGGATTGGCCGACTCCACCTCGACCCGCCAGCCGCGCGCTTCCGCGTAGCGCGCGTACATGCGGAACAGGTCGCCGGCGAAGATCGCCGCCTCGTCGCCGCCGGTGCCGGCACGCACTTCCAGGTACAGGCCGCCATCGTCGCGCGCGTCCTTCGGCACCAGCTGCGCCAGCAGCTCGCCCTCCAGCTGGGCGAGGCGGGCGTTGGCGGCTTCGATCTCGTCATCGGCCAGTTCGCGCAGTTCCGGGTCGTCGCGCATCGCCTGCGCGGCAGCCAGGTCCTCGCGGGCCTGTGCCTCCGCGGCCAGCGCGTCGGCTACCGGCTGCAGGCTGGCGAATTCGCGCGAGAGGCTGCGGAAGCGCGCCTGGTCGGCGGCCACCGCCGGGTCGGCAAGCAGGCGCTCCACTTCCTCGCGCCGCTCCAGCAGCGCCTGCAGCTTGCGGCGCAGGGCAGGGGTCATGCGTCGGCGTCGCCCTTGCCGGCGGTGAACAGGCGGATCGCCGCTTCGCCGAGCGCGGCGTCCTCGCGTAGCGCGGCGCTGGGCGCGTGCAGCAGCTTGTTGGTCAGGGTGTGCGCCAGCAGGTCCAGCACCTCCGCCGGATCGCGGCCGGCGGCAAGCTGCGCGCGCGCCTTGGCCAGCGCTTGCGCCTGCACGGCCTGGCCGTGCTCGCGCAGGCGCCGTAGCGGGGCTGCTGCATCGCGCTGGCCGAGTGCGGAGATGAAGCGTGAAGCGTGCACCTCGATGATCGCCTCGGCCTGCTCGGCGGCATTGCGCCGGGCGGCACGGTTGTCCTCGATCGCCCGCTCCAGGTCGTCGACCGTGTACAGGAAGACGTCGCGCAGGCTGGCGACGTCCTCGGCGATGTCGCGCGGTACCGCCAGGTCCAATAGCAGCATCGGCCGGTGCCTGCGCGAGCGCAGCGCCTGCTCGACCTGCGCGCGCTGCAGGATCGGCTGGCGCGCGGCGGTCGCGGAAATGACGATGTCGGCCTCGGCCAGGTGCCGGTCCAGTTCCTCCAACGGCAGCGCGAAGCCGCCGTGACGCCGGGCCAGGTCCTGCGCGTGGGCGAGGGTGCGGTTGGCGACCAGCAGCCGGCGCACCTTGCCGGCCACCAGGTGGCGGGCGGCCAGTTCGATGGTCTCGCCGGCGCCGATCAGCAGCACGTCCGATTCATCCAGCCGGGCGAACGATTCCTGCGCCAGCCGCACCGCGGTGGAGGCCACGCTGACCGGGTTGCGCCCGATGGTGGTTTCGGTACGGGCACGCTTGGCGGTGGCGAAGGCCTGCTGGAACGCACGGTCGAGCGGGCCGCCGAGGCTGCCGGCGTCGCGGGCATCGTTCCAGGCCTGCTTGACCTGGCCAAGGATCTGCGGCTCGCCCAATACCAGTGAATCCAGCCCGGTCGCGACCCGGAACAGGTGGCGCACCGCATCGGCCTCGTCGTGCCGGTACAGGTAGGCATGCAGGTCGTCGCCGGCGCGCTGCTGGCCGGCCAGCCAGTTGGCCAGCGCGTCCGGGCCGTTGTCGCTGCGGGCATACAGCTCGGTGCGGTTGCAGGTCGACAACAACACCGCTTCCTGCACGCCGGCCTGCGCACGCAGCGACGCCAACGCCTGCCGCAGCGTGTCCGGGCCGAACGCCACCGTTTCGCGCAGGGCAACCGGCGCGGTCTGGTGGTTGATGCCGAGGACGTACAGGCTCATGGGGCGTGGTGGTGGCTGCAGTGCGCGATGAATTTCGTTCAGGTGCCTGCGCTAAGCTGCGGGCCCAATCGCCAATTGTACCGGCCCTTGCCATGCCCAACCCGCAACGCTCCGGTTCGCGCACGTTCCCGCTGGCTGCGCTGCTTGCCGCGGTGCTGGCATGCACCGGGGCCGTCGCCGGCAATCCGGTCGCCGCGCAGGCGCAGGTGGATCCGCTGGAGGCCAGCCTGGCGGGCGAATTCGCGCTGCAGGGCGGGCTGCTGCCGGAGGCGGCGCGACACTATCTGGATGCCGCCCGCGCCGCGCAGGATCCGGTGCTGGCGGAACGGGCCACCCGCATCGCCCTGCTGGCCGACGAGGACGCGCTGGCGCGCGAGGCGTACGACACTTGGCAGGCGCTGGCGCCGCAACCCAGCCTGGAGGCGCGGATGGTGGCCGCCAGCCTGGCCTTGCGCGCCGGCGACAAGCGCGCGGCGCGGCGCGAACTGCGCGCCTTGCTGGCCGAGCCGGACGGCTGGCGCCCGGCGCTGACCGCGCTGGTGGGCGCGGTTGGACGCCGGCAATCGCTGGTGGTGGCGATGCTGGAAGAGATCGTGTCCCGCGACGCCCTGCCGCACCAACTGCAGGCGTGGCTGGGTTTCGGCGGGCTGGCGCAGCGGTTGGAACAGCCGAAATTGGTGGACCGCATCGTCCAGCAGGTAGTGGCGCGCTTCCCCGGCGAGCCGCGCGTGGCGCTGCTGCGGGCGCAGCTGCTGCGCGAGGGCGGCAAGCTAGGGGAGGCGCGCGCCGCGCTGGCGGCGCTGGGCGAGCCGGCAGGGCTGCCGCCGTCGCTGCGTTGGGCACTGGCCGGCGAATACGACGCGCTGGGCGATGCCGGCAAGGCCGCGCAGGTGCTGGCGCTGGGTGCGCAGGATGAAGCGATGTACGCCCGCCGCGCCGCGCTGCTGGACAAGGCTGGCGACAAGGCTGGGCTGACTGCGCTGTACGACGAACTCAAGCGCGGCGCGACCACGCCCAACCCCATGCGTCGGCTGTTGCTGGGCCAGTTGGCGGAACTGCTGGAACGCCACGACGAGGCGCTGGCGTGGTACGCCAACGTCCCGGGTGAACGGATGCAGGGCGCCGCCCGCCTGCGCGCCGCCAACGTGCTGCATGCGATGGGCCGGCCCGAGCAGGCATTCGAGGCCCTGCGCGCGCTGCAGGCCGACC
>JAANMW010000857.1_pt1 | contig 35471 bp, 25 predicted proteins | sample 7279671 | NCBI WGS metagenome assembly JAANMW01 (sample SAMN14094541, study PRJNA606508) | bioreactor metagenome | isolation source: A lab-scale SPAN reactor treating ammonium-rich wastewater day 247 | place: Ireland: Galway | collected 2017-09-19 | reverse complement strand
TTTCCCACGCCTCGTGACGGCCCAGCGGTACGTCCGGTCTTCGGTGGAACGCACCCTCACTTTCATCGGAGCGATCTGACTTTGGATCAGCCCTGCGGCGTCGGGTGCGAGTCACGCCAGGGGACTCAAACCGCCACTGACCGAGCGACGGCAGGGTCGGTGAGTTCATCGGCCAGCAGGCTCAGCACCGCGTTCACCCCTGGCTCGCCCCAGTTCATGCCCGGCCCTTTGGTCCGCCGCCCGAACTGCTTGCAGCGGCTTTCGACCACCCCCGAGCCAACGTGGTAGCCCTCGAAGTCCAGCCGCTGATAGTCCATCCGATGGCGGTGTTCGCGGACATAGGCGAGCACGCAGGCCGCGATATGCGTCGCCTCGTCGTTCGGCGCCCTGTCCCGCAGGCTGGTTAGCAACCGCTGCAACTCGTTGGTGTCACCCGCCCAGGCCGCTTCCTTGAGCCGCTCCAGCCACCAGCGATTGCCGGCCTCGCCATAGGCCGCTTTGACCGCTCGCGCCAGGTTCTCGACCAGGTGGTACCAGTCCAGCACCTCGACCACCTTGACCCAAGGGGGGACCAGCCCCCGCAGTCGGTCCCAGATCCATGGCGCTCCGTCGGCGATCAGCACCACCTCCGCCACCCGCTCGATCCCCCGCCGCTGCGCCTCGGCGGTCAGCCAGCCGGCGAAGGTGTCGCAGTCGGCCAGGCCGGCGACCACACTGACCCGTTTGGGGGCCGCCTTCGGCCCCGGCTCGCCCGACGGCCGCAGCCGCTGGTCGGCGGGCACGCAGGCCGCTTCGTAGACCACCCCCAGCCGGACCTCCCGCCACTGCCGCTCGACCTGCGCCTTATAGCCGTCGGCCTGGAGGTAGAGCCGTTCGGGCGCCTCCGCGGGGGTCAGGTTCCGCCGCAAGTCCAGCACCGCCTCCGCCTCGCTGTCTCGCGCCGCCGCGCGCTGGCCGCCCAACTCCCCGGTCAGGCGTTGGAGCGTGTTGTCGCTGAGGTGCAGGCCGACCCGCGCGAGCTGGCGCTCGGCCACCTCGAAGGGCAGCAGCGCGCAGGTACTGACCGCCACCTCCAGGGCCGCCGGCGTGCAGCCATAGCGGACCAGGCGGTCATAGCCGGGGCAGGCGCCTTCGCCGCAGCGCCGGCAGCGCCAGCGCTGGAAACAGCCGGGAAGGTCGCCGCCGAGGTGGCAGAGCGTGCGCGTCAAACGTTGGTGGCGGACCATCGGCCGAGCGCAGGTGGGGCATGGCGGGGCCGGCTCACGTTCGGCGGCGAGGGTGGTCGCCGCCTGATAGACGACGCGGGTGACCTGTCGTCCGAGCGCCGCCGCGGCGTCCAGCAGGTCCTGGGGCGCAACCTCGGGAGCTGCCGCTTGGCGCAGCAGGTCACGAAGTTCGTCGGACAACGCGGCAACCACCGAAGTGTGCAGGGCGTCAACAGACGTCATGGAGAGGAGGCTCCTGGTCGGTCTTCTCAACCAACTAGGACTCCTCTCCACCCCTTATCGATTCAGATTGGCCCCAGAATTGACGTGCACCCTACGGCGTCGCGGCCCGCACCCAGTACGGCACCGCGCCGTCGCCGGATCCACCTCCCCGGCAGGACGCCAGCGGCTGGGTGGCGAAGGCCGTGGCGAGGTGAGCAGATGGCCGTTACCATCGACGGATACCCGCGCTGGGCGCGGGTCCGACAGAGGTTCCCCGGCGAGCCGGTGGCCGACATCCCGGCGGCCGTGGCCGCCGCGCTGGCCGAACTGCGAGCCGGCGAGCGGGTCAAGCCGGGCGACAAGGTCGGCATCACCGCCGGCAGCCGGGGGATCGTCAACATCGTCGCCGTCACCGCCGCCGCAGTGGCTGAGCTCAAGCGTCTCGGCGCGGTGCCGTTCGTCTTCCCCGCCATGGGCTCCCACGGGGACGCCAACCCGGAGGGCCAGTTGGCCGTCCTGACGTCGTACGGGATCACCGAGTCCGCGGTCGGCGCGCCGGTTCTCTCGCGACCGGAACTGGCCTCGCTGGGTGAGACCAAGACCGGCATCCCGCTGTGGTGCGACGCCCTGGCCTACGGCGCCGACCACCTGGTGGTGGTCAACCGGGTCAAGCCCCACACCGACTTCAGCGGGATGATCGAGAGCGGGCCGACCAAGATGCTGGCCATCGGGGTGGGCAAGCACACCGGCGCCAGCGACTGCCACCGCCGGTTCGTCGAGCGGGGCTACGAGGAGGTCATTCGCGAAGTGGGCGACGCGCTGTGGGATCGGTTGCCCGTGCTGGGCGGGATCGGCCTGGTGGAGAACGGCCACGAGCAGACCGTGGCCATCGGCGCGGTCCGGCCGGATTCCCACGAAGCCGACGAGGCGGCGCTGCAGGAGCGGGCCAAGGAGGTCTTCGGCAGCCTGCCGGTCGACTTCCTCCATGTCCTGATCGTCGACGAGATCGGCAAGAACATCTCGGGCAGCGGGATGGATCCCAACGTCACCGGCACCGACTGCTGCCGGACGCACCGCCCGCCGGAGAAGCCCACCATCCGCCGCATCGTGATCCGCGGGCTGACCGAGGAGAGTCACGGCAACGCCGCCGGAATCGGCAACGGCGACTTCGTGCTGCAACGCTGCGTGGACGCGGTGGACTGGCACGCCACGGCGGTCAACGTGGTCACCGCCGCCTCGCCCGAGGGCGGCCGCTGCCCCTTGGTCTATGCCACCGACCGCGACCTGCTGGCGGCCTGTTTTCTGACCACCGGCGAGCTGCCCCCCGACCAACTGCGGCTGATCCGCATCCGCAACACGCTGCTGGTCGACGACTTCTTGGCTTCCGAGCCCCTGCTGCCCGGGCTGCGGCGGCATCCCCGCTGCGAGGTGGCTTCCGACCCGGAGCCGATGCGGTTCAGCGACGACGGAATCCTGCTGTAAGGGATCGGACGAATCGGGCCGATCCGTCCGATCGCGTTCAGTCTGTTGGCTCGTAGCGCCGGAACAGAACCACCGCCAGCCACAACATGAGCAGGGCCAGCGCGCCGTGCATCGCACCGGCGGCCAGGCCGGCGAGCCAACCGTCGTGGGTCAGCAGAAAGGCCACCACCCCGGCCACCAGCCCGGGGGCCAGCAGCAGCGCGGCGGCCAGGGCCATGCCCAGGTTGGCGATCATCGCGTGGGTCTGGTCCGTGGCCGAGGGGAAGACGGCGGCAAGACTGAAGTTGAGTCCGCTGTTGAGCAGCATGATTGCCGGGAGATCGACGGCCACGGCCACCGCCAGCCGCGAGTCGATCTCGGGCGCGGCCTGGGTCAGGACGATCAGGGTGACGGTCAGGCCGAGGCTCCACCCCAGGGCGGCGGGCACGGTCTCGGACGCCACCACGGCCCAGGGCGAGAGCGGCAAGGGTTTGATCAGGTTGGCCCGCCGCAGCTCGGCCTGGACGGCGCCGAACCGGGTCATGCTGGTGACCCAGGCCAGGTACAGGCAGAACAGCGGCGCGCGCTGCAACAGGTCGGTGGCGCCCAGCCGCCGGGTGAACGCCGCCAGCCCCACCGGCAGCACGACGGCCACCAGCAGATAGAACCAGACCATCTGCACCGGCGAGCGGGTCGACACGGCCAGGTTCTTCCACCACAGGGTCCGCCCGCCGGTGCCGAACGGCGCCAGTCGCGCCACGGTTCGTCCGCGCCGCTGCCGCTCCAGCGCCAGGGCGCGCACCGCCTGGAGGTCGCCGGCCCGCATCGCGGCCCGCACCCGCGCCCGCAGCGACGACGCGCCGAGACTCGGCTCGTAGAGGTTCTCCCGCCGCGTCAGGAGCACCGCCAGCGACCCGACGGCCAACGCCGCCAGCGCCGCCAGCTTGACCGCATAGCCGGCCGGCGGCCCGGTGAACGGCGTCAGCATCGCCTCCCAGGCGGTCACCAGCGGGAACAGCAGCACCCGCGCCGCCTGAGTCTCGACCGCCGCGATCAGGCCCACCGACCACTCGCCGGCCGAGTGCCGCCAGGCCAGGAAGGCCAGTCCGGAGGCCAGCAGCCAGAAGGCCGCCTTGACCCCGCCGGACAGCAGCGGCAGCCGCGGCGCGTGGTAGCACAGCGCCAGGTTGAGCAGATGGCTCAGGTTCATCACCAGGATCAGGTACAGCAGCAGCGCCGGCGGCGCCAGACGCAGAGCTTCGGGAAGGTGAGCCGCGCCGGCGAGCCGCGCTTGGGGGGCCATCATGAGCAGGAAGAAGCCCGCCGCGAGGAGGACGACCAGGTAGTCGCGCGCCAGCCTGAAAGCCATCACCGCCCGCCGTGAAATCGGCGCCGGGAAGAGGAAGTCGACGTCGGACTCGGAGAAGGCTAACAACCCGCCGTTCAGCCCGCTGCTGATCACGTGGTAGGTGCCCAGCAAGAGGAGGCCGAAGAGGCTCGCCGCGACCCGCGAGTAGTTGGTCCCGAGCATGGCGGTGAGCCACGCGGCCTCGTCCTGTCGGATGGGCAGCAGAAGCAGTGCCAGTTGCCCGCCGACCGAGAAGGCGATCAGGCCCCACACCAGACACCCGCCGACCAGCCGCAACGGCGATCTTGCCAGCCGCCGCAGGGCGTTCTTGAACCGCAGCAGCTCAAGTCGCAGCAGCAGCGCCATGGCCCGGCTCCTCGCTGGTCAGATCGAGGAAGAGGTCTTCCAGCGACCGGTCGTCTGCCGCGTTCGCCCGCGCCCGCAGCTCGGACAGCGTCCCGCCGGCCAGGATCCGCCCGCGGTGCAGGATCAGGATGTCGTCGCACAGCTCCTGCGCGGTGGACAGGATGTGGGTGCTGATCAACACCGCCCGGCCCGCCGCCTGGGCCTCCTGCAGCAGCGCCGTGACCTCCCGTTGACCGCGCGGATCGACCCCGATGATCGGCTCGTCGAGCAAGATCACCGGTGGCTCGTGGATCAGCGCGCAGGCGATGGTCAGTTTCTGCTTCATGCCCTTGGACAGGGTCAGCACCAACTCGTCGCGTTTTTCGGCCAGGCTGAGCCGGTGGAGCAGCGCCTCGGCCCGCTCCGGGAAGCCGGCCAGCCGGCCGAACACCCGGGCGATGAAGGCGAGGTGCTCCCAGACTGTCAGCAGCTCATAGGGATTGGGCACTTCCGGAACGAAGCCGAGGGCCGACTTGGCGCGCAGCTCGTCGCGGGCCAGGTCGGCCCCAGCGATCACGATCCGGCCGTGGGTCGGCTGCACGATCCCGGCGATGCAGCGCAGGATGGTGGTCTTCCCGGCGCCGTTGGGACCAAGCAGCCCGACGATCTCCCCGGCGCCGACGCTGAAGCCGACATCCTCGACGGCCAAGGTGGTTTGGTAGAGCTTGGTCAGGTGCTCGACGCAGAGCAGCGGCTCGGCCCCGTTGGCCGGCGCCTGACCCTCGCTCACGACGCGGCCGCGGGCGCGTACAGGTCGCGCGAGCCCGGCGCGAGACTGGCCAGGCGCTCGTCCTCGGCGCGCAGCCAGGCGCCGTAGTCGCGCGGCGCCGCCGGCGGCTCGCCCAAGCCGTGCTCGCGCCGCCAGCGCAGCAGCGGGTGCTCCCGGTCGGCCTGCGGGAGCTCGATGCGGCACTGCCTGGCGCCGGACTCGAAGATGCCCATCAACACCTCTATAGTATGCAGCGCCTCGACCCCGCTGCACGGATGGGCGCGGTTCTCATCCAAGGTGCGCACGAACTCATCGACGTACCAGTACTCGTCCGCGTCGTTGCCGGCGCCCCCCGCCCAGCCCACCGGCAGCACCGGTTCGAGTTGCTCCCAGCGGTCATGGCTCCCGTTCGGCACGAAGTGCGGCTGCGGCAGGAGCCAAGCCTGGCGCGACGACCAGTACAGCCGGCCGGCGGTGCCCAGGACCTGGATCCCGTAGGCGGTGGAATCCACCTTGGGGAAGCGGTGCTGGCGCAGCACGGCGGTGACCGAGTCGTCGAACTCCAGGTTGGCGGTAATCTTCTCCCCGGCGATGGGGCCCATGCCGTTCGGCGCCGGGAGCACGTCGTCCGGCTCGATCGGGTGGCCAGCGCTGGTCACGCTGGCCGTGACCGCGCGGCACCGGCCGGCCAGGAGCGTGACGTTGGTCACCAGGTGGGTGCCGATGTTCATCAGCCCGTAGCCGCCGTAGTAACCCTTGCAGGAGGCGTCGAGGTAGAGCGGCTTGCCGATGGCGCCGTCGGTGATGGCCTGCTGCATCGCGCGCATCGTGGCGCCGACCCGGGTCTGGTGGTGGACGGCGATCTTCAGCCCCAGGCCCCGCGCCACCCGGACCACCTGATCGGCCTGCACCAGATCGACGCACAACGGCTTCTCGACGTCGATGTGGCAGCCGTGCCCGAGCGCCTTGAGGCACAGCTCGTGGTGGAACTCGGTGCCGGTGGGAATGGCCACGATGTCCGGCGCCACGGCACGGATCATGGCGTCCAGATCGGCGAACCGGGCCGTGCAGCCCAACGCGTCGCCGAGCTGGTCGAGCCGCGACCGATCCAGGTCGCAGAGCCCGACCACCTCGGTCCGCGGGTGGCCCTGGTAAGCCTGCGCCTGGCACACCCCGCGCGGTCCGCAACCGACCACCGCCACCCGATAGCTCTGCATGGTCCCGAACTCCCGCCGGGCAATTGGCACCGTCCGGGCCGACTCCTGCCGGGCGGGGCAGTGAGCAGTGGGATACCGGCTGTTCTCCGGATCGCCCGATCGCGGTTCGTTTGCGGAGCCATTCAGGCGGCGCGGGAACGGCAGTCGTGCCGCTTCCGTGTCCGTCCCGGTCCGCCTGTGTCCGTCGCCGTCCCAATGCACCTTGACCTCCGGATCCGGGAACAATAGAATGCGGAGGCGTGAGGCGGCTGTGTGGTGGCGGCCGCGGTCACGACCTCGAGCGCGGACCATGCTCTTGCGCCCCGGCGACATCGTGCAGGGCAAATTGGACGACTACCAGATCGCCGCGACCATCAGCCGCGGCGCCTATGGTTGCGCGTTCCGCGCCAGGACCTCGACCGGCGAGTGGCGGGTGATCAAGCAGTTCGAGCCGACCGAGGCGCTGTCGGCCCCGGAGGAGGACTACCAGCGCCGCTGCTTCGAACGCGAGGCCGGCATCCTGACCCGCTTCCGTTCCCCGATGATGGTCTGCGGTGACGAGCTGGTCGAGCGTGACGACGAGGCCTTCCTGGTCATGGAGCACGTCGACGGCCAGACTCTCCGCGCCCTGCTGGACCAGCGGCTGCTGGACATCGGCGAGCCCTTCCAGCCGGCTGTCGCCGCCGCCATCGCGCTCCAGCTCTGCGCCGTGATCGACGAGCTGCACCATTTCGCCGGGACGTTGATCTACCGCGATCTCAAGCCGTCCAACGTGATGTGGGACGCCGCCGCCCGGAGGCTCAAGCTGATCGACTTCGGCACGGCGCGGTTCAACGCCGACGAGCAGCAGGCGACCCAGGGCCTGGGCACCGAAGGCTACGCACCGCCGGAGCTGTACGGCAGCCGGATTCCGCTCTCACCGGCGACCGATGTCTACACCATCGGCGCGGTGCTGTACGAGCTGCTCACCGGCACCACTCCGCCGGACCGGGCCACGCCGGCCGACTTCTGCGGCCGGGAGGTGCCGCCGGCCTTGGCCGAGGTGGTCCGGCGCGCGATGCAGCCGGAGCCGGCCGACCGGTACCCCACCGCCAGGGCCATGGCCGAGGCCCTGACCGCCGCGGTGGCGGTGCCCGACGACCCGCCGCTGCGCGTGCCGCTGCGCAACCATCACCCGTTGCTGGCCTGCTTCTGCCCCCGCTGCGGCGCCGAGCCGGCGAGCGAGCACGCGGTCTACTGCGGCCGGGACGGCGCGCTGTACCACGTCGGCCTGCTCCGCCTGGTGCCGCGCCACCGACCCGCCTGCGTGGTCTACCTGGACCGCGAGGAGGCCGTTCTGGGCCGCAACGACCCGGAGCAGGGGTACTTCCCCGAGATCGATCTCACCGCCGCCGACCCGGCGCGGCACGTCTCCCGCCGGCACGCCACCATCCGCCGGCGCGGCACCCGGTTCGAGCTGACCAGCCACGCTGCCACCAACCCGACCCGGATCGACGGCGTCCCGGCCGAGCCCGAAACCTGCCGCGATCTGCGGCCAGGGGCACGGCTGGAGTTGGCCGACCTGGTCGCCACCTTGGTGGTCAAACCAGTGCTCGAAGCGGCGCCGGCCGGAGCCGGCCGATGAGCGCGGCGGCCCTGCCCGAGGGCACCGTCCTGAGCGACGGGCTGGAGATCTGGCGCGACCTGGCCGACCTGCCCGCCGGCCGGCTCTACACCGCCGTGGCCAGCGGCCCGCGACCGCGGATGTGCTCCCTCCTCGCCCGGTCAGGCGACGGACCGACGGACCTGCGAGCGGCGGATTGGCGAGGCGAGACCATCCCCGCCCTGGACGCCGTGGTAGTCGAGCAGGAGCAGTGCCTGCTGGTGCTCGACTGCCAGGCGACCGCGTCGCTGGCCTCGGCCGAGCCGCCGGAATCGGACCTGACCGCGGCAGCGGCGTTGCGGCAGGTGGCGGCGGGCCTGGCCGAGCTGGACCGGCTCGACGCCTCGACCCGCTGGTTCGACGCCGAACACCTCTGGCTGCGGCCGGACGGCAGCCTGGTCTACGTGGGTCCGGTGGTCCCCCGGACGGCCGACGAGCCGGCCGCCGATCCCAGCGCGCTGGTGGCGCGTTTGCTGCCCGACGAGACCCCCTGGAGCGCCGAGTTGAGCGAAGCCGCCGGCCGGCTGGCCGAACGCCGCGTGACGGCGGCGGAGCTGGCGGCGCTGGCCGCCGGGCCGCCGCTTGCAGTCCGGGTCGGCCTGGTCTCCGACGCCGGCGTGCTGCGCGCCAGCAACGAGGATGCCGCGCTGCACCTCTCGTTTCGGCTGGCGGCGGGCGACGGCGACGAGGATTGCGATCTGCTGGCGGTGGCCGACGGGATGGGCGGCCACCGGGACGGCGCGGCGGCGGCGCGGGTCGGGCTGACCACCTTCGCCAGCAGCTTGTCGGTGACCCAGGCGGTGGTGGCGATGGCCGGAGAGGTGCTCTGCCAGCGCGGAAACCGGGCAGTGAAAGCCGCGCTGGACGAGGCCTATGAGGCGGCCGAGGAGACCGTTTCGGCGCTGGCCGAGGAGGGTGAGTCGGCGGCGCCCGGCACGACTCTGGTGGCGGCGCTGAGGCTCGGCTCGCGGCTGTTCGTGGCCAACGTGGGCGACAGCCGGGCCTACCTCCTGCGCGATGGCCGGCTGACTCGCCTGACTCGCGACGACTCCCTGGTTCAGGCCATGATCGACCGCGGGGAGATCACCGAGGAAGAGGCCTACGGACACCCCAAGTCGGCGGTGATCACGCACTGCCTGGGTCACTCCAGCGGCGTCCGGCCGCGGCACACGGTCCGGCTCCTGCGCCCCGGCGACCGGCTCATGCTGTGCTCGGACGGCGTCACCGAACAGCTCCGCGACCGGGCCATGGAGGCCATCCTGGCCGAGCCGGGTGACCCGGCCGAAACGGCCGAACGGCTGATCCACGCCGCGGCCGAGTCCGGCGCGCGGGACAACCTGACCGCCGTGGTGATGGTCCTGGAGGCGGCCGATGCCTGAGCCGGTGGCCTTGCGGACCGCTCTGGACAAGACTTACCGGCCGCTGTCCGGCCAGTTCCTGACCACCGTTCTGGTCGAGTTGGCACCGCGCCGGGACCTGGTCCGCCTGCCGCTCAACCTGGGCCTCTTGCTCGACACCAGCGAATCCATGGCCGGGGACAAGCTGGAGGCGGTCCGGAGCGCCACCACCGCCATCATCGTCGCGCTCGACGCCCAGGATCTGGTGACGGTGGCGGCGTTCAACTCACGGGTCAATCTCCTCCTGCGCGGCGAGCGGCGCGGGCCCGCCATCCTGGAGGCCGCCGCCCAGGGGCTGGGCAAGCTGCGCGCCGAAGGGGTCACCTCCCTGCTGGTCGGCCTCGACGCTGTCTACCGCGAGCTGCGTCGGCTGGCCGGGCCGGACCGCACGACCTATGTCATGCTCCTCTCCGACGGGTACCCGACCACGCCGCAAGGCTACATCGATGACGATCGCGAGCAGTACCTCAACCGGGTCGATCTGGAGATGCGCGAGCGCGGCGTGTCGTTGACCACCATCGGCCTGGGCGACGCCGCCAACTACGATCAGGCCTTCCTCCGCGCCCTGGCCGACGCCGGCAACGGGCAATGCCTCTACTGCCGCACCGTGCCCGAGCTGGCCGAGCGGTTCGCCACCGAGTTCGAGCGGATCCAGCGCTCGGTGCTGTCGGACGTCCGCCTCACCGTGCGCGACCTGTCCGGCTCGGTCCGGCGGCTGTGGCGGGTCTACCCCGACAAGAAGCTGTTCGACCCGCCCAAGCCCGTGGACGGCCGGTTCAGCGTGCCGGTCGGCGCGCTCCAGGAGGGCCAGCCGCAGGCGTTTCTGCTGGACGTGGTCACGGACCTGCCGCCCGGCAGCTCGCCCGGCCGGATACAACTCCTTTCGGTGGAGGTACAATGGCCTTCGGGCGGCGAGCTGCGGCAGTTGTCGGCGCCGGTCCTGCTCGACCTGACCGACGACCGGCGCGCGCTGGCGCAGCGGAATCCGGAAGTGGTGCGGCTGGCTACCGAGTGCTTGGACGCGATGTTGGAGGGTCAGCTCGAGCAGGCCGTGGCCAGCGGCGACAGCGGCCGACAGACCAACGTCTTGATGCGCAAGAAACAGCTTACCCGCCGCCTCGGGAAGACCGACGCGACGCGGGTCCTGGAAGAGATGGAGGAAGCCTTGGCGCGCGGGGAAGTCATTTCACAGGACGCTCTGGCCCGGTCGAGCCAGGCGACGAAGCCGACGCAGCGCTTGGGGTGAGGGTCATGCGGTGTCCCGAATGCGGCCAGGAGAACCTGCCCGGCGCCTGGTATTGTGAGCGCTGCGGCCTGGACCTGGGCGAGCTGCCGGAGACGGCCGACGAAGCGGTCGACGAGGTGCCGGAGAACGGCCTGACCTGTTCGGAGTGCGGCCACGTCAACCGGGCCGAGTTCCTGTTCTGCGAGAACTGCGGCGGCCGGCTCGGTGTGGACGCGACCGTCGACCTGACGGTCGACGAGGCCGGCGCCCGGCCGGCCGCCGGGGAGTCGGCCGCGGCCGAGATCCGCGGCACGCGACGGATCGAGCCACCAGGTGGTGCGCGCATGGAGACCGAACCGCGGCCGGCGCCGGCCGCCCCGCCGGAATCGTCCGGCCAGCTCATCACCGGACCCCGCAAGGGCAAGGTCAAGCTGGTGGTCGAACAGGGGATGGTCCTGGGCAAGCAGTTCCTGCTGACCGGCGACGAGATCCTCGTCGGCCGCGAGGACGCCAGCGAGAACATCTACCCGGACATCGATCTGTCCGGCCTCGACGAGGGCTACGTCCACCGCCGCCACGCGCGGTTGGTGTTCGAGGGGTCGTTTCTGTTCGTCACCCATCTCGGCGGCCACAACCGGACGTATGTCAACAACCGGCCCATCGCCGATCACCTGGCCTGCCCGCTCAACGTCGGCGACACGGTCCGGTTCGGCAAGGTGTTGATGCGGCTGGTCGAGGTCTGAATGACGGCCCGCCTCAGCCATCCGGTCGGCGACCCGATCCTGGGCCGCTGGCGGGTGGTCGAGGTCCTCGGCCGCGGGGCGTTCGGCACGGTCTACCGCTGCCGCGACGAGACCGGCCTCGAGAAGGCCGTCAAGGAACTCCACGTGTTCGGCGATCCGGAGCGCCAGCGGCAGGCGCTGCGCTTCTTCCGGCGCGAGGCCGAGCACCTCACGCGACTCAAGCACCCGGCCATTCCGAGTGCCGAAGCAGTCGACCTCGAAGGCCCCTTCCACATCGATCCGGCTACCGGCGCCGAGGTCGATGAGCGGGCCAAGGACTGGGTGACGGTGCCGGCGCGGCACTATCTGGTGATGGACTACGTCGCCGGCCGGGCGCTTGAGTCGATGGTGGTCGAAGCCAACCAGGCCGGCCGGGCGCTGGCCGCCGCTCAGGTGCTGTCCTGGGTCCTCCAGCTCGCCGGCGCGCTGGAGGCGATCCACCAGGCCGGGCTGGTCCACCGCGACGTCAAGCCGCACAACGTCCTTATCCGCGACCTGGATCAGCGGGCCATGCTGATCGACTTCGGCCTCTGTCGCGAGGCCGGCGAGCCCGGCGGCTACGGCACCGTGCCCCTGTCCGAGAGCGGGCGCGTGGGCACGCCGGGGTACGCGCCGCCCGATCCGGTGGAGCAGGAGAACCCGGTCCCGGCCAGCGACGTGCACGCCCTGGGGATGACCGCCCGACGGGCCCTGACCGGGCTCGATCCGACCCAGCCGGGCGAGCTGATCATCCTCACCCAGAAGCGCTTGGTCGAGCTGCTGCCCGACCTCCCGGCGCACGTCGGCACCGCCCTCGACCGGTCGGTGCGGCCGTCAACCGGCGATCGCTTCGCCGCCGCCCGCGACCTGGTGTCGGCCCTGGAGACGCCGCTCGGCGAGCCGGCGATGGACCTCAGGGAGCCAAGCATCCAGGTCACGCCGGCCGAGCTCATCGTCGGCGAGGTCGAGCAGGGCGGGCTGCGCGATCTGTCGGTCGAGGTGCGCGACGAGCGGCCGGGTCAGCGCCCGCGTGGCGAGGCGGTGAGCAACCACGACTGGCTGCGGATCCTCCCGCCGGGCGCGCGCGGCGAGGCGGTGGTGCTGCACCTGATGCTGCGCGTTCCACGGCGCGCGCCGCTCGGTCCGCAGGTGATCGAGCTGACCGTGCGGGCCAACGACGAGGTCCACCGGGTGACCATCCGAATGGACGTCGTCCCGCGGCGGGCGGGGTGGCTGACGGCGATGCGCGCGGGTCGGTAGACGCGCCTGGCAGGATTCGAACCTGCGACCGTCGGCTTAGAAGGCCGCTGCTCTGGTCCTCTGAGCTACAGGCGCGAAGGCTTCGGTCGGCGGGTATTGTATTGGGGCGCCGGCGGGTCGTCAAGGAACCCGCGGAGAACCACCATGCCGCGCCGTCTGACCGTCACCGTCGGACCCGATACCGCCGACCTGCCCGGGTTCGGCCGGGCCTCCATCCAGGCCGCGGTGGACATGGTCCACCAACTCGGCGGCGGGACCGTCCGGCTCCTGCCCGGCCGCTACGAGCTGCGCAACGCCGTCCTGCTCCGCAGCGGCGTGCGGCTGGAGGGCGCCGGGGACGAGACCCACCTGATCAAGGCGCCCGAGACCGTCTCGGCGCTGGCCGAGGACAGCGACTGGTACGAGGCGGTGGTCCGGGTCGGCGATCCCGACGGCTTCCGCGTCGGCGACGGGATCGTCCTGGAAGCGGAGCCGATCGGCGGCGGCTCGGCCGGCGGCAACAAGGTCAAGACCACCGTGGTCGACATCGAGGGCCCTCGCCTGTACGTCGAGGACCGGCTGGACAAGAACTTCTGGGTCGATCATCAGGCCGTCTGTTCGACGCGGTTCCCGCTGATCTGGATCGAGCGCCAGCACGACTGCGCGGTGGCCTCGCTCCGGCTGGACGGCAACCGCGACCAGAACGGCCTGCTCGACGGCAACCACGCCGGCTGCATCTTCATGCAGTACGCCGACCGGGTGACGGTCGAGAACGTCACCGCGCACCATTACCATGGCGACGGGATCAGTTGGCAGGTGGCCGACGACGTGAGCGTCATCGGCTGCCGTTGCCACGACAACGCCAACCTGGGCCTGCATCCAGGCAGCGGCTCGCAGCGGCCCATCATCCGCGACAACCACTGCCACCACAACGACATCGGGCTGTTCTACTGCTGGGGCGTGAGGCACGGCGTGGCCGAAGGCAACCGGCTGGAAGACAACCGCAGCTATGGAATATCCATCGGCCACCGGGACACCGACAACCTGATCCGCGACAACGACATCGCCCGCAACGGCAAGGTCGGGGTGTGGTACCGGCCGGAGCAACCGGCGACGCGGCTGCCGCACCGGAACGTGTTCGAGGCCAACCGCATCCTCGACAACGGCGCGGACGAGGAGGGCGTGGGCTTCTGGCTCCGCGACCGGGTCGAGGGGACCGTCTTGCGCGGCAATCGGTTCGGCGACAGCGGGCAGGGGGTGCAGAAGATTGGACTGCGGATCGACGCCGAGGTGCCGGACCTGACTGCCGAAGACAACGCCTTCCAGGGCCTGGCGCAGGATGTCGAGGACCGGCGTTAGATGCGCTCGATGTCGGACCGTGACGGCGGGCGGCGGTGCAGGGCCGTGGCCCGGTGCAGTTGGTCGGCCGCCAGCTCGTAGCCGGGCGCGAAGGTCAGCGCCGCGCGGTAGTTCTTGAGCGCTTCGGAGACCTTGCCCTCCAGCTCCAGCAGGAGGCCCAGCAGGGTGAACGCCTCGGGCCGGTTCGGGCCGTGCTGGATGGCGCGCCGGAGGAACTCGGCGGCCGATTCGTGCCGGCCGTCGTTGATCGCCCGCCGGGCCAGCTCCAGGAGCGTCTCGTAATCGACCGAGCCGCTCTCAGACAGTCTCCCGCGACGCAGGACGCGCTGCACCAGGTCGCGGATCTCCGCCGGCGTGCAGGGCTTCTGGAGGAAGTCGACCGCACCCAGCCGGATGGCTTCCACCGCCGATTCCACGGTGCCGTGGGCGGTCAGGATGATGACCTTGATCTCGGGCCGAGTGCGGCTGACCTCGCGCAAGACGTGCAGCCCGTCCTTGCCCGGCATGCGCAGGTCGAGCACCATCGCCTCGCACGGCCGGCCGGCGATGGCGGCCAGCGCCTGCTCGCCGTCGGCGGCGGTGTCGAGCTCCAGGTCGAGCGTCTCCAGCGCGGCCGTCAAAGCCAGCCGGACGTTCTGCTCGTCGTCAACGATCACCACCCGCGGCCGGGTCATGCGCCTCTCCTTCGTCGGGCTCGGACAGCGGCAGGCAGAAGGTGAACTGACTGCCTTCGCCGGGTACCGACTCCACCCAGATGGTACCACCATGCGCGCGGACGATCTCCTTGCAGATCGCCAGCCCCAGCCCGGTCCCGCCGGAGCCCGCGCGGCCCTCGACCTGAACGAACTTGTCGAAGATCCGGCTTTGCGCCTCGTGCGGGATGCCGGCCCCATCGTCGGTCACGGTCACCTGAACCTGCTGCGCCAGCCGCCGGGTGGTGACGGTGATCCGCCCGCCGGACGGGGTGAACCGCAGGGCGTTGGCCAGCAGATTGGTCAAGACCCAGGTGATCTTGTTGGCGTCGGCGATCACCCGCGGGTCCGGCTGGTCGACCGTGACCGTCAGCGCCACCCCCTTATCCGCCGCCTGCGGAGCGAGAATGCCGGTGGCCGACTCGATCAATAGCGCCAGTGAGACCCGGTCGAGGTCCATCATGACCTGCCCGGATTCCAGCCGGGACAGGTCCAGCAGGTCACCGATCAAGGACTTCAGCCGCGCCACATCGGACTCCGCCGCAGCCAGCAGCTCGCGCTCGCGCTCGCTCAGCAGGCCGGCCGACTTCTCCCGCACCAGGGACACGGCCATGCCGATGGAGGTCAGCGGCGTGCGCAGCTCGTGGCTGGCGGTCATGACGAACTTGGTCTTCAGCTCGTCCAGCTCCTTGAGCCGGGTCACGTCGCGGAACAGGACCACCACCGCGGCGCCCAGCCCCGGGGCCGCGACCGGCGTCACGTCGTACTCGTACCGCCGCGGGCCGTCGTCGCCCGGTACCGACAGCAGCCGCTCCTCGTCGTCGGCCGGCGACTGACCCTCGACCGCCGCCTTGACCGCGGCGAACAGGGAGTCATCCCGGACGACCTCCAGCAGGTGGCGACCCACCGCCCGGTCGACCTCGACCGCCAGGAGGTCGGCCGCCTTGGGATTGATGTCGGTCACCTGAAGCGCGGCGTCGACCACCAGCAGGCCGTCCTCGATGCTGCGCAAGATGGTCGCGCTCTTGCGCTGCTCGGCGAGGGTGTGTTCGAGGTTCATGTCCCGGTACCGGCGCAGTTGCCGGGTCATCTCGTTGAACTCGGCGGCCATCCGGCCCAACTCGTCGTTGGCGGTGGCCGCCACCTCGACGTCCCAGTCGCCGGCGGCGATGTTCTGCAGCCCTTCCATCGTCTGCCGCACCGGGCGGGTCACCCAGGTCGCCAACAGCAGGCTGAAGATCAGACCCAACACCACCGCCGCCAAACCGACGGCGGTCTGCGACCAGATGCCCCACTGCGCGGTCCGCTCGGCGCGCTGACCGGCCGCCAGCATCACCTCCTGGTTGAGGTCGCGCAGGCGGAGGCAGTCATCCCGCACCTTCTTGAAGGCCGGGTAGATCTGCTCCCAGTAGACGCGCAAGGGCTCGGCCGTGTCGTCGGCCGAGGTCCCCGTGGTCACCGCCGCCAGGTAGGCGCGGTACCCGCTGCCGACGGACTCGACCACCTCCAGTTCGCCCTTGATGGTGATGTTGTCGCGGGCGCGGCCGAGCCATTGGAGGAACTCGGCCTCCTGGTCCCGCGCCAGGACTAGCCCCTCGCGGCGCGCGCCGAGGAGCATCATCAGCGCGGCGCTGTCCTGCCGCTCCAGGGCGTTGACCATGCTCTCGGCGGCGATGATGCTGCGGTAGTTCTCTTCCAGAATGGCCCGGCTGGCCTGCGCCAGGCGCTGCATCGCGCGCAGCGACCAGCCCAGCAGGAGGACCAGCAGCAGCAGCACCAGGCCGTTGCCGAGGAGGATCTTCTTGCGCAGGCTCCAGCGCATGGCGAGCCGGACTCCCGGATCGGGCTTCGTGGCCTCCGCGCCGAGTCCTCCGCTCGCCGGCCGTGGCCGGCGACCAGGGAGGAGACCAACCCCGGCTCGCGAACGTGTCGCCGGGTCGGCGGTGGGTGAGAGAGGCTTGCCCCGGGGGCTCCGGTGGCGCCGGATGGAGGGACGGTCATGGCTACCGAACAGGCCGAGAAGAAGAAGCTGCCGGTCATCGCCGGGTACGAGGTCCACGAGGAAATCGGTCGCGGCCCGCTGGGGAAGGTCTACCGTGCGGTCAACAAGAAGACCGGCACCCAGGTCGTCTTCCGCGGCTTCCACAAACCCGCCACGGCCGATGACGAGAACTGGAACCTGGCCATCGCCCGGTTCCAGAAGGTCCTGGAGGCGCACCACAAGGTCGACGCGCACCCCAATATCCAGACTCTGGTCGATTGGGGCACCGACGGCGATCTGTTCTGGCTGGCCAGCGAGTACTTCCGGGGGCGGCCGCTCCGAGCCATGATCGACGAGGACGGGCCGCAGTCCATCCACGGCGTCATCCCCATCTTCGAGCAGGTCGCCACGGCCCTCGATCAGGCGGAGAAGCGGCACCTGGCTCACGGCGACATCACCCCCTACAACATCCTCGTCCTGCCCGACGGCAGCGTGCGGGTGATCAACCACGGGCTGGCCCACACCCGGAATCGGACCGGCTCGCCCTACCTCGCGCCGGAGCAGGTCCGCGGTGACAGCGACGACGCCCGGTCCGACGTCTACGGCATGGGCGTGGTCCTGTACGAGGTGCTCAGCGGCCACCTCCCCTTCCAGTCGGACAACGTCGACGAGCTGGCGCGGCTGATCCAGCAGCAGCCCATGCCACCGCTGCCGGACCAGCCTGACTACGTCAACGCGGTGCTGGCCAAACTGCTGGCCAAAGCGCCCGTCTCCCGCTACACCAAGGCGCTCGACGCCATCGGCGACCTGAAACGCCGGCAGGCGCCGGAAGGCGTGGTCGTGGCCGGCCAGGTCGAAGACGAAAAGCCGGTGCCCTGGAACCAGGGCGAGCAGACGCCGAGCCTGTCCAATTACGCCCTGCACGAGCAGGACTTCGTGCTCGCGCAGCAGCGCATTCAGTACGAGAAGACGCTTTCCCGCGTGCGCGGCTGGCTGGTCAAGGCCGCCGTCCTGGCGCTGCTGGTGCTCTTCGGCGCCCACGCCCTGGAGCAGCCGAAGCAGTTCCGCTACGCCACCCTGGCCGCCAGCACCGGACGGGTCGATCTGCTCAAGGACGCCAAGGACATCGTCGGCGACACGCTCGCCATCGGCGAGCGGATCGACGGCTCGAAGCCCTGCCGGATCCGCACCGGCAAGGATGCCACGGCGACGCTCAAGATGCGCGGGGCCTATCTGAAGCTGGGTCCGAACACCGTGATGGGCATCCGTCACCTGGGCTACTCGCGCGGGCGGATCCGGACTTTCGAGCTGCAGCGCGGAACGGTCTGGTGCACGGTGGGCAAGCTCCGCCGGGGCGGCAGCCGGTTCGAGGTCCGGCGCGGCAAGCTGAGGATTCGGGTCAAGGGCACGGTGTTCGGCGTCGAGACGAAGGACAACGGCGCCGAGGTGACCACTTTGGACGGTACCGTGCAAGTCGGCGGCGGCGACAACAAGGCCCTGGTCGCGGCCGGCGAACAGCTCCTGGCACTGGCCGGCGCCAAGCTCGGCGAGGCCGAGGACATGACCGATGAAGAGCGGCAAGCGGCACTGGAGGCGGCCGCCCTGGAGCTGAAGCAGTCCTGGCTGGACAAGATCGGCGAGTTGGCCGGCGATTTCGGGGAGATGACCATCGTTTCGGCCGCCGACCTGACCATGGGCCTGCTGGGCAAAGGCCCGGAAGCCGGCGCCGGGATCGGTGCCGCCGTGGGCGACGTCCAAGCGCTTACCTCGGCCCGCATGGCCCTGATCGCCGTCGCCACCAGCATCAACATGTTCGACGACGGCGCGCCCGAGAAGCTCTCGCTGGATCTCAAGGAGATCTCGCTGGAAGACAAGGACCGGAACCGGATCCTGTCCGCCTTCAAGGACAAGAAGCTGACCTCCTACAAGCGCCTCTCGGCCGAGAAGTTCGTCCTGACCGCCGTCGCCAACGACAGCAAGGAAACCCTCATGAAGTGGGCCGACGGCAAGGTCACCACGCGCACCGAGGACGAGGAGGAGTAGCCCCGCCTCGCCCTCGTCGAGGCCGGATCGCGCGTCAGGCCACGGCCGCCACCGGCGGCGACGGCGTCATCTGCCAGCCACGATGATACAGCGCCACCGGCCGGCGGACCGCCTCGAAGTCGTCGAAGGGGGAGCCGGCCAGGGCCAGCAGATTGGCTTCCGCGCCGGGCTTCAGCACCGCCGGCTCCAGGCCCCACCGCCGACGCGGCACACTCGTGGCCGAAGCCAGAATCTTGGCCACCGGCGCGCCGGCGGCGCGCATCAGGACCAGGTCCTCGATCAACGCCCCGCCGTGCGGCGAGCCGTAGCTGCCGGAATCCGAGCCGGCGATCACCGGCACGCCCAGTTCGTAGGCCAGACACAGATGACGGTCATGGTTGTCGAGGATCTTGCGCAACTCGCCGCAAGTGGCCTCGTTCCAGCCGCAGTACTCGGGGTACCGCCACTGGAAATCGACCGGCCGGAAGGTCGGCACCCAGGCGAGCTGCTTGTCCCGCATCACGGACAGGATGGAGCGGGTCATGAAGAACCCATGCTCGATGCAGTCGATCCCCGCCTCGACGGCGATCTCCAGGCCGTCCAACCCGCTGCAGTGGCAGAACGTCGGCAGCCCCAAATCCTTGGCCACAGCCACGATCAGGTTGGCCTCCTCCTGATCGAACTGCACGCCGCCCTTCATCTGGCCGGTCTCGAAGTCGATGATCCCGGTGAGCATGATCTTGAGCTGGTCGGCGGTGGCGGCAACCTCCCGGATGGTCTGTTCGAGATCCTCCAGCCCGGCCACCTCTCGGGCCATGAAGCTGCCGTAGCGCTTGGCCTTCCGCAGCGCCACGCCCGCGGAGAGCAGCTCCGGCGAGGACCCGGGCGTGGCCGCCAACTCCGCCTTGAGGGCGGTGTTGACCCCGTGCTTGTCGCCGGCGTCGCGGACCAGGGTGATGCCCGCCGCCAGGTTCTGCGCCAGGCTGCGCCGCCCGGTCTCCAGCAGCTCGTCGTACGGCTTCTTGAGGTGCGCGCTGCGGGCGTCGAAGTCCGTCTCGTCGCCGTCCAGGAACAGGTGCGCGTGCCCTTCGACCAGGCCGGGCATCACGAACGGCACCCGAACGGGCTCCTGCCCGTCGGCGGTCGCCACGCCGGGCACGACGCGTGCGATCCGGCCGTGATCGATCACGATGCTGTACGGCCCGTCGGCATGGTGACGCTCGCCGTCGAACCAGGTCTCGCAGACGACGTGGGTGGCAGGCATGGTCAGCCCTCCTTGTAGAGCTGCTGAACGCGCAGGATGGTCTCGAACGCCGGCAAGGCCAGCGCTTCGCGGAAGCCCTGCATGACGAAATCGTCGTCGGGCAGCAGTTGGTAATCGCGGCCCGGCGTGCCCAGGATGTAGTCCAGCCCGTGGGGCACGGTGAGGGTCAGGAAGGCCGACTCCAACCGGACCTTGAGCAGCCCGCCATCCAGCGCTCGGGGCGGCAGGCTGATGCTCAGGTTCGACAGCCCCACCAGCAGGTGGCAGCGCCGCAGGTCGGGATCGCTGCCGATGGCCTCGATGGCGTCCACGGCTCGCCGGGTGAGGCCCTCGAAGTCCGCGCCGATGGGTCCCAGGGAGACATCCAGGAAGAGATCCTCGGGCTCGAACCGTCCGTCGTCCGAGAGCAGTTGAGCGACCATCCGGCGGGTCGTCTGGTGGACCTGCTCGGCGGTCTGGTTGGCCACGGCCCGCCCGTCCTCGAGCCGCTCGGAGGCCATCAGGACCACCTGGAACGGCTGCCTGTCGCGGATCTCCAGCATGTCCCAACGGGTCTCGGCGACGGAGTTCATCAACGGCTTCCGGCCGCCGGCCTTGGCCGGATCGTAGACCGCCAGACACAGCTCCTGGACCTCGCGGTTGGGGTAGTCGAAGGCCAGCGGGAGATCGACCACGTCCTGAATGGCACGGATCAGGTCGGCCAGAAACTCGGGATCCCGAGTCGAGGCCTCGCCGACGTTGACCGTCAGGTAGCCGCAGCCGCCCTTCTGCACCTGGTCCACCGCCAGCGCCTGCAAGCCAGGCAGGTCCTTGGCGTCCAGCAACTCCCGCGAGCTCTTGAACCCGGGGTTGATCCGCTCCCCAACCAGCGTCAATCCGTCGATCATGCCACCCTCGCCTCCTCGGCGTCGCGCGTGCGACAGCCTTGCTCCACGTCCACCAGCGCCGTGCCGTCGGCGCCGAACAGCATCAGGTGCGCGCCCGCCATGCCCGGCATCGCGCGGAGCGCCTGGACCGTCTCGATGGCCATCGCCACCCCTTCCCGGCGCAGGTCGGTGGCGCCCTCCAGCCGCCGCCGGACGGCCTCCGGCAGGTGCACCCCCGGAATGCTCGGGACCATCGCCAGCGCCTTGGGCGAGATCACCACCGGCACGCCGGCCAAGATGAACAGGTCGTCGGTCAAGCCTTCCTCACGGGCCCTGGTCAGGAAGCACGACCAACCGGCCACATCGAAGATGAGCTGCGTCTGGATGAAGTCGGCGCCGGCGGCGGCCTTCTGCTTGAGCCGCCGCAACGGCACCTCGACGGGCTCGGTATAGGGGTTGATGGCGGCGCCGAGGAAGGGCCGCGGCGGGTCCTTGACGGCCTGCCCGGTGAACTGGATGGTCCCCGTCTCCCGCAGGTGACGCGCCTCGTAGAGCATCAGGGCCGAGTCCATGTCGTAGACCTGCCGGATGCGCGGCGCGCCGACGAAGCTGTCGCCGGTCAGGCAGAGGAGGTTGTGCACCCCGTTGAGCTGGTTTTCGATCAGCTCCGAGACGAACGAGGTCTTGGTCTGGTCGCGGCCGGTGGCCTGAGCGATCGGCTCCAGTCCCAGCTCGGCCAGCCTGGCCGCCGCCAGCGGCGACGAGACCGACGGCCGGCCGTTCAGATAGGCCGTGGCGTTGACCGCGTCGAAGTGATCTCGGAACAGCTCGGCCTCGTCGTCCAGGTGCGCCCAGCTTGCCGACCGCGGCGAGCGGACCTCGGTGGTCATCACCCACCGCCCCGAGCGCAGCGCCGCCTCCAGCCGCGAGGCCGTCCGGCAGGGGCCCGTGGTGCGCCGCTCGCCCAGCTCGAGGTAGGCCAGCGGCGTCCGCGCGGCGCGGTCCCGGCCGGTGAGGTGGTTGACGTAGCTGGAGGTGTAGAACAACGCCGTGTCGGGCGACGGCCGGAGCGGCATCAGCTCGATCCGAGAGTCGGCGGTACGCTCGTGGATCCGGACGTGGACGCAGCGGCGGCCGGGATCGACCTCGCACCGGCCGTGCAAGGTCCCGCCGCAGGGCCCGTTGCGCAAGCCCTTGGGGCAGGTCATCGGGCAGACCAGCCCCGTCTGCGACAGGACGCACTGCCCGCACTGCCGGCAGTCGAACAGCACGCCTTTGACGAAGGCTTCAGTCCGCTGCGCCACTCGGTTGAGCAACTCGGCCAAGGCCAACTCCGCACCGGCGCCCATCAAGTACCCGATCAACGACGTGCAGGTATTGAACTCGGGTGCCCGGTTGTGGTAATATCGTGCTCGATGGTTCACGGCGAGGCATCCCGTCGGGCAACCTGGGGCTGAACACCGGATGACCGAAGCGCTCCGCGGGCTGGGCCTGGAAGCCGAGACCTTCCAGCTCATCGCCCGCGAGTACCGGCGGCAATGGTCGGTCGAGCTGCTCGCCTGCCGGCCGGACGGCGTGCCGGTGGCCGGCGACGGCCCGGCCGATACGAGCGCCTGCCTGGTGCGCGAACAAGCCATTGCCGAGGCGCTGCGCTGGGGCGAGCCGACCTTCCAGCTCGCGGCCGACGGGGAGCTGGTCTGGGCGATGCCGCTGATGCGCAATGCCCTGCTGCTGGGCGGGCTGGTGGCCCGAGCCCCGGAGGCCCTCGCCCTCGGCCCGGACCGGCCCGATCTGCCGCGCGCGGCGACGGCCTTGCGGCGGCTGACCGAGGAGCACAATCTGACCAACGCGGCGCTGCTGGAGTCACACCGGCAGGCCGAGGGCCGCGAGCGGCTGCGGGCCGAGGCCATCCACGCCCTCAAGACGCGGCCGGGCTTCAACCTGCGGCAGGTCTATCTCCTGGAGGAGCCCGACCTGGTGGCGGCCATCCGCCACGGCGAGCGGGGGCAGGCGCGGGACGTGCTCAACCGGCTGCTGGTGGGCATCCATCACCTCGCCGGGGACCGGCTCGGGTTGGTCAAGGGTCTCTATCTGGAGCTGGTGGTGACCGTCTGCCGGACGGCGGTGGAGGCCGGCGGAGCGCCCGAGAGCCTGCTCGAAACCAACCTCTCGGCGGCGGCGCGCCTGGCCGCGGTCGAAGGCGAGGACGAACTGGCCGGGTGGCTGCGGTCGGCCCTCGAAAGTGCCTTGGACGCCGTCGAATCGGCGCGCCGGCAGGGCCCCGCCGCGCAGCTTGCCGAGGCCATTCGCTACCTGCAGCAGCACTACCCCGAGCACCTCACCCGCGACGAGGTGGCGGCGGTGGCGCATCTCTCGCCGGCCCACTTTTCGCGGCAGGTCAAGGCCACCTTCGGCCGCACCTTCACCGAGCTCTTGACCAACCTGCGGGTCGAGCGCGCCGCCGAGATGCTGTCACGGACCGACAAGCCCATCGCCGTGGTCGCCCTGGCCACCGGCTTCACCGATCAGAGCTACTTCACCAAGGTCTTTCGCCGCGCCAAAGGCCGCACCCCCAGCGACTACCGCACCCACCACGCGGCCCGCGAAGCGCCGTGACCTCACAGCCAGTCGAGGTAGTGGTGCACCCACGGCATGCATCGCCCCAGCCGCGCGATGGTCTGCTCAACCTTGTCCAGCGGCGCCGGGCCGGTGATGGTCAGCCGCTCCTCCTCCAGCGCCGTGCGGCCATCGAGCCGGCTGGCCAGGAACAGGCACAGCTCGCGGTCCTTCAGTTCGAGCGTGCAGCGCGGCGCCGTCTCGCCGGCGTCGTGGAGGCGATAGTCCACGGTCGGGGTCCAGACGTCGACGGTCACCTCGCACCCGCCCCGCGCCGCGGCCAGCTTGGCGAACAGATTCACCGGCCGGACCGGGATGGCCATGATCTCCATCCGCCGCGGCCCGCGCTCGAAGCCGCGCTCCAGCATCAACGGCACCAGCGGCGTGCGCATCGACGACGGCCAGACCAGCGGACAGCCCTCGCCATGGGCGTACGACTCCACCCCGTCCAGCAGCCGCGCGGCCAGTGACGGCGCGCCGTCGGCCACGGCGAAGTCCATGATCATGCAGGTCCCGTCGGCCCGCTTGCCCTGCCGGATGCCGGTCACCGCGAACCCCGCCGTGACGCCCCCGACCTCGATCCGGTGCAGCGTGCGGGTGGCCGGCACGCGGCCGTAGATGGCACAGTCGATCAGGTAGCGGTAGGTCTCCGCGTCGCGGACCACGTGCCCGCCGTACTGGCCCCAGTGGCTGTGATGCAGCGCGGCCATCTCCTCGGCGCGGGCGAAGACCTCCTGGTGCGGGTGGATCGAATACCCGTCGGGCCGCCGGTTGCCGGGCTCGTTGAGGCGGTAGAACGGGATGTAGCACAGATCAACGTGGCCGGTCTTGTCGGCGTAGAAGCGGTACCCGTCGCTGCGCTCGGCGCCGCGGTAGACACACAGGAGGTCGGTCCGGTCGGCCAGGAACTCCCGTGCGGCGCGGATCATGGCGGTGCCGATCCCCCGCCCCCGCAAATCCTCACGGGTGCCGACGGCGTTCTCCCAGGCGCTGGTGCAGACGAGGTCCGGAGCCAGCTTGAAGGACCGCAGCGAGAGCGGGATGACTCCCACCAACTCCTCGTCGAGGAAGGCCATCGAGGCGGTCAGATTGGGCTCGCCGACCCAGTCCTCCAGGGGCAGCGGCCCGAAGATCCGCTCCGTGAACGCGCACGCCTCGGCCGCCTCCTCGGGCCGATACTCGCGGCAGCTCAACCCGTCCATGAGCACCCATCCTCCGGGCCAGGAGTATGCGCGGGGTCGCCGCTCCCGGTCAACCCGCCCCACTCACCTCAAGCCTTGCCGCCCTTGCCGCCGGGCGAGCGTCGACCCCTTCGACGAGTTCAGGAATCGGCTTGGCCACCGGGCGACCAGAGGGGGTGTGGCGCCAACAGCCACGCCCCGACAGCCAGGGCAACCGCCCCAGGGAACGGGGACTGGCATCAATTAACGCCGTATCAATTGTGCCTGTCCCCGCTTCCACGACGCCGGACCACCCCCACGACCGCCGTCCGCCGCGCCGCGCCGCCGCTCGCAGGCCCCGCATTGAAATACGGGTCTGCGCGTGCGAAACCCTCCCTGCGGGAGGGTTTGGTGCGCCAAGACCCCGGTTCCAACCGGGGGCCGGCCCCCGGGAGGGCGAGGCTTCCGCCGAGCCGAGTTGCGGACGGCGTGGCGGAAATCGAGGATCCTCTCCACCGGAGATGATCGGCACAGCAGCTCGGCGGGAGCCTCGCCCTCCCGGGCCTCGCCCTCCTGGGCCTCGCCCTCCCGGTGCGGCGCCTCGACGCGTCAGGCCGGCAGGTCGACGGCCTGCCCGCTGTTCCCGCTGGCCACCGCCGCCAGGGCGATCTGGATGGAGCGGAGGTTGTCGCGACCGTGGGTGAGGGGGGCTCTGCCTTCGTCCAAGGCCAGCATCAGCTCGCCCATGCTGCCGCCGAAGGCTTCGGGGAACCAGCTTCCCTGCACCTTCCAGGTGCGTTGCGCGTCGGGGCGGTCGCGGGGGCTGTAGACGATCTCCTGGTGGCCCATCTTCAGGCTGCCGTCGGTGCCGTCGAAGAACCACTCGTAGGTGTTGGTCAAAGGCGCGGTGACGATGTTGTTGAAGTGGCTGACCGCGCTCAGGCAAGCTGACTGGGCGAAGTCCAGGACGATGGTGTGGCACATCGGCGTGACCGCGTTCTGGCCGGGGACCAGGGCCACGCCGGCCTTGACCCGAATCGGCTCGGTCGCGGCGAAGAAGCGGATCAGGTCGAGGTAGTGGACGCCGTGATCGACGATGTTGGCGTTTTCCAGCTTGGTGAACCAGCTCCCGGCCACGTCCTGGTTCTGGCGCATGAAGTGGACGATGGAGTAGAGGTGGCCCAGCGCGCCGCTGTCCAGGACCTGTTTGGCCGCCCGGTGCGCCGGCGCCCAGCGGGCCTGCTGGTTGACCATGAACACCACCCCGGCGTCTTCGCACAGGGCGACAATCCGCTCGGCGTCCTGGTAGCTCATGGCCAGCGGCTTCTGGCTGAGGATGCCGCGCAGCCCGGCGGGTTTGGCGGCCAGGACCTGTTCGATCACGGCCAGCCGCTGGTTGGCGTGGACCGCAAGGTCGAGAATGTCGAACTCCGCCTCGCCGAGCAACGTCTCAACGGAGGTGGTGGTGAACGGGATGCCGTGCTGCTCGCGGGCAAGCTTGAGGTTGTCCTCCAGCAGGTCGCAGGCGGCGACCACCGTATAGCCGAACTCCTTGTAGGCCCGCAGATGGGCATTGCGGGCGACGTTGCCGCAGCCCAACATACCGATGCGATGATCCTTGTTCTTCGGCGCCGAGGGACGGTAGACGGCCGGGTCCAGGTCGAATGCGCGCACGGTGCTGCTCCCGGCCCGCGGGTTCGACCGCACCGCGCCGGGTCCTTCCTCACCGCCCTGGTGCTGGTCGGGACTGCCGTCGCCGTGGCCGAGCCGGTGGCGCCGGGCGACCTGCCGGCCGCGGTGGCCGCCGCCAGGCCAGGGCAGACCATCACCATCGCCGCCGGGACCTGGTCGGACCAGAGCCTGCTGCTCAAGGGCGAAGGGACCGCCAAACAGCCCATCGTGGTCCGCGCCGAACGCCCCGGCGCGACGGTCCTGACCGGCGCCTCGCGGCTGAGGATCGCCGGCCGGCACCTGGTCGTCGACGGACTGACCTTCCGCGACGGCGGCATCACCGGCGAGGTGATCCAGTTCCGCGCCGACTCCCGCACCGTGGCCGAGAGCTGCCGCCTGACCCGCTGCGCCATCGTGGACTACAACCCGGACGATCCCCAGACGGAGACCAAGTGGGTCTCGCTCTACGGCCGGCACCATCGGGTGGACCACTGCCGGTTCGAGGGCAAGACCAACGGCGGCACGACGGTGGTGGTCTGGGTCGGGCCGCGGCCCGACGAGCACCGGCTCGATCACAATCTGTTCGGCCCGCGCCCGCGACTGGGCCGGAACGGCGGGGAAACGATTCGGATCGGCACCAGCGAGGTGTCCATGTCGCCGTCGCGGACGGTGGTCGAGGACAATCTGTTCGTCGGCTGCGACGGCGAGGTCGAGACCATCTCCAACAAGAGCGGCGAGAACGTCTACCGGCGAAACACCTTCCGGCGCTGCTCCGGCACGCTGACGCTGCGGCACGGCAACCGCTGCCGGGTCGAGGGCAACTGGTTCTTCGGCGAGGGCGCGCGCGGGACGGGCGGGGTCCGGGTCATCGGCGAGGAGCACCTGGTGATCAACAACTACCTGGCCGACCTCCAGGGCACCGGCTCACGTTCAGCGCTGTCGGTCATGCAGGGCATCGCCGACAGTCCGCTCAGCGGCTACTTCCAGGTCAAGGGCCTGCGGCTGCTGCACAACACGGTAGTCGGCTGCCGCTCGCCGCTGGAGATTGGCACTCCCGGCGAGGGCACCTCGCTCCCGCCCGACGGGGCGCTGGTGGCCAACAACCTGTTCCAGGGCGAGCCAGGCTGCCCGATTCGACTCGTTCTGCCGCCGGTCAACTGGCGCTGGTCCGGCAACCAGTGCGCCGGGCCGCCGCCGCCCGACGGGATCGCTTCCGGGCTGGGCCTCTTCCCCACCCTCCTGGCCCGCTGCCCCGACGGCCTGTGGCGGCCCGGCGCGGATAGCCCGGCCATCGACGCCGCGGCGCCGGCGCCGGACGCGCCGGAGCAGGACCTCGACGGCCGCCCGCGCGGCGATCGGCCGGATGTCGGCTGCTTCGAGCGCGGTGACGGGCCGGCGCGGTTCCGCCCCCTGACCGAGGCTGACGTGGGGCCCACCGCGGCGGAGTGACGGCCTCAGCGGCCGGTCGCGGTGATCGTCATGGTCGCGCGCCGGCCGGAGATCAGGTCGTTCACCGTGGCGGTCCAGGTGCCCGGCTTCGCGTCGAGGTCGATCCCGAACGGCAGATGCGCCTCGCCGGCCAGCACCGGGTGAATGCCGGACGCGTCGTGGCGAGCGCCGCCGGGATCGGTCAGTTCGACCCGGACCGCGGTCCGGCCCGGCATCGGCTGGCCGCGGTCGTCCAGCACCCGGATGGTCAGGTCGCCCACCTGACCAGCCCGGGGCCGGTCCGGCCGGCAGGCCAAGGCGATTTGGCCGATGGGCCGCGGGACGGCCACCAGCACGACCGCGCCAGCGGGCGGGAGGAGCGTGGTCCAGACCACCCGATCGCCGTCGCGGCGCAGTTCGCCGGCGGCCACCTCGCGTGACCGCGCCGCGTCGTAGAACGCGTAGCCGGCCGGCACGCGCAACGACACGGTGGCCTCGATCTCCTGCCCTTCGTCGAGGTAGCGCGGGTCGGTGACCTGGAACTTGTCGGCCCACGCGCCGCGCCGGGCGCTGACGTTGGCCGCCACCGCGTAGAGCGTCCCGCCGTCGCGGCGGAGCGACAAGGCGACGTCGCGGGTGGGGCTGGTCAGCGCGTCGTTGGCCTCGGCCGCGCCCTTCGGCTGCCAGGCCAGCACGGCGTCGCGGTTGACCTGGTGCCACTGGGCCAGGGTCTCGTTGCGGTAGGTGATGCCCAGCGTCTTGGGCGTCTTGCCGGGGAACAGCTCATCCGGGGTGAGGCCGTCGATGCGCCAGTGCTCGTCGCCGACCAGCACTCCGCCGGCTTTCTGCCAGGCGGCCAGCGCGTCGCGCAGGCGGTCGGTGGTGGCCCGGAAGCAGGGGCACAGGAGCAGTTTGACGCCAGCCAGCCGGCCGGCCAGGACATCGGCGTCGTCGACCACCACCAGTCGGTTGTGGAACCGCTCGACCAACGCGGGCATGAGGCCGTTGAGGTAGTGGAAGCGGTACCAGTAGTTGTACGGCCGGTCGCCGCGGCCGAGGAACTCGCCGGCGCTGGACAGGTAAACGGCCACCGGCGGCGCGACCGGCTCGGTGCCGCGGAGCAGCGTGCCGTAGGGCTCGGCCACCTCGCGCATGGCGGCGGCCAAGCCCTCGGCGCAGGCCGGCTCGGTCTCGACCTGCTCGACCGCCCAGAAACCGCACATGTCGGTCGGCTCGGCCACCGCCAGCCAGGTTCCCGTCCGGTGCTGGTCCGGGCTGCGGAAGACCGCGTCGGCGCCCTTCCCCTCGCGGGTGGTGGCCACGCCCAGGTACCATTGGCTGGTGGTCAGGTACATGGCCCGCGCGCCGCTCAGCCGCCGGGCCGCGTCGCCGCGTTTGAGCGACCAGAGCAGATGCCACGGGCCCGGGGCGTAGTCCCAGAAACTGACCGCGTCCAAGCCGGTGAACTGCTCGTTGGTGACCACCGGGTCGAGCCAGGCGGTGACCTGCGGCGCCTGCTGCCGGACGATGTCGGCGGTCAGGCGGTTGAGCCGGAACCAGCCCTGTCCCTCGGCTGCGGCGAAGGCGTAGGCGCGCAGCTCGGGCAGGTCGTGGGGCCAGACGAACGGCGCGACGGGCGTCACCTCGTCGGCCAGGACGGGCAGGATGCTCTGCCCCGGCTTGAGGTCGGCGGGCAGCCGCCAGCGCAGGCTGGCAGGATCGAGACCGGTGTCCTGCTTGAGCGCGTCGAGGAAGGCCGGGTTCTGGCTCAGGGCGGCGGCGCCGTACTCGCTGTTGGGGATACAGAAGCGGATGTTCCGGTAGCGCCGGGCCAGCCAGCCGGCCGTCTCGGCCTTGGCCCGGGCGGTGGTGACGAACGGCTCGACCGCGGCGTAGCCCTCCTTGACCTCGCTCGCGTGGACCGAGACCAGGTGCGCCGAGACCAGCAGCCCGGCCCGCAACGCGTCGGGCGCGGGGAGGTAGGGCGAGTCGACCACGCTCAGCCCCAGCCGGCCGGCCAGGGCGACCTGCCTGGCCGACGCCTCGGCGGTGTTGATGCCGGAGCTCCAGTAGTAGGTGTGGTACCGGTCGAGGTGCAGGTACGGCCCGACAATCAACGGCAGCGCCGCCGCCTCGGTCCGCTGGCCGTCGGAGACCAGCACCTTGAGCGTGTAGTCCCCGGCGGGCAGGACCGCGGCCGGGAGCGGGATGCGGAGCAGCCCACCCTTGGCCTCCACCCGCTGGTCGAAGGCCAGGCCCACGGGCGCCAGCACCCCGGCCACCCGCAGCGTTCCCGTCACCTGGCAGGGCACCGTCACCGCGGCGCCGACATCGGCGCGGCTGAAGCCCAGCGGCGCGGCCTCCTCGAGGGCGGCGAGCCGGCCGGGCGCCGCCGACGGCTCGACCACCAGCTTGCCCCAGCCCAGCAGTTCCCGCCGGGACACCGGCACCTGTCGCGCGGCGGCCAGCTCGGCCTCGATCCGTCCCGCGTCCGATCGGTTGTAGAACTCCAGCCCGGCCTCGGCCCCGGCCGTCGGCAGGGCGGTCACGAGCAGACCGACCGACAACCAGGCCAGGACTCGCATGACCATCTCCACTGGCAGTGGGGCGCCCTGTTCCCCGACCGCGGCCCGAGCACCTTCCCCGGCCGCGGGGCGGCGCGGGCCGGGCAAGCAGGTGACTTGCGCCGCACCGCGAAGATGTGGTATCCCTGGGGGAGAGTTAGCCAGGTCCTGAGGGTTGGGCGGAGGAAAGGGAGAGTGCCAATGGTCCGCAAGAGCAAGGGTTTCACCCTGATCGAGCTGCTGGTGGTCATCGCAATCATCGCGATTCTGGCCGCCATCTTGTTCCCGGTGTTCGCCAAGGCCCGGGAGAAGGCGCGGCAATCGTCCTGCCTGTCCAACGTCAAGCAGCTCTCGCTGGGTGTGCTTCAGTACGCCCAGGACTACGACGAGACGTTGCCCTATCTGTACTTCCTGGCCGGGTCGGCTATCACCTATCCCGGCGGCGGCAGTACCGCCGGGATCATGTGGATGCCGATGATCTACCCGTACGTGAAGAACATCCAGGTCTACTCCTGCCCGTCCTGGTCGTGGGTCTGGAACGGCAACTACTCGGGGCGACAGGCGTACTCGATCAACGACAACATCGACGGCGTCAACATGGCCAGGTTCACGGCGCCGGCCGAGCTGATCATGATGGCCGACAACTACGACGAGTGCAACTCGATGTCGTACCGGCTGTACCCCAATCCGTACCTGGACACCTGCGGGTACCGGGCTATCCTGCCCGACCGCCACAACGAAGGAATCAACTTCGCCCTGGCCGACGGGCACACCAAGTGGTACAAGATCACGTACAAGTCGCACGCCGTGCCCGGGTTGAGCTGGACCTACTGAGCGATAGCGTCCGGCCCGGGATCCCCGCCGATCCCGGGCCGGCCCTGGCCGGAGCCCCCTACGGCGTCGGGCCGCAGTCCACGAACCGGTTGTCCCCGGCGTCGGCCGCCTTCCACAGGGCCTCGCCACCGGCCGCCACCACCGTCCGGCAGCCCTCGAACAGGTTGCCCCGGAACCGGTTGGCCGGCTCCCGCCCGGCCCGGTCAGGCTGCAGCGTCAGCGCCGCCGAACCGTCCTCGCCGAAGCCGCTGACGCGGTTGCCCAGCAGATCGAACCGCCCGGCCAGCAGGATCGCCTGCTTGACGCCGGCCGCCCCGCCGCGCTCGATCAGGTTGTCGCGAGCCACCGAGGTCGGGCTGCCGTAGGCATCGAGCACCAGGGGGGTCAGGCAGCCGGTGAGCAAGTTGTCGTGGAGCAGCCAGTTGGCGCCGCCGGCCGGGAAGACTTCGAGTTGGTCGCCCGGCTTCATCGCCCGGGCCTCGCGCAGCTTGAACCGGCCGGTCTCGGGATCGTAGGAGTCGATCTCCGAGCGGCCGATCAGCTCCTCGCCCTTGAACCAGGCCACCTGCCACCCGGCGTAGCGGTGCGACTGCCGGCGCTCGTTGGCCACGCCACCGCCGCGGATGATGAAGGTGGTCTCGTCGACCACCTCGGCCAGCGGCGATCTGGCCCGGGTCGTGACGATCCCACCGCCGCAGTTGCGGATCTGGTTGTTGTGGACGTTGAGATCGATCGCCGGCTCCTGCAGCCGGATGGCGGTGAGGTTGGCGTCCGGCGCGCCGCGGGCGTAGATCTGGTTGTCGGCGACGATGGTCTGCGAGGCGCTGACCTGAATCCCGAACCGCGGCAGCGCGTACTGGCCCGCGGCGGTCATGTCCAGGCTATTGCCCCGAACCATGGTGTATGCGCTGGGCAGGCTGCGCGCATCGCCGCGCCCGGCGACCTCGATGGCCGAGGTGCCGAAGTTGACGAAGAGGTTGTTGGTGATCAAGACCTGGGTCGCGCCGTCGGTGGCCCGGATCTGGCAGCCGCCGTAGCAGACGCCTTCCTCGAACACGTTGTCCGAAACGATGTGCTGGCCGGAGCCGAGCTGCTCGTAGTGCTCGGCCCGGCTGCGGATGTTGCCCATGGCCACGGTCCCGCCGTTGCGGACGTAGTTGCCGGTGAACCGCACGAACCGCGACGCCCCCTCCCACGAGCACCCGCCGACGTCGCGGATGCGGCAGTACAGGACGCTGGTGTTCTCGGCCATGTCGTTGTTGTTGAAGGCGTTGCGGGCGCAGTCCTCGACCGAGCAGCGCAGGTAGGTGATGGCCTTGGTGTACTGCGCCGGCTCCTTGGCCCCCACCCGGCTGCGCCCGCTGGAGTAGAAGCACTCCGCCGACATCTTCCGCGCGTGGCAGTTCTCGACCAACACCCGCTCGGTGTTCGAGATGTGGACCGCGTTGCACAGCTTGAAGTAGAAGCCCCACACGCCGCCGGCGCCCTGGGTGCGCAGGTGCCCCATCTGGTCGCGGTCGGCGAAGCCGCTGTGGCCGACCATGCTCAGGTTGCGCAAGGTGACCTCGCTGCCGCCGCGGAGCGACAGACACGAGCCGCTGCCCTCGCTGATGTCCAGCACCGTCTCCGGCGCCGAGGCGCCTTCGATCACCAGCCCGGCCGCGTTGGTCACCTCGACCGGCGCGGACAGCCGGTAGTTGCCGGGCGGGACGTGGAGGTTCGTCTTCTGCTTGATGGCCTCGTTGACCGCGGTCTGCAGGCAGCGGTCGTCGCAATGCCGCACCACCGCGTCGTCCGCGTCGCGGTTGGCCGGATCCTTGAGGATGAGCCGTTGGCCCTCGATCTTGTCGATGGTGCTGACCAACTGGTCGCGCGCGCCGAGGGTGACCACGTAGCCGGGCTTCCAGTCGAACTCGTGGAAGCGCACCTCCAGCCCGCCGCCAAGCGGGTGCCAGGCGTCGTCGATGGGCACCGGCTGGCTCCACGTCCGGCCCAGGTCGTCGGTCCAGCGGAAGGCCGGCTGGTCGGACGGGGCGATGTCCATCACGTAGACGGTCCAGCTCCCCTTGCTGCCGTCGTAACCGCGGTACTCCACCTCGCCGGTCAGCTTGCGGGAGGCCGCGTACTTTTCCTTCGGCCCCCACAGCTTGGCCTCGGTGTAGTGGATGTTGCAGCGGGAGACCATCACCCCCTGGCCGACCTGGAAATCGCCCACGTCGGCCACCTCGACCACGTTCGAGCCGGCCACCGTCTTGGCCTTGGTCTCGAACTTGGAGCCCGTGGCGCCGAACTGAGCCACGCTCAGCCAGCGGCCGGCCGGTTCCGCGGCGCCGGCGCCGATCACACCCGTGAGCATCAGGACCGTGACTCCCCAGCGCGGCCTCGGCCGCGTGCCTTGAACTGCCATTCCGACCCGTCCTTTACCGCGCCGGCGCGGCGCAGCGGAAGCCAAGGATGTCGTCGCGCATGCCCGACTTGGCGGCGTACCGCGCCGAGACACGGAGCATCTTCGGCTCCATCCCGGCGCACCCTCCTCGGGCCACATGGAGCTCGCCGGGCACGGCGTTGACCGGGTCCTTGTCCGGCATGTTCCGGTACCAGTTCTGGTCCGCCGTGTCGCGGCACCATTCCATGACGTTGCCGGTCATGTCGAACAGGCCGAAGCCGTTGGGCTGGAACTGGCAGACGATCTTGAGCAGCCGGGCGTTGTTGGCCTGTTTGGCGTCCCACTGGTCGCCCCAGGGATAGAGCTTGCCCTCCAACCCACCCCGTGCCGCCCGCTCCCACTGGGCCTCGGACGGCAATTCGCGGCGGGCCCACTTGGCGTAGGCCCGCGCCTCGTCCCAGGTCACGTCGACCACCGGCACGAACTGCTGCTGGTTGTGCTTGGTGCTCATGGTCGTCCCGCTGGCCGCGCAGAAGCGCTGGAACTGGGCCACGGTGACCTCGTGCAGGTCCATCCAGAAGGCGCTCATGGCGATCTTGCGCTGCGGCCGCTCCTGCGGCTCGCCCTGCCCTTCGGCGGCGCCCATGAGGAACGATCCGGCAGGGATCAGGACCTGCGGCATCCCGTCGGGCGCGGAGACCCGGTACGAGGCCCAGGTCAGCCCTTTCGGCGGCTGGTAGCCGTCCAGGTACTCTGGCCAGTGCTCCGGCCGCCGGTCCGTCGCCGGCGGCGTGACGGGCGGCGGGGCGGCCTGGCCCGGCAGCCTGGGCAGCAGGACCTCGCCGCCGGAGGGATTCTCGAACCTTGGCGTCTGCTCCCGGTGGGCGCGCCGGGCCCAGGCCGGCACCTCTCGTTTGAGATACTCGGCCAGGGCGGTCAACTTGACGGGGCCGTCGCCTCCGGCCTCGCCGGACAGGCCGCGCAGCAGCCACCAGGTGAACGCGCCGTGCTGCTCCTCCGGCATCTCCCAGGCCCGCTGGCCGATGTCGCAGGCCAGCAGCAGCGCCGCCTGCGGGGTCCTTCCCTGCACCTTGAGCAGCCTCGGCCGCAGGCCCTTGGCGAACGATTCGTCCAGCGCGGCATCGCGCTGCGCCTTGCCGGCGTCGGGGTCGTTCCGGCAGGCGTCGATGATGAACAGCACCTGCCCGCCCTCGTACCCGGCCAGCGCCTTGTTGACCACGCTCATCGGCAGCGCCGTCTCGTCCAGCAGGTCGCGGTTGCTCTCGACCGTCAGGAGATAGGCCGCGCCGTTCTTCTCCATCCCGTGGCCGGAGAACAGGAAGATCAGCAAATCGTCGCCCCGCGCCCGGGTCCGGGCGTTCTGCAGCGCCCGCAGCACGTTGGCGCGGGTGGGTAGCAGGAGCCGATCGGGCGCGCCGCTGACCAGCAGCGAGACGTTCCGCTCCGGCACGCCGGCGGCGCGGAACCCGTCGGCCACGGCCCGGGCGTCGGCGACGGCGTAGCGCAGCGGCGCGATGCCGGGATCGTCGTACTGCTCGACCCCGGCGGCGACCAGGTGGATCTCCCCGGCCTGCGCCAGCGCGGCGGAGAGCAGCAGGATGAGCAGCTTGACCATCACGGCCCCCTTACCATCGTGCTACGGTGCTGCCACCAGTGTACCGTGAACGAGGGCCCGCACGCAACGGCCGTGGACGTTTGGGCAGGGCTGATCCAAAGTCAGATCGCTCCGATGAAAGTGAGGGTGCGTTCCACCGAAGACCGGACGTACCGCTGGGCCGTCACGAGGCGTGGGAAACC
>JAANMW010000854.1_pt1 | contig 35526 bp, 36 predicted proteins | sample 7279671 | NCBI WGS metagenome assembly JAANMW01 (sample SAMN14094541, study PRJNA606508) | bioreactor metagenome | isolation source: A lab-scale SPAN reactor treating ammonium-rich wastewater day 247 | place: Ireland: Galway | collected 2017-09-19 | reverse complement strand
TGATAGGAACCGGAATGAAGACCACGTTCCCGCAACTGCTGCTCAAACACGCAGCCGAGCGCCCCACCGACGCGGCGCTGCGCGAAAAAGAATACGGCATCTGGCAGACATGGACCTGGAAAGACACGGCTGAAACCGTGCGGCATCTGGCTTGTGGCTTGCTCGCACTGGGCTTCCAGCGTGGCCAGAATCTGGCCCTGGTAGGCGACAACCGTCCCCACCTCTATATGAGCATGGTGGCCGTACAGAGCATTGGCGGCGTACCCATTCCGCTCTACCAGGATGCCGTGGCCTCTGAAATGGCCTTCGTGATGGAGGATGCCGAAGTCCAGTTCCTGTTTGCTGAAAACCAGGAACAGGTCGACAAGCTGCTGGAAGTGCGCGAAACCGTGCCCGGCATGGCACACATCATTTACGACGACCCGCGCGGTCTGCGCAAATACGACCAGCCCGGTCTGATCAGCACCGAAAAACTCAAGGAACTGGGTGCCGAATGGAACCGCACCCACGCAGGCGCCTGGGATGCCCAGGTGGCACAGAACAGGCCCGACGATGTGTCGGTGATCCTCTACACCTCGGGCACCACCGGCAAGCCCAAGGGCGTGTGCCAAACCCACGCGAGCTTCATCGGCTCCGCCCAAGGCGGCGTCGAGGTCGATGGCCTGAACCCCAAAGACAACGTGATCTCCTACCTGCCACCGGCCTGGGTGGGTGATCACCTGTTCTCGCTGGCCCAGTGGCTGGTGGCGGGCTTCACCATCAACTGCCCTGAGTCGGCTGCCACCGTCTCCATCGACCTGCGCGAGATCGGCCCGACCTACTACTTCGCGCCGCCGCGCGTGTTTGAGGGCATGCTGACGTCTGTCTCCATCCGCATGGAAGACGCGGCCCCCTTCAAGCGCTGGATGTACGCCAAGGCGATGGACCTGGCCCGGCGCGTGGGCTCGGACATCCTTGACGGCAAGCCCGTGGGTTTGATGGACCGGCTGATGTACACCCTGGGTGATATCACCATCTACGGCCCGCTGCGCAACGTCATGGGCCTGTCGCGCATTCGCGTGGCCTACACCGCGGGCGCTGCCATCGGCCCGGACCTGTTCCGCTTTTTCCGCTCCATCGGCATCAACCTCAAGCAACTCTACGGCCAGACCGAGACCTGCGCCTATGTGTGCATCCAGAAGAACGGCCAGGTCAAGCTCAACACCGTGGGCCAGGCCGCGCCCGGCATCGAGCTGAAGATTGCCGACAACGGCGAGGTGCTGGTCAAGGGCGTTTCGGTGCTCAAGGAGTACTACAAGCGCCCCGACGCCACGGCCGAGGTCATCGACGCCAACGGCTACTTCCACACCGGCGATGCCGGCGTGCTCGACCAGGATGGCCACCTGCGCATCATCGACCGCGCCAAGGACGTGGGCAAGCTCACCGGCGGCGCCATGTTCGCGCCCAACTACATCGAGAACAAGCTCAAGTTCTTCCCGCAGGTCAAGGAGGCCGTGTGCTTCGGCCACGACAAGAACCAGGTCTGCGCCTTCATCAACATCGACTACGAGGCCGTGGGCAACTGGGCCGAGCGCCAGGGCCTGCCCTACGGTGGCTATGTCGATCTGGCTTCCAAGCCCCAGGTACTGCAGCTCATCGCCGAGTGCATCGGTCAGGTCAATGCCGACCTGGCGGGCGAGTCCGGAATGTCCGACACGCAGGTGGCGCGCTTCCTGGTGCTGCACAAGGAACTCGACCCCGATGACGACGAGCTGACCCGCACCCGCAAGGTACGCCGCAACTTCATCGCACAGAAGTACGGTGTGCTGGTCGATGCACTCTATGACGGCCGCACCGCGCAGTTCATTGAAACCCAGGTCAAGTTCGAGGACGGCCGCACCGGCAGCGTGAGCGCCACGCTGCAAATCCTCGACGCCAAGATCCATGCGCCTGCCAAGGCCACTGCCTGAGACACCGGAAAGCAGCCCATGACCCAGAAAAAGATTGGCGACGTCATCCTGGACGTCAAGAACATCAGCCTGCGCTTTGGTGGCGTGAAGGCCCTGACGGACATTTCCTTCAACGTGAAGGAGCACGAAATCCGCTCCATCATCGGACCCAACGGCGCCGGCAAGAGCTCCATGCTCAACTGCATCAACGGTGTCTACACGCCCTCGGAGGGTTCGATCACCTTTCGTGGCAAGACCTTCGGCCACATGAACAGCCGCCAGGTGGCCGAGATGGGCGTGGCACGCACGTTTCAGAACCTGGCGCTTTTCAAAGGCATGAGCGTGATCGACAACATCATGACCGGCCGCAACCTCAAGATCAAAAGCAACCTCCTGCTGCAGGCGCTGCGCATCGGCCCGGCCGAACGTGAGGAAATCGCACACCGCGAGAAGGTCGAGCACATCATCGACTTCCTCGAAATCCAGGCCTTCCGCAAGACCCCCGTGGGTCAATTGCCCTACGGCCTGCAAAAGCGCGTCGACCTGGGCCGTGCACTGGCCATGGAGCCGCAGGTGCTGCTGCTCGATGAGCCCATGGCCGGCATGAACGTGGAAGAGAAGCAGGACATGTGCCGCTTCATCCTCGATGTGAACGACGAGTTCGGCACCACCATCGTGCTGATCGAGCATGACATGGGCGTAGTGATGGACATCTCCGACCGTGTCGTGGTGCTGGACTACGGCAAAAAGATCGGCGATGGCGAGCCCGAAGAGGTGCGCAACAACGAAGACGTGATTCGCGCCTATCTGGGCACCAGCCACTAAAAACATGACCCCCACGCTTGTCACTTCGTGTATTGCGCTGCCCCCCAAGGGGGCCTCGGTCGCCCTGGGGCGGCCCGGCGCCGACCGACTCTGAACGGAAAAAGCAAATGGCATTCTTTCTTGAAACACTGATTGGCGGCCTGATGGCCGGCATGCTCTATTCGCTGGTGGCTCTCGGCTTCGTGCTGATCTACAAGGCCTCGGGCGTTTTCAACTTCGCCCAGGGCGCCATGGTGCTGTTCGCAGCGCTGGCCATGGCCCGTTTTGCCGAGTGGATTCCAAAATGGACTGGCATCGACAACCTGATCGTGGCCAATCTTCTGGCCTTCGTGATCGCGGGCGTCTTCATGTTCGCGGTGGCCTGGCTCATCGAGCGCCTGGTGCTGCGCCACCTGGTCAACCAGGAAGGCGCCACCCTGCTGATGGCCACGTTGGGCATCACCTATTTTCTTGAAGGCCTGGGCCAGACGTTTTTTGGCAGCGACATCTACAAAATCGACATTGGCATGCCCAAGGATCCGGTGTTCCTGTTCGAATCCATGTTCCCGGGCGGTGTACTGGTGAACAAGGAAGATGTGATAGCCGCCGCGATCGCCGCCGCGCTGGTGCTGCTGCTGAGCATCTTCTTCCAGAAGACGAAAACCGGCCGCGCCCTGCGCGCCGTGGCCGACGACCACCAGGCGGCCCAGTCCATCGGCATCCCGCTCAACCACATCTGGGTCATCGTCTGGTGCGTGGCGGGCGTCGTGGCCCTGGTGGCCGGGATGATCTGGGGCTCCAAGCTGGGCGTGCAGTTCTCGCTCACCACCGTGGCGTTGCGCGCCCTGCCAGTGGTCATTCTGGGGGGCCTGACCTCGGTGCCCGGCGCCATCATCGGTGGCCTGATCATCGGCGTGGGCGAAAAACTCTCCGAGGTGTACCTGGGCCCCTTCGTGGGCGGCGGCATCGAGATCTGGTTTGCCTATGTGCTGGCGCTCGTGTTCCTGCTGTTCCGTCCGCAAGGTCTGTTCGGCGAGAAGATCATCGACCGCGTCTGAACCACCCCAAGAACAACAAGGAGAGAACCCATGTTCTACCGCGAAAACGGCCAGTTCAAGACCAGCTACCGGGCCGACCAGCAGATTTTCCCGATCGCCCAGGACCGCATTGCCCTCGCCCTGCTGCTGGCCGTGGCCTTCCTGGTGGTGCCCATGCTGGCCAGCGATTATTTCTACCGCGCCATCCTGATTCCGCTGGTCATCATGTCGATGGCGGCGCTGGGCGTGAACATCCTTGTGGGCTACTGTGGCCAGATCTCGCTGGGTTCGGGCGCCTTCATGGCCGTGGGCGCTTACGGGGCCTTCAACTTCTTCGTGCGTTTCCCCGGCATGCCCTTGATTCCAGCGCTGATCCTGGGCGGCCTGTGCGCCACCTTCTTCGGCATTCTGTTCGGGCTGCCCAGCCTGCGCGTCAAAGGCCTGTACCTGGCCGTGGCCACGCTGGCCGCGCAGTTTTTCAGTGACTGGATGTTCCTGCGCATCAAGTGGTTCACCAACAACTCGGACTCGGGCTCGGTGTCGGTGAATAACCTGCAGGTTCTGGGCATGCCCATCGACAGCGCTGTGAGCAAGTACCTCTTCTGCCTGACACTGCTGGTCATCGTGGCCCTGCTGGCCAAGAACCTGGTGCGCGGCGCCATTGGCCGCGAGTGGATGGCCATCCGCGACATGGACGTAGCCGCCGCCGTGATCGGCATCCGCCCGATGTACGCAAAGCTCAGCGCCTTTGCCGTGAGCTCCTTCATCATCGGCATGGCCGGCGCGCTGTGGGCCTTTGTGCACCTGAGCGCGTGGGAACCAGCAGCCTTCTCGGTGGAAATTTCGTTCCGCCTGCTGTTCATGGTGATCATCGGCGGCATGGGCTCCATCATGGGCGCATTCTTTGGCGCGACCTTCATCGTGGTGCTGCCCATCTTCCTCAACCAGTTTCTCCCGGCACTGGCGGGCCTGTTCGGGTTCGAGATTTCCACGGCGGCCGTTTCGCACGCCGAACTGATGATCTTTGGCGCCCTGATCGTCTGGTTCCTGATCGTCGAACCCCATGGCCTGGCCAAGCTGTGGTCCATCGGCAAGCAAAAACTCCGCCTCTGGCCGTTCCCGCATTGAGGGCTGCTGCAGGAAACCACTTACACGCTATTCCTGATACCGACAGCCCTGATAGGGGCGTCCACTACGCAACTGGTATTTCCCCCGTGCTTCAACACTTTCATTCAAAGGAGACATCCATGAAGCTTTCGAAAATCGTGATTGCCGCTACTGTCGTGGCCGCAGGTGCAGCGTCGCTGTCCACCAGCGCGCTGGCGCAGGCCAAGGAGCAGTTCTTCCCGCTGCTGTCTTACCGCACCGGCCCCTACGCACCCAACGGCACGCCCTGGGCCAACGGCAAGCAGGACTACCTCAAGATGATCAATGCCCGCGACGGCGGCATCAACGGTGTCAAGCTCACATTTGAAGAGTGCGAAACCGGCTATGCCACGGACCGCGGCGTGGAATGCTACGAACGCCTCAAGAGCAAGCCCGGCGTGGCCCTGTTCGACCCGCAAGCCACCGGTATCACCTTTGCACTGACCGAAAAGGCCCCTGTGGACAAGATTCCGCTGATGACGCTGGGATATGGCCTGTCGGTGGCGCAGGACGGCATGGCCTTCAAGTGGAACTTCCCGTTGATGGGCAGCTACTGGACCGGCGCCGACATTCTGATCCAGCACATCGGCAAGGGCCTGGGCGGCATGGACAAGCTCAAGGGCAAGAAGATTGCGCTGGTGTACCACGACAGCCCGTTCGGCAAGGAACCCATCCCGCTGCTGCAGGAGCGCTCCAAGATGCACGGTTTTGAGCTGCAGATGCTGCCCGTGACGGCCCCCGGTGTGGAGCAAAAGGCCACCTGGCTGCAGGTGCGCCAGAGCCGACCCGACTATGTGCTGCTCTGGGGCTGGGGGGTGATGAATTCGACCGCCCTGAAGGAAGCGCAAGCCACTGGTTTCCCGCGCGAAAAAATGTACGGCGTGTGGTGGGCCGGTGCCGAGCCTGACGTGCGCGACGTGGGCGAAGGCGCCAAGGGCTACCACGCTCTGGCGCTGAACGGTTCGGGCACGCAGCCCAAGGTGATCCAGGACATTCTCAAAAACGTGCACGACAAGGGACAGGGCACAGGGCCCAAGGATGAGGTGGGTTCGGTGCTATACACCCGGGGCGTGATCATCCAGATGCTGGGTGTGGAAGGTGTGCGCCGTGCGCAGGAGCGCTTTGGCAAGGGCAAGGTCATGACCGGTGAGCAAGTGCGCTGGGGCCTGGAGAACCTGGCCCTCGACCAGAAAAAGCTCGATGCCATGGGCTTTAACGGTGTGATGCGCCCGCTGTCCACGAGCTGTGCCGACCACATGGGCTCGACCTGGGCCCGTGTGCAGACCTGGGACGGCAAGAAGTGGGACATCGGCGCCGACTGGTACCAGGCCGATGAGCAGATTCTCAAGCCCATGGTCAAGGCAGGTTCTGAAAAGTACATGTCCGACAAGAAGCTGACACGCCGCGATGCGGCTGACTGCCAGAGCTAAGGACATCCCCCTGAGGCGCTGCGCGCCTTCCCCCTTCTCTTGCAGCACTGCGCGCTGCGGAAGGGGGACAACGCCAGCGCTACGGGGCGGCCCTTGCGCGGCGTTCCTGGCCTGGGCCGCGCCAGTTTTTATCGGCTGTGTTTACAGCCGCCAATCGAAAGGGTTGCCAACTCAACCCTTTCGATTGGCAAAGCGAAGGCAACACAATGGACTCCAAAAACATCGTTCTGAACGTCAACGGCATCGAGGTCATCTACAACCACGTGATCCTTGTGCTCAAGGGTGTCTCGCTGCAGGTGCCCGAGGGCAGCATCGTGGCCATCCTGGGCGGCAATGGTGCCGGCAAGACCACCACGCTGCGCGCCATCTCGAACCTGCTCAAGGGTGAACGGGGAGAAGTCACCAAGGGCAACATCGATCTGCGCGGCGAACGCATCGAGAACCTCTCGCCGGCCGATCTGGTCAAGCGCGGCGTGGTGCAGGTGATGGAAGGGCGCCACTGCTTTGCCCACCTCACCATCGAGGAAAACCTTCTGACCGGCTCCTACACGCGCTCGAGCAAGGCGGAGATCGCTGCCAACCTGGAGAAGGTCTACAACTACTTCCCGCGCCTCAAGACACGCCGCACCTCTCAGGCGGCCTACACCTCGGGGGGCGAGCAGCAGATGTGCGCCATTGGCCGCGCCCTGATGACCAACCCCAGCATGGTGCTGCTGGATGAGCCCTCCATGGGCCTTGCGCCGCAGATCGTCGAAGAGGTGTTCAACATCGTCAAGGATCTGAACACCAAGGAAAAGGTCACCTTCCTGCTGGCCGAGCAGAACACCAACATGGCCCTGAAGTATTCCGACTATGGATACATCATGGAATCGGGCCGCATCGTGATGGACGGCGTCTCTTCCGACCTGGCCAACAACGAAGACGTCAAGGAGTTCTACCTGGGCGTCGGCGGCGGCGAGCGCAAGAGTTTCAAGGACGTCAAGAGCTACAAGCGCCGCAAGCGCTGGCTGGCCTAAAGCCATAGGGGCCCATGGGCTCTTCAACCACCAAAGGGCGGCCCGGCATCGATCGGATCGCCGTGTCCGCAGCTCCCGCACGAATTTGCACCGCACTGGAACTTCCATGACCTCTTTCTACGACGCGCTGGAAACGCGCACACCAGCCGAACGCGAAGCAGCCCACATGGCGGCGCTGCCTGTGCAGGTAGCCCATGCGCGCGCGCACTCGCCGGCCTTCGCCGCGATCCTGGCCGATGTGGATCCTGCCTTGGTGACCAGCCGTGCCGCTCTGGCCTGCCTGCCGGTCACCCGCAAGCATGAGCTGCTCGAGCGCCAACAGGCAGAGCGCTCGCACAATGTGTTTGGGGGGTTTGCCACGGTCGGCTTTGGTGCTGCCATGCCGCGCGTCTTCGCGAGCCCCGGCCCCATTTATGAGCCCGAGGGAACCCGCCGCGATTACTGGCGCATGGCGCGGGCCTTGAATGCGGCCGGTTTTAAGGCGGGCGAACTCATCCACAACTGCTTTTCTTACCACTTCGTTCCCGCGGGCTCGATGATGGAAAGTGGCGCCCATGCCCTGGGCTGCACCGTTTTCCCCGGCGGCACGGGCCAGACCGAGCAGCAGGTGCAAGCCATGGCCGATTTGCGTCCTGCCGGCTATATCGGCACGCCCAGCTTCCTCAAGCTCATTGTCGAAAAGGCACTGGACATGCAGGTACCGCTGCCCAGCATCACCAAGGCATTGCTCTCGGCCGAGGCCTTCCCGCCGTCGCTACGCGACTGGTTTGCCGAGCGCGGCATCACCGGCTACCAGTGCTACGGCACCGCAGACCTGGGTCTGATTGCCTACGAAACAGCCGCGCGTGAAGGCCTGGTAATGGACGAAAACGTGATCGTTGAGATCGTGCGTCCCGGCACCGGCGACCCGGTGCCCGAGGGCGAGGTGGGCGAACTCGTCATCACCACACTGAACACCGACTACCCACTGATCCGCTTTGGCACGGGAGATCTCTCGGCCATCTTGCCCGGCACCTGCCCCACTGGTCGCACCAACACGCGCATCAAGGGCTGGATGGGCCGTGCCGACCAGACCACCAAAGTACGCGGCCTGTTCGTGCATCCGGGCCAGGTCGCCCTGATCACCAGCCGCTTCCCGCAGGTGTTGCGTGCACGCCTGGTGGTGCGCGGCGAAATGGCGAACGACCAGATGGTGCTGCAAGTGGAAACCACAGAAACCACTGGGGGCCTCGCACCCCGGCTGCAGGATGCCATCCGAGAAGTGACCAAGCTGCGGGGCGAGGTGGAACTGGTCGCCCCGGGCACCCTGCCCAACGACGGCAAGGTGATCGAGGACGCGCGCAGCTACCGCTGATACGGATTTTCCGGGCTACGCTCCCCAAACCACGTCCTGCCCCTCGGCAGCGCTGCGGCGCAGCATGTCGATAAAGGGCGCGGCCCGCTGGCGCAGCGTGACCGTATCCTGCTCCGCGTCACCGGATTCTGTCTCCTTGGCCTCGTCGGCCTGGGCCGCTTCGGCCCTGCGGCGTTCATCGGCTGCCACGGCGGCCTCCAGCGCCGCTATAGCCGAAGGAATCTGCGCGGCCGTCACGATGCCCTGGCGTGCTGGCTCCCTGCCCATGGCCTGCAGCAGGCGCCGCCCGTGCGGCTCCAGCAGGATCAGATCGGCCGTGGCGCGGGATTTGAATTTGTAGAGCATGGCACTTCCTTGGAATACATGTAGTCGCGGGTGAACGGGTACGCTGATTGTGCACCGGGCAAGGCGCCCGCCCGCGCTCCGCCGTCGGGCCGCGCCGCGAGGATCTGGTGCAGGGAGATCCAGCCGCGCTCGAAGCCCAGCGCACTGCCCGCCAGGTACAGGCGGTAGGCGCGCAGCGCCTTGGCGGCCTCCACGGGGCCGGCTTGCGCCTCCAGCACCTGCTGCGCTCGAGGCAGCACTGCCTCGAGCGCATCCGACCAGGCCCAGAGCGTGCGCGCGTAGTGGGGACGCAGGTTTTCGGTGTCCACCATCTCCAGGCCCGAGCGGGCCAGGTCGTGCAGCACCGTGCTCACGTGCAGCAACTCACCGCCCGGGAAGATGTACTCCTCGATGAAATCGCCCATGCCAGCGCCCAGCTCCGTGTTGTCCACTCCTGCGGCGGTGATGCCATGGTTCAGCAGCAGCCCGCCGGGCCGCAGCAGACCGTGCAGGGTACCGAAGTAGCGCGGCATCTGCGCCCGCCCGACATGCTCGAACATACCGACGGACGCAATCCGGTCGAACGGTTCGAGGTCCTCCATCTGGCGGAAGTCGCACAGCTGCATGCGCACACGCGATTGCAGGCCGCACTCGGCGATGCGGCGCTGCGCATGGGCGTGCTGATTGCGCGACAGCGTGATGCCGGTGGCATCGGCACCGTAATGCTCGGCCGCCCACAGCAGCAGCCCACCCCAGCCCGCACCCACGTCGAGCAGGCGGTCCCCGGGGCGCAGCCGCAGCTTGCGGCAGATGTGGTCGAGCTTGGCCTCCTGCGCCTGCGCGAGCGTGAGGTCCGGCGTGCGGTAGTAGGCGCACGAATACACACGCAGCGGATCAAGCCAGAGCGCGAAAAAATCGTCCGACAGGTCGTAGTGGAACCGCACATAGCGCGTATCGCGCACGACCGTGTGCACCACCAGGGACCGGGCCCGGGCCATGGCGCGCATCCACCAGCCGGTGTGGTCGTGTGCGGGGTCGTGCACCACCAGCCCGGCGGCTGCGGCCATCAGTGCGCGCATACTGCCCTCCATCTCCACGCGGCCTTCCACGATGGCCGCGCCCACATCGCCCACCTGCCCGCCCGCCAGAGCGGCGAGCGTCAGCCGGTCCGCGAAGCGCAGGCGGACATCGGCGTCCTGGCTGCCCAGCCGCTGCCCGCCCGGCAGTTCGAGCGCCAGGCGGACTGGCAGACGGTGCAGCCGCTCTTCGAGGTTGTGCAGCAGATGTGGCATGGTCTGCCATTCTTGTCCCGCTGGCCACCCCCGTCAACACGGCGGGGAGCCCTGGCGCCGGGGTTACGCCCAGCGTGCCCGGACCCAGCCGCGCAGGTGGTGCCATGGGTCGGCCCCGCAACTCCGGCAAGGCGGGGACGAAAGTCCTCAGGAATGGGCCTTGCCGACCGACAGGCCCGCCCGCGTGCGCAGCAGCCACTGGCCAAGGGCGCCGCCATACAGGATGAAGGCCAGCGCCGCGCCGATCAGCGGCAGCGCCGCGAACACCCAGCCCGTGAGGCGCTCGCCGCCCAGAGCCACGCCCACCAGCAGCGCCACAGCCGGGTTCACGAACGAATAGCTGCCCGCCACGGCGGCCGAGGTGTTTTGCAACAGCCACAGGTAGGCATTGAGCGCCACCAGCGTTCCCATGGCCAGCAGATAGACCCAGGCCATCCACGAGCGTGCGCTCACATGGGCGAGCTGCTGCACCGGCTCAAACCACAGCGCCACCACCAGCCCCATCGCACCGCCTACCAGCCACTGCGCCGCCGACGCCATGGCGGGTGGCGGGAGCGACAGCCTGCGCGACGCATACGAGCCGAGGCTCCAGCACAGCGGCGCGCCAAAAGCCAACAGCGCGCCCCAGCCGGAGGTTGAGAAATCGCCCTCCAGCGCCAGCAGCAATGCCCCCACCACGCCCAGCGCCAGCCCGGCCCAGCTGGTGGCAGGCACTTTTTCACCCCCCCAGTGCGTCCACAAAGCCAGCCACATGGGCATGGTGGTGACCACGGTGGCCATCAGGCCGGAACCGATGCCCATTTTTTGCGCAAAGCCAATGCAGTTCATGGCCAGGAAGACCATCAACCCTCCCACCACGGCACTGCTGCGCCACTGCGCCCGCGTGGGCAGCGTATGTCCTTGTGCCAGGGCCACCAGCAGCATCACCCCCCCGGCACACAGGAAGCGCGCCGCATTCATCAGCAGCGGCGGCATGGTTTCTAGAGCAATGCCCATGGCAAAGTAAGTGGTTCCCCACACGACATAGACCAGCAGCAGCGCCACGGCCAAAGCCATACCCCGCCGGCTGGCGGCTTGCATATTGAAAATAGACGTCATATTCTCTGCTTTACCGAAAATTTGTTTGAAATTTTGTCAATTTCTGAATTTTTACCGAATACACCCCATGACGCAAGCAAATATTCAGATAGATGACGTTGACTCCAGAATTATTTCGGCCTTAGCGGCAGACGGCCGTCGTTCCTATGCCGACATTGGTGCCGAGGTGGGGCTATCCACCGCTGCCGTGCACGAGCGGGTGAAAAAAATGCTGGAAAAAGGCGTAATCCGCCGTTTTTCCATCAGCGTGGACCCAGACCGCGTAGGGCTGAACTTCACCGCCTTCGTGGCGATCCGCAACGATGGCGGCATCCACTGCCGCGACGTGGCACCGCGCCTGCTGGCCATGCCACAAGTGGAAGAGCTGCACAGCGTGGCAGGCGAATACGATTTTTTGGCCAAAATCCGTACCACCCATGCGCGTGCGCTGGAAGATGTGATCTACCAGATCAAGGCCATCCAGGGCGTGGCCCGCACGACCAGCACCGTCGTGCTGAACACCGAATTTGAAGACCGCCCGCTGGATCTGGGCTGGCTGGCCAAACCGACTGAACCATGAGCACCATCACCATCTACCACAACCCCCGCTGCAGCAATTCCCGCAGCGCGCTGGCCCTGATCCGCAGCCACGGCATCGAACCCGAGGTCATCGAATACCTGCGCCACCCGCCCAGCCGTGAAACCTTGTTGGCCCTGGTGGCCGCCAGCGGCGGGCCAGTGATCGACCTGGTGCGCAGCAAGGAAGCCGCATTCACCGAACTGCACCTGGACCAGCCCGGCGTGACCGATGCCCAACTCATCGAAGCGATGCTGCAGCACCCCGTACTGATCAACCGCCCCATCGTCGTCTCACCCCGGGGAACGCGGCTGTGCCGCCCGCCGGAGCAGGTGCTCGACCTCCTGCCGCCCGCCACCCCGGGCGCTTAAACTGCCCTTCTAGAGCGTGACGCAGGATCGGCCATGACCGCCCACCCACAGCGCTGGGCCGTGGCATGCCTGGGAACCACCCAGACCCTGGCCTGGGCTTCGTCGTACTACCTGCCCGCCATGCTGGCGGCCCCCATGGCACGCGACCTGGGGGTCAGTACACCGACGGTCTTTGCAGCGTTCTCGCTGGCGCTCGTCGTCTCGGCGCTATTGGGCCCGCTGGCGGGCCACGCAATTGACCGGCATGGCGGCCGCCCGGTGCTGCTGGCTACCAACATGGTGTTTGCGCTGGCGCTGGCAGCCCTGACGCTGGCACAGGGCCTCGTCACCCTGTTTGCAGCCTGGGCGCTGATGGGCATCGCCATGGCACACCCGCTGGGCGCCTTGCTGCTGGTCACGCTGGGCGGGCCTGCGGCGGCGGTTTTCACCGCGCTGCATGGCGCGGGCAATGGCATTCTGACCATTGCCAAGGGCACCCTGCCGCTGGCACTCTTTGGGCCTGCGGGCTATGGCATGCGCCAAGGCTGGCTCATGGCACCAGCGCGCGTGGCGCAGGCTTTTGCCCCACTGCTGTTTGGCCTGCTGCTCGACCGTGCAGGCGCTTCGGCCATCCTGCTGACCGGAGCGCTGGGGCTGACGGTGGTGCTGGCCCTGTGGGCGCTCAAGCGCTCGCCCCCTTGATTTTTACCGACCGATGCCCCTTTCACACCTTGCCCGTTTTTGCGTCTACAGGCCCCTCGCCTTTGCGGGGTTTTTCGTCCTGGCAGGCTGCGCGCATGGCGACAGTGCATTGGCGTACTACTGGCAGTCCGTGCGCGGCCATGTCCAGATCATGCAGGCCGCTCAGCCGCTGGAGGCCTGGATCGCGCGCGACGACCTGGCCCCGGCCCTGCGCGAGCGCCTGCGCCTGGCACAACGTGCCCGGGACTTTGCCGTGACGGAACTGGCCATGCCCGACAACGACAGCTACCGCCGCTACGCCGACCTGCAACGACCAGCCGCTGTCTGGAACGTGGTGGCGGCGCCGCCCTATGCGCTGCAGTTGCACACTTGGTGCTTTCCGGTGACGGGCTGCATTGGCTACCGGGGCTACTTCAGCGAAGCCGATGCCCAGGCCGAGGGCGCACGCCTGGCTGCGCAGGGGCTCGAGGTCGAGGTGTATGGCGTGCCTGCCTATTCCACCCTGGGTTACATGAACTGGGCCGGTGGCGACCCGCTGCTGAGCACCTTCATCGGCTGGCCCGAGGGCGACTTCGTGCGCCTGTTGTTCCACGAGCTGGCACACCAGGTGGTGTATGCCAGCGGCGACACGCTGTTCAACGAATCTTTTGCCACGGCTGTGGAGCGCCTGGGCAGCGCCCAATGGCTCGCCACACAGGCCACGCCCCAGGCCCGCGAGGCCTTTGCCGCCAGCCAAGCGCGGCGCAACCAGTTCCGCGCCCTGACGCGGACGACACGCGCACGTCTGCTCGAAATATACACATCAAATCAGTCTCAAACGCTTGATGAGAAAGCGCTATCAGCTATGAAAACAGAAGCGATGGATGCGTTCCGCAGGGACTATGCCGCACTGCGCAGCCACTGGCACGCCCCCCCTGCACAACAGGCCGGCTACGACCGATGGGTAGAGCACGCCAACAACGCCAGCTTTGCTGCGCAGGCCGCCTATGACGAATGGGTACCAGCCTTCGAAGCGCTGTTTGAACAGTCGGGACGGCGCTGGCAACCGTTCTATGATGCAGTCAAAGAACTGACTGCATTGGCGCAGCCGGTGCGCGCCGAGCGTCTGCGTGCCCTGTTACCTGTCAACGCCAGCCCCCATTGAGGAGACGCAACATGTCCGTGATCCACATCCACCGCCACCACCACCTGGGCATGCCCGAGGCCCGCAAAATCGCCTTCCTATGGGCCGAACAAGCCGAGGAAAAATTCGACATGGAATGCGCCTACGAAGAAGGCGACACCCAGGACACCGTGTATTTCACCCGTGCCGGCATCAAGGGCACCTTGCAGGTGCTGGGCGACCAGTTTGAGTTCAAAGCCGAGCTGGGTTTTCTGGTCAGCGCTTTCAAGGCCCGCATCGAGGCTGAGATTGCCGAGCAGCTCGACACGCTGCTGCACCCGCCCAAGGTCGGCAAGAAAAAGAAACCAGCGGCGCCCAAGGCCTGAGGGCCGGGCAACACCCGCCTGTGCGCACGCAAAAAAGCCCTCTTTCGAGGGCTTTTTTGCGTGCGGCGATCCGCGCGTTGCGAGCGGTCAGCCGCCCTTTTTCGAGCGCTTGCCCGGATTCTTTTTGCTGCGTGTGGCCACGCCGCGCTCCAGGCTCACGCGCTGACCACGACCGCTGGTGGGCAGGCTCATGCCTGGCAGCGGCTTGGGCTGGGGGGTGAATTTACGGTCTGCTTCGGTAACGATCTTGTTGCCCATGGCGAAGTCTCTGTCAATGGTTGGAAAACCCATATTAGGCCATAGGCGCGGGGCAAGGCTTCCAAAGGCCCTGCCCGGGCCCTGGCCAGCGATCAGCTCAGTGACTGGATGAGGTCGATGTACTGCTGCTTGGCGGCGTCCAGTTCGGTGCCCTTGAGCTTGCTCCAGGCGTCCCACTTGGCACGGCCCACCATGTCGGAAAAACTGGGCTTCTTCTCAGCGTTGTCACCTGCGGTGCCTTGCTTGTACAGCGCATAGATGCTGAGCAGCGTGGCGTTGTCTGGGCGTTCGCTGAGGTTCTTGGATTGGGCTACGGCAGCTTCGAAAGCGGCATTGAGATCAGCCATGGTCAGATGCTCCTGGGTTCAGGGGGTGGGAAAAAACGGGGGAGCCAACCCCCTGCAACGATGTATCTTACGGCTACGCTGCGGCCACAATGGCGAAAATCCATAGACGCCCGCCTCCAATGACAACCCTCAGGACCTTCCGCACATGGTGACCCGCATCCCTTCACGCGCCGCCGCAGGCACGCCCGCCGCCCCCACGGACCAGCCCAGCGCCAGCAACGTCGCACGCGACGCCGCCCTGGCCATGCAAAAAACCGTGCGCCGCGCCGCCACCGGCATGCTGGGCCTGTCGGGCGAGCGCATGAGCAAAGTCGATACCGCCTGGCTGCGCATGGATTCGGACAGCAACCTGATGATGATCAACGGCGTGTGGACCGTCGCGCCCGGCATTTCGCTCCAGGCCCTGCAAGAGCGGGTGCAGCAGCGCCTGCTGCAGTACCCGCGCTTTCGCCAGCGCGTGGTCGAGGACGCCGCAGGCGCCACCTGGGTCGAGGACCAGCGCTTTGACATCGACGCCCACGTGCAGCGCATCACACTGCCCCGGCGCCGGGGGGTCAGCCAGCAGGCAGCGCTGCAAAATTTTGTGGGCAACCTGGCCATGAAACCGCTCGACCCCCGGCGCCCGCTGTGGCACTTTTATCTGGTGGAAGATTTCGTGGGCGACGATGGCCTGCCGGGCAGCGCCCTGGTGGTGCGCCTGCACCACTGCATTGCCGATGGCATTGCCCTCATCTCGGTCACCATGTCGCTGGTGGACGGGGGTACAGAGCCCCCCAAACGCCGCAAAAAGACTGCGGCCAACGCCGAGGCCTGGATTGCAGACACGCTGATCAAGCCCTTCACGGGCATGACCGTGAAAGCGCTCGACCTGGTGGGCGAGAGCGCCGCCAAATCGCTGCACATGCTGCTCGACCCCGAAAAGGCCGTGCAGCACGGCCTGGCCGGTTCGATGGATGCGGCCCGCCTGGGCTACCAGCTCCTCAGTGATGCGGCCGCACTGGCCCTCATGCCCGATGACTCCCCCACGCTGCTCAAGGGCATGCCCGGCAACGCCAAGCGCGTGGCCTGGTGCCCGCCGCTGCCGCTCGACGAGGTCAAGGCCATCGGCAAGGCACTGAACTGCTCGGTCAACGACGTGTTGCTGTCCTGCGTGGCCGGCGCCATCGGCAGCTACCTGCGCCGCCACGGCGACGACACCGCGGGCAAAGAAATCCGCGCCATGATCCCGGTGAACCTGCGGCCCATGGAAGAGGCCTGGAAGCTGGGCAACCATTTCGGCCTGGTGCCGCTGGTACTGCCCATCGGCATCACCAACCCGATCGAGCGTGTGTATGCAGTGCGCAGCCGCATGGCCGCGCTCAAGGGCAGCACGCAGCCACTGCTGGCGTTTGGCCTGCTGGCCGTGGCCGGCCTGCTCATCAAGCCGGCGCAGGACGCCCTGCTGGGCCTGTTCAGCCGCAAGACCACGGCCGTGATGACCAACGTGCCCGGCCCGCGCGAACCGCTGGCGCTGTGCGGCTCGCGCGTGACGCAGTGCATGTTCTGGGTGCCCCAGTCGGGCCATGTGGGCCTGGGCGTGTCCATTCTGAGCTACGGCGGCGGCGTGCAGTTTGGGGTCATCACCGACACCCAGCTGTGCCCCGAGCCCCAGCAAATCATTGACGCCTTTGCACCTGAATTCGCCGCGCTTTCTACCCTCACGCTGATGCTGCCGTGGGGCGAGGAAGAATAAGAGCCAGGCTAGGGGCTGCACTGCTCCTGGCGTGCAGCATCGCCACCGCAGAGGTCACGGAAGAACACGCCGAGCAGCCTTACACGGTAGACATCCAGCCGGGCCAAACACTGCGCCAGGCGCTCAATGCCGCCACCCCCATCCGCGAGGGCGGGCAGCGTTTTCATGGCCATACGCAGTGGAATGTGCATTGGAGCTTTTGGTGGAACCGTGATGCGGCCGGGCACTGCCGCATCGCCCGCGTCAGCACACGGCTGTCCACCCATATCCAAATGCCCGTGCTGCGCACCGCCACCGATGCACAGCAGGCCCGGTTTGCACGCTATGCCCGGGCCTTGCACCAGCACGAGCAGGGCCATGTGCAGTTCGGCCGCCGGGCCGCGCAGTCCATCGACCAGGGCATCGCCGCCCTGTCCGAGGCCCCGGACTGCCCCACTCTGGAGCGGCAAGCCAATGCATTGGGCCACCGCTTGCTGGCCGAACAGGCCACGCTGGAAAAAACCTACGACCGCGACACACGGCATGGTGCAACACAAGGCGCACAGGTTGATTGATGCTATATATTTTATAGCTTATAGCGCTTACCGGATAAGCGCTTGAGCCCTAAAACACTATCAATCAAGCCCCTGCACTGCCTGGAACAAGGCCTGCCGCGCCTGGGCAATGATCTGGCCTTTCCAGGCATCGGTGTCGGTGTAGAAGGCCGCCAGCATCTGCGCCTTGATCTGCGCGGCCAATGCTGTCGGCGCCTCCGGGTGGATGTGAAGCCAATGCTCGGCACGCAGCGCCTGCAGCATGTCCAGAATGGGCAGGGTGCCGTACTCCATGGCAATGCCGGTGTACTGGGCTTGCGGACATTCGTCGTAGATGGCGGTCCACATCAGGCCCGTCAGAAACGCTGAAGTGGACGTTCCATCGTAGAACGAGGTAATGGGTGTCGCTCCGTTGCCCCCCCACCATTGGCGGGCACGCGCAAGGGCGGCAGGATCGTCGCGCCCGGCATAGATGCGCTCGCCATGGCCGCTGGGCCCCAGGCCGGTGTGCAGGTCAATCCAGCCGATGCGCTGGGCCCGGCTTCCATGCTGGCGCAGCACCTGGCGCAGGGTGTGGTTGCTCCAGGTGGGCGCCGTGCCGCCAAAGAACATCCCCTGCGCAAATTCATGCTGCCCCTGCGAGATGGCGGCCTGCCAGGCCGCTTCGCCCCGGGTGGCGATGAACTGCTCCACCGCCGCTACGTTGTCGGCTGCAGGCGGCCAGGTGGACGGCAGCAAAAAGGGCTCGACCTCGCGGTAGGCCTCGTTGACCGGCAAGGGGCGGCTGAAGTCCTGGAAGTTGCGGTTCAAATCCACGTTTTCGTGCGTGGTGCGGCGGGTGTGCGAGAAGCCATAGGGGTTGAGCGCGTGGATATAGAGCACGGCCACGCCGTGCGCGCGCGCTTCTTCGCGCCAAGCGGCATCGTGCAGCGCATAGACCTGCACACCGCTGCCGCAATACCCCTCGACCCCGTGGCAGGCACTGCTGACGATCAGTAGCTTTTCGGCGTCCGGTGGGCCGTCGCGCACAACGTCCATGGCCAGGTCTTCCCCATCACGCCCCTTGAGCGGGTGGGCGTGCGACTCGATCGGCAGCCCAGCGGTGGCCGCGGCCTCCAGAAACTGCACGCGGGCGCGGGCGTAGCTGCCAGCAAAGGCGTCGGTGATCCCGATCATGCGGCGCCCTTAGGCTGGCCCAGCCATTCGTTGGCCAGGCGCACCCAATAGGTGGCGCCCAGCGGGATGAGCGCATCGTTGAAATCGTAGCTGGGGTTGTGCAGCGTGCACGGCCCGCCGCCATGGCCCATGGCGCGGTGGTCGCCGTCGCCGTTGGCAATGAAGCAATAGGCCCCGGGCAGGGCTTGCAGCATGTAGGCAAAGTCTTCGGCGCCCATGGTGGGCTCCTGCGCCAGCACGTTGGCATCGCCCACGATGGAGGCCATCACCTTGCGGGCAAACGCGGCCTCCGCGGGGGCGTTGACGGTGGGCGGGTAGTTGCGCACGAATTCGAATTCGCACTGGGCGTCGTGCGCGGCGCAGGCATGCTGGGCAATCTGGCGCATGCGTTGCTCGATCAGGTCGAGCACCTCCAGAGTGAAGGTGCGCACCGTGCCTTGCAGCTCGCAGCTGTCGGGCACCACGTTGGTGGCTTCGCCTGCGTGGATCATGGTGACCGAAATCACGCCCGCATCCACGGGCTTTTTATTGCGGCTGATGATGGTCTGGAACGACTGCACCATCTGGCAGGCAATCGGCACCGGATCGATGCCCGTGTGCGGCATGGCGGCGTGGCCCCCTTTGCCCCGGATGGTGATCTTGAATTCGTTGGACGAAGCCATCACGGGTCCGGGACTGACCGCAAACTGGCCCACCGCCATGCCTGGCCAGTTGTGCATGCCAAACACGGCCTCCATGGGAAAGCGCTCAAACAAGCCATCCTTGATCATCTCGCGCGCACCACCACCGCCTTCCTCGGCCGGCTGGAAAATCAGGTAGACCGTGCCATCGAAATCACGGTGCTTTGCCAGATGCTGCGCCGCTGCGAGCAGCATGGCGGTGTGCCCGTCGTGGCCGCAGGCGTGCATCTTGCCCGGGTGCTGGCTGGCATGATCGAAGGTGTTGAACTCCTGCATGGGCAGCGCATCCATGTCGGCGCGCAGGCCGATGGCCCGGCCACACGCGCCGCCGTCGCGCCCGTGCACGATACCCACCACCCCGGTGGTTCCCATGCCGCGGTGAATGGGAATGCCCCAGTCGGCCAGGTTTTGCGCCACCAGATCGGCGGTGCGCAATTCCTCGAAGCACAGTTCGGGATGGGCGTGGATGTCGCGGCGCACCGCAGCAATGAGTGCTGCCTGGGCAGCGATGGAGTCGATGACTTTCATGGACGGTAGCTCCTTCTTCGCAACAGTCTACCCATGCCAGGGACGCAGGTGGGCCAGGAGCAAACTCTGCCCAGCACGGCGAATGGTTATCAACCCTCAGCACGGCGACGCCACGGGCCCTTGCCATCACGCGGCAACCGCTGGTTCGCGGTCATCGGCCCGCCAACACCGCGCACCTGCGTCTACAGCGCCTTGCGCAAAGTGGTTGTGGGTATCTTGAGCGCTTCGCGGTATTTGGCCACGGTGCGGCGTGCACACTCGATGCCCTGTTCCTTGAGCATTTCTGCCAACTGGTTGTCGGACAGCGGCTTGGCAGGGTTTTCGGCGGCGACGAACTGCTTGATGAGCGCGCGCACGGCCGTGCTCGACGCATTGCCGCCGGTGTCGGTGCCCAGGCCCGAGCCGAAAAAATACTTGAGCTCGTAAGTGCCCTGCGGCGTGGCCATGTATTTGGCCGTGGTCACGCGCGAGATGGTGGATTCATGCAGGCCCAGCTCGTCGGCGATATCGCGCAACACCAGCGGCCGCATGGCCAGTTCGCCATGCACGAAAAAATTTTTCTGCCGCTCGACGATGGCGCGCGAGACACGCAAGATGGTGTCAAAGCGCTGCTGGATGTTCTTGATGAACCAGCGCGCCTCCTGCAGTCGCTGCTGCAAGGCCTGGTGTCCATCCCCCCCTTTGTGGCCGCGCAGGGCTCCGGCATAGATGTCGTGCACACGCAGGCGCGGCATCACATCGGGGTTGAGCTGCACATTGAACTGCTGGCCACTGCGGCCCACACGGGTCACGAGCACATCGGGAATCACGATGTTGCGCTCCACATCAGCAAAGCGACGCCCGGGGCGCGGTTCGAGCCGGGCGATCAGGGCCATGGCGGCGCGCGTGCGCTCTTCGCTGGTGCCACACAGCGCAACGAGGCGGCGCACATCACGGCGTGCCAGCAATTCCAGCGGTTGTCGGCAGATGCACAGCGCGTTCTGCACTGTGCTGGGATTTTCAACGCCGTCCTGGAGCAGTGCCTGGAGTTGCAGGGTGAGGCATTCCGCCAGATTGCGCGCCCCCACACCGGAGGGCTCCAGACTTTGCAGCAGCCGCAGCGCCACGGTGAAGCGGTGCACCAGCTCTTCGATCTGCTCCAGATCGCTCTCGCCTGCCAGCCCCAGGGCCAGGGATTCCAGGGAATCCTCCAGATAACCGTCGTCATTCAACGATTCGATCAGGTATTGCAGCGCAGCCCGGTCCAGTGCCGACAGGCGCAGCGCCAGTGCCTGGCGGTGCAGAAATGCCGTGAGCGACTCATGGCCATGCGCCAAATCGGCGGCGTCGGCTTCGCTGTCGCCATCGCTGCTGCCGTTGTTGCGCGCAGGGGCGTCGCCCCCCCATTCGCCATCGTCTGCGGCCATCTCCGTGGTGCCGTCGCCGCCCCAGTCGGGTTCATCGGAGGCACCCACAGAATCCGCATCATTTCTGCCTTCAAGGCTTGATGTACTTACGCCATCAGCTCCTGAATAAATAGCAACCTCAGCCGCCGCATCGTCCCCTTGTGCAGGTACGTCGGACTGGGCCAGACCGAACTCCTCGCGCGGCGCATCTTCCGTATTGCGTTCGAGGAAAGGGTTTTCATCGAGCATCTGCTCGATTTCCTGCGACAGCTCTTGCGTGGAAAGTTGCAGCAGGCGGATGGATTGCTGCAGCTGCGGCGTCAGTGCCAGATGCTGCGAAACGCGCAGTGAGAGACCGGGCTTCATGAGAGCACTTTCACCCGGGCCAGCAATGGTTTTGCCGCCCGGCCGCCCCAAGGCAAAACGCGACCCCCTTGGGGGGCCGCGACCACACGAAGTGAGGGAGCGTAGGGGCTATGTTTTGCCGCCGGGCCTCCCCAAGGCAAAACGCGACCCCCTTGGGGGGCCGCGACCACACGAAGTGAGGGAGCGTGGGGGCTATGTTTTGCCGCCGGGCCGCCCCCAAGGCAAAACGCGGCCCCCTTGGGGGGCAGCGACCACACGAAGTGAGGGAGCGTGGGGGCCACACTCACATCCGGAAATGCTCGCCCAGGTACACGCGGCGCACCTCGGCGTTGTCCACGATTTCAGACGGCGTGCCCTGGGCCAGCACATTCCCGTCGCTGATGATGAAGGCGTGGTCGCAGATCCCCAGCGTTTCACGCACGTTGTGGTCGGTGATGAGCACGCCAATGCCGCGCTCCTTGAGGAAACCAATGATGCGCTGGATCTCGATCACGGCGATGGGATCAATGCCGGCAAAGGGTTCATCGAGCAGGATGAACCGTGGCTGTGTCGCCAGCGCGCGGGCGATCTCGACGCGGCGGCGCTCGCCACCCGACAGAGCCAGCGCGGGAGAATCGCGCAAATGGTCCACGCGCAGCTCCTGCAGCAACGCGGTGAGACGCTCTTCGATCACGGCTGCAGGCAGCGGTTGGCCCTGGTCATCGCGCTGCAGTTCGAGCACGGCGCGCACGTTTTCCTGCACCGTGAGCTTGCGAAAGATGGAGGCCTCTTGCGGCAGATACGACAGCCCCAGGCGCGAGCGCCGGTGGATGGGCATGTGCGCCACCGACTGGCCGTCGATGCGGATATCGCCCCCATCGCTGCGCACCAGCCCGACGATCATGTAAAACGATGTGGTCTTGCCCGCGCCATTGGGCCCCAGCAGGCCGACCACTTCGCCTTTTTGCACTTCCAGCGAAACGTCTTTGACCACCTTGCGGCTGCCATAAGACTTGGCCAGGTGCAGCACTTCCAGGCGGCTCGTTGGCGCGGCTTGCGCGCCCGCAGGCATCGATGGGGCGCTCACTTGGCACCACCGCCAAGCGTGGTGCTGGAACGCAAGCCCGGCGCCGAAGCTGCAGCCGCTGGCGCCGCGGCCGTGTCAGGCACGACCTCCTTGGGCGACAGCACGGCCCGCACGCGGCCACCACTGGCCGGGTTATCGCCGGTTGTTTTCTGTCCGTCCACGGTGAACACATCGGTCTGGTTGTTGTAGACGATCACGGCACCCGTGATGGCGTCGTTGACCACAGCACCCCGCAGGCGGCGCAGCTCGGCATTGCGCACAAAGCGCACCGTGTCGCTGCGCCCGTCGTACTCGATCACTTCGCCCTCGCCTTCGATGAACTCTTCGGGAGCACCTGGCGCTCCATCGCGCCGCTGGCGAAAGAACGCCCGGCGCCCGGCGTCGGCTGTGACCACGCCGGCTTGGTACCCATCGGCATCCTGCCGCACTTCGAGGCGGGCACCGCGCAGAACGATGCTGCCCTTGGTCATCACGACACGGCCGGTAAAGACGCTGGTTTGCTTGAGGTCGTCGTGGCGCAGCGCATCGGCCTCGATGTTCATGGGCTTGTTCCGGTCGGCCTTTTCTGCCTGCGCCCCGCCCACCCCAGCCAGCAGGGCCAGAGACGCCAGGGCAGGCACCCAGCGGCGCAGGAGGCAGCCTGCCTGCCGCGCTTGCACGTGCCTTGCTCGCGCGCCCGGACTGCGGTCGCCCGGAGGAATCGAAGAATGAATGTCCATGCGGCTTTCCAGAGAAGCATACCCTTCCAGGGCACGCGAAATGTGCAGGGCACGAATCTTGCAAGCATTGTAGCCCTGACACTGTTGCGTCATAAACCCGGGACGTAAAAAAGCCCGCCGGGGGCGGGCTTGTGGGACGCAAAGGCCTGCGCACTGTGCAAGCGACGCTGTCTAGCCCTTGGAACCTGCGCCCTTTTGCACCACGCCTGCAAGGTATTCCACTACCTGCAGCACGCCCGAAAGGCTGCCGGCCATGGTGCCGTCGGTGTAGAACCGCCCGGCCACACCCATGGAGGGGACACCCTCGACGCCATAGGCCTCCTGCAACTGTGCAGCGCGGCGCACCTGGCTCGCCACGTTGAAGGAGCCATACATCTCCTTGAACTTTGCGATGTCGATGCCGGGCTGCTTGCCCATCCACTCCAGGATGGCATCTTCCTTCGCGAGGTTCACTTTCTCCACATGGATGGCACGGAACACGCGGGCGTGCAACTCACCCACCTTGCCCATGCCTTCGAGAGCGTAGTACAGCTTTTGCTGGGCTTCAAAGCTCTTGTTGAAAGCGACAGGAACACGGCGCACGGCCAAATTCTTCGCCTGCGCGGACTTTGTCCAGGCCTCCAGGGTGGGCTCAAAGGCATTGCAATGGCCGCAGTTGTACCAAAAGAACTCGATCACCTCGACCTTGCCGGCAGGCGCATCGGTGGCTACCGGCTTACCCAGCTTGGCGTAATCTTTACCCTCCTTGGGCTGCGCGCCCTGGGCCAGCGCAGACAGTGGCAAGGCCGAAGCCACCAGGGCCGTGGCAGTGGTCAGGGAAAACACACGTCGTTTCATTCAATCACTCCTTGTTCTTGGGGTATCTGAGCAGCGGTCTGAGGTAAAGTTCAGCGCTGTACGCGCACCAGGGCGGCCTCAACGCCGGCCCCGGCCAATTTTTCCTTGAGCTGGTCGGCATCATCCCGCTTGACGAACGGGCCCACGCGCACCCGGAAGACATTGCGGCCGTTCTGCTCGCGCTCGCTCACACGCGCCTCCCAGCCCAGCATGGCGAGTTTGGCACGCTGCGCATCGGCATCCTGCTGGGTGCGGAAGGCACCGGCTTGCACGAAGTAGTCAAACGGGTCCACATTGCCCGCCGCCGCAGCCTTGGCAACCGCCAGGTCACCCAGTGGGTCGGCACCCGGCTTGCTCTCCGCCTTGCTGGCTGCAGCCTTGGCAGGCACCGCTGCCGCACGCGCATCGGCAGAAGCCGCAGCGTTGGGTGCAGATGCCACGGGCGCTGGCACTACGGCACGGGTTGGGTTCTTTCCGTACAGCGGGGAATTGGGGTCCCAGTTCTTGTTTTTTTGTGCCTCGGCAGCGTCCTGGTCCACGCCACGGGTACTGCCCTTGTTCAGAAAGGGCACGGGCACCTTGGTCACATAAACCGCCACGGCAAGCGCCACGCCCAGGCCCACGACCAGGCCAAGGATGAAGCCGACAATGGTGCCGCCTTGTTGTTGTTTTTTCATAAGTCAGTTACCGCTCACATTCTGCGGGGGGCCGATACGCCCAACACCGCCAGCCCATTGTGCAATACCTGCGCCGTGGCTGCGACCAAGGCCAAGCGTGCCCGCTTGACGGCCTCATCGTCCACCAGGATGCGCTCGGCATCGTAATAGCTGTGGTAGCTTGCGGCCAGGTCGCGCAGGTAGAAGGTCACGTCGTGCGGCGCCTCGCCCGCGGTGGCTGCGGTGAGCATCTCGGGGTATTTGGCCAGTTGCAGCATCAGCGCCTGGGCCTGCGGGCCGTCCAGTGGCGAGAGGTCCACGCCCGCCAACGTCGCGACGTCGCCGCCCCAACCTGCCAGCACCGAGCAGATGCGCGCATGGGCGTACTGCACGTAGTACACGGGGTTGTCGTTGTTCTGGGCCACCGCCAAGTCCACGTCAAAGGTGTACTCGGTGTCGGGCTTGCGGCTGAGCAGAAAGAAACGCACCGCATCCTTGCTGGTCCACTCGATCAGGTCGCGCAGCGTGACGTAGCTGCCCGCGCGCTTGCTGATCTTGACCTCTTCGCCGCCCTTGACCACGCGTACCATGGTGTGCAGCACGTAGTCGGGGTAGCCCTGCGGGATACCCACATCGGCCGCCTGCAGGCCCGCGCGCACACGGGCAATGGTGCCGTGGTGGTCGGTACCCTGGATGTTGACAACCTTGGTAAAGCCGCGCTCCCACTTGGCGATGTGGTAGGCCACATCGGGCACGAAGTAGGTATAGGTCCCATCCTGCTTACGCATGACACGGTCCTTGTCGTCGCCGTAGTCGGTGCTCTTGAGCCACAGCGCACCGTCCTGCTCGTAGGTCTTGCCGTTGGCGATGAGCTGGTTCACCGTGGCCTCGACGCGGCCGCTGGTGTACAGGCTGGACTCCAGGTAGTACTCGTCGAATTTCAGGTTGAAGGCCTGCAGATCCTTGTCCTGCTCGTTGCGCAGGTAGGCCACGGCGAATTGGCGGATCGATTCGAGGTCTTCCACGTCACCACTGGCGGTGAACGCGCGGTCGTCGGCCTTGACGGTTTTCTTGGCGAGGAAATCGTTGGCGATGTCCTGGATGTAGTCGCCGTTGTAGAAGGCCTTGCTCGCAGGGTTCTCGGGGTCGATGGGCCAGCAGTCGTCACCCGGCTTGAAGCCCTTGGCGCGCAGCTGGGTGCTGTGGGTCAGTGTTTGGATCTGCACGCCCGCGTCGTTGTAATAGAACTCGCGATGCACCTTCCAGCCCTGAGTGGCGAAGAGGTTGCAGATGGCATCGCCCAGCGCGGCCTGGCGGCCATGGCCCACATGCAGCGGGCCCGTGGGGTTGGCCGAGACGAATTCGACCAGCACCTGCTGGCCATTGCCAGCCTGATGGCCAAAACGCTCGCCAGCGGCCAGCACCTCGCGCACCACCTCTTGCTTGGCAGCGGGCTGGAGACGGATGTTCAGAAAACCCGGCCCGGCGATTTCAATGGCCTGGACCCAGCGCGCAAAAGCAGGCGTGGCTTCCAGCGCCGCCTTGAGTTGTTCGCCTAAAGCACGCGGGTTGAGTTTGAGCGGCTTGGCCAGCTGCATGGCGGCGGTGCAGGCAAAGTCACCATGGGCCGCCACCTTGGGCGACTCAAAAGCGGCCCGGGCACCGGCACCGGGAGAAAGTTGGTCCAGCTCAGCCGCCAAGGCGGCCAGCAATTCATTTTTGGCAGAAAGCATCAACCGATTTTACGGGGCCGTGGCCGAGCCGCCACGCAGTGGGTCATCCCCGTTGTAGCTTGGCCCGTTGTGTGATGGAATTCCGCAGGGGTTTCCCCTTCCATTTTTTACTGGAGTCACCATGAAACAGCTTCTTTCCCTGGCCGCACTGGGTATGGCACTGGCATTGGGCAGCGCCCATGCCGCTGAAGAGAAAGCGCCGACCAAGCAGCAAACCAAGATGGCCACCTGCAACAAGGAAGCCACGGGCATGAAGGGCGATGAGCGCAAGGCTTTCATGAAGAACTGCCTGAGCAACAAACCCGAAGCAGCGGCAACCCAACAGACCAAAATGAAAACCTGCAACGCCGAAGCCGCAGGCAAAAAGGGCGACGAGCGCAAGGCGTTCATGAGCGAGTGCCTCAAGAAATAAGCGCTACGCTCCCCCACACCACACCCCCGCAGGCCTGGCCTGGCGGGGGTTTTGTCTTTTTCAGCCCCGGGTGCCCACACCCCGCGCCAGGAAGGCCGCCGCCAGCAACAGCAAGCCCAGCAGGTGCGTCTCGATCATGATCCAGCGGCGCGCAGCACGCACTTCGTCCTCGGGCGGCAAGGCCCCCGTGGCCTCTAGCGTGCGGCGCCAGCGCCTAAACGACAGCGTGGGCCGCAGCGACATCAGCCACATGGCGGCAAACAGCCCCAGCTTGGCATGGAGCAGCGGCTGGCTCCAGTACCAGCCCACGCCTTTCATGCCCCACCAGGTGCGCGCCAGGCCTGCCAGCAAAACGCAGGCGGCCGCCACCATATAGATCAAGTCCAACCGCACCAGGCGGTGCACCACGGCGGGGTTCATCCATTCCATGCGGCACAGCGCTGCTTCGCTGGCCATGAAGACCACCATGGTCATGATGGCCACCAGATGGAAAAAGGCGAGCAAGGCTTCCAGGGTCATGCGGGGGCTCCGGTTTTCCAGAATTGGGGTTGTTCGTAGTGGTGCTTGAGGTGGTCGATCCACAGCCGCACGCGCAGTGGCAGGTGCTTGCGCTGTGGAAACAGCACAAAAATACCGTTGGGCGGCGCGGCATAGTCTTCCAGTACAGCCACCAGTTGGCCAGAGGCGACTTCGCTCTCGACCTCCCAGGTGCTGCGCCAGGCAATGCCATGGCCTGCCAGGCACCAGTCGTACAGCACCTGGCCGTCCGAGCAGTCCAGCGGCCCGCCCGGCTTGAGGTGTACCACCTCACTGCTGCCATCTTCGCCCGGCATGCGAAAGGCCCAACCGCGCGTTTGCGAGGCTTCACTCGACAACGTGAGGCAGTCGTGCTGGGCCAGTTCGGTGGGATGCTGGGGCGTGCCACGGCGCTCCAGATAGCCCGGCGTGGCGACGCACAGGCGCCGGTTGTCGGCGATGCGCACGCTCACCAGCGAGGAGTCGGGCAGGTCGCCCACGCGCACGGCGCAGTCAAAGCCCTCGCCCGCCAAGTCGACCACGCGGTCGCTGAGGTTCAGCGAGATGGTGACATCCGGGTGCAGCGCCCGAAAGCGCGGTACGAGCGGCGCCACATGGCGGCGGCCAAAGCCGGCCGGCGCGGTGACACGCAAATGTCCGCTGGCCTTGACGCCACCGGCCGACACGCTGGCCTCGGCATTGGCCACATCGGACAGCAGGCGCTGGCAGTCCTCCAAGAAAGCACTGCCCTCGTGCGTGAGGCTGATGCGCCGCGTAGTGCGCACCAGCAACTTCACGCCCAGATGCTCCTCCAGCGCATCCAGCCGACGGCCCATGATGGCCGGCGCCACGCCTTCGGCACGCGCTGCGGCCGTGAGGCTGCCGCGCGTAGCGACCGATACAAAGGACTCGAAGGCCTTGAGTTTGTCCATGGGCGCCAATTATGGAGACAAACCCCCAGAACGAATCATGCGCACATCATGTGCAAGGCTTAAGAGATATGGCTCAAATTAGCCTCTAGCGCTTATTCAATAAGCGCTAACAGCTATGTATTCAATAGCATTCGCGGCTGTGACTTCAGAAACGCCTAGTGTCCTGAGTGAAAAGTTGGTTGGAAAAATAAAGATACCGAAATCGTCGTCAGGCAAAGCGCAAACCACAGCATGGCGGTATCGGCGTCTGCCAGCTCCACCGCAATGGATTCGGCAAAGCCAATGCCCACAAAACTGCCCATCGCCACGGCATCTCCAGCCTGTACGGACACATTCCACTCTTACCAATAAGTCACTAGTTTTGAGCTTTTTTGGTTATTTATGCCTATTCATATTTGCAATACAGTGTTGATATGGCCCTTGCCTCGCGCGGGCCGCTGTTTTCATTTCTTTCAAGAAGGCTTTCTCCATGACCGATCGCACCACCGTCCACGGCCTGCAAGTGGCTACTCCCCTGCTCCGCTTCATCGAAGACCAGGTTCTGCCCGGCACCGGCATCGACAAGGCAGTTTTCTGGAAGGGCTTTGACGCCATCGTGACCGACCTGGCGCCGCGCAACCTCGCCCTGCTGGCCGAGCGCGACCGCCTGCAGACTGAGCTGGACACCTGGCACAAGGCCAACCCCGGCCCCATCAAGGACATGGTGGCTTACCGTGGCTTCCTGGAGAAGATCGGTTACCTGGTGCCCCAACCTGCCAACGTGCAGACCACCACGGCCAACGTAGATGACGAACTGGCCGTGCAGGCCGGCCCACAGCTGGTGGTGCCCATCCTGAACGCCCGCTATGCCCTGAACGCCGCCAACGCACGCTGGGGCAGCCTGTACGACGCACTGTACGGCACGGATGCCATTCCCGAGACCGATGGCGCCGAAAAGGGCCAGGGCTATAACCCCGTGCGCGGCGCCAAGGTGATTGCCTTTGCGCGTGACGTGCTCGATCAGTCGGCCCCCCTGGCCAGCGGCTCGCACAAGGACGCCACCGGCTACCGCGTGGAGAATGGCCAGTTGGTGGTCTCGCTGGCGGGCGGCAGCACCGGTCTGAAAGACCCAGCACAGTTCAAAGGCTACCAGGGCGACGCTACCCAACCCACATCGGTACTGCTGCAGCACAACGGCCTGCACCTGGACATCCAGATCAACCGCAGCACGCCCATTGGCAAATCTGACGCAGCAGGCGTCAGCGATGTGGTGCTGGAAGCGGCCCTGTCTACCATTCTTGATTTGGAGGATTCGGTCGCCGCCGTGGATGCCGAGGACAAGGTGCTGGGTTACCGCAACTGGCTGGGCATCATCCAGGCGACCCTGACCGAACAGGTCGCCAAGGGCGGCAAGACCTTTACCCGCGGCCTGAACCCCGACCGTCTGTACACCGCACCCAATGGCGCCGCCGAGGCCGTGCGCCTGCATGGCCGCTCGCTCATGTTCCTGCGCAACGTGGGCCACCTGATGACCAATCCGGCCATCCTGTACACCGACGCGCAGGGCGTTCAGCGCGAAATCCCCGAAGGCATCATGGATGCCGTGGTCACCACGACCATCGCGCTGCACGACCTGCAGGGCCATGGCAAGGACGGCATCCGCAACTCGCGCAAGGGCAGCGTCTACATCGTCAAGCCCAAGATGCACGGCCCGGCCGAAGTGGGCTTTGCCGCCGAGCTGTTCGGCCGCGTCGAAAAGCTGCTGGGCTTGCCAGACAGCACGGTCAAGCTGGGCATCATGGACGAGGAGCGCCGCACCTCCGTCAACCTCAAGGCCTGCATTGCTGCCGCACTGAGCCGTGTGGCGTTCATCAACACGGGTTTCCTCGACCGCACAGGCGACGAAATGCACACCGCCATGCACGCGGGCCCGATGATCCGCAAGGGCGACATGAAGACCAGCGCCTGGATTGCCGCCTACGAGAAGAACAACGTGCTGGTCGGCCTCTCGTGCGGCCTGCGCGGCAAGGCGCAAATCGGCAAGGGCATGTGGGCCATGCCCGACCTGATGGCCGAAATGCTCAAGCAGAAAATCGCCCACCCCAAAGCTGGCGCCAACACGGCCTGGGTGCCCAGCCCCACTGGCGCAACGTTGCATGCCCTGCACTACCACCAGGTCAACGTCAGCGACATCCAGATGGAGCTGGAAAAAACCGACTTCAACGCCGTGCGCGACGACCTGTTGACCGGCCTGCTCACCATTCCCGTTACCGCCAGCCCGAACTGGAGCGACGCCGAAATCCAGCAGGAGCTCGACAACAATGCGCAAGGCATTCTGGGTTACGTGGTGCGCTGGGTGGACCAGGGCGTAGGCTGCTCCAAGGTGCCCGACATCCACAACGTCGGCCTCATGGAAGACCGCGCCACGCTGCGTATCAGCAGCCAGCACATGGCCAACTGGCTTTTGCATGGCGTGGTGAGCGAAGGCCGCATCCAGGCGACCTTCCAGCGCATGGCCGCCGTGGTGGACCAGCAAAATGGCAGCGACCCGCTGTACCAACGCATGGCGGGCAACTTCGAGACCAGCATGGCTTACAAGGCCGCGTGCGAACTCGTTTTCAAGGGCCTGGAGCAGCCCAGCGGCTACACCGAGCCCCTGCTGCACGCTTGGCGTCTGAAGGTCAAGGCGGCATCCTGAGCCTCACGAACTATCATGTTGATAGCTTCTAACGCTTGACAGTAAAGCGCTGGAGGCTATTTTTATAGAAAACAAACGGCGCCTTCGGGCCAATGCCAGTCAGTTAAGACGGCAGCTTACCCCGGGCAGGTAAAAAGGGAGCATGTTCGTCATGCTCCCTTTTTCGTTTGACTTCCGTACTGCAAAAATCCCTGGATGAGACCTTGGCGGCGTTGCCCGCCAACGCCATGACCGAGTTGGGCACGCTGATTGATCCACAGTGGATCGAGCAAGCGCTGCATGCCAGTGGCAAAGCATCTATACGTCGTCGCAAGCTGCCCGCAGATCACGCCATCTGGCTGGTCATTGGTCTGGCCTTGTTTCGTCACATGCCCATGTGGCAGGTGGTGCAAGAGATGGCCTTGACCCTTGAGGGGCAAGAGTTACCGGCTCCCAGCAGCAGCGTGCAGGCTCGCCAGCGGCTGGGCTCGCAACCCTTGGAGCACTTGTTTGCACTGCTCACGCAGGCCTGGGCAAGATCGCATCCCGTGCATGAAGATCGCTTGCGTGTGCTGGCCGTCGATGGGGTGGTCTGGTCTGCGCCCGACAGTGCAGACAACCGCCAGGTGCTGGGAAGCGGCAAGACACAGTACGGCCCCCAGCCCTGGCCCATGGTTCGGGCCGTATGCCTGCTGGACACAGACAGCCACGAACTTCTGGATGCGCAACTGGGTGACTACACCCAAGGAGAATTGACACTGGCCGCCCGATTGCGCGGCCTGGATCACTCCATCACCTTGTTTGACCGCGCGTATTTCTCGGCGTCGTTCCTGCTCAACTGGCAGGGCGCAGGCGAGCAACGCCACTGGCTCATGCGGGCCAGAGACAACTTGCGCCATGAGGTCGTGCAATGTCTGGGCGCGGGCGACTGGTTGATTCGCATGCCCATCTCGCAGCGTGCCAGGAAACTTTGCCCCGAACTGCCAAGCCACTGGCAAGCGCGCCTGATCCAGACCGAGGTGCAAGGCAAGACCAGACGCTTCATCACCTCAATGCTTGATCCCGAACGCTTTGGCGCATCGCAACTGGCACAGATGTATTGCCAGCGCTGGGAGATTGAGCTTGGCTTTCGTGAGATCAAGCAGTCGCTGCAACAGGGCGCAGGCGTGCTGCGCAGCAAGCAGCCGGAGTTGGTCAAACAGGAGGTCTGGGGCGTATTGATTGCGCATACCTTGCTCAGGCGCTGGATGCGCCTGATGGCTCAGCATGTGAAGGTCGAGCCTGTACGCATCAGCTTGCACACAGCCAAGCATGCCATCATTGGCGCACTGAACACCGTGCATCTGGCACGCGCTGGAGCACTGCCCCAACACCTGCAGCTGCTGCTTGAGCAAGCCCGTTACTTTGTGCTCCCCCCTCGTCGTTCAGGGCGAAGCTTCCCCCGCGAGGTCAAGCGCTCTCGCAGCAAGTTCCCAACAAAAAAAATGCCAGTCAGGGCTTAACTGACTGGCATTGGCCTTCGGGCGCCGTTGTGCCTTCTCGGTACCTGCGCCCTACACTGATGGCCATGCCGCAACCGCAAGCCCCTTCTGCCGCCCAATGCCCTTTGTGCGGCCAACCCAACCAATGCGCCATGGCGCAAGGCCAGCCCGCAGATGAATGCTGGTGTATGCACGGCGTGATCACGCCCATGGCACTGGCATCCCTGGCGCCGCAGGAGCGCGGCCAACGCTGCATCTGCCCATCCTGCGGTCGGGGTTTGCAAGTACCACCGGGCGCTGCAACAACTGCGCCTTTATGATCCATTTTTTACACGAGGATTACGCCCCATGCCCACGTACCATATCGAGATGATGGAAGGCCGCACCATTGAGCAAAAACGCAAGCTGGTGGAAGAGATCACCCGTGTTTCTGTCGAAGTTTTGGGTGGCTCTCCAGAGTCTGTCGACATTCTCATCACCGATGTGAAGCGTGAAAACTGGGCCACCGGCGGCAAGCTCTGGCTGGAACGCAGCTAGGCAAAATCCCCATGCGCAGCACCGATTCCGCGGCCGTGCTGCGTGAGCGCCATGGCGAGCACTATCGCTGGCTGCTGCTGCTGTCCGTCATGGTCGGCACGATGGCGTCGATCATGTCATCGACCATCGTCAACGTAGCGATTCCTGACATCAGCCACCACTTTGTCTTGGGCCAGGCCCGCGCGCAGTGGGTGAGCTCTGGCTTCATGGTCGCCACTACGGCGTCCATGCTCACCACACCATGGCTCCTGTCCCGCTATGGCTATCGGCACACCTACATCTCGGCCATGGTGCTGTTGCTGCTGGGCGGCATGGCAGGCGGGCTGGCCCACCACTTCAGCCTGGTCATGGTCGCCCGCGTGGCCGAAGGGCTGGCGGCGGGCATTGTGCAACCGATTCCGGCTGTCATCATCCTGCATGCGTTTCAACCGCATGAGCAAGGTCGGGCAAGCGGGTTTTTTGGGATGGGAGTGGTGCTGGCGCCAGCTATAGGGCCCAGCATCGGTGGCCTGTTGGTGGACTGGTTTGGCTGGCGGTCCATCTTTTTTATGGTGGTGCCGTTCTGTATCGCATCGATCGCATTGGCCTGGAAATATGTCCCGGTGAATGCGCCTGGCGGCGTGAGCGCAGACCCAAAAAGTGCTTCGCTCGACTGGCGCGGCCTGGCGCTTGGCACGCTGGGCACGTTGTGCCTGCTCAATGGTCTGGTTTCCCTGCACAGTGGTCCACTTGCCGAGGCCCTTGGCCTGCTGCTGGGCGCAGTGTTTTCCCTGGTGCTGTTCATCTGGTGGCAGCGCCGTCAGGCGAACACCGGCCGACATCCCTTGATGGATTTGCGCGTATTTGGCTACCGCTCCTTCGCCATGGGCAGCGTAGTGGCGTTCATCTATGGGACGGCGCTTTTCGGTTCAACCTATCTGCTGCCAGTCTTCATGCAGTTAGGCTTGCAAATGTCGGCCTCGCTGGTGGGCACCATCATGCTGCCCGCCGGTATTGTGCTGGCCATCACCATCCCCATCGTCGGACGCCTGGCCGACCGGCAATCTACCCAAATGCTGGTCAGTATCGGGCTGGCCTTGCTAGCACTTTCTTTTGCGCTCATGCTACTGGTTGGCCTGCAATCAGCGATGTGGATGCTGGTGCTGTTTTCCATCCTGGGGCGTGTCGGTCTTGGCTTCATCCTGCCTTCACTCAACCTGGGCGCCATGCGCCCCCTGCCCAAGCCTCTGATCTCTCAGGCATCGAGCGCCATCGGCTTTGTGCGTATGCTCGGCGGCGCGGCCGGCGTCAGCCTCTGCGGTATTGTGCTGGAGTGGCGTATCGCAGCCCACGGCGACGCACTTTCCGTAGCCGCCAGCAGCCCTGCGCGCGTCACAGCGTTTGGCGAAACCTTCCTGATGCTCGCCGGCCTGTGTCTGCTTGCGCTGGTGGCGGCTTGGCAACTGCGCGAGACACCTCCAGCAGCCTCCTCCGTTCAATAATTTTCTATCCAAAGCGCTCGTCGCCCGCAAGTTATATGTGCCAGCTTTTGGGAATGAACTGCAACACGCCCACGGACGTGACCTTCAGCTTCACGGGTTTTGCGCAACGGGCCGGACATACCGGCGACCATAGCGACGGCTGGGGCATCGCATTTTTTGAAGACAAAGGTGTGCGTCACTTTGTGGATCACCAACGTGCGCTCGATTCACCGGTCGCAGACCTCATTCGACGCTATCCAATCCAGAGCTGCAATGTGATTGCACACATTCGCAAAGCGACCCAAGGCGCCGTCGCACTGCAAAACTGCCATCCTTTTGTGCGGGAACTGTGGGGACGGTATTGGGTTTTTGCGCACAACGGCGACTTGAAGGACTTTCGTCCCCTGCTACATGGCAGCTTTCACCCAGTGGGTGCTACCGACAGCGAGCATGCATTTTGCTGGATCATGCAGGAACTGGCCAAGTCCCATGCCCAGGTGCCCAGTATCAGCGAACTCACACTCACACTCCGTGAGCTGGCGTCGCGCATTGCACCCCATGGCACTTTCAACTTCCTGCTCTCCAACGGCCAAGCTCTCTGGGCGCACGCCTCCTCCAATCTGTACTTTATCGAGCGTCGCCATCCCTTTGCCAGCGCCCAACTGGCCGACGAGGATTTGCATGTGGATTTCTCTACGCAGACCTCACCGAGCGACAAGGTTGCCGTCATTGTGACTGCCCCGCTGACACGGGACGAGCCCTGGACCGCCTTTGGGCACCAAGAACTCAAGGTATTTGTGGATGGCGCTGTCTTCCATCCAGAAATATCCCGTCCGCAAGCGCCGTAATGCAATTTTTTAAAAACTGCGCTTCAGACTGAGGGTTCTTTCAATATCCAGTCCCAGAAACAGGAACGCCCCGCTCATTGCTGAGAGGGGCGTTGCTGCGCTGTAAGAGCCTGACGATGACCTACTTTCACACGGGAACCCGC
>JAANMW010000844.1_pt1 | contig 35788 bp, 29 predicted proteins | sample 7279671 | NCBI WGS metagenome assembly JAANMW01 (sample SAMN14094541, study PRJNA606508) | bioreactor metagenome | isolation source: A lab-scale SPAN reactor treating ammonium-rich wastewater day 247 | place: Ireland: Galway | collected 2017-09-19 | reverse complement strand
CTGTACCGCCGCTTCCCCGACGTGGGCGCGGTGCTGCACACCCACTCGCCCACCCAGACCATCGCCGGCCTGCTGTACGAAGACCAGGGCCGCGTGCGCCTGCGCGGCTACGAGCTGTTCAAGGCGCTGCGCGGCCACACCACCCACGAAGCCGAGCTCGACCTGCCGGTGGTGCCGAATTCGCAGGACATGGACCAACTGACCACCAGCGTCGATGCGGTGCTGACCCAGCCCAACACCTGGGGTTACCTGATCGCCGGCCACGGCCTGTACGCATGGGGCCGCGACATCAGCGAAGCGCGCCGTCATCTGGACGCGTTCGAATTCCTGCTTGGCTGCGAACTGGAAATGCGCCGCCTGCGCGGCGCGGGAGCCTGACATGAGCCGTTTGCGTATCTTCGACCATGACGCCCCGCAGGCGCCGCTGCTGGTCGCCCATGAGCCTGCCGGGATCGCCGCCGAGCTGGCGAAGATCGGCGTTGCCTTCGAGCAATGGCAGGCCGCGCAGCCGGTGCAGCCGGGCGATGCGCCGGAAACGATCATGGCCGCGTACCGGGCCGACATCGACCGGCTGGTGGCCGAGCGCGGCTTCCGCTGCGTCGACGTGGTCAGCATCGCGCCGGACAACCCGAACCGCGAGGCGATGCGCGCCAAGTTCCTCGACGAACACGCGCACAAGGAAGACGAAGTGCGCTTCTTTGTCGCCGGCAGCGGGCTGTTCTCGCTGCACGTCGGCGACAAGGTGTACGAGGTCTTGTGCGAAGCCGGCGACCTGATCTCGGTGCCGGACGGCGCCACCCACTGGTTCGACATGGGCCCGGCGCCTAGCTTCGTCGCCATCCGCTTCTTCACCGAGCCGGACGGCTGGGTGGGCCATTTCACCGGCAGCGACATCGCGCAGCGGTTCCCGCGCCTCGAGGCGGGATCGGCGCTTTGACCACCATCCTCACCGACATCGAAGGCACCACCTCCTCGATTTCCTTCGTCAAGGACGTGCTGTTCCCGTATGCGCGCGCGAAACTGCCGGCGTTCGTCCGCGAGCACGGGCAGGAACCCGAGGTGCGCCGCTGGCTGGACGCGGTGGCGGTGGAGATTTCCGCCAGCGCCTGCCAGGACGCGGTGATCGTGGAAACCCTGCAGGGCTGGATCGACGAGGATCGCAAGCACACCGCGCTGAAGGCGTTGCAGGGCATGGTCTGGCAGGCCGGCTATCGTGAAGGTGATTTCACCGCGCCGCTGTACCCCGACGTGGCGCCGGCGCTGCGCGCATGGCATGCGGCCGGGCATCTGCTGGCGGTGTATTCGTCCGGTTCGGTGCCGGCGCAGAGGCTGCTGTTCGCGCATACCGATGCCGGCGACCTGACGCCGCTGTTCTCCGGCTTCTTCGATACCGAAGTGGGCGGCAAGCGGGAGGCCGCGAGCTATCGCGTCATCGCCGCGCGGCTCGAAAAAGCACCGGGCGAGATCCTGTTCCTGTCCGACGTGGTCGCCGAGCTCGACGCCGCGCGCGAAGCCGGACTGCGCACCGTGCTGCTGGACCGTCGCGAGGACTACCCGCAGCCGCGCACCGGCGATGCTGCCAACGGGCACGCCCGAGCGGAATCGTTCGCCGACATCGACGCCGCTGCTTGAACCCGCAGGCGCCCGATCGCCGCGCCACCGGCTGCGGCCTGCTGGCGATCCTGCTGTGGGCATCGCTGGCGCTGCTGACCACGCTGACCGCCGGGCTGCCGCCGTTCCAGGTGCTGGCCACCGGTTTCGGCGTGGCCGGCCTGCTCGGCCTTGCCCACGCGGCTGCGCGCGGCCGGGCCGGCTGGCGCGCGCTGCGGCAGCCGCCGGCGGCACTGGCGCTGGCCACCACTGCCCTGTTCGGCTACCACGCGCTCTATTTCATCGCGCTCAAGCGCGCGCCCGCACTGGAAGCCAACCTGCTGAACTACCTGTGGCCGCTGCTGATCGTGCTGTTCGCCGGCTTCCTGCCCGGCGTGCGGGTGCGCGGCGGGCAGTGGCTCGGCACCCTGCTGGGGCTGGCGGCGGCGGTGGTGCTGATCACCCGCGGCAGCACCGTCAGCCTCCGCGCCGATTACCTGCCCGGCTACGCCGCGGCGCTGGGTGCGGCGGTCATCTGGGCGGCGTATTCGGTCCTCAACCGCCGCCATGCCAATGTCCCCAGCGCGGCCATCGCCCTGCCCTGCGTGCTGGTGGCCGTGCTTGGCGCGGCGGCGCACGCGGCATTCGAGACCACCGTCCAGCCCGAGCCGGGCCAGTGGCTGGCGCTGTTGGGCATGGGCGTCGGCCCGGTGGGCGCGGCGTTCCTGCTGTGGGACATCGGCACCAAGCGCGGCGACATCGCCCTGCTCGGCAGCCTGTCCTACCTCGCGCCGCTGCTGTCCACCCTGCTGCTGGTCATCGCCGGGCAGGCGCAGCCGCACGTATCGCAGGCTCTCGCCATCGCGCTACTGCTGCTTGGGGCTTGGTTGAGCGTGCGCAGGGCTGGATAGTTCCCTTACCGCACCGACGAGGCCGGTGTCGCTGCCGCTCAGGGCCGGTAATCGAGTAGGGAATAGGTCGTGCTGGCAGTCACTTCCCCACGCCAGCGGTCGAAGGCGCGCACCTCGATGCGATGTTCGCCGGCAGCGAGCTTGGTCGGCAGCGCGGCGCGCCACAGGTGCGCGGATACCTCGGCTTCCGGCGAGCGGTCGTAGCCGCGCAGCGCGGTGGCTTCATCGTCACGCCGGTTTTCCGCCATCAGCCGCGGATCGGGCTGCAGCACCTTCTTCATCGGCATCCACTCGCCGCCATCGACGCGGAACTCGACGCGGGTGTCGTCATCGCCCATGTAGACGTTGGCGAACACGCCCCAGGCCGGATAGGCGCCGCGCCGCAGCACCTTGGGCGCGTGCAGGCCGATCTGGCTGTCCGCGGCATCGCGGGCCGCGTGCCAGGCCAGCGCATAGTCGCCGCCGGCCTTCACCGTCAGCAGCGCATAGCCATTGGGCGTGCCGTCGGACATGGTGGCGTCGGGGATGCCGTCGGCGTCCCGGGCACCGGCCCAGTACGAACCGCAGGCCGCGCCGAGGTTGAACTCGTGCAGCGGCTTCGCTCCCATCCAGCCGTCGGCGGCGGCGTGGTGGTAGTGGCGCTGGCTGTGGTTGTGCGCGCTCAGCACCAGCACGTGCGGGAACGGCGCCAGCAGGGCGAACAGGCGATGGCGGTCGGCGTCGCGGAAGCTGTCCTTGGCGGCATCCTCGAACAGCGGGATGTGCATCGCCAGCACCAGCAGGCGGTCGCGTGGCAGGGTCGGCAGCCAGCGTTCAAGGAAAGCGAACTGGTCTTCGCGGAAGCCACCGATATAGGCAGGCTTCTGGCCGGGCCGGTAGATCACGTCATCCAGCACGACGATGTTGGCCAGCGCGGTCTGGCGGGCAAAAGTGTCCGGGCCGATGCGCTGGTGGAACAGGTTCAGCGACGCCTCGTCGCTGGTCGTACCCGGATCCACGTCGTGGTTGCCGGGGGCATGCAGCCACGGCACGCCCAGCGATTCGGTGATCTTCTTCACCGCCGGCAGCAGCGCCGGCACGTCGTCGACCAGATCGCCCAGGGTCACGCCCAGACGCGCCCCGTGCCGGCCCTGCAGCGGTTGCACGATGTCGCGGCGGAAGTAGTCCACATCATCGTTGGACTTCACCTGCGGGTCGCCGAATACCAGCACCTGCGCGGAATCGCCGGCCAGGGTGCGCGGCGCGCGCCGGTAGTCGATGCAGCCCGGCGTGCCGGCGCGCCCGGCGCGTGGCAGCGGCAACGGCGCCTCCACGCTGACCGGCACGCAGGCCGCCACGTCGGTGGACGCTTGCGCAGCAAGGGGTAGCAGCAGGGGGAACAGCAAGACGAGGAGACGCGTGCGCATCCGTGGATTATGCGCGGCCAACGCCGCCTGGACTAGAATCCCCGCCATGGGGATGGGATACGCGCTGCGCATGCAGGGAGCACGTCGGCTGGCCAGCTGGCTGTTGATGCTGGCTGCCTGCCTGTGCGCGCTACCGGCGGCGGCAACCGAACCGACCCTGCGCCTGGGCGCTGGCGAATCCAGCTTCCCGCTGGCCGGCGCGGTGCGCTACTGGCACGACACCTCCGCCGAGGCCACGCCGGAACAGGCCTTCGCCCGCGCCGGTGCGAACCAGTTCGCGCCGCTGCCGGACGGCAATCCGGCGCTCGGCTTCCAGACTGGCGCCTATTGGTTCCACCTGCCGGTGGAGAACGGGCAGCGCGACGAGCCGCTGTGGATCCTAGTGCAGGAATACGCGCTGAGCGACCGGCTCGATGTGTACCTGCGCCATCCCGATGGCCACGTGGAACACACGGCCGGCGGCGACCATATCCCGTTTGCCGACCGCTTCATCCGCTACCGCCACCCCAACTTCCGCCTCAACCTACCGGCCGGGCAACGGATGGAGCTGCTGGTGCGCGTGCAGAGCGAAAGCTCGATGCAGGTGCCGCTGGCGCTGTACACGCCCAAGGCGTTCGCCGAACTGCTGCGCGACGCGCAGTTCTCCAACGGCTTGTACTACGGCATCGTGCTGGCGTTGCTCTGCTACAACCTCGTGCTGTGGCTGATGCTGCGCGATGCCAGTTATTTCTGGTACCTGCTGCATACCGGCGCGTTCGGGCTGGTGCTGTTCACCCTCAACGGCTATGGCTTCGAGTACCTGTGGCCAACGTCCGCCTGGCTGGCCGACGCATCCATCCCGCTGTCCATCTGTCTTGCCCTGATCGGCATGCAGCTGTTTGCACGCAGCTTCCTCGACCTGCGCACGCGCTGGCCAGCTGGGGACAAAGTGTGTCTGGGCGTGGTGGCATTCTTCGCCATGCTGGGCGTGGCGGCGACCTGGCTGCCCTACAGCATCGCCACCCCGATCGCCTCGCGCGCGGTGCTGCTGGGGGTGGCCTGGATCATCATCGCCACCGTGGTGATGCTGCGCCGCGGCTACCAGCCGGCACGGCTGTTCCTGCTGGCCTGGTCGCTGTTCCTGAGCGGCACGGCGGCGTTCACCCTGCTGGCGTTCGGCGCGCTGCCGCAGAACTTCTGGACCCAGAACGGCGTCCAGATCGGCTCCGCGCTGGAACTGCTGCTGCTCTCGCTGGCGCTGGGCAGGCGCTACGCCAGCCTGCGCGAGGAAAACATCCGCATCGTGCAGGAAACCAACGAAAAGCTGGAGCGCGGCCTGATCGACCGCACCCGCGAGCTGCGCACGACCATGGCCAAGCTGGGCGAAGCCAACGTCAAGCTGCAGGAATACAGCCGTCGCGACCCGCTCACCGGCACCTACAACCGCCGCCATTTCCGCGAAGCGTTCGCGCAGATGCTGGAAGCGCGCAAGGGCAGCGGCCGCCAGGTCGCCCTGCTGCTGCTGGACCTGGACTTCTTCAAGCGGATCAACGACAGCCACGGCCATCCAGCCGGCGACAGCTGCCTGGTCGAGGCGGCGCGCCGGATCGAAGAGGTCGCGGCGCAGCGCGGCGGGCTGGTGGCCCGGTTCGGCGGCGAGGAGTTCGTGGTGGCGCTGGCCTGCCGCGATGCCCAGGACGCCCTGCAGGTGGCCGAAGCGATCCGCCTGCGCATCCAGCAGGAACCCGTGCGCCATGAGGCGCTGGCCATCCGCCTGAGCGTGAGCATCGGCATCCACACGGTGTCCAGCGATCGTGGCAGCAGCGCGGAGGAAATCATCCGCATCGCCGACGAGGCCCTGTACCGCGCCAAGGACGACGGCCGCAACTGCGTGCGGCATTCGCTCACAACCGCCTGAGCCGGCGGCCGGCCCGGGCCGGGGTCAGCCGCGCCTTGCCTCCAACACGCGTCTGGCATCCTCCAGCGACAACCCGCGCGCGCGCAGCAGTACCGTGAGGTGGTACAGCAGGTCGGCGGCTTCGCCCAGCAGCGCGGCTTCGTCCTGCGCCACCGCCGCCAGCGCGGTTTCGACGCCCTCCTCGCCCACCTTCTGGGCGATGCGGCGGACGCCGGACTCGAACAACTTCGTGGTGTAGCTGCCCTGCGGACGCTCGTGCTCGCGCTGGGCGATCAGCGCATCGAGTTCGGCCAATCCGTCCGCAGGCGCGGCCGGGAAGCAGCTGGCGCGCTGCAGGTGGCAGGTCGGTCCGTGCGGATGCGCCTGCAACAGCAGGGTGTCGGCATCGCAGTCGGTCTCGATGGATACAAGCTCCAGCACATGGCCGGAGGCCTCACCCTTGGTCCACAGCCGGCCCTTGCTGCGGCTGTAGAAAGTCACATTGCCGCTGGCCAGGGTGACGCTTAACGCCTGCCGGTCCATGTAGCCCAGCATCAGCACGCGCAGCGTGGCGGCGTCCTGCACGATGGCCGGCAGCAGGCCAGCCTGCTTGTCCCATGCCAGTGCGTCGATGTCGAACGTCGTCGTGCTCATGGCCGCACCTCGATGCCCTGCCCATGCAGGAATTGCTTGAGTTCCGGGATGGCGATCGCACCGGAGTGGAACACGCTGGCCGCCAGCGCGGCGTCCACGTCCGCCTCGAGGAAGGCCTCGGCGAAGTGCGACATCGCGCCTGCGCCGCCCGATGCCACCAGCGGCACGTGGCACACGGCGCGTGCTGCCCGCAGTTGCTCGATGTCATAACCGGCGCGCACGCCGTCGCTGCCCATGCAGTTCAGGACGACCTCGCCCGCGCCCAGCCGCTGCGCTTCGATGATCCAGTCCAGCGTCAGGCGGCCGGGGACGCGCATCGCATCCGGGCTGCCGGTGTGGCTGCGCACCCGCCATTGCCCGTCGTCCTCGCGCACCGAATCGATGCCCACCACCACGCACTGCACGCCGAACGCCTCGGCCAGTTCCGTGATCAGCGCAGGCCGCTCCAGCGCCGGCGTGTTGATGGAAATCTTGTCGGCGCCTGCGCGCAGCACCGCGCGCGCCTCCTCGACGCTGCGGATCCCGCCGGCCACGCAGAACGGGATATCGATGAGGCGAGCCACCCGCTCCACCCAGTCGCGAGCCACGCTGCGCCCTTCGGGGCTGGCGGCGATGTCGTAGAACACCAGTTCGTCGGCACCGGCATCGCGGTAGCGCAGCGCCAGATCGACGATGTCGCCCATGTCGACATGGTCGCGGAAGCGCACGCCCTTGACCACGCGGCCATCGCGCACATCGAGGCAGGGAATGATGCGGCGGCTCAACATGCCAGTGCCTCGCGCAGGTCGACACGGCCTTCCAGCAATGCCTTGCCCAGCACCGCGCCGCTGCATCCCGCCGCGCGCGCGGCGCCGGCATCGGCCACGTCGCGGATACCACCACTGGCCTGCACGCGCAGGTCCGGGTGGCGTTCGCACAGGCGCCGATACAGCTCGATGTTCGGCCCGGCCAGCATGCCGTCACGGGCGATGTCGGTGCACAACAGATGGACCAACCCGGCATCGGCATGGCGCGCCAGCACCTCGTCGAGCGTCTCCTCCGCGACCTGGGTCCAGCCGTGCACCGGCAGGCGCCACGCCCCCGCCTCGTCCTGCCGCGCATCCAGCGCGACGGTGATGCGGTCGCCACCGAAATCCGCCAGCCATTCCGCCACGGTGCCGGGCGCGCGCACCGCCAGCGAGCCGATCACCACCCGCGCGGCGCCGGCATCGAGCAGGGTCGTCAGGTCCGCGCGCGAGCGCACCCCGCCGCCGGTCTGCACCTGCAGTCCGGTCTGCGCGACGATCGCGCGCAGCAGCGGCAGCAGGGTGTAACCCCCCGCCTTGGCCGCATCCAGATCGACTAGGTGCAGCCACTTGGCACCCGCTTGCGCGTAGCGCACGGCGAACGCCAGCGGGTCGTCGCCGTAGCGCGTCTCGTCGGCGTAGTCGCCCTGGCGCAGCCGCACCACGCGGCCGCCGCGCACGTCGATGGCGGGATAGACGGTGAAGCTCATGTCGGGTTCCATTGCAGGAAATTGGCCAGCAGCCGCGCGCCGGTGGCGGAAGATCGCTCGGGGTGGAACTGCGCGCCGGCCACGCGTCCACGCGCGACCATCGCCGCGAAACGTTCACCGTGGCGGCAGGCGGCGATGCAATCGTCGGTGACGGGCGCGGCATAGCCGTGCACGAAATAGGAGCGCGCATCGCTGCCGATGCCGTCGAGGAGCGGCGATGCGGCGACCTGCTCGAGCGTGTTCCAGCCCATGTGCGGCACCCGCAGGCCCGGCCCGCCGGCGAGTTTTCGCACCCGCCCGGGCAACAGGCCAAGGCAGTCCACGCCGCCTTCCTCGGAAGATTCGAACAGCAGCTGCATGCCCAGGCAGATGCCCAGCAGCGGCACCTGCAACGCCGGCAGCACCTCGGCGAAACCGCGCTCGCGCAGCAGCGCCATCGCCGGCCCGGACGCACCCACGCCAGGCAGCAGCACCCGCGGCGCATCCGCAAGGCCAGCGGCATCGCGCACGATGCGCGGGCGTGCGCCGAGCCGTTCCAGCGCGTAGCAGACCGAGCCGAAATTGGCCCCGCCGGCGTCGATCACCGCGATGTCCATCACAGCAGGCCCTTGGTCGAAGGCAGCTCGGCGCCTTCACGCCTGATGGCTTGTCGCAGTGCCCGCGCCAGCGCCTTGAAGCAGGCCTCGATCTGGTGGTGGTCATTCTCGCCCTGCACCTTCAGGTGCAGGTTCAAGCCCGCGGCATCGCAGAGCGAACGGAAGAAATGCGGCACCAGTTCGGTGGGCAGGTCGCCCACGCGCTCGCGGCGCAGCGCACCCTCGAACACGAAGTATGGCCGCCCGGAAAAGTCCAGCGCGGCGCTGGCCAGGCATTCGTCCATCGGCAGGATGAAGCCGTAGCGGCCGATCCCGCGCTTGTCGCCCAGCGCTTCGCGCAGCGCCTGCCCCAACGCCAGCGCGGTGTCCTCGACCGTGTGGTGCTCGTCGATGTGCAGGTCGCCATCGCAGCGGATGCGCAGCTCGAAGCCGCCGTGCTTGCCGATCTGTTCCAGCATGTGGTCGAAGAACGCCAGCCCGGTGGCGATCCGTGGCTCGGCCACGCGGTCCAGATCCACTTCGACGCGGACCTTGGTCTCCTTGGTGTTGCGCACGACCGTCGACTGGCGCGGCGCATCGGCAAGCGCATGCGCAATCCCGGCCCAGTCCCAGTCGCCACCGAACTGTGCGGTGGCAAGCTGGAAGCCGCGGATCTTCAGGTTGTCGGCGAACTGGAGGTCCGTCTGACGGTCGCCGACCATCGCGCTGCGCGCCCAGTCGATGCTCCGGTCCTGCAGCAGGGCCGTCATCATGCCCAGGCCGGGCTTTCGGTTCGGGCTGTTGTCGGCGGGCAGGCTGCAGTCGATCAGTTCATCGCGAAACACGACCCCCTGGCTCTCGAACACCTGCCGCATCAGCGCGTGCGGGCCATCGAAAGAGGCGCGCGGATACGCCTCGGTGCCCAGCCCGTCCTGGTTGCTGACGATCACGAACTGGTAGCCGGCATCGCGCAGCTTCAACAGCGCGGGGATCACGCCCTGAACGAAGCGCAGCTTCTCGAACGCATCGATCTGGAAGTCGGCGGGCTCCTCGATGAGCGTACCGTCGCGGTCCACGAACAGGATCGGCTGCAGGCTCATGCCGCCACCTCCATGCGTGCCGCTTCCAGCGCGGCGAGCACGCGGCGGCATTCCTCCATGCTGCCGACGGTGATGCGCAGCGCATCGCCCAGCTGTGCCATCGCACGCATGTCGCGCACCACCACGCCGGCCGACAGCAGCGCGGCGAACGCGGCGTCCACGTCGGCGAACCGCACCAGCAGGAAATTGCCGGCCGAAGGATAGACCCGCCGCACCTGCGGCAGCATGCGCAGGCCATCGGCCAGCCGGGCGCGCGCCTCGCGCACCGCCGCCATGCGGCTGCGGGTCAGCGCCAGTGCCGACGGCGCCAGCGCCGCCAGCGCCGCATCGACGACGGGCTGCGGCAGCGGATACGGCGCCTGCACGCGGCGCAGCGCCGCGATCAGTTGCGGGTTGCCGAGCACGCAGCCCACCCGCGCGGCGGCCAGTGCATGCGCCTTCGACAGCGTGCGCAGCACGGCGATGTTGTCGTGCTGCTCCAGCAGGCGGGTCGCAGAGGGTGCATCGGCATACTCGATGTAGGCCTCGTCCACAATCACCAGGCAGCGTCCGCGCAAGCGCCGCGCAAGCGCCGCGATGGCGTCCAATTCCAGCAGCTCACCGGACGGGTTGCCCGGCGAGCACAGGAACAACAGCGGGGCGGCGCTGGCCAGCGCGGCATCGCCCATCGCCGGCAGGTCCGCGCACAGGCCGGCTTCGGCCTCGCGCAGCGGCACCTCGACGATCTTCGCCCCGTGCAGGCGCGCGCACACCGCATACATCCCGAACACCGGCGGCGCGGTGACGATCGCGCCACGGCCCGGCATGCAGAAGGCGCGTAGCAGCAGGTCGATGCCCTCGTCGCTGCCGCGCCCGACCAGCAGCTGCGCCGGCGCCACGTCGTACAACGCCGCCAACCGCGCGCACAGCGCTTCCGGCTGTGGTTGCGGATAACGACGCAGGCGGCCGTCGGCATCGCTGCCGTTGGCCCACGCGGACTCGTTGGCGTTCAGCCAGACCGAGCCGGCCAGCGCTTCGCTGCGCGCCGACTTGTAGCCGGCGAAATCCCGCAGGTCCTCGCGCAGCAGCGCATTCACGGTCGCGCTCATGCGGCCTGCTCCAGTCGCAGCTCCACCGCCCGCGCGTGCGCCTGCAGGCCTTCCGCATGCGCCAGCGTGGCGGCGCAGGGACCGGCACTGGCGATCCCGGCGCGGCTGGCTTCCTGCACGGTGATGGCCTTCTGGAAACTCGCCACGGACAGCCCGCTCCACGCCCGCGCGGCGCCACCAGTGGGCAGCACGTGGTTGCTGCCGCTGCAATAGTCGCCTAAGGCTTCCGGCGTCCAGTCGCCGAGGAAGATGCTGCCGGCGTCGTGGACGTGCGGCAGCCATTCGCGCGGCTGGCGCAGCGCAAGGATCAGGTGTTCCGGCGCGTAGGCATCGCTGATGGCGATGGCCTGCCCGATATCGCGCACCAGCACCAGGCGCGAGGCTTCCAGCGCACGCCGGGCGATGTCGGCGCGTGGCAGCCGCGCCAGCTGTGCATCGACCTCCGCCGCCACCGCGTCCAGCAGCGCCGCACTGTCGGTCAGCAGCAGCACCTGCGAATCCGGGCCATGCTCGGCCTGCGACAGCAGGTCGGCGGCAACGAACATGGCGTTGGCACCGGCATCGGCGATGACCAGCACCTCGGACGGCCCGGCCGGCATGTCGATGGCCAGCCCGCCCGACAGCTGCGCGGTCTGCCTCTTGGCCTCGTCCACCCATGCGTTGCCGGGGCCGAACAGCTTGTCGCAGCGCGGCACGCTGGCCGTGCCCAGGGCCATCGCCGCGATCGCCTGCGCGCCACCGAGCTTGAACACGCGCAGGCCGGGCGCCTGCCGCGCCGCCAGCAGCACCGCGGGATCGGCGCTGCCGTCCGCACGCGGCGGCGTGCACAGGATGATCTCGCCGCAGCCCGCCAACCGTGCCGGGATGCACAGCATCAGCGCGGTCGACGGCAGCGGCGCACTGCCCGCGGGCACGTACAGGCCGACGCGATGGATCGGGCGCTGCACGCGCTGGCACAACAGGCCGGGCGCGGTTTCCACTTCGTAAGGCTGCGCGATGCCGGCGCGGTGGAAGGCCTCGATCCGCGCTGCCGCTTCGAGGATCGCGGCCTGCACGCTCGCCGGCACTTGCGCGGCGGCGGCTTCGAATTCCTCGGCGCCGACTTCGAAATGCTCCAACGAGACGCCGTCGAACTGCGCGGTGTAATCGCGCAGCGCACCGTCACCGCGCGCGGCCACCGCAGCGAAGATCGCCCGCACACCCTCGCGCAGCGTGTCCGACACCGCCTGCACCGGACGCCGCAGCACCGCGGCGCGCTCCTCCGCACCCAGCGTGTTCCAGTCGATGCGCTTCATGCCAGCATCCGCTCCACCGGCAACACCATTAGTCCGCGCGCACCGGCACGCTTGAGGTCTTCCAGCCGCTGCCAGGTCATCGCGCCGTGGCAGAGCGCCTGCAGCGCCAGCGTCTCGCTGCCATCCACCGCGCACATGGTCGGCGGTTCGGCATCGGGCAGCAGTTGTAGTACCTGCGGCAGCGCTTCGCGCGGGGTCTGGAACAACAGCAGCTTGCTGTCGCGGATGCGCAGCACGCCATCCATGCGCCGCAGCAGCAGGTCGGCCAGCTCGGCGCGGACATCGCCAAACGGCGCCACCGGACCCGCCAGCACCGCCTCGCTGTTCAGGATGTCGAGCACCGGCTTGAGCTGGTTGGCGGCCAGCGTGGCGCCGCTGGAGACCAGATCGCAGATCAGGTCGGCCTGGCCCAGGCGCGGCGCGATTTCCACCGAGCCGTTGAGCACCACGGTCTCGGCCTCCACGCCTTGGGCACGCAGCCACGCGCGCAGCTGGTTGGGATAGGTGGTGGCGATGCGCTTGCCGGCAAGTTGCGCCGGCCCCTGCCAATCCCAGCCTTCCGGCACGGCGATCGACAGGCGGCAGCCGCCGAAACCCAGCGCGCGCCATTCGCGGAACACCGCCGGTTTGCCGGCCTCGGCGCGCTCGCCGGCTTGCTCCAGCAGCACATTGCGGCCGACCACGCCCAGGTCGCAGACGCCATCGGCGATCAGGCCGGGAATGTCATCGTCGCGCACCAGCAGCAGGTCCACCGGCAGCGATTCGCCGTAGCAGAACAGCTTGTCGCGGCTTTCGCGCCAGCTCAAACCCGCGGACGCGAGCAATGCGCGCGCCGGTTCGCTGAGGCGGCCGTTTTTCTGGATGGCGATGCGCAGGCGGTCACGCCCGGCGGTTGTCGTTGCGGTGGTCATCGTGTGGACTCAGGAAGAAGTGTTGGCCAGACCCAGCCGGCTCGCGGCGACCCGGTAGCCGCCGGCACCGCGCTCGAGGCAGCGCGCCACCCGGCCGATGGTGGTCACGCTGACCTTGGTGCGCTCGTGGATTTCGCGGTAAGGCACGCCCTGCAGCAGCTGCGGTACCACCCGCCAGCGGTCGCCCATCGCCTCCAGCTCCGCCGGCGTGCACAGGTCATCCAGGAACGCACGGACCTCCTCCGCGCTTTCCAGCTTGGCCAGCACCGCGGCCAGCGCATCGATGGCGACCGCAGCGTCGTATTTGGGCAGGGGTTCGGGGCGTTGTTTCATCGGGGCCTCGGAGGGGGCGTTCGGGCTGTGTACGCAGCACGCAACGCATCAATGTATTAGCGCGTTAATACATTAATTTGATTATCTGACGATGTCAACGTGCGCACCAGCCCAGGGCAGCAGCCCAGCCGGCACGCAAAAAAAAAATGGGCACCCGAAGGTGCCCATGTCGCGTACATGCAAGCGCGCAACCTCAGCCCGCGCGCACCGCCGCGAGGATGCTCCCGTCCGCGACCATCGCCACGGCGGCGGCCACTTCGCCATCCAGCGCGCGGTCGCGGTCCAGATAGGGAATGCGCGCGCGGATGGCGGCGTGGGCAGTGGCGACCGCCCTGCCCGGCTGGAATTCGCCGGAACGGGCGAGCTGCTCGCGCAGGGCATCGACTTCATCGAGGAAGCCGGCGCGCTCGGCTGCATCCGGCAGCGGGCCGCCGCCGACCTTGGCGGCGAAGCCGGCGGCATCACTGCGACGGGCCAGCTCGCGGGCGGCATTGATCATATCGCGGCGCAGATCCAGCGCCTGCGCGGCGGTGAACAGCTCGAGCCCCAGCACCTTGCCCAGGTCCTGCGCCATCGCCAGCACGTGGCGCGCCTCGTTGGCGCCCATCGAGACATGGTCTTCGGCATTGGCCGAGGTCGGGATGGAGTACACCGAGGCCGGCATCGCGCGGCTGGCAAGGTCGTTGACGATGGCCGCGGCGGTGTACTGCACGATCATGTGGCCGGACTCGGTGCCGTCCTCGTTGCCGATCAGGAACGGCGGCAAACCGTCATTGGTGGCCGGGTCCACCAGCTTGTTGAGGCGGCGCTCGCTGATCGAGGCCAGCACCGGGATCGCCGCCTTCAGGTAGCTCATCGCCAGCGCCAGCGGCATACCGTGGAAGTGGCCGGCGGAGATCACCTGCTCTTCCACGAAGGCCGCGCCGGTCTTGTCCGGGAACACCAGCGGGTTGTCGGTCACCGCATTGAGCTCGATGTCCAGCACCCGCTTGGCCTGCTCCAGCGCATCGCGCACCGCGCCATGCACCTGCGGGATGCAGCGCAGCGAGTAGCTGTCCTGCGGCTGGTGCTTCTTGCCGCCGCGGAACGGCAGGAAGCGCTGGTAGAACTTCTCGCGGCCATGGCGCTGGGCGAAGCCTACCCAATCCCAGCCGATGTCGAAGCCCAGCGCCTGCAGCGACGGGCTGTCCCAGCTCCCCGGCAGCCATTGGCGGAACTTCGGCACCAGGTGGTAGGCGATGTCGGACAGGGTGGAACCGTCCAGCAGGCGCCGCAGGTTGGCGGCGGTCTGCACCTGCCCCGGATGCGGGCGCAGCGCGTGCACCTCCGGCGCGAACGCACCAAGGCGGCCGGCGAAGGCATCGATGGTCATCGCCGCGGCAAGGTCGGCGGTTTCCAGCAGGTCTTCCAGCAGCTGCACCGCCAGCACGCCGGTGGCCAGCATCTGCGCGGTGCCGTTGTTCAGCGCCAGGCCTTCCTTGTACGACAGCTCGACCGGCTGCAGGCCCTTGCGCGCCAGCGCGTCGGCGCCCGGCATGCGCTGGCCGTCGACGAAAGCCTCACCGCCGCCCAGCAGCACGATGGCCAGGTGCGACAACGGGGCCAGGTCACCCGATGCGCCCACCGAACCCAGCTGCGGCACCACCGGCACGATACCGGCATTGAGCATGGCCGCCAGCGCCTGCAGCGTCTGCACGCGGATGCCCGAATGGCCGCGCAGCAGGGTATTGATGCGGATGCACAGCATCGCCCGCACCACTTCCGGCGCAAACGGTTCGCCCACGCACACCGCATGGGTAACGATCAGGTTGCGCTGCAGTTCGATATGCGGCGGCTGCCCGGACCTGGCCGCACCCGGCAGCTCGTCGCGCAGGCGATGGCTGCCCAGCAGCTTGTCGGCATTGCTGCCGAAACCCGTGGAAATACCGTAGATCGGCTCCTGCTTCGCCACCTGCTCCAGCAGGAACTCGGCGGCGTGCGCCACCCGCTCCAGCGCCTGCGCATCCAGCGCCACCTGCGCCCCGCGCGCCACCTGCACCAACTGGGCACGGGTCAGCGACACCCCGTCCAGCTTGACGACATCCTTCATCATGCCTTCCCCGCCGCGCTGCGCAGCTGCTCACGTTCCACCAGCAGGGCCGCGGCTAGCTCGGCCTCGGCCACCTCGAACTGTTCGCCGCGGCGCAGGTCCTTGACCGTGACCACGCCGCGCGCGGCCTCGTCCTCGCCGCGCATCACCACGAAGCGGATCCCGGCCTTGTCGGCGTACTGGAACTGCTTCGCCAGCTTGCGCGGCTCCAGCTGGGTCTCCACGTTGAGGCCGGCCGCGCGCAGCCGCTGCGAGAGCGCCAGCGCGTGCGCGAGCCCGGCATCGTCCAACAGCGCCACCAATACGTCCACCGAGCTGTCGGCGGTACCGACCAGCCCGGCGTCCTGCAGCTGGTAGAACAGCCGGGTCAGGCCGATGGAGATGCCGACGCCCGGCAGCTTCGACTTGGTGTAATGGCCGGCGAGGTTTTCGTAGCGGCCGCCGGAGCAGATCGAGCCGATCTGCGGATAGGCATCCAAGGTGGTCTCGTAGACGATGCCGGTGTAGTAATCCAGCCCGCGCGCGATCGACAGGTTCAGCGCGTAGCGCGACTCCGCCACGCCCAGCGCCTTGAGCTGGTCGAGGATGGTGCGCAGCTCCTCGCGGCCTTCGTCGAACAGCGGCGTGCCCGCGCCGAGCGCGTCGAGCTTGGCCAGCGCATCGGCGTGGCCGTGCGAGCGCACCTGCGAGAACGCCATCAACTTGTCGATGACCTCGCCGGCCAGCCCGAAGCCCTCGCCCGCCAGCGTTTCGCGCACGGCGTCCGCGCCGCGCTTGTCCAGCTTGTCCAGCTCGCGCAGCACCAGCAGCTGCGCCTCGCCTTCGATGCCCAAGCCCTCGAAGTAGCCGCGCAGCAGCTTGCGGTGGTTGAACTGGATGGTGAACTCGCCGATCGCCAGCCGCTCGAACACCGCCGCGATCACCGCCGGGATCTCGGCGTCGAAGCGCGGCGACAGGCTGTCCTTGCCGATCACATCGATGTCGCACTGGTAGAACTCGCGGAAGCGCCCGCGCTGGGCGCGCTCGCCGCGGTACACCCGCTGCATCTGGTAGCGCCGGAACGGGAATGCGAGGTCATGCTCATGCTCCGCCACATAGCGCGCCAGCGGCACGGTCAGGTCGAAGCGCAGCGCCAGTTCCGGCAGGCCATCGGCCTGCTTCTCCAGCGCACCGGTGGACTGCACGAAGTACACCTGCCGCTCGGTTTCGCCGCCCGACTTGGTCAGCAGCACCTCGGACAGCTCCATCACCGGCGTTTCCACCGGCAGGAAGCCGAAGCGCTCGAAGGTCTGGCGGATGGTGTCGAGCATCCGCTGGAACGCGATCTGGTCGCGCGGCAGCAGTTCCATGACCCCGGCAGGGGTGCGTGGCTTGATCACGGTGGGGCTCCGGTGGCGCGGAAAACCGCTAGTTTAGCGGGCGCGGCCTTTCCCCCGAAGGTCGGAAACGGCATATCGACGGCGAATGTATCGCGGGGGACTTGCCGAGGCCGGGACATGCCCCTAAAATGCGCGGCTCAGCTGTCGGGGTGTAGCTCAGTCTGGTAGAGCGCTACGTTCGGGACGTAGAGGTCGCAGGTTCGAATCCTGTCTCCCCGACCAATCAAATCAAGCTGTTGCGTGAAACCGCCGAAAGGCGGTTTTTTCGTTTCCTGGCGCATGGAAGGGCCAGCATCACTGCCCGCCGCTTCGCGCACCATGGCCGCAAGCCCTGACGCAATCCGTTTGCCGCGGTATCTCCGGCAATTGCAACCGAGGCAGGCACGTGCAGGCACCCCCGGTCCCGAGGAGCCAGCGTCCGATCCAAGCGCGCGACTCCATGCTCCGGCAATGGGCTTGGCGGGTGGTGATGCCATTGACGCTGGCGGTATCCATCGCCTTCTGCCTGCTGGCCTACGGCGCGTGGCAGCTGTCGCACGGCCCGCTCGCCAGCGGCCTGGGGCCGGCGTTGTGGCTCAGCGGCCTGTTGCTGGTAGGCGCCTTGGCGCTGGTGGTGGCGCTCAGCTGGGACATCGCGATCCAGGTCCTGCGACCGCTGGATGAACTGGGCGTCGCGATGGACCGGCTCGGTCGCGGCGAAGCGGTGCACGTGCACCCGGTGAAGCGGGAAGGCGCCATCCGCCGGCTGCAGCTGGGGGTCAACCAAGCATCGAAGCTACTGGCCAGCGCACGCAACCGCATGCAGAGCGAGCTGGGACGCGCCTCCATCGAACTGGCCGACAAGAACGCCAAGCTGGAGGCGGCCAGCCAGGCCCGCTCGCGCCTGTTGGCCGCCGCCAGCCACGACCTGCGCCAGCCGCTGTACGCGCTGACGCTGTTCTCTTCCACCCTGCGCGCTGGCGAAACCGACCCGGACAAGCTGGCGCGGATGATGCACATCGAGGAATGCGTGGCCTCGCTCGACCAGCTGTTCTCGGAGCTGCTGGACCTGTCGCGGCTGGAAGCCGGCAGCATGCGCGCCGAGCCGGTGGACGTGTACCTGGACGGCGTCTTCGACGAAGTCAGCCGTAATTTCCGCATGCTGGCGGAGTCGCGCGGGCTGCGGCTGGTGGTGCGCAAGACCGATGCGTGGGTGCACTGCGACCGCACCATGCTGGCACGCATCCTCAACAACCTGGTCAGCAATGCCTTGCGATACACCGATGCCGGCGGCGTGCTGATCGGGGTACGCCACCAGGCGTCCGGCAGGATCCGGGTGGACGTGTGGGATACCGGTTGCGGCATCGCCGCGGAACACCAGCACCGCGTGTTCGAGGAGTTCTACCAGGTCAAGCAGGCCGACACCCGCACCGGGGAACGCAAGCGCGGCCTAGGCCTGGGGCTGGCCACCGTGCAGCGGCTTGCGAGCCTGGTGGATTGCCGGATCGACCTCGCATCGCGGCTCGGCCGCGGCACGCGGGTGTCGATCACGCTGGAGCCCGGCACCGCGCGCGCGCCTGGTAGCAGCGACGGCATCGACATCCCACTCGACCTCGGCGGCCTGCGCGTGCTTGCGATCGACGACGAGCCCGGCATCCTGGAAGGCCTGCGCGTACTCCTCCAGGAGTGGGGCTGCGATATCCGCACGGCCTCCGACGAAGCCGGTGCCCTCGCCCGCCTGTCCGGCTGGCCCACCCCGCCCGACCTAGTCCTGAGCGATCTGCACCTGCAGGACGAGCGCAGCGGTCTGGAAGTATTGGGAGCGATCGCCAGTCACTACGGCGCCGACGCACAGCACCCGCCTTTCGCGCGCCTGCTGGTGACCGGCGAAACCCGGCCCGAGCGGGTCGACGCGATCATGGCCAGCCATATCCCGGTGCTGTTCAAGCCGGTGGCGCCGCACCGACTGCGCGAAGCCATGCTGGCGGCCGTGCTGGCAGCGCGCGCACGCCCTGGAGACACCGCATGAGCGCGGATTTCGCCTACGACACCCTGGAATATCCGGCGCATGTACTGCCGCAGATGCACCCGTCGCGGCTGGCCGCCATCGGCCGCCTGCATGGGCTGGACTGCGCGCCACCTTCGCGCTGCCGCCTGCTGGAGGTGGGATGCGGCGACGGCCTGCAGCTGCTGGCCCTGGCGATGGCGTACCCGCAGGCGCGCTTCGTCGGCATCGACATGTCGCGCAACGCGATCGCACGCGGCGAGGCAATGCGCCAGCGGCTGGGGCTAGGAAACCTGCAATTGGTACAAGCCGACCTGACCCGCTGGGATCCCGGCCGGGAAGCCTTCGATTACATCACCGCGCACGGGTTCTACTCCTGGGTACCACCACAGGTGCGCGATCACTTGCTGGCGCTCTGCGGGCAGCGGCTGGCCGACGCCGGCATCGCCTACATCAGCTACAACGCACTGCCGGGTTGCCACCTGCGCCGGGTGATGTGGGACATGCTGCGCCACCACTGCGCCGGCATCGAGGGGCCGACTGCCAAGATCGCCAGCGCACGGCAGTTCCTCGGCTGGCTGGGTGCGGCGGTCCCCGAGGGCAAGCCCTATGCCGAGGTCATCCGCGACGAGGCTGCCGACCTGCTGCGCCGCACCGACCACGCCGTGCTGTTCCACGACGACCTGGCGCAGATCAATGAGCCCCTGAGCATCACCGCTTTCGCCGCGCAGGCCCAGGCCCACGGCCTGCGCTTCCTGGCCGAAGCGGACTACCACGAGATGAGCGACGCCGCGCTGGCGCCGGAAGCACGCCCCGGGCTTGCCGCGCTCGCCGACGGCGACGTACTGCAGCGCGAACAATACCTGGACTTCCTGAAGGGGCGCCGGTTCCGGCAGACGCTGCTCTGTCGCGCGGAGGCCGCTGTCACGCGCCCCGCCGAAGCGGATGCGACCCGGAGCCTGCATGCGGTCGGGCACCTGCAGCGCGACGACGCTGGCACGGATGATGCCGGCACCGTCGGCTTCCGCAGCAGCGATGGCGCCGCGCTGAGCACCGACCACCCGGTGATCCAGGCGGCACTGGACGCCATCGCTGAAGCGTTCCCGCTACCGGTGGCCTTCCCCGACCTGCTCGCGCTTGCGCGCGCGGCTGCCGGCAGCACGGCCAGTCCCGACCAGGACGCATCCGCGCTGGCGCAGGCACTGCTGAGTGGTTTCGAGCACGGTCTGTTGGGACTGCACTGCGAGCCCCCGCAGTTCGCGGCGGAGCCGGGCGCGAAGCCGCGTGCCAGCGCGCTGGCACGCCTGCAACTGGAGGCCGGCGCGGACTGCGTGGCCAGCCTGCGGCCATCGATGGTCCGCCTGGACAGCCGCCTGGCGATCGAGCTCGTCCAGCTGCTCGATGGCAGCCGTGACCACATGGCGCTGCTCGATGACCTGGCGCTGCGGATGTCAGCCCTGCCGGCAGCGGAGGGAGAAGGCCCGGAGGCACTGCATCCGGTGGCATGGTGGCGGCAGAAGCTGGCGCCGCAGCTGGCCGACGGCCTGCACCTGGCGGCGAAGATGGGGCTGCTGGAGGCGTAGGCGGCACCGACCGCTCAGCGCACCACGTAGGTCTGGGTATTGAGCTGCAGCACCGCGTCGAACTGCACCTTCTCATTGTCCTCGCCCAGCTCCATCAGCGCATCGACCCGGAAGCGCAAGGCCCGGTCCAGCTCGCGCTGCGGCTCCAGGGTGACCCGGATCCGGGTCAAGCGGCGTTCGTGCAGGGCGATCGCCTGTTCCAGCGAACGACGGATGCGGTCGCGATCGTGCGGGCTGAGCAGGCTGTAGGAAGAGAAATCTAGGATGCCGTAGGTCAGCGACGAGGCGCGGCATTCCTTGAACGCCTCCGGGATCATCCGCGCGGCTTCCGAACGGGTATTGAGGAGGTTCTCAAGGTCACGGGAAACGCTGTTGCGGATGTCGGTGATCGACACCCGCCTGCCCGCGTCCTCCGGCAACGCCACGTCGACCAGCCGGTCCATCAGTCCGCGCATGTCCCGCCCTCGCCGCGCATCCGGGAAATGGCAACGGCCCGCCGCGGCATCCACGACGAGCCGTTACGTTGGATCACGATCAAGTCGCCTTGTTCAGCGCGCGATCGTACTGGGCAATGATGGCGCCCTCCAGGCTACCGTCCGCCTTCTGCGGCAGGTACTCGTACTTCAACTTGGTGTAGTTGAGGCTGAAGGAATCGACCGGGATCGACGAACCACCCGCGTTGCCGCCAGTGGTGAACGCACTCACCATCACGTCCTCCAGCGTGATCTTGAAGTATTCGACCTGGCCGCCCTTGCCGCCGGCCTTGCGTGCGGTCAGCACGGCCTTCTTGATGTGTTCGCCACTAGCCGCGGCCTTCACCAGCAGCGGGCTGGCCTTGTCGGTTTGCTTGGTGAAGGTCAAGTCCTGGAAATCGGCCTTGCCGGTGCCGCCGCCGCCACCGCGCCCCATGTTGCCGGCGTTGCTAACGCCCCAGCTGAACGAGTCGATCTCGATCTTGTCCTTGTGCTTTTCGTCCAGCGACTCGCCCTTGATGCCGTCGAGTTCGAGCAGGTAATCGGAAGCCATCGTGGTATCTCCTCAGATTGGAATGGGAAAGGGATAACAGCCGTCAGCGGGCCGACTTGGGCAGTTCCGCGACCAGGCGCAGGGACACGCTCAGCTCGTCCAGCTGGTAATGCGGGCGCAGGAAAGCCACCGACTTGTAGGCGCCGGGCTTGCCCGGGATCTCCGCCACTTCGATGCGGGCCTCGCGCAGCGGGTACTGGGCCTTGGCCTCCTGCGAGGCGTTGTCGTCCAGCAACACGTACTGCGAAATCCAGTTGTTGAGGAACAGCTCGACGCTGGATTTGGAGGCGAAGCTGCCGATCTTGTCGCGCATCATCGACTTCAGGTAGTGGGCGATGCGGCTGACCGCGAAGATGTACTGCAGCTGCGAGGACAGGCGCGCGTTGGCGTTGGCGGCGTCGGTGTTGTACTCCTTCGCCTTCTGCGCCGACTGGGTGGAGAAGAACGCCGCGTAGTCGGTGCCCTTGCAGTGCACCAGCGGGATCAGCCCGAGGTCGGCCAGTTCCTTCTCGCGGCGGTCGGTGATCGCGATCTCGGTGGGGCACTTCAGCGCCACTTCGCCATCGTCGGTGGCGAAGGTGTGGGTGGGCAGGCCCTCGACCAGGCCACCGCCCTCGACGCCGCGGATCGCCGCACACCAGCCGTACTTGGCGAAGGCATCGGTCACCTTGGTGCCCAGCGCGTAGGCGGCGTTCATCCACAGGTACTTGTTGTGGTCGGTGCCGTCGGTGCGCTCGACGAAGTTGAACGCCTCCACCGGCGCGGTGTCGGGGCCGTACGGCAGGCGACCGAGCACATGCGGCATCGCCAGGCCCACGTAACGGGAATCCTCGGAGGCGCGGAAGCTCTTCCACTTCGCGTACTCGACGGTGTCGAAGATCTTGGCCAGGTCGCGCGGGCCGGACAGCTCGGTGAAGTCGTCGAAGCCCAGCAGCTCAGGCGAAGCGGCGCTGAGGAACGGCGCATGGGCGGCGGCGCACACGTGCGAGATCTCCTCCATGAGGTACATGTCCTCGGGGTGGCGGCCGAACTCGAAATCGCCGATGAGGGTGGCGAACGGCGCGCCGCCGAAGGTGCCGTACTCCTCTTCATAGAGCTTCTTGAACAGGTTGCTCTGGTCGAAGTCGGAGGCGTTCTTGAAGTCCTTGACCAGTTCCTTCTTGGTCGTGTTGAACACCTTGATCTTCAAGGTGGTGCTGGTCTCGGAGTTGTCGACCAGATACTTCAGGCCGCGCCAGCTGCCCTCCAGCTGCTGGAACTCCGGCGCGTGCATCACCGCCGACAGCTGGTCGGACAGCACCCGGTCGATCTCTGCGATGCGTGCGTCCAGCGCGCCGATGGCGTCCCGCGATACGGTCATCGCGCCATCGCTGACCTGCGCGACCAGCTCGGCGATCAGGTCGCGGGCGCGGGTGCGCTCGCTGTCGGAGCGGGCGATCTTGCTCTGGGTCAGGATCTGGTCGAGAAGGCCACCTTCGGCGGCTTCGGCGGCGGCGGCGGGCGCCGCGAGGGTTTCGGTATTGGCCATGATGTCGTGTGCTCGCTGCTGGTCGTGATCGTCGGTTGCGGGGGGCAGCTCAGTCGCCGGACGGGGTGCCGACTTCCTTGCTCAGCTGGGCGATCTTGTCGGTGTTCTGCAGGACCTCGTTCAGCAGGTCCTCGAACTTGTCGTTGCCGGCCGCCTTGTTGCGCAGGTCGGCGAGCTTCTGGCGCGCCTCCAGCAGCTTGCGCAGCGGTTCGATCTGGTTGGTCACGCGCTCCGGCGAAAAATCCTCCAGGCTGCGAAAGTTCAGTTCGACCGCCAGCTTGGAGCCGTCGTCGGCGAGCTTGTTGTCCACCTGCACCTGCACGCGCGGCTTCATGCCCTTGAGCACGTCGTCGTAGTTGTCCTTGTCGACATTGACGAACTTGCGGTCCTTCATCTTCGCCAGCGGCTCCGCCGGCTGGCCGCTGAAGTTGCCGATCACGCCGGCCACGAACGGCAGTTCCTTCTTCTCGATCGCATCCCCCACCTCGACGTCGTAGGTGAGTTGCACGCGCGGGGCGCGGACGCGGTCGAGCTTGTGCTGGGTGCTTTCCTTCTTGGCCATGAGATTCCCCGGGCATGTTGGGTGTTGCGGGTGTCTGGGCCGGGATCGCGGCAGGTACGCAGCGCGTCCCGGGACATGCAATCGAGTCTAGGAAGCGCGCCGCGGCCGCAACATCCGTCGGACGGCCAGACTTGGGCATATGCCGTTCGACGTGGACGCGGGCGCCCAACCCAGCCCCGCGCCATCAGTAGCTGGGCGGCAGGCCGACCCGTTCACGGATGGAAGACAGCGTGCCTTCGTCGCGGATCACTTCCGCCAGCCACTGCTCCAGCGGCATGTTGGCCCAGGCCACCGCGCGATCCAGCAGGTAGGCCACCGGGCTGTGCGGTTCGGTGCGCCGGAAGAATCCGGCGATGTCGTTGAGCGCGCGCAGCGCGGCTTCCTTCGAGGCGAGGCTGCCGCCGCCCAGGTCCAATGCTCCTGTCGAGGCCCCACCGCTGCCGCCGGTATCGCTGGCAGCAGCACCGGTGCTAGCCTCGGCATCGGCGGCTTCGATCCCGCCCATGCCCTTGGCCGCCGCCACCCGCGCATAGATGGTCTGGATCTTCTTCAGCGCGTCATCAAGGGCACCGAGACTGGGCGCATCGCGGCCAAGCCGGCCGTCGGCCATCGCGCTGAAGCGGGCAAACGCCTCGCGCGCCGCCTGCACCTGGTCGCTGCGCTCGCGCACCAGCGCCTCCGGAATCGCCTGCATGCGGCTGTCGTAGGTTTCGCCGTTGACTCGCCCTTCATCCAGCGCGGCCTGGTAGGCCTCGGCGTTCTGGCGGCCGAGGTTGTCGACCTCGCGCGAATCGACCCAGCCGGCCAGGGTCAGCGCCGCCTGCGGATCGTCGTTGAGCAGCAGGGTCTGCAGCACGCGGCTGCCATAGTTCGCGAACCAGGCCAGCTTGCCGGCGCGCTCTTCCAGGTCGCCATCCTCGGCGCGTGGATACAGGCCGTCCCAATAGGTGTCCAGCAGCCCGGTCAGCAGGTCGAAGGCATCGCGCGCGCCTTCCAGCCCGTGCCTGGCGATGGCCGCCTCGCCCAGCCAGACCGCCGCCTGCAGGTCCTTGCTGGTACGCAGCAGCACGTCCTCGGACAGGCTTTGCGCTTCGCGCCAGTCGGCGACCTTGAGCTCGGTCTGCCATTCGCCCTGGGCAAGATGCGGGTCGTCCGCCCGACGCGCCTCGCGGATGCGGTCGAACTGATCGGAAAAACTGGCATCGCTGCCGGCGGGGTCGCTGCCGGGGATCGGCGCGAGGAGTTCGGTGACGTCGATGGCCATGGGCCCTCCGGTTGCGGTTATTCGAGGATTTCGCTGGGCACTTCCGCGCGCGCGGTGCTGGCACCGAGGTAGCGCTGCATTTCGTCGGACAGGTCGGGCTTGAGGAACACGCGCGCGCCGCGGAAGCCGGCCGTCGCCAGCTTCTGCCGCAGTTGGCTCCACTGTGCGGGGCTGTAGCTGGCACGGAAGTCCTCCAGCCCGTAGGCGTGCGAACCGGCGGCGAAGTCGCGGATCAGTTCGGCGAAGCCGTCGGCACCGGCATAGGTGCGCACCAGTTCGAGCTCTTCCGGCGGCGCCGCCTGCATCGCGCTGGTGTCCGGATCGAATTCCCGGACCACTTCGCCACCTTCGGCCGCTGGCAGCGCAATGGCGATGCGCAGCCGCGCCGACAGGCAGCTCGAGGGTGACCAGAACACCTGTGCGGTGGCTTCCGCCAGCGACGCGCCGGCCGAACTTGCGCGATAGACGCGTTCGCGGCATTCGACCTCGAACACCGTGCCGGACGGCCCTTCGTCCAGCGCACCCAGCTGGCTGGGCTGGGTCAGGGTGAAGCTGCCGGCCAGGAACGGGGCGACGTCGCCCAGCACCGGCAGGAACTTGCGCTCGGCCGCCACCATGCCTTGGTAGGCAGCGGTCAGCGGCATCGCCACGCCATCCACCTTGACCGGCAGGCGCTCCTTCTCGCTGATGAAGGGCTTGAGCCAGTCGTTGACGAACGCACCCAGCTTGCCCTGCGGCCCGTACAGCGCTTCGACCTGCTGGGCCGGCGGCAATGCCGCCAGCGGCTTGAACACGCTCTCGCGCCAGCGCTCCTGCACGAATTCGCCGGCGCGATGGACGGTGAGGAACAGCAGCAGCCGGGCCGGCCCCTGCACCACCGACCACGCGGCCAGGTCATCGCCCTTGAACGCGGTGGCGTACTTCTCGGCGGGCTTGTCCACCGCCTCGATCAGCTCGCCGTACTCGCTGGCGGGCGGCTTCTCGGCCTTGCCTTTGCTGGCGAACAGGTCGGAGGCGAGCTGGTACACATCTTCGCCGGAACCGTCGGCCTGCAGCCGCAGGTAGGCGCGTGCGTAGTCCGCGTCCTGACCGGCCAGCACGCCCACTTCGGTATCGCGCATCGCCAGCAGCCACACCGGCGGTTGGATCTTTTCCCCGCCGAACCGGAACGAGCCGGTGACGAAGCGGCCGAACGGCCGCCACGACGACAGCCATTTCGCCTTCATCTGGGCCCAGGTCAGCGCCCAGCGCGACGAGAGCGGCCAATCGAGCGGCAGCTCATACAGGTTGCGCTGGGCGGATTCGAAAAAAAGTGCGTAGGGGTTCTGCTTGCTGCCGGCACGCGCCAGCAGCTCGCCGTAGCGGCCGCGCCACAGGCCGAGTCCCTCCTGGAAGCGCGACTGGTACTTCGCCCACTGCGCGAAGTAGTCGCGGAAATAGGCGTCGCGCAGGTCATCGATGCGGCTCGCACGTTCCGGTGCCTGCGCGCGCAGGGTCGCCAGCATCGGCTGCACCACACCTTCCCAGGCATCGGCGGTATAGGCGCGGGAGACACCAGCCATCTGGTCTGCGTCGGTGCCGACCACCGCCCCCTGGGGCAACCAGTGGCTGCCGAGATCGATGGCGCTGCCGCGGGCATCCGCCCATTTGCGCAGATCGGGTGCGCGCGGTGTGTAGTTCGCCAGCAGTCGGGTCAGCAGGCCCTGGAGTCGCGCCTGCTCGGCGTCACGAAGGTTTTTTTTTTGCCACCGCAGGTAGCCGAGGTAGGTGGCGAACAGCGCGTCGGCGTTGGCCCGGTCGCGACGGGTGTCGTTGTCGGCACTGACGAAGGGAGCGAACAGCCGCGAGCGCGCGTCGAAGCTCACGTTGTTCGGCAGTTCGCGCGCGCGGCAGGCCTCGTTGCCAGAGGTGCACTGCTCCAACAGGCGCAAGCGCTGGGTGATCGCCAGCACGTGTTCGATGCCGGCACGGCGCTGGTCGATGTCGGCGGCCAGCATCTGGTCCTCCGGCGCCAGGATCAGGTTGGCGAAATCGTCGACCACGCGCTGCTTGAGGCGGGCGATGTCGCTGTCGGCGCGGCGGATGCCGAAGCTCAGCAGGGTCTCGCCCTGCGCCGCTTCCAGCGCTTCGATGGTGCGGCCGCAGCTGGCCACCCATTCGATGCGGCCGGTGGACGTGCGGTTGGCCACCTCGGCGCAGGCGCTGTGCGTCTGCGCGAGCAGCGCGGCATCGTCGCGATGCGCGGCTTTCAGGCCGTAGGCAAACGAAGCCGAAAGCCCCAGCATCGCCAGCACGCCGGCCCCTGCAATCGCGATCCGGCCGGCGCTGCCGCGGAAGCTGGTGCCCGCCAACGGCTGGTCGCTGGGCAGGAAGCGGGTGAACAGGTCGGCCACGAAACCGCCGCCGCGATGGGCCGCATTCGCCGCCGCGGCGAAGTACAGGCCGCGCCAGCGCGGGGTGCGCTGGAACGGATTGTCTTCCAGCATCAGCCCGACAAACCGCACCAGTCCGTCGTGCGCCAGCCGCAGCGATTCGACGAAGTCGAACAGGGCGCGGCGCTGCTGCGCGGTGTGTTGGGCACGCAGCGCGGTCATCCGCAGGGCGTGCAGGCGATCCTCGATCGGGCGCAGCACGTCGTCGAGGCGGCCGCTGGCAGCGGCGCTGACCACTTCGTTTTCCGCGAAACGATGACCCAGTGCCTGCGCGAATGCTTCCGCCGGCAGGCTGGCGTGCAGCTGTTCGTAACCGGCCAGGCGCTCGAGCCCGGTGACCACGAAGTACACCGGCATCTGCACCTGCAGATGCTCCATCGCCTCATCCACCAGCCGGCGCAGGCGGGTGGCGGTGTCCTTCAGCGCTTCGGCCGGCCCCAGCAGGGTCTGCACCGACACCGCCACCACGATGCCGTTGAGCGGCAGCTTCTCGCGCTCGTCCGCCAGCTTCATCAGCGCCTGGTACCACAGCCCGCGATCCAGCCGCGCGCCGGTATCGCAGACCACCCGCGGGTGCATCTCGATGGCGATCATCGACTTGTGGAACCACCAGCGCCAGACATCGTCCGCCGCCATTGCCGCCTGCTCGGAGGCCGGGAACGGCGATACCTCGCTGCCGGCACGCAACAGGCCATCGACGTTGGCATCGGCATCGCCGATGAACATCAGCCACGGGATCCGGTACAGCGGGGTTCGGCCCTGCGCGATCTCCGGTGCCCGCGCGATGGTGCGCTTGGCTTCGGCGATCGCGGCACCCATCTTCGCCACCGGCTCGCGCTCGTCCTCGGCATTGCCGGGACCGAGGTCGCCGATGCGCTTGCGGGTCCGCCCCTTCAGCGACGCCTTGCGCTGGCCGGCCATGAACCACCACAGCACCACCAGCACCACCACGCACAGGCCCAGCACCTGCCAGAAGCGCATCGGCAACTGCGGCAGGATGGCCAGCGCCAGGAACACCAACCCGGCCAGCACCACCAGCAGCAACACGGTCACCACGATGCGTCGCAGCCACGGCGACTTGGCGCCCTCCGCGCCCTTCGAATACAGCGAGCCGATCCGCGCAAACACGTTGCCGACGGTGGAGAACAGGTTTTCCACACTGGTGAGCGGATTCATGGCGCCACCTCCTCGGTCGCCGCTTCCGGCACCGGCGCGGCGCACGCGGCCAGCGCGGCCTGTTTGCGGGAGGGATCGGTTTCCGGCTCGGTCTGCATGAACAGATGCGAGGCCACCAGCCTGGCGTTGCCGTGGTTGTCCTCCAGCATCCGGCGCAGCATCGGCAGGTATTCCTGGGCGGTCTGGATCTCCGGCAGCGCCTCCCCGTACAGCGGCGTGGGCGAGGCGATCACGGTGATCAGCTCCTGCCCGAACGGCGGGCAGACGGTCCATGTCTTGCTGGGGGAAGCGCCGACCTCGAACTGCTCCAGCGCGCGGATCACCCGCCCGCTGTCGGGCTCGCCGGCGTTCGGGTAGATGTGCGCCACGCCACCGTTGACGGAGTAGTAGTCCACGTAGAGATAGCCTTCGTAGTTGGCTTGCTGCAGCTTCACGATCACGTTCTCGCCTTCGATGAAGCGGTCGGAATGGCCGGTGCTGGGGCTGATGGTGAGGTCGTGGCCGCTGTCGTCGTTGCGCGCCTTGTACGGCGCCAGCACCTTGACCACCTCGCAGTGCGGCCAGATCCGCAGCTGCAGCTGGGCATCGACCGACTTCACACCTTCGATGGCCGCCACCTGCTGCTTCACCGCGGCCATGTCGTCGGGGCGGGACACGTAGCCGGCCACCTTGACCGTGCCCTTGTCCTCGTCCGTCGTCGCGCTGAGGTCGGAACATTCGAACTTAGCCAACACCTGTTGTACCGGCACCGTGATCGACGGCTTCGGCGAAGCCAGCAAGATCCAGGCCAGGTACGCCACCGGGATCAACAGCGCAATGAGCGCGCCGAGGCGCAGCAGGGTGCGGTCCCACTGCCGCGGCAGCCGCGGCCCGGCCGGATCCGCCACGCCATAGGGCTGCGGGGTGATCTTCTCCTCGCGCAGGGTATGCGTGGGCGCCGGCGCCACCGGCAGCTGGCGCCCGTGCAGCTCCTTGAGCTTGCCGAGTTCGCCGGTATCGCCGGTCTCGTAGTAGTACTGGCCGACGAAACCCACCAGCAAGGCGTGGTAATAGACCTCGCGCACCTCGTCCTGGTCCTGCTTGAGCGCGGACAGATGGCTGAAGAACTCGTTGCCGGCATTGTTGGTGGTGAACATCGCCACCTGCAGCGGGGTCGCGCCGCTGGTCAGCCACACCGGGTTGCGGGCCATGATCTCGTCGATCCAGGCCACCACCGCGAAGGCGGCATCGTCGACCTGTTCCGGGCGCTTGCCATCGGCCAGCGCGGCGGCCTTGGCACGCTCGATGAGTTCGCGCGCGCGCGCGGCAACCGCCGCGGCGGCATCGGAGGCCTGGCTGGCGGCGACGCTTTCGTCCAGCGCCAGGCCGAACGAGAACACCGGGGCGAAATGATGCAGGAGCCTGGCCATGGCCTACTCCTGCCCCGCGACGGGGAACAGCTTGATCACGGTGGACTCCGGCGGCAGGTCGGAGAACACCGCGATGTTGCGGCCGTTCTTGATCATCTGCCAGAACGGATGGGTGGTATCGACGAGGAAATAGGTGGTGTTCGGGCTCTTCTGCGGCAGCTCTTCCGGCGGCACCGGCAGCAGGTCGATCTTCAGCCCGAACAGCGCGGCCGACAGCAGCCGCGGCATCTCGTCCAGCGACGCGATCTTGCCGGTGCGCGACAGCCGCGCGAACAGGTCGGCGCCCTTCTGCTCGGACTCGAACGCAAGGTAGAAGCGGGTCTTGTCGCTTTCGAACAGGTTGGCCGGCAGGTCGGCACGATAGAAGCGGCCGTCGTACGCGAGGGTGATGCCGACCTCGGCGCCCACCGTCAGCGCCTTGATCAGCGCCTCGGCGCGATCGAAGCCGATCCGGAAGCAGCGCCGCAGGTCTTCATGGTCATAGTCCGGCAATTCGGTTTCGCGCGGGTTGGCGGCCAACTCGCCGAAATAGCCGATGTCCTCGGAGAACACCGAGAACTCCGCCACCAGCCGGCGCAGGTCCTGGTACATCGCATAGGCCGACACCGTGTCCAGCAGCGCGTGTTCCTGGAACAGCGGGATGTGCCGGGCGAAGGTCTGCATCATCAGCACACGCATCACCTCCTGCGCGCTGGTCGAGGCGGCGCGGATGCCGCGCTGGCGCTTGATCGCGGCGAAGTCCTGGCCGCGCGACACCAGCAGGTCGCGCAGTGCGCGCGTCCACCGGGCCAGGTTGTGCGACGCGCCGATGGCAGTGGTCGGCGGAATGTAGTCGTGCGACAGCTTGTACTTGCCCGGCCCCGCCGGCAGCAGCTCGGCGAACTTGTAGCTGTCGGAGGCGCGCACGATCGCCTCGGCGTTCTCGTCCAGCCCGGTGACGATGTTGCCCTGGTACAGCAGGAACTCGATGTCGGCTTCCGGCGCCTGCGGATCATAGGGATCGGCCAGGTTCTCGGTGACCAGCGCGTGGCGCGCCTGCAAACGCTCGGAGTCGCGCGAGGCCAGCCCCTGCAGGCTGCGTTCGGTGTTCAGCACCAGCCACAGCGGCACCGGCTCGTTGCCGTTGCTGCGCAGCTCGCCGATATTCCGCTGCGGCACCCGCGCGTTGCCGCCCGCGGTATCCAGCGCACCGCCGGCCAGCCGTTCGCCGTTGCGGGTCACCAGCGTGAATCGCTCGATGTCGACCACGCCGCTGGCCAGCGCGTCCTCGCGCAGTCGCAGCGTTTCGAAGCCCCACGGGAACGGCGTCAGCCGCAGGTGCAGCGCATGGCGTGCGGCCTGCGTCCAGGCGTCCTGCGCCTGCAGATGCTGCGGGCTGAGGAACGCACCCTGCCCCCAGTGGACTTGCCGATCACCGCTCATGCCGAATGCCATGCCAACTGCTCCCTCGTGTGCATCGAAACCCCTCCACCACCACAACGCAGGACGCCGCTCAAAACGGCACTGCCTCGATTCGATAACCGTCGCTGCGCAACCGCGCGAGCAATCCCTGCGGACCGACCAGATGGATCGCGCCCACCGCAACGAAGCTCGCACCGTCCTGGAACGCCGTCTCCAACTGGCCGATCCAGCGCGCATTGCGGTCTTCCAGCAGGCAGATCCGCGCGCGCTGCTCGATCGCCTTGGCCGCATCGTCCAGCCCGTCCATGCGGTCGATGCTTGCCAGCCAGGCATCCAGTACGCGGCTGCGATAGAACGCCATCGCCTCCGCAGACTCGATGCGCAGCACCCACGATTTGCGCAGGCGCTCGTCTAGCACCCGCGCATGCTCGCCGGCGGGCACGCAGTCCAGCGCCTGCAGCTGCTGCTCCAGCGTTTCCAGATGCAGCATCCGCTTGCCCGCCGCGGCTGCGGTGCGCTGCAGGCGCGCATCCATGCTGGCGTCGCCACCGTGCTCGCCGCGCGCTTCCAGCAGCGCCAGCACCGCCCACGGCTTCATCCGCCGCAGGTCCTGCGGGCGGATGCCGGGCAGCAGCGCCTGCGCCTGCGCCATGCCGGCCGCGCCGATCATCGCGTCCAGCGGCGTGTCTTCGGGCAGCCAGCGATAGCCGTCGTAATCCGGTGCCCAGGCCGAGTCGATGTCCACTTCGTTGATGAAGGTGGCGCTGCTTTCGATCAGTTGCCCGAGTCGCTCGTAGTCGACGCCCTGCTCTTCCGGCGTGCCGAAATGGATGGTGCCCAGCAGGTAGCTTGCCGGCAGCGGCACGGGCGCCACCGGTGCCGGCCCACCATCTACCGTCGATGCCGGCAGCAGCGCGGGCATCGGCGGGATCACCTTGAACAGCACCCCGCGTTCGCGCGTCGCGGTGGCCGCTGCGACTGCGGCCCGTGCGTCGGCGATTCCGGCCATGGGCGTCGTTGGTGCAACGGCGTCCGCAACCGTCGGCGCCGCTGCAGGCGCGGCGTCCTGCGACGGCGGCCGCAGCTGCGCGCCGGCCGCTTCGCTGGCGGCATGCGCGGACACCCCACGCAGCATGTCCTGCCGGGCCTGCGCCGACAGCGACAGCGACAGCGCAAGAAGCAACGCGAGCAGCACGGCGCGGCCCGGCCTGGTGGTGGGCAACGATCCATCGCGCTGGCGTGAAGCTGCGTGCTGCGGCATGACGGCGGTCAGTTGGGGCGACGCCGGCCATGGCGCGCATCGCCGGCATTCTTCGTCCTGTGGCTTGTTCGCAGCCATATGCCGTAGGACGTATGTCGTTGGAACGGCGCCGAAACCTTGCTGGCCGCTGTGCGCGCCGACTATCGTGAAAGAAGGAAGCGCCCTGCCATTCCATCGTCGGCACGCGTCCCGTTCGCGCTCCAAGGAATGCCCACGCCGGGCGCACGCATGCAGGTACCCACGTGAAAGTACTGCTGGCCGATGACCATCGCCTGATCATCGAAGGGGTCAAGCTCAAGCTCGCCGAATTGGATCCGGCGGTCGAGACCGTGGTGGCGATGAACCTCGATGAGCTGGAGCAGGCACTGGCCACACACGCGGATTCGCTGGACCTCGCCCTGCTCGACATCGCCATGCCCGGCACGCAGGGCTTCGAACACGTGGCGCGGCTGCGCGCCGAGGCGCCGGGGCTGCCGGTGATCGTGCTGTCCGGCTCGGAGGACGCGGAGCTGATGCGCGCGCTGATGGATCTGGGCGTGCTGGGCTTCATCCCCAAGGCCTATTCGCCGGACGTGATGCTGTCGGCGATCCGGCTGGTGCTGGCCGGCGGCCTCTACATCCCGCCGCTGCTGCTGGCCAGCGCACAGGCGCAGGGTTGGCAGCCCGGCGCGGGTTCGCCCGCATCCCCCGGCCGCGACACCGCGCCACATGCCAGCGAGGCGCATTCGCTGGACGGCCTGCGCCAGCTGCTGACCGAACGCCAGGTGGACGTGATGCGGCTGCTCTCGCAGGGCAAGCCGAACAAGCTGATCGCGCGCGACCTGGGGATCAGCGAAGGCACGGTGAAGATCCACCTGGCGGCGATTTTCCGCGCACTGAACGTACGCAACCGGGTCGAGGCGGTGGTGGCATCGCGCAAGCTGCAGGGGCTCTGAGGCGCGCAAGCCCCAAGGTGCGCAAGCCCCGCACCTCGCTTCGCCTATGGCCTCCGCCGTATTGTCCGGTACGGCCTCGCAGCGCAGCCTGAGCGCAGGCACCGGCCCGCCGACGCGGCGGAGGAATGCGCATGATCAGCTTGGACACCCATCGCCGCCCCGCCACACCGCGGCGGCACGGCCCGCTCCGCCACCTGCTGTTGGCGCTGGGCATGGCCGCCAGCATCGTCGCTGCGGCCCAGAGCGCGCCGGAAGCACCGACCAACCCCGACCTCGGCCCTGCGTTCGCCACCCGCAACGCGGCCTACGTGCCGATCCTGCTGGACGAAATCCCGGGCTGGGAGCACGAGGACTTCGAAGAAGTCTTCGCCAGCTTCAACACCAACTGCCGAGCGATGAAGCGGCGCAGCGCATGGGCGCCGATCTGCGCGAGGCTCGCCAAGCTGCCGCACGACGAAAGCACGCTGCGGCAGTTCCTGCACGATGAATTCTTCGCCTACCAGATGCTGACGCCCACGCGCAGCGCCACCGGCAAGCTGACCGGCTATTTCGAGCCGCTGATCTCCGGCTCGCTGACCCGCCAGGGCGCGTACCGCTACCCGATCTACGCCACCCCGCCGGACCTGCTGATGGTCGATTCGCGCACCGTCGCCGGGCAGGCCACGCGCTGGCTGAAGCGCGACGGCGCCCGCCTGGTCGGCGCCGAACGCGGCGATGCCGGTGCCCGCGAATACCGCATCGAGCTCGGCGGCGCATCGCCCAACCCGCGCGACAAGCGCTACCGCGTGCGCATCGACGGCAACACCGTGCGCGCCTACTACACCCGCCAGCAGATCGACGCCAATGCGCTGGACGCGCCGGTGCTGGCGTGGGTGGCCGATCCGTACAAGCTCTATTCGATGCAGATCCAAGGCTCCGGCAAGATCCAGCTCAAGGACGGCGGCCTGATCCGGCTGGCCTATGCCGAGCAGAACGGGCAGCCGTTCCTGCCCAACGCCACCCGCGGCGACGCCGACGCGATGTTGCTGGCGATCAAGGCGCGCGGGCTGGACCAGCCACTGGCGGTGGAGATTCCCGGCGGCACCCGCGGCATGAAGCGACCCGGCGGCGATGCCGCGGTGGACGCCGAGGTAGCGCGGATCGTGGCCGCGCTGCAGGGCGGCGGCACCACCTCGCCTTCGGCATCATCGACATCGGCGCGGATCAAGCCGAAGCCCAAGGGCAAGCGCCCGCCCGCGCAGGCGTCCACCACCGCGACACCGGTCGATGCGTCCGACGTGGAGGCGATGATCCAGCTGCTGCTAAACGCACCGGTGGCCGACACCACGTACGTGGCGCCGGTGGAAGAGGAAGCGGTCGCTGCGGCAACCACGCCCGCCGCGACCGCAAGGCCTGACCGCAACGACGACGCGCCCACCGCGCGCATGGACATGTCCGAGTTCGAGGGCAAGGGCGGCGGCAAGGCCGCGGGCCACGCCAGCGGCAGCGGCGTGGCGGTCCCCAGCACCGGCATCCTCGATCCCAGCTACGTGTTCTTCCGTCGCATCGGCGACGGCCCGGAAGGCCCGATCGGCGCGCTGGGCGTGCCGCTGAGCGCCGGCCGCTCGATGGCGGTGGACCCGCGCGCCACCCCGCTGGGCGCACCGGTGTTCATCGAGGGCACCCGCCCCGGCAGCAGCACGCCGATGCGCCGGCTGGTGTTCGCCCAGGACACCGGCGGGGCGATCCGCGGCAGCGTGCGCGGCGACTTCTTCTGGGGCTTCGGCGACAAGGCCGGCAAGATGGCGCTGGCCACCAACCAGCCGGTGCGGATGTGGCTGCTGCTGCCCAAGGCGGTGGCCGGCAGCGCCGCCGCCAGCGGCATCAAGACCCGCGGCGAAGGCGGCGGCCTGCGCGACTGCGCGGTGCCGGACGAGGAGCTGTGCGTGGAGGAGTGAGCGGGCGCCGGCGCGCCCGCCCCGGAGGGCATAGACCATCCGGCGAATGGCCGCGTCGGGCGGCGCTCACTAGCCTGTGTCCTCGCCCGCCGCGCGCCGCGCGGGACCCGGCCAATGCCGCAGGACCGCCATGCTCGACGATCTGCTGCCGTACTACGAGAACGAACTGACCTACCTCCGGCGGCTGTCGAAGGAGTTCGCCGCGCGCTATCCCAAGATCGCCTCGCGCCTGCAGATGGAAGGCGAGGCCTGCGAGGATCCGCACGTCGAGCGGATGATCGAGTCGTTCTCGTTCCTGACCGCGCGTATCCACAAGAAGCTGGACGACGAATTCCCGCAGATCACCGAGGCGATGCTGTCGGTGCTGTACCCGCATTTCCTGCGCCCGGTGCCGTCGATGTCGGTGGCGCAGCTGGCGCTGGCCCCCGGTGCCGACATCAACGAGATGCAGGAAATGCCGCGCCACGGCGAACTGCTGACGCGGCCGGTGCAGGGCCTGCCGATCCGCTATCGCACCGCCTACCCGGTGGAGGTGTGGCCGATCCGGGTGGCGCAGGCACGGCTGGAAGCGGCCGAGCGCTCGGCCTT
>JAANMW010000842.1_pt1 | contig 35849 bp, 26 predicted proteins | sample 7279671 | NCBI WGS metagenome assembly JAANMW01 (sample SAMN14094541, study PRJNA606508) | bioreactor metagenome | isolation source: A lab-scale SPAN reactor treating ammonium-rich wastewater day 247 | place: Ireland: Galway | collected 2017-09-19 | reverse complement strand
GCCTGGACGCATGTGGCCAATCGGCTCTCCCATCAGCCCCCAAAACCTGACCACCAACCCAACTTAAACTTGTGTCAATAGTAAGGAGCGACCCCTTTCAGATCGCGCTCCCTCGGGCTTCGCATTCAGAAAGAGGGGTACTATCCCGTCAGCGTGGTTTACGAATTGGGGATGTCGTATGACCCGACGAGATGGAATCTCACGCCGACCTGGGTTCTCAAGAGAATCCGCCAGCCGATTGCGATGTACGCCAAGAGCGTGAACTTGGGACTACCGGTAATAGGGGATGCCGTGGGGTATGACATGACGGTTGGAGATTGGGTCGCACCATACGGAAGCGGAAAGGATTCCCACATCCTTTTCACTGGGAACCTTGATAAACGCTCCGAAAGAGATTTCGACTACGAGTTGACAGTGAGTTTTCCCAATCCCGGTGATGGCATTCAGGAATTCAGCGTTCCACAGACACGCTTCCCGAATCATGGGAGTGCATTGCGGTCCGCACATGCGGCTCCGCCGGATGGCTACCAGCCAATGTGGGTTCAGCGACGAACGAGAAGTCCCGGGAAACCGGAACAAAACAACATTGACCCAAACCGGAATTATTACTTTCGGGTTAATACGGTCCTCGACGAAAACGGCAATGTGAAGAGCGCACTCTACGGCAAGATTTACGGCGACTTCATGCAATTCCGCTATTACCTGAATCCCACGCCCAACGACCGCAACGTCGAGTTCAATCCGAAACGGAACCTACTGAAGGAGGTTAAGCCTACCGAGCAGGTCAGCGAACCCTGATCATGATGTCGCCCGTGCTTTGCCTGCTGGCCTTTGTTCCGATTGCGGCCTCCGCTTATGCGCAGGATCCACTGCCGACCAATGAATGGAAAGCAACACTCAAAGTCGTGGATGAGTTTGAAAAGGTGTCACCCATTAGCGTGAGGGGTCCCGGCCATTGTAGAATGTCGGCTTGGCCTTCGTCCTTTCCGCTCTGAGGATCGTTCGCATGGCGCGCAACCTCCGTTTGCAGTATCCCGGCGCGGTTTACCCCGCGAGATGATGGATAAACTGCCTGATTGGACCTACCCCACCCTCCAACGTTAGCACCTGAGCGTGCGGACGCCTGCTTATCTCACGAGGGTGAATCACGTCATGAACCGGGGCGACCGGCGCGAGCTGCGTCGCCGCCACGGGAGGTTTCTGACCAGCGAGAGTTGCACAGGCATTTCTGACTGCCGATTCAGGGCCTGTTGTTCGGTCTCTTTGATTTGTCCGCTCACTTACCAAGAAATCTCAGTGCGTTGCGCCGCGCCAGGGCCATGATGGAGCCTTGCGGGTTTACTCCCGGCGCGGTGCAAAGCAGGCTGGCGTCGTTGACGAATAGATTCTTGAAACCATGCACGCGACCAAACGAATCCGTGGCGCAGCGGGCTTTGTCCTCGCCCATGGGGCAGGAGGAAAAAAGATGAATGGTCATCAAGCTGGCCATTCCGTCTGGCAGAATTTCCGGGAGTTTGCTCAGGCAACCGCCGCCGCGCAGCACCGGGCCGCGCGTTAGACCCGGATAAAGTCCAGTGGCGTCGGACTCGAAAAGGATTTGCGCCAGCTTCCGCAAACCGTCGGCGAGATTGCGGCGGTCAGTTTCCGTGAGCGAGTAACGAACGAGCGGATCGCGAAATCCCGGCAGTTTGCGCACGGTGCCGCGGCCTTCACTGGTGATCATCGCGTAGTAAATTGCCGAATTTTGCCAGACCTGCGCGGTCTGACGGCTTGCGTCGGAATGGTCAATCAGTCCCAGCGCGAGATAGGCGGGTGAACTGATGGAGCAGCCGAAGCTCAACCGCGGGGAGAACTCCTTCACTTGATGCACCGGCACGCCCATGTCGGCAGTGTTTACGGTTTCAGGAAAGCGTGCGACCATTTTCACCGTTGGATGAACCTGGAGCGAGTTGCCGACGTTACGGGCAATCCCGCTGCGCAACAGCAGGGATGGAGTGTGAACTGCCCCAGCACATAGGAACAATGCATCGGCGGCGATGCGAAGGTTGCTCGACGTGCGGTGTCGGGCTTCAACCACCCAACCATCGCCGTATTGTCGGAGGCGGTGGGCGCGCGTGTCCGGCAACAGACGGCCGCCGGCGCGCAGAAATCGCGGCGCGTAGGTTTCGGTCATGGACTGGCGCTTGCCGGCGATTCTCGTAGCCGCCGACGTGAGGAGGCGGTTTCTTGCTGCGTCAGAGGAATCCGCCTCCTCACGTCGGCGGCTACCTGCTTCATGGCGAAACCAGCGCGGGACTTCCAAGGATTTCCAGCCAAGCTTGGTGGCGCCTTCGTGGAGCTTCAACGAAGCCAACGGCGCGGCACTGGGGAGCAGCGAAACTGAAACATCGCGTTCACACGTTTCAAAATGCGGTTGCAGTTCTTTTTCTGTCAGTGCCTCGACCTGAAACTCCTTTTGCCAGCGTTCGAGGACTTCCGGCGGAGTGCGATGGTATAGGCCGCTGTTGATTTCACTGCCGCCGCCGACACAGCGGCCTTCGACGTAGGAGATTTTATTCCTGCCCATCGCCACGGTCTGTCCCCCGTTGCGGTATTTCTGTTCCATCTCCGCTTGAGAGAAAGGCACGCAGGATTCCAGCGGAAGAAATGGTCCCTCCTCAAGGAGCAACACATCGCGGCCGGCTTCCGCCAGCAGGCAGGCGGTAATCGCGCCACCAGGTCCGCTGCCGATTACCACAACTTCGGCGCGCAGTTCGTCAGGCGGAGAGCCAATCTCCGGCCCGGCGCGTTGCGGGGATTCAGATTCTTGCTGTGCTGCCGCCTGGTGTTCCGCGCGATTGTAGAGCGCGAGCGTTGCCAGGCTCTCAAAGTACCGGATCAAATCGCGCTGGAAACCGATGCTTGACTTCTTCCAGGCAAGAATCTGACGCTGACGCTGCTCAGGTGTTTGACGATGAAACCGCCTTCCACCCCTGGTCATTCCGAACAAGTCAAATCCCAGTGTCGCCAATTGCATCGGCGCGCGAAGGTAATCCGGCATCTGCGCGTGCTGCCGGAGAATGAATCGCGTGAGGTCGTTGTGCGGCGGTGAGAGTTCAGGCACCGTTTCATGCGGTTGCGCCAGCGAATACGCCAGGGCGGAGACGGAGTCGTGAAACCATCTGTTGCCCTGTGTTTCCATCGCGTCAATCACCGTCCCGTGGCAAACCACATCACCACCAGCGTCAGGATGGCGACGAGGTAGCTGGGCCAGTCTTTCAGGGCGAACACAACGGGGTCCGTGTGCATCTGACCGCGATGAGCCAGCAGCCACACGCGGCTGATCCAATAAAGCAGCAGCGGACAGATCAACAGCAGCAGCAGCGGGTGTTGATAGAGGCCGATCACTTGCGGACTGTTCACATAGAGCGCCAGCACCAACACGGCCAGAAAACCACTGACCAATCCGACCGTGGCAACGAGTTCCAGATCGTCCACCGTGTAACCCCGGCCTTTGGCGTCCATTTGGTTTTGTTGCCGCAGGCCATGCAGTTCACGGAATCGTTTCAACAGCGCGAGACTCAGGAAAATGAACATCGCAAACACCAGCAACCAGGCTGAGTAAGCGATTCCGGTAACGACATGTCCCGCGATCAGCCGCAGCGTGTACAGTCCGGCCAGCAGAAAGACGTCGAGCAGGGGAACGCGCTTGAGTTGCCACGAGTAAGCGGTCGTGGCAACGAAGTACAGAGCCAACACGCCGGCCAAGGGCGCAGACAGCATGAGGGCAATGGCGAGACTTGACAGCAACAAGAGTGGGGACAACGCCAAACCCGCCGGCAACGGCAGGTCGCCGGCGGCAAAGGGACGCGCGCGTTTCGTTGGATGATGGCGATCCGCCTCCAGGTCCATGAGGTCGTTCAACACATAAACGCTCGAGGAACACAGACAAAACGCCACGAAGGTCCAGATCGCGGCAAGCAACTCGGAAGCCTGGCTGATGTGGTGCGAAGTGATCAGCGGGACGAACACGATGAGGTTTTTGATCCACTGATGAGGCCGGAGGCATTGCAGCAAAGCGGGTAATTTCGACGCCGTGTTCAGAAACGTTGGTCCCAGTTTGGCCCGCTGTTCCGCCCGCCGCGCCAGCCCGGCGCCCGCGTTCACGACAATGGCTTCGCGAACGCCGTCCCAAACCGCGAGGTCCACCGAGGAATTTCCGGCGTAGTCAAATTGTCGTTCGCCAAAGCGCTCGGTCAGAGTTTTCAACTTGGCGCTGCCGCGCAAATTGGTCTTACCGTCGCTGGCCAGGACTTCTTCAAACAGCGGCACGTGTCGGGCTACCGGTTTGGCCATCGCAACATCAGCGGCCGTGGCGAGAATGAGGTGCCGGCCCTGGTGCTTCGCCGCGCGCAGGAATTCGAGAAATGGCTCGTGGTAAGGAAGAACCGTCACATCCACTTGAACGCGCGCGGCAAGCTGCTGTTTGAGATGAGCGCGTCCGCGCGCCCACCAAAAGGGGACCGCCAGCAGCCAAAGCGGATTCTTGCGGAGCAGGCCGACCAGGGATTCCCACACCATGTCGGTTTTAATGAGGGTACCATCCAGGTCCACGCAAAGCGGCACCTGGTTTTCACGCGCGGTAGTTGTGACGGGCGGCATGAGCAATCTTTCGCGCAGAGTAGCCGAGGGCGTTGGCCGTTGACAAGGCGCGGTGATTTGAAAAGCTTGCGCCCCAATGATGCGGCAACTGGCAGTACGATCCGGGTTGGTGCTCGCGCTGGTGTTTGCGTGGAAACTCGCGCTGCTGATTTTTACCGCGCAACCGGTGCCGGCCAACGACGCGTTTTTCTACGATGGGCCGGTGGTCAATTTTTTGTTGCACGGAAAATTCGTTAATCCTTCGCTGGCGATGGTTCTGCCGATTTCAAGTAGCGAGGTCTTCTCTGCCTACCCGCCTTTGTATCACGTTGCGTTGCTCGGCTGGATGAATGTGTTTGGCACAAGTGCGCTCTCGGCAATGTGGCTGCACGTGATGCTGTTTGGCGTTTATGCGTTGATTCTACTGGGCATCATGCGCGAACTGAGAGTGCCCGCGAGTTGCGCGAATCTCGCCGGCCTGTTTCTGCTTTCGATAACGTTTCACGACCGCCCGGACAGTTTGGCGCACGTGCTGGGAATGGCCGCGGTGTATGCGTGTGTGCGGAGCTGGCGTGGCGCAGGGAATGAACTGCAAATCGCGAGGAGCGGTCCTTGGGCCGGGGGCGCCGTTGCGTTTGTGGTACTCACGCTGGCTACAAGTTTGCAGATAGGCGCATTCTACGGGTTGCTCATCTGGTTGGTGTGGCTGGGGAGTCGCCTGCTGGCTGGCCAGCCGCTGCCACTCGCAGCGATGGCTGCTACGGTGATAATCCCCGTCGGCTTGATCATTTTCGTCAAGCTGGCCTGGCCGCAATTGTGGGCCGGCTTCCTGGAACACGCACAACTGACGCCGTCGGCCACGGGACTGCGACTGCCCCAGTTTGTGGACGTGCTGAAAGTCGTCCGCACAGTGCCAGGAGTGCTCGCGGTGGCCGGCGGTTTGATTTGGTTGGGGATGCGAGGCCGCAGTTTCCTTCATCGGAGCGACGCCGTCACGATTTTGTTGATCGCCGCATTGGCAACGGCCCTGGCGGTGATCGCCGCCAGCTTGTTTGCCGTTACCGCGAACATGGTGCAAATCGCCAACTACCTCCAACCCCTCGTCGTGGGAGTTTTTCTGAACGTCCTGGCCCGGACAACCCATGGCCTCCGTAGCCGCCGACGTGAGGAGGCGGAAATAAAGAGCAGCGATTCAGGTCCGCCTCCTCACGTCGGCGGCTACATGTCATCGCCGTTTCCTGCGGGGGGTGAGACAGGCAATCTTCCGTTGGTGGGCTTGCCGCGCTGGGCCGTGGTGGTGTTCCTGATGCTGGCCTTGCTGGTGTCGGTCCGCATGCTGGGCATGAGCACGTGGGGCGCGGCGTGCGCAGCAGACATGAGTTACGCGGCCACGATGCAGCGCTTGCGCGAGGAACTGGACGCGATTCCGGCCGGCAGCACCGTGGTGGTTTCGTCCGCCTACCTTTACGACACGGCGCAGCGCGACGACCTGCGTTGGATTCACTCGGACTGGCCGGGTGAGACCGCCGGGTTTCAGACAAATTGGGAGCGGGACGCATTGATCGCGCTCCGGCCCGCCAGACTGATCATCACGCAGTTCGATTATTATCGGCGGTATCACGGCGTGCTGGCGGATTTGCAGCGCGAATCCGGTCGGGTCAAACTAAAACTCCAAAACACGGCAGGTGTCGCGCCCCCCGACGCCAGCCGATTGATGCAAAAAGTCGTGCAGCACGTTTCGTGGGCGCCGGTAGTGGTGGAATTTACGTGGCCGTAAGCGTGGGGTGGAGATTGCGCTTCTGCGCGACGCTGGCATCCTTGCCGCCATGCAAACGGTAAAACTCGGAAACAGTTCACTGGTAAGCAGCCGGCTGGCGTACGGCTGTTGGCGCAGCGCGGGCACGATGAATCCCACCGAGGTATCGCCGGAGAGCGAAACCGCCGGTGTGCGGGGGATCATCACCGCTTACGAATGCGGTTACACATTGTTTGATAATGCGGACATCTATTGCCGCGGTGTCTGCGAGAAAATCCTGGGACGGGCATTGCGCGAAGTGGCGGGCCTGAGAGACCGCGTGCTGATTGCCACCAAGTGCGGCATCCGCTTCGCCGGTGAACCGCAAACCGATGCCCCCAAGCGCTACGACTTTTCGGGCCAACATATCGTGAAGGCCTGCGAAGGCTCCCTCCAACGCCTCGGGGTTGAGACCATTGACCTTTACATGTTGCACCGGCCGGACTACCTCGCCGATCCGCACGAAATCGCCGGGGCGTTTCTGCAATTGCACGATGCCGGCAAGGTGCGTTGTTTCGGCGTCAGCAATTTCCGACCGTCGCTCGTTTCGGCGCTGCAAGCCGCCTGCCCGTTACCGCTGGTGGTCAATCAGGTTGAGATCAGTCTCCTGCAACGCGCCGCGCTGGAGGACGGCACGCTGGATCAATGTCTGGAGCGTCGCATCACCCCAATGGCGTGGAGTCCACTGGGCGCGGGATTGCTGGGGGATGGCGCGAAAAGTTTGCTGCCGGCGCAGGAGAGCTATCGAAGTGCCGCCACGGTGAAGGCGTTGGATGACATCGCTGCTGCGCGGGGCGTGAGCCGATCGGTCATCGCGCTGGCGTGGTTGTTGAAGCATCCCAGCCGGATCATGCCGATCATCGGCACGACCAATCCTCGGCGAATTCAGGAAGCGGCGACTGCGGACACGTTGGAGCTTACGCGCGAGGAGTGGTATCAACTCTTGATCGCCGCGCGCGGCGCGGAGTTGCCGTGACTCGCCATGCCGACGGACAGCCAGACCACGGAGCTTCGGCTGTTCATCGCGCTCCCGATTCCGGACCCGGTGAAGGACGAGATCGAACGCGTGCAGGACGAGTTGCGTGTTGTGTTGCCGCCGAAATCGGTGCGCTGGACCAAGCGCGAGCAGTTTCATTTGACCCTCAGATTCCTCGGCCAGGTTTCTTCGCAGCGAGTGCCGGCATTGACTGAGGCAGTGCGCGTCGCATGCTCGGAATTTGCGGCGTTGAAGATGCGCGCCGAGCGGATTGGCTGTTTTCCCAGTCTGCGCTTTCCGCGTGTGGTGTGGGTGTGGGTGCATGACGATGCGGAGCAACTGCCATTGCTACAGGAGCGCATTGAGTTGGCGGTTGGAAGTTCCGCCGCAGCAGCGGATGAGAAGGATTTTACCGGCCACGTGACTATCGCGCGGATCAATGGAATCAAGCGGGCGCAGGCGGAAGCCCTGTCCAAGCGAGCGCATGAGTTCGTGGATCGGCGATTCGGCGAATGGACCGCGCATGAAGTGCGGTTGATGCAGAGTGAATTGTATCAATCCGGCGCGAGGCACACGGTTCTGGGGAGGTTTGTCTTGGCGGGTTGATGGCCAATTGTCTTTTCAAATCAGATATGCGTACGGTCACACTTGCGCTCAAAGCCGGACATTCAAGCGCAAAGTCGCGAAATCCCGGCAGGCAAGCCGCCCCGGCGGCATTCACTTAACGCCGCTGTTCGCGCCAATCATCCACCGTGATCAGTTTCGCCTGCTTTAGCGCGGAATGGCCGTCGAAGAACAAGAGATTGGGGCCGCGCCCATGACGCGCGAGCGCGACTCTCCTTTGGGGCCTCACGGCGACGCTGCCCGGGGCGTATGGAAGGTGGTTGGGACTCCAGACGTCGTTCAGATTGTCCGAGCCGCCGAGGATGGCCAGATCGGTGATGATGGGACGCCACGAGCCGTGCTCGTTGTCCGCCAGATAGATTGTATCCGCCGGTCGCTGAAACCGGTTTAGCTTGGAGACTCCAACCTGCTCCGAGCCGACCGGGTCAACCGGACTGGCAAATCGCCAGGCGTTAACCACGTAACAAATCAACTGCCGTTTCTCCGGATAACTGGGACAGGCATAGATTCGAACCTTGCGGAAATCATTGGTCGTGCGCCCGCCGAGATTGGGCGACAGCACCTGCCACCAAATCGGGCGATTGCCGCGCGGGACGTTGCCATCGTTGTCGTCCGCGTACATGAGCAGGGCGATGCCCATTTGATGCAGATTGCTGAGGCAGTTCGTCCGTTTCCCAGCCGCTTTGGCCTTGCCCAGCGCAGGCAACAACATCGCCGCAAGAATCGCGATGATGGCAATGACCACCAACAGTTCTATCAATGTAAAAGCCGACGACCTGTTCCAGGTCGCTTGGGGTTTATCGCTCGAATAGCCCTCAGCCCGCGACCCCGCTCTGATCCTCCTCCGCCGTAGGCGTGGAAAGACCGACCCTGTCCCGCCCGGGCATCGCGTGTCAAATCGGGCCTTTATCATTTCGAAACGTCAGGCTGTGTTGCGCGGACAGGCTAATGCGTTGGGATGACCAAACAAGAGCCATTTTCCCTTTTTGTGTTCGGCTTCTCTTGTGGTGGTTTCGTTCGGATGACGACCGGTGGGCAGGTCACCACGCGGCGGTTCAAGATTCTTCTGAAACTTTGACGCCCGTTGCCGGGTATTCTTCGTGACAGGAACAATACGTTCCAGAAAACACAACAACTCAAAAAAAACCGATATGAAACGATTGATGATTCTTCCCCTCGTGCTCGCAGCCCTTGCCGCCGGTTTCAGCGTCCGTGCGGAGACTTCCGGCGGCGAAGTGGATTTCGGCAAATTCTCCGCGCCGGGCAAGGGCGGTGAATTTGTGGAAGTCCAGATCAGGAGCAACTTGCTTTCCCTCGCCGCCACATTGGTCGAGAAGGAGCAGCCGGAAGCCGCCAAACTGTTGCGCAGCGTGCGGATGGTGCGCGTCAACGTGGTTGGATTGACCGACGAGAACCGCGGTGAAATGGAGAAACGCATCGCGGGGATTGGCCGCGAACTCGACCAGCAGGGTTGGGAGCGCAACGTGAACGTGCAAGGCAAGCAAGGCGAAGCGGTCGGCGTTTATACCAAGACGCGCGGCGGCGAATCCCTGGAGGGTGTGGCCATTACGGTCCTTGAACCAAAAAACTTGGTGCTGGTCAACGTCGTGGGCGACATTCGTCCCGATCAGGTCGCAGCCTTGGGCGAAAGTCTGAATATCAAACCGCTCAAGGATGTCGGCACCGCCATCAAGAAGAATGACTGAGCCATAGTGGCCGCGAACGACTGGTCTGAAATCTCCAACCTTGCCACGCGCACAGCATGAACCCGCCCGATGCCCAACCGATGAACTGTCCCTCAGGCGAGTATCGCTGGCTCGGAGTGCTGCTGGCGCTGTTCTTGATCACCCCGGTGCTGCTCGTGCTTGGGGTGACCAGCTACTTTCGGCTGAGTTCAGATACGCAGGCGTTGCGTGGCACTTTAGTTGAGGCCAGTCAGGCCAAATGGCAGCCACAATTCTCGTTGAACCTTGGCAGCCTGACCTGCGGCGCGATTCGCTCCGGCCTGTCCCGCCTCCCGCTCGAACCCGAGGCGCGCGCCGCCGTGCAAGCGGTCCGCCGTGCCGAGGTCAGCCTCCTGCGGCTTGCCCCCGGGGCGAAGCCGGCGGATCGTGCCGCCATGCTCGAAGCCGCCGACGCCGCAATGAGCCGGCGCGGCTGGGATCGCGTGGTGGGCGTGCGGGAGGGCGATGAACTGGTTGCCGTCTATGTCTCGAATAGAACGACTTCGTTCCGCCGGATGGAGAGTTGTGTGGTGGTGCTGGCGGGCGAACAGTTGATCGTGGTTTCCGCCCGCGCGAACCTGCAACCACTCCTCGATTGCGTGCTGAACGAACCCGGGTTGCGCACGCAGTTCCGATTGCCCGCCGACTTCGTTCGCGCTGAGGTAAACACGCTGAGTCCGCGAGGAATTATATCACTCCGCTGAGTTGCCGCAGGTTGAAACGGGCGAAGCCTGCCCGCCGCAACTGGATGAGAATTGTGACTCGACCGTCAAGATTTTGGACGAACTGAGGGCGGGTCAATGTCGCTGGCAGTGACGAGCGCGAAAAGCGTGAGGGCCGCCACTGCCTCGAGGGCGGGATTTACTTAGGTTTCCGGCGGTCAAGCGCCACGGCGCCGGGGCCGGGTTGGCATTTTTCATGGCAACGAGTTGATGGGAAATGTTGGTTTGAGTCTTGCGTATTCGGCGTTGCCGATGAGGACTTTTCTTTAAGGAGTATGGCCAGACTGGTTGTTCTTACCCAGGGATTGGCTGGCTTGTCTCACGAGTTGGGTGCGGGCTGGACGACGATAGGGCGTGCGGAGGGAAACACCTTCAAAATCGCCGACGAATCGGTTTCAGGTCAACATTGTGAGGTCCAGGCGCGCGGTGATGAACTGGCCGTTCGCGACCTGTGTTCAACCAACGGCACGTTTGTGCGAGGCCAGCGAGTCACCGAGGCGGTCCTGCAGGTCGGAGAGACGCTGCGGGTTGGCGAAATCGAGTTGCGTTTTGATGCTTCCGCCGTGGGGCTGCCGCCGGTAACGTCGTTTGTGAATACGATGTTGGTGGGAGTGACGGTTCGCGAACCCGCACCTGCCGTGGTTCCCCAGCCGGAAGCAACCCCAAAGACGAAGGAAACATCGGAGTCCGAGGAAACACCAGCGAAGCAGTATCACGTGCTTTTCGTGGATGACAGCCTGGCGTTTGTCGAAACCTTCAGCGAGTTGTGCTCTGTTTGGGCCAATCGGTCTTGGGAAATCCACTCCGCCACAACCGCAGATCAGGCGCTCGCCGAGCTGCAACAAGGTTCGATGGATTTGGTGGTGCTGGATATCGGCATGCCGATGGTGGATGGGATTCAATTGCTGGGCATCATCAAACGGCGTTATCCCAGTGTGAGAATCGCCGTGCTGACCGGCAAGGCAACGGAGAGCAACCGGGAGTCATGTCTGGCTGGTGGGGCGGAACTGTTTGTGGAGAAACCGGTTTCTGCCGACGGGAGCAAAGTTGTCTTCAACCTGTTCCAGGAACTCATGGCGTGGGAGAAGCGCGAAGGTTTCAGCGGAGCCCTGCACCAGGTCGGCTTGCAGGAAGTCATCCAGATGGAGTGTATTGGTCGCCGCTCCTTGATTCTTGAAATTCGTAACCAGCAAACCGTCGGGGAAATCTACATCGAGACCGGTGCGATAATCCACGTGGCCATCGGTGACTTGACCGGCGTGAAGGCGTTTAACAAGTTGTTGTCCTTGCCCGGCGGTGAATTCCGGTTGAAGCCGTTCCAAGTTCCGGCGCAACGCACGGTGCAGCAACCGTGGGAATACCTGATCATGGAGGCGGCGCGTTGCCGTGATGAAGAAACCGAATTGCTTGCCAAGAACGGGAATTCAACGCCCATCAAAACGTCCGCGCCAAAGCCGCCGCCAACGGTCGAGGAAGTGGCGGCTGGTATTGATGATGAGTTTGTCGTGGTGGCCATGTACGATGGCACGTGGAATCAGGTGGAGGCGGCCAAGGATTAGTGCGCGAAGTTGCGCCCGGCACAAAGCCGAAACCTTTCGCAGTCGGTGTGACGATAGCGACGTTGCCATTCGTCCAACATTTTCCCTGTTCGGTTTCCGGGATGGTTGGGGAAATGATCCGCCGTTCCCCAGTTTTTCCTTGCCAGCCATTTCCAACGGACGCCAAGCTCGTTTCCGCTGAGAATAACGCCGCGCGGCACACCAACAGGATTCTGGAATGAGCGACATTTCACGACGAAGAGCTGAGGAATTCCTCCGGATTTGCGATCAGTTCAAGCTGGGCGCGCTGACCACCGAGTCGTCACACCCGGTCACGGCCAACTTGAGCGAGGTGGCGCGGCAGGACATTGGGGCAGGGTTGAAACTCCTCTTCGACGTGGACAATGACGTGGTGCGCAAATATCGCGAATTCGCCGACTCTGGCCGCGCTGCGCGGATGGCCGATACGATTCGTGATGCGCTGTTGAGCGGCGGGAATATTTTCTTTACCGGCTGCGGCTCCACCGGGCGGCTTAGTATTCAGTTGGTTTCCATCTGGCGGGACTGCTGGCAACGGAGCAATGACCCCCGCGCGAAAAATTGGGAGAATCGCGCTTTCCCGGTCATGGCCGGCGGCGACTTTGCGCTCATCAAGGCGGTGGAAGGTTTCGAGGATTTCACTGAGTTCGGCAAGAAACAGATTGGCGACCTGGGTGTGTGCGGCAAGGACATCGTTTTTGCCATCACGGAAGGCGGCGAAACTTCTTTCGTCATTGGCACGGCGTGGAAGGGCATCGAAGTCGGGGCAAAAGTTTACTTCGTCTATAACAACCCGGATGACGTTTTGTGCCAGCACGTCCAACGCAGTCGCGAAGTAATTCAAGACGCGCGCATCGAGAAACTCAATCTTACCACCGGGCCGATGGGTATTACCGGCTCGACGCGGATGCAGGCCACCAGCATCCAACTGGCCGTTCTGCTGACAGTGCTGGAATTGGTGGTGCGGGAGTTGACCTGGCCGCCGGACAAATCTTTGCTGGACGGCCCAGAAGGTCACAACATGTCCGCGGAGGAAAAGCGCGAGTTGTTTCCGGTGATCAACGCCGAGAGCACCACCAGTGATTTCCACCATCAACTGACCGAACTTCACGCGACCCTGAAATCTCCTGCCATCATCGCGCAGTTGGCCAGACTCGTGGCGCGCGAGGAATCCGTCTATCGCGCCGGGCGCAAGGTCAATTACTTTGCCAATCAACTGGGTATTGACATGCTGACGGACACGACCGAGCGCTCGCCGACGTATTGCACGCCGCCGTTCCGCAAGTTCGACGACACCACCGCAACGGAATCCTGGGCTTTTCTGTATGTGCCCTATCCCGATTCACCGACCGCGTGGGAACGCATCTGCAAACGCACGCCCCGCTGTGTGGAATGGAAACCGGACGAAGTGCGCGGGCTGGTGCCGGACGACAAATTTGCCCGCACCGTGGAAGTCATCAGCAAGATCAGTTACGCGGAGTTGATGCGCTTTCGCATCGGGCTGGACGGCATCAAGCATCGTCCGCTCCAGGGCGGCGACTGCGCGGTGGCTTTGGTGCGCCAGGATGAGATGGAGTCGTTGTTCTCTCCCCAGGGTTTCTTCCGTCAGCAACTGGCAGCCGCCCGCGAGGCTGGCGCCACGAACGGCGTGATCTTTCTCGGCAGCACGGAGGCTTGTGCCCGGGTCGGCGATTTCATTGCGCAATGGAATCCGGATTGCGCCGCGGTGCTCCTGCCGGTGCCCCATTCCGGCTTGCTGAAGGGCGTGATGCGCGTCGGCTTGAAGATGCTGCTCAACACGCTCTCCACCTGCACCATGGTGCGCTTGGGCCGTGTCATGGGCAACACCATGATCTGGGTGGTGCCCAGCAACCTGAAACTCATAGACCGGGCCACGCGTTATATCCAGAAGCTCACTGGTCTGGAGTACGTGGAGGCGAATCATCTGCTCTTCGAAGTCATCGAATACGTTGAACCGCGCATGAAAGCGGATCAAGCGTATCCGCCGGTGGTGGGCGTGAGTGTGATGCGGCATCGCCACGGCCTGAGCAACGAGGCGGCGGAGAAACGTCTGAAGGAGGAAATGGGGTAACGGAGGCTGCGGGGAGTGTCGCAGAGACAGGGCGCACCGCGCGGGCGATTTGCCGTTGTGATTTGCCGTTGTTGACCACGCGAAATGCCCTCGCTAACTTCCTGCGATGGCGAATGCAGGCGGCAAGAAGAAACGCAAGGCGATCATGCTCGGGGTGGGGCTTGATTCCGATGGGCACAAACGTGTCACCACCGGGCCTAACTTCGCGCTCGTGGGTGGTTCCGCCGACACCCATGAGCAGATGACCGAGAAGGCCATCAAGATCAACGAGAAGTTGAAAGCCCGCGGCAAGGAACTCCATCAAGTCGGCCACGAGGAATTCGACGACATCGCCCACGAAGTCGGCTTGAAGCGGGTGAAGCCGGAGTAGCCTCCTTCATTTGCTTCTTTTGCCTGCGTGGACTTTCCCTGTCTTGAGTTGCGAAAGTCAGTTTGCCGTGTAAGACCAAGGGGGCAACCTGTATCGTCGCTCCGAGATTATGAATCAGGCCAAAGCCCATTTCATTTGGATTAGCGTCATTGCCACGTGCCTGTTTCACGTCGGATGCCGCAACGCCCGCGAATCTATTGCCGGCGGTGCGACGGTGACGACCTTGAGCCCGGTTATGGCCTCCTACGGAACGGCGCGCGGGCTGAACAATTCAGGCCAGAGTTTGTCAATCGCGGTGGATGCAGACGTCGGGATTTTTTCGGAAGAGATTACTTACCAGGAGATGGTGGCGCTTTCGCGCGGGAATGATGCCAGTGGGCTGTGGGTGACTCCGCGCTGGAGGTACATGGGCACGAAGCAGGAGTATCATTTTCTGGCTTACGATCCCCCACTTGCTGGCCTGCGAAAAGTGTATCGCATTCACCAGTCGCAATACGAAATTGCGGAGACTTTCGATCTGCGGGCCGACTCTTCCGCTTGGCGGCCCCTGAATCCGGCCGCAATTGACACTCAGGACAAGGCCCAACCGGTCGAATCGCGTCCTTGGCTTGCCCCGTTCTATCTCAGGACGAATGACTTCTCGATTGATCTGGAACCGCACGACCATTGAGGAATCAGGTGCGCAGTCACAACCAGCAATTGCCGCTGCCTCGGGCTCAAACTTGCTCCCCATCCACTGCAACGGCTACAGTGCGTCATGCAGAAAACATTGCTGGCGTTGGTGGACGACATTTATGAAGACCTCGAATTGTGGTATCCCAAGCTGCGCCTGGAGGAGGCGGGTTACGGGATGCGCCTGGCCGCACCCGAACTCAGGGGCTATCACGGCAAACACGGTTATCCGGCCCAGGCGGATCTGCGTTTGAGCGACGCGCGCAGCCAGGATTTCTGCGGGCTGCTCATCCCCGGCGGATTCATGCCCGACAAGTTGCGGCGCGACCCCAAGGTGCTTTCGCTCACACGCGAGTTCTTCGAGCAGGGCAAGCTGGTGGCGTTCATCTGTCACGGCGGTTGGATCCCCATTTCAGCGAAAATCCTCAAGGGCCGGCACGCCACGGGTTCACTCGGCATCAAGGATGACTTGGAGAACGCGGGCGCGATCTGGGTGGACGGGCCGGTGGTGGTGGACGGCAATTTGATTTCCAGCCGCACGCCCAAAGACCTTGCGCCGTTCGCCCGCGCAATGGTGAAGTTTCTCGCCGCAAGATCGCAATGAGCGCCCACCATCACCCCATCCAAAGCAGCGATCCTTCGTTCAAATCCGGGCCGCGCCCCGCGGGCGAAATCATCCGGCGCGTGGCGGTTTATCTGAAACCCTACAAGCTGCTGGCGTTTTCCACGGTGGCCTGTGCGGTGATGTCGCTGGCGGCGGGGCTGGCGTATCCGATGTTGACCAAGATCATCATCAATCACGTCGTTCAGGCCAACCAGGAAGGGTTGCTCACGCTGGCGGCGGCGGGGTTGCTGGCGGCGTTTCTGGTGCGCGAGGGCTTCAACAGCATCCGCATCCGCGTCAACAACCGGCTTGAGCAAAACGTGATTTACGACATGCGCCGCCAGGTGTACGCGCGGCTGCAACGACTCCCGGTGCAATGGTTCGATCAGCGCGCCTCGGGCGATCTGATGACGCGCGTGATCGAGGACGTGAATTCCGTGGAGCGGTTTCTGATTGATGGCACGGAGCAGGGAACGGTGGCGGTGTTGAGCGTGGTGGGCGCGTTGGTGTTCATGTTCTGGTTCAATCCCGTGCTGGCGTGGGTGGCGTTGATTCCGGTGCCGTTCCTCGTTGCCGGAGCGTTGTGGTACACGCTCACGGCGCATCGCCGTTACCGCGTGCAACGCGAGGCGGCCAGCGCTATGAATGCGCTGTTGATGGACAACCTCCAGGGCGTGCGCCAGATCAAGGCGTTTGGACGGCAGGCGCACGAGGACACCAGGTTTGAACGACGCGCGGATGATTTGCGCGAAGGGACGCTGGTGGTCATGCGCGTCTGGGCGTGGTATGGCCCGGCGATGCAGTTCTTCGGTTCGGCGGGCATCGGACTGGTGTTGTGGGTGGGCGGGCTCCAGGTATTGCGCGGCAACATGGACGTGGGCCAACTCGTGGCGTTCATGCTCTACGCCGGGATGTTTTTCTACGAACCGTTGGGGCGGTTGCACGGTTTGAATCAAATGTTGCAGGCCGCCCGTGCCGCCGGCGCCCGCGTGTTCGACATTCTGGACGCCGAACCCGAGCGCGCGGATCGTCGCGAAACGCTGCGTGCCCCTGTGCGGGGCGAGGTGGTTTACGACAATGTCGGGTTCAGTTACGGCGCGGATCGGTCTGTCTTGCGGAACATCAACCTGCACGCGCGACCCGGCGAGATGATCGCATTGGTCGGCCCGACCGGCGCGGGCAAATCCACGCTCGTCAATCTGCTGCCGGCCTTCTACGAGGCGACGGAAGGGCGGATCACGATTGACGGGCAGGACATCCGCGACGTTGCCCTGGAATCGTTGCGCACGCACATCAGCGTCGTCAGTCAGGAGCCGTTTTTGTTCAACGGCACGATTCGGGAGAACATCCTTTACGGCAAACTGGAGGCCACCGAGGAGGAATTGATCACCGCCTCGCGCGCGGCGAACTGCCACGAATTCATCTCGCGCCTGCCGCAGGGTTACGATGCGCGGGTCGGCGAACGCGGCGTGAAACTCAGCGTCGGCGAAAAGCAGCGTGTCAGCATCGCGCGCGCGCTGCTCAAGAACGCGCCCATTCTCATTCTCGACGAAGCCACCGCCAGCGTGGACACGGCCACGGAGCGGTTGATTCAAGAGGCGTTGGAACGGCTCATGGCCAATCGCACAAGCTTTGTCATCGCGCATCGCCTAAGTACCATTCGCAAAGCGGACCAGATTCTCGTCCTGCGCCAGGGGCAAATCATTGAGCGCGGCACGCACGAGGAGTTATTGGCGCGGGACGGTTTGTATGCGCGGTTGGCGCGGATTCAGGGCACGACGTTTATTGAGGAGAGTTTCGAAAAGCTGGAGGTGGCGCAATGACGTGGCTCTGAGCCTTGGTCACTTGTCGTCGGAAGAGAAAGCGGTAGAGGGCTGCCGCGGTCCAAGACACGAAGCGTTGTCTTTGGTCGCCTGGGATTCGCGGAGCGTCGTGGAGTGCGCCAGTCGTCTGGTGCTTTGGATGGCGGGGAATCCCACGCTTGTTTGCTGAATCCCTCGGCGATACTCGCGGCGCGACAAGGCAGTTCATCAAGCGCGGCACGCACGAGGAGTTGCTGCCGCGGGACAAAGAGCAAAGCAGTGATTGACGAAAAGCAAGGCATGAGCAGACTCTGGTGACATGGTTGGGTTCATGAGATTGCTTCTGGTCACGGTCGCTACTGGCATCCTTTGCACCACATCTACGTTCGGAGCAGGTTCAGGCTCAACACGCTTCGAGGGCCGCCATTACCGCGGCGCCGGGGATGTGGAATATCTTCGGTTGCTGGAGACCGCGCGGCGCATGTTCGAGCCGGATGCCGAGCGGCAGAATCTGGCCATGCTTTACGTCACCAACTGGAACGGCCTCGTTGAAGGGCCCACCTGGGACGCGTGGTGGATTCAAAACAGTTACGGCACGACCTACGGCATTCTGCCATTGCTGCGTGAACCGTTCCTGACCTTTCTGCAAAACTCGCAGGACCTGTGGTTCGATCAAATGGGCGATGGCAAACGCGTGGGCGCTTCACCACCGCATGATTGGGTCGCGCCCGACGGTGCGTTGTGTGACGCCGCGCGGCCCGGCTGGATCGTCTATAAGCAAGGCGATGGTCGCATCGCGATTCACGACTGGGGCATGGAGTTCACCGCCGCGGGCGTCGTGCTGCAAAGCGAGCTGCTGCTGACCATGCGTGATCCGCAAGCCATCGCGAATTACCTGCCCAAGCTCGAAAGGTGCGCGGCCTTCATCGAAACGCGCCGTGATCCGGCCAACAATCTGTTCCTGGCCGGGCCGGCGGGCAATCTTCTCGCGCCCAGTTACGCCGGCTGGAAGCGGCCGGATGGGACGTACGACAAGGCTTACCTTACCGGGCTTTCGATCACATACATCGCGGCTTTGGATCGGCTGATTGAATTGGAAAAGCTGGCCGGTCGCACGGCAATGGCCGAACGCTATTCCGCCTTGCGCACCTCCGCTCGGCAGGGATTGGCCGCGCTGACCACGGACGAAGGGTACTTCATTCGTTCCCTTGATCCGGATGGCACGCGGCATGGGGTGTTTGGCGCGGCGAAGCATGGTTACTTTGAGTCCTCACCCAATCACGACGCCATTGCATTTCGCGTGGTGGACGAAGCACAGGCTCGGAGAATCTTCCGCAAGATCGCCTCGATTCCCGAACTGCGTCCGCACGACTTCATCCTGCCCAATTACCCGGGCTACGACGACATGTATGAGAAGCCGGAGGGTTTGTGGGCCTTTGGCACGTGGGTGAATGGCGGGCATTGGTCCACCTGCGAAGCGCGGATGATGCTGGCCTATTATCGCCTTGGGCACTTCGACGATGCACGCCGTTCGATGCAACGGCTGCTGACCTTCGCCGAGAAGTTCCGGCTCGACAATCCGCTCGTGAAACAAGGCAGCGAAGTCTATCAACCGAATCAGCCTATCAACCTCACCTATGACGCCTTCGGGCCACCCGCGGCCTTCATGCGCGGCCTGTTCGAGTATCTTTATCGTGCCGATGGCCTCACGCTCGTGCCGCACATCCCGCCATCCATCACAGAACTGGAACAACTTGATCCGGTTCGTTTCGGTCCAAAAAAGGTGTTCATCAGCGTGAAAGGCAGCGGGCCGATCACGGGTGTTACGGTCAATGGAAAGAAATGGAAACACTTCGATGCTGAATCTGTCATCCTGCCGTATCAAAAGACGCCCAAGAATGCCCGAGTGGAGATTCTACTTGGCGGTGCGGGAGCGGCGCGGCAAAGCAAATTCGAAACGCCGCACGACGTGGGCGGATTCTTCACCCTCTCGGTTGTTGCAGGCAGTTTTGATGCGGCGCAACTAAGACGACTCGCGCGGCTCATGGAGTTCCAGTCCAGAATGCTGGATAAGGGGTTTGGGCAGACTTTCGAAGCAGCTCACGCACAATTGGTCCTGGATTGTGCGAGGTCGGTCGCGAAGCGGGACGATCTGAAGCGTGCAGGGCAGCTTCAGCCTCTGCCCGCGGCCTCGCAGATCGCGGCGGATAAACTCTTCGTCGAAACCGTGTTCCGACTTTGCGACGGACTCGAGGCAAAGCTCGAAACTTATCGGGACGCGCCCGAGGCAAACCGCCGGAAGATGTATGAGCTGTGGCGGGCCAGTGAGAGGGACTTGTGAGGTTAGAAGCTCAACAGCAACTGCCAGATATACATGTTGCCGAAGGCGTCAATGTCCTGCCAAATCTTGCGGATCAGTTCCAGACTGCCGGTGATCTCGGGCAATTCCTTGACGCGGTCCTCCCAGGGGAAACAGAGACACCGGGCCGCACGCGCTGAGGTAGCGGCCTGCCCGCCATGCCCGCCATGCGTTGGCAGGGAATGACCGAGGACCTAGAAAAATCCCCGGTTGATTGGCGTTCAGCCTTGCGCTCCGCACTTGGACTTGCCCGTCCCGCAGCGCCTGCTAAACCTTGCTCCATGCGTTTGACGCTTCACCTGGCGCTGGTGTGGATTCGATTTGATTCCGTCCCAGATTCAACGGCTGGCCAACTCGAAGAACCGAAGGCAAACGGGAGGAATGGAACGTGAAAACCTTCTACCTGGTTGTGGCAGCCCTCGCGCTGCTCGTTGGCGGGGCAGGCCCGGCCGTCGGTCAACCGATTTGCGAATGGAACTTCGACCGGCCCGGCGATTTGCAGGGCTGGCAGCCCAACGGGCATGTCACCAACGTGGTGGTCACGAATGGTTCACTCAACTTTCGCGCGGTCGGGAGCGATCCGATTCTCGAATTGAAACCGCTGCTCGATTTCGCAGTTTCTGCGTTTCAAGTGGTCGAAGTCCGGCTCAAGGCGGATCGTGATGGCACGGCGGAGCTTTTCTGGAGCAACAATTCGACTGGCCGTTTCGGCGGATTTTCCCAGGCGAAATCCACGCGCTTCAATGTCACGGGCGATGGCCAATGGCATACCTACCGCCTGCTTCCAGGCTGGCAAACCGAAGGCAGAATCGTGCGACTGCGCTTCGATGTGTACGACGGAGCAAAGTTCGAATTGGATTTCATCCGCATCGTGGCTCTGCCAACGGCCCCCGGTGCTGCCCAAGCGGATTTCAATTTCAGCCAGGGGCTGGAAGGCTGGCAATGGTTGCAGACGATTGACGAAGCGGTTCCTTTTTCGTGGGTCGGTGGCGAATTCCAGACTGGTCCGAACGGGATGCTGTTCAGCCCGCCAGTGCAAATTGACACGACCAACCAGAATTATGTTTCCGTGCGCATGGCCGTGAACCGCGGCAAGACCGCAACTTTGTTTTTTGCGAGCACCCAGAAGCCGGGACTCCACAGTTTTTCATTTCCCATCGAACCCGATGGCCGCGAGCACACCTACAATCTCGACCTCCTGTCGGCCGCTGACTGGCGAGGTGAAGTCATCGCCCTTGGATTGCGTCCCAGTGATGCCGCGAACGCCACCGTCCGATGGCACTGGTTGAAAGTCGCTGACCAACCGCAAGGCCCGGCGCAGTTGAAGATTCCTTCGTTCGCCCTGGACGAGGCGCTGCCGCGCGTTGGTTTGCCGGCGACACTGCGCCTGGTTGTTTCCAATACGGGGGGAGAACCGGCGAGAGACGTTCGAGCCAATCTCAAGCTACCTGATGGCGTCAGGTTGCTGAAAGGGCATGGCTCGGAGCTTCGCGTTGAGTCGCTCGCGGTGGGAGAGGACACGGCGCTGACCTGGCGTGTCCAAGCCGAACTGCCCCTGAGCAATTTCTTTCAAACAACTCTGACCGCCCAAGCTTCAGATACTCTCGGCAAGTGTGCCTTGGCACGCTTCACGCCTCGACTGCGGGTGGAGCAGACCGGCTATATTCCCGAACCCAAACCCACCCGCGGTCCGGTTGAAGTCGGCGTTTACTATTTCCCCGGCTGGAAGACCGCCAGCCAATGGCAGCCCATTCAGAGATTTCCCGAGCGCAAACCGGTCCTCGGTTGGTATCGCGAGGGCGATCCCGAAGTCGCCGACTGGCACATCAAGTGGGCGGTCGAGCACGGCATAACCTTTTTCGCCTACGACTGGTATTGGTCGCAAGGCGCGCGGCAACTGGAGCACGCGTTGCATGATGGTTATTTCAAGGCACGTTATCGCCACTTGCTGAAATTCTGCCTACTCTGGGCCAATCACAATGCGCCGCGCACTTCATCGCACGAAGATTGCCTGGCCGTGACACGCTACTGGATCGAGAATTACTTTCACCGACCCGAACATCTGAAGTTCGATGGCAAGCCGGTCATGATCATCTTCAGCCCGCATCGCCTGAGCGAAGATCTCGGCAGCGAGGGCGTGAAGCGCGCGTTCGTGGCGATGCGGGAGGAATGTCGCAGGGCGGGATTGAAAGGCCTCTATCTGATCGCGTGTATCGGCGACCTCGGCGGGGCGCGTACGGCCGCCGCCGAAGGGTACGACGCCGTCACCGCTTACAACTGGCCACACCTGGGCATGACGGGCGAAGGCATGTTTGCGCCGTTCGAGACGCTGGTGCCCGCCTTTCGCCGTCAATGGGAGCATCTGCTGGCCGAAAGCCCGGTTCCCCTCACACCACTGCCAGTCTGCGGCGGTTGGGACAGCCGCCCCTGGCACGGCGAAAACAATCTGGTGCGCTTTGGCCGATCACCGGAGTTGTTCCGGCAGCATCTGCTCGATGCGCGCGTGGTTTTGGACAATCAAAAGCCGGAAGCCAGAGGCCGAAAGGCCATCCTGATCGAGGCTTGGAACGAATGGGGCGAGGGCAGCTACATTGAACCGCACAGTGAATTCGGCTTTGGCTACCTGGACGCCATCCGCGAAGTCTTCACCCAGGCACCCGCGGAGCACGACGACCTCACGCCCGCCGACGCTGGTCTCGGACCTTACGATGTGCCGCTCCCGGAGACTCCACGGACGGCCTGGGAATTCGAGCGCGACGACGAGGGGTGGAACAACAGCATGCAGTTGACCGAGGTAAGAGCATCGGACGGCCGCTTGCGCGCGCGAACCACCGGCAACGATCCGGCCTTCTTCGGTCCGCCGATGCAGGCGAGGGCCGCGGAGTTCAGCGTCGTCGCCGTCCGGATGAGATTGAATCAATCCGCTGCCGGAGCACCTCGAGACCTCGCCCAGCTTTTCTGGCGCACGAGCCGAATGGCCGAAAGCGAAAGCACCAGCGAACGGTTCACCGTTCATGTGGACGGCCAGTGGCACGAATACCGCATCCCGGTCGGTCAGAATCCTCGATGGCGCGGCGTCGTCACCCGGCTGCGACTCGATCCCGGCACGCGCCCGAACGTCGAAGTGGACTTGGACTTCATCCGTCTGGCAAAATGAGTTCCGCCATGAGCATGACACGCCGGGATTTTCTCAAGGCCGCCTCCGCCGCCACGATCTCAATCGCGAGCAACGCCGGGAGCGCCCAGACCAAAAAGGGCCAGCCGGGCGACGACGAAATCTTCGCCCAATGCCGGGCGCGCATCGAGCGACATCGGAAGAGCGAGGGGGCGATCGTGTTGCGGGACACGGCCGGCAAACCGGTGACGCATGCCACGATTCGCGTGGAACAATTGCGGCATGAGTTTCGGTTCGGCTGCAACTTTTTCATGTTCAACCGCACCGGCGATCCGGAACGCGAGGAGAAGTATCGCCGGCAGTTTGCCGAGCTGTTCAACTTTGCCACCCTGGGTTTCTACTGGGCGAACTACGAGTCGGAGCGGGGCAAACCGAATTACGACTACACCGATCAAGTCGCCGAGTGGTGCGCGCAGCAAAGCATCATCTGCAAAGGGCATCCGCTGGTGTGGGATCATCCCGCTGCATCGCCGCGCTGGTTGCCGGAGGACCCGCAGGAGATTGAGCGACTCTCCGCGGCACGCGTGCGGGAGATCGTGGCGCGATTCAAAGGGCGCATTGATGTGTGGGACGTGGTCAACGAACCCACGCATCTGCCGGAGGACATCAACCAAACCCGCATGGCGCGCTGGGGCAAGAGCCTCGGCCCGGTGGATTACGTGGCCCGACATCTTCGCATTGCCCGCGAAGCCAATCCAGCCGCGACGTTGCTGGTAAACGATTACCGCCTCGAGCCGGCTTACTTGAAAATTCTGGAAGACCTGCGGGCGCAATCGCATGCGCTCTTCGACGCCGTCGGCATCCAGAGCCACCTGCACGACCGCGTCTGGCCGTTGCGAAGAATCGGAGAGGTTTGTGACCTTTACGCGAAATTGGGACTGCCGATTCACTTCACCGAAACCACCATCCTCAGCGGGCCGCGGTTGGGTCCGGGAGAAAACTGGGGCGGGACCACACCCGAAGGCGAGCAACGGCAGGCAGAACAGACCGCGGCGTTCTACACCACCCTGTTCGCGCATCCCGCCGTACAAGCGATCACCTGGTGGGACTTCTCCGATCATGGCGCATGGCAGCGCGCGCCGGCCGGCTGGCTGCGCCGCGACATGTCACCCAAACCGGTTTACGAACGGATGAAATCGCTCATCCGTGGTGAGTGGTGGACGAAGCTCGAAGGCAGCCCGGATCCGTCCGGCATCCTGACGGTGCAGGCGTTTTACGGACATCACCGCGTCACCGTCGGGTTGCCTGGCGGACGGCAGATCACCAAGGAAGTCCATTGGCAACCGGGGCGGCAGAACCGGTTGGAGATCGAAATCTCCTGAACCTGCCCGCTGCCCGCCGATGCACAAGGTTCAGCTTGACGCCGCCATCATAACCCGTTAGCAAGCCGGCATGAACGGCACCGCAGAGCAGCGGGCGGGTCTTGCTTTGCTCAACCTCCGGACGAGCCACCCGGGCGCGTCCATTCCAACCACCCCGGCGGTGCCGGCCACGAAGGGAGAACCATCATGATTCAACTGGGATTACACACCGACAACTGGCGGCCGTTGAGCACCGGCTTTGAAGCCGCCTGCGAAAAGATCGCCGCCACTGGCATCAAGCACATCGAGTTTGCCGTCATCCACGGGCAGAACTTCATTCAAGCGCTGGGTTATGACCCTGGCGTGTCGTTGCAGTCCAATCCACGCGCCGTGCGTCGCTTCCTGGACAAGCTCAAGCTCAAGGTATCGCAAATTGACGGCGCGTATCCGATGATGGGACCGAATGGTTCGGCTTTTGGCGTGCAATATGTGCAGCAGGCCATCCGCTTTGCGGCGGAACTCGGTTGCCCCATGGTGGACACGGTGGACGGGGCGTTTGAAACGCCGGGCATGACGCGCAAGGAGGTCTTTCGCGTCACGTGCGACAACTACGCCCAGGTGTTGCCCTGGGCCGAGGATTACAACGTGGTCGTGAATGTTGAACCGCATGGGCCCTACACCAATGATATTGATTTCATGAACCGCCTGTTCCGCCACTTCGACTCGGAGCATTTGCGCTGCAATTTTGACACGGGTAACAGCTTCATCGCCGGCCACAACCCGCTCGACTACTGCAAAGCGCTCCGCCAATACATCGTCCATTGCCACATCAAGGACGTGAGTCCGGCGCTGGCGGCGGCCGTGCGCGGCGAGGAAACCGGCATCGGCAGTTCCGAGGTATTTGTGGGCGGCGGCGTGAATGCCGACAACATCCGCAAGTGCATGGAATATCTGCACAAGACCGACTGGGACGGCGTCGTTTCCATCGAGTGCAGCGGCACGGACGAAAACACGCGCAAGAGTGTCGAATGGATGCGTGGTGTCGTGAAGTCTCTCACGCGGAAGTAACCACTCAACCTTGTGCGAAGCCATGAAAAATCAACCGTCCTCCCCCATCAATCGCCGCGCGTTCCTCACCGCCACAGCCACCGCCGGCACGCTCGCCATTCTCAAGCCCTCAACCGCTTTCGCCGCCGAGGCCAACTCCACCATCGAACTCGGCCTCCTCGGCTGTGGGGGACGCGGAAGATGGATTGCGGATCTGTTCGCGCAGTCCGGCAAATTCAAGCTTGCCGCCTGCGCGGATTATTTTCAGGACCGGGTGGATGCCGTCGGCGAGAAACATGGCATCGCCGCGGACCGGCGTTACACCGGATTATCAGGCTACAAGCGCTTGCTCGAAACCAAACTCGACGCGGTCGTGATCGAAACTCCGCCTTACTTTCATCCCGAACAGGCGCTGGCGGCGGTGGAAGCCGGCAAGCATGTCTTCCTGGCCAAGCCAATCGCCGTGGATGTGCCCGGCTGCCTGACCATTGCCAAAGCGGGCAGAGTCGCCACCGAGACGAAACTGGTGTTCCGCGTGGATTTCCAGACCCGGGCCAACGAGCATTTCCGCGAGGCGGTGCGGCTGGTTCGACAAGGCGCGATCGGCAAGCTGGTCCTGGTCGAGGCGTTTTATCCCTGGGCGGGTGGCGGTCGCGGTGCGCCGCCGCAAACCCCCGAGGAGCAGTTGCGGCAGTGGTATTATGTGCTGCCAATCTCCGGTGACTTCATTGTCGAGCAAAGCATTCACTCGCTCGATGTCGCCACCTGGGTCATTAACGCGGATCCCATTCGCGCGCACGGTCTGGGTGGCCACAAAGTGCGCCCGCCCCACAGCATCTATGATCACTTCGCCGTTCAATACGTGTTTCCCGATGACTTGGTGTGCTCGTTCACTTGCATCCAAAGCATCCCGTTCGTGAAGGATGAAATCCGGGTGCGGGCCTTTGGCGCGGAAGGCATCTTCGACGCCGATTACTACACCGGCGTCCTGATGCGCGGCAGGGAGGAAGGCGTCCGCGCCAGCGTGGGCGATCTTTACACGGGCGGCACCGTGGTGAACATCAATGAGTTTCACGAAGACATCCTGAAGGGCAACGCGTCCAATCCCACGGTCGCGCCATCCGTCCGCTCCAACCTAACTGCTATCCTTGGTCGCGAGGCGGGTTACAAAGGCGGCGAAATTACTTGGAACGAGTTGCTCAAGAGTAACCACAACCTGCAACCGAACTTGAAAGGGCTGAAAACGTGACCGAACTGCACGCCACTGTCCAAGCAACGATAAGCGCGCTTTCCAACAGACTATTTATCTGCCTCGCGGTGGTCGCTGCGGGAATTTTCGGCGACACCAGAGTTTACGCGCAATCTTCATCCGCCGGTTGGACGAACCGCTATCAAGGTCCGGGCAGCAGCGCTGGTCACTCCATTGCGGTGGATGGCGATGGCAATGTGGTTGTCACCGGATACTCGTTCGATCGCCCCCTGAACAACAACGGGTTTCCGTCTCCCGCATTTCGGGATTACGCCACGATCAAGTATTCGAACACGGGCTTGCCGCTGTGGACCAATCCCTACGACGGGCCAGGAAACCAGTATGACGAGGCTTGTGGCGTAACCGTGGACAGCAAAGGTGATGTATTGGTGACGGGGTCTTCGTATGGGGGTACCGTCACTCACAACGATTACCTGACGATCAAGTACTCAAGCTCGGGCGTACCATTATGGACGAATCGTTACAACGGACCGGGGGACGGTGAAGACTCCGCCAAAGCCGTGGCGGTGGACGGCAACGATAGCGTGGTCGTCACGGGCCTGTCCGTTGGAACCGACGGACGGGCCGATTACCTGACGATCAAGTACTCAAGCGCGGGTGTGCCATTGTGGACCAACCGTTACGGCGCGAGGGTGAACGGCGTGGACATTGCCCGCGCCCTGGCATTGGACGCCAGCGGCAACGTGTTCGTTACGGGCGAATCCGACAGCGAGGGACGGGACGATTACTTGACGATCAAGTACTCAAGCACGGGCGTGCCGTTGTGGACCAATCGTTACAATGGGCCCGCGAACAGCGTTGACCAGGCCAGCGCGTTGGTCGTGGACAGCAACGGCGACGTGGTCGTGACGGGAGTTTCCTGGAACGGTGAGGGTTCCGCTTTTAGGGACTATCTGACGATTAAGTATTCAAGCGCGGGCGTGCCATTGTGGACGAACCGCTACAACGGACCCGGGAATGATGTTGATGTTGCCCGAGCAGTAGCGGTGGACGCCAGTGGCAACGTATTCGTCACGGGTTATTCGCACAGCGGCAATGCTGAGATTTCTGCCGACTACGCGACGATCAATTATTCCAGCGCGGGCGTGCCTTTGTGGACCAACCGTTACGATGGGCCGGCGCAATGGGCTGATAGGGCTAAAGCCATCGCGGTGGATCGGAACGGTGACGTGTTCGTCACCGGCGGTTCTTTTTCCGCTACCATGTCGCCTCTGGATTTCGATTACGCTACGATCAAATACTCGAATGCGGGCGTGCCGTTATGGACGAATCGCTACAGCGGGCCGGGCTTGTATTATGACGCAGCTCATGCCATCGCGGTGGATGGCAGCGGCAACGTGTTCGTCACCGGGCAATCGTGGAACGCCAACACCGATTCGTCCGATTACGTGACGATCAAGTATTCGAGCACGGGCTTGCCGTTACTCACCATCGCCCGCACGACGACGAACACACTGGCCGTGTCCTGGCCCTTGCCTGCGGTGGACTTTACCTTGCAGCAGACTACGAACGTGGCCTCCACGAATTGGTCGGCGGTCAGCACCGCGCCCGACGACGACGGCACGAACAGGACGGTCATCGTTGACCCACTTGAGGGGAATCGCTTCTATCGCCTCTTTCACCCGTAGTGCCGGAAGCAAGACGGCGTGAGGGCCTAACTCAATGAACAGCCATCGCTTTGTCGAAGGCTACGCATGAGAACTCAGATGTTGGGCTTCGCTGTCGTTGTACTAGCACTATGGGCAGACGCGGCGGAAACGAATCGCGCGATGGGCTTCAGCGCGACGACTGAACAAGCCGCGACTTGCTGGCAGGTCGAAGCCCGCGAACAGCTCTTCGCCCTGATGATGGGCGGCGCGAAACCAAAGTCGGTGCCGCTCGACGCCAAGATTCTTCAGCGCATCGAGATGCCGGCGGGCGGTTATGTACTGGAGGAATTATCCCTGCAAACCCTGCCGGACAGGCGGGTTCACGCGTGGATGACGGTGCCGATGGAACGGAAACGAAAGGTGGGAGCGGTTTTGGCGTTGCACGGGCATGGCGGAACGGGCAGCCAGATCGTGCGCGGCGAGGGTCTTTATTGGTATGGCTGGGCCCTGGCGGAGATGGGTTACGTGGTCATCTCGCCCGACATCGGTCAGCACGACTTGCAGGACACGATCTTGAAACTGCCCGACGCTGACGCCGATCTGGATGCGGATGGGCTTACGCTCGTGCCGCACCTTCCGCCGTCCATCACGGAACTGGAACAACTTGATTCGGGGCGTTTCGGTTCATTGTCAGGTCTGACGTCTGAATTGAACTCATGAGCGAATTTGGAAAGCTCTTGATCGTAGTCGGCCTGGTGATTGCCGGTGTGGGCCTGCTGCTCTGGTTGGGTATGGGAAAAGGCTGGCTAGCGCGTTTGCCCGGGGACATTCATTACACCAAAGGTGAATTCAGTTTCCACTTCCCGCTCGTGACCTGCCTGATCGTCAGCGTGGTGCTGACTCTGCTGTTGTGGTGGTTTCGGAAATGATCGTGCTTGCGGTCCGGTCCGGTTTTTCCGCACTAAATTTTTGCTTTTTGGCGGCAAATCTGGGACGTTGCTGCGAGTAACACATGATCGCCAAGAGAATTTCCCAGGTCTTATGCTTCGCACGCACTTTGCGTCCTCTGCGTTTCAATTTCAACGCAGAGGACGCGAAGGGTTGCGCAAAGGATGCAAGGCGACGTCGGCTTGCCTCCTTGGGAAGTACGCTGGTTCTGCTTTGCTTTATATTTGGTGCGGCAACTCAGGTTTCCGGCGCGCTGCTGATCAGTGAATTCATGGCGGTCAACAACGGCTTCTTGCAGGACGAAGACGGCCAGAGTCCCGACTGGATCGAAATCTACAACACTTCCGGCACGGAGGTGAATCTCGGAGGCTGGCACTTAACAGATAACGCCAACAATCTTGCCAAATGGACCTTTCCGGCGACGAATCTGCCGTCGTTCGGTCACTTGATCGTGTTCGCCTCCGGCAAGAACCGGGCGGTAGCCGGGCGCGAGTTGCACACCAATTTCGAGCTTGCCGGCGAAGGGGAATATCTGGCGCTGGTCGAGCCGGACGGGGTCACGATAGCGCATGAGTTTGCGCCAGTCTTTCCGCCCCAGCGGGGGAATGTCTCTCATGGCGTGCCGAGTTTCGTGACACCGCTCATTGTGTCTGGAGCAGTCGCTCGGGTGCTGGTGCCAACCAGCGACGTGCTTGGGACTGATTGGACTGCGCGCACTTTCGACGACTCAATCTGGTCGAGCCTGAACATCCCGGCCGGCTTTGCTCCAAACACGATCCCCAGCACCGTGCTCGCGCTGGACATCAATGAACGGGGTGAAAACCCCGCCACCACCACGATGCCTGGCTTTTCCGCGTTCGTGATTAATTCGAATGTGAACAACACCATCCTATTTGCAGCCACCACGCGGACCTACAATGGATTGACGGTAACCATTTCTAACACGCCCAACTTCGGTTACGATGACCGCTTGCGCCCTGCTCCGGAAAATAGCGGCGACTTCACCGAGTCGCTGTTGTTGCGCGATTTCATTTTCTCGCGCGACGATGTGGGCACGGGCGGACTGGACATAAACATCACCGGACTGAACCCTGAGGGGGAGTACCGGTTCACAATCTGGTCGTTCGATTCCGGCAGCCCGAACACACGCGTGAGCCACTGGTTTGCCAACTTCGCGCCAGCGTACACTTACTACAACTTCAGCGGGGGAAACCTGCCGACTTCAAACGACCAATACCGCTTCAGCATTGATTCGCTGGCCGATGGTGCGGGTCGAGTTTTGCTTTCGGGGCGGCGCGACCTGACCAGCACTACGTTCGGGGTTTTCCTGAATGCGTTACGGATAGAGGCCCTCATTCCGCTGCCACCGACCAATGAACTGGCCACTCTCATGCTGAGTAACAATGCCTCAGCCTATCTCCGCATTCCATTCACCGTGGGGAACCCGGGCTCCTTCGACCTGCTCCGCTTGCGCCTGCGCTACAACGACGGATTCCTTGCCTACCTCAACGGGCAACTGGTAGCCGTGCGGAATGCACCGGAGTTGCCACAATGGAATTCCACAGCCACCGCCGCCCGTGGCAAACTCGAAACCCAGGTGATTGACGAGATCAACTTGGCGAATTCCCCGGGGCTGCTTGTGGCCGGTGTAAACGTCCTGGCGATTCACCTGCTGAACGTCACTGCCTCAGATTGGAGTTTGCTGATGGACCCTGTGCTTGATGGAGTTCTCATAGGAACAAACCTGGTGCGCTATTTCAGTCCATCCTCGCCGGGCGCACTGAACGATCCCGGCTATCTCGGTTTGGTGTCGGACACGGAGTTCAGTGTGACGCGCGGCTTTTACGACACGCCCTTTACGGTGGCGATCACTTCGGCCACGTCCAGCGCCTCGATTTATTGGACCACCAACGGCAGCCTGCCTTCACCCACGAACGGCACGCTGTACTCGGCGCCAGTTTCCGTGACGGGGAACACGTTTCTGCGGGCGGCGGCGTTCCTGACGGATCACGTCCCCAGTGTGCCGGTCACCCACACTTACTTGTTTCTGAACCAGGTGCTCCAGCAACCAAACAACCCTTCCGGCTACCCAACGATCTGGCAGGCCAGTTATCCCGCCGACTACGGCATGGACCCGAATGTGGTGAACCATCCCAACTACGGGCCAACTCTCCCGAATGATCTGCGCGCCATTCCCACGCTCTCAATCGTCAGCGATCACAATACATTCTGGCATCCTTCCACCGGCATTTATGTGGACGCGACGCGGTCGGGTGTGCTCTGGGAACGCGCGGCGTCGGTCGAATTGTTCAACGGCGACAACACCTCGGAGTTCCAGGTCAACTCCGGCGTGCGAATGCAGGGCAACGCCAGCCGCGACAACGTTCGTCTGGCCAAACACGCGTTCCGCCTGTTGTTCAAGTCGGCCTACGGACCCTCGAAACTTGATTACGACTGGTTCGGCGGAGGGGTGAGCCGGTTCGACAACATCGTCTTGCGCGCGTGCTTCACGGATTCCTGGGCGACACGGTATTCGGACACCAACGTCGTTTCGGGATCGACCTGGCTCGGCCAGCGCTACCGGCCCGAGGATTCACTCTACCTGCGCGATGTGTGGGTGAAGAATTCATTGCGCGACATGGGGCATTTGTCGGGCCACGGTGACTTCGTGCATCTCTACGTGAACGGACTTTACTGGGGCCTCTACAATCCCACCGAACGGCTGGATGCTTCGTTTTTTAGTCAACATCTCGGCGGACTCGAGGCCGACTGGGATGTGATCCGGGACTTCACCGAATTGCTGGACGGCTCTCCCGACGATTGGGATGCGATGATGGCGCTGGTCAACGCGGGTATCACCAGCGAAGCAGCTTATCAGGCCGTGAGAGATCGGGTGGATGTTGAAAACCTGATTGACTACATGTTGCTGCATTTTCTGGGCGAGGCGGAAGACTGGCCGCATCACAACTGGTATGCCGCCCATCGCCGTGCCAATTCCACGACCGGCCTGCCCGCGACAAAATGGATATTCCTTTCCTGGGACCAGGAGATCGTCCTGGACCAGCTCGTCACGCGGAATCGGGTGGGCGTGAACAACAACAACACGCCCGCTCGCGTCTACTCGCAATTGCGCGCCTGGCCGGAGTTCCGGCGGTTGTTCGGTGATCGAGTGCAGAAGCATCTTTTCAACGCCGGCGCCCTCAGTGTCAGCAACAACATCGAGCGGATGCACGCGCTGGCCGCGCGGATTGACCGCGCCATCGTGGGTGAATCCGCGCGCTGGGGCGACGCCCGCGAATTCACGATTGGCGTGAACCCCGGCCACGGCCAGACCTTCACCCGTGACGAATGGTGGCTGCCGGAATTGCACAAGCTTTACACGAACTTCTTCCCTGGCCTCAACGCGCTCACGATCTCGCGCCTGCGTTCGGCCAGTTTGTATCCCGGTTTGGAAGCGCCGCAGTTCTCGCAGTTCGGCGGTGACGTGCCGGCGGGATTCAATCTGGGCATGACGCACGCCAACGCCAGCGGGGTGATTTATTTTTCGCTCGATGGTTCCGATCCGCGCGTTTATGGCTCCGGCGCAATCACGCCCACGGCGCAGGCCTACGAGATTCCCATCCCGATCAACCAGCCGGTGCTGGTCCGCGCGCGGGTGTTGGCGGGTACGAATTGGAGCGCGCTGGTGGAGGCGGTATTCACGCCGCCTCAGGACCTGAGCAAACTGGCGCTCACCGAACTGATGTACAATCCGCCCGATCTGGGCGCGATTCCGGGCAACGAGTTGGAGTTTCTGGAATTGAAGAACGTCGGCACCAACACGCTCAACATGTCCGGCCTGACTTTCAATGCGGGAATCTCGTTTACGTTTCCCGAGGCCATGCTCGTGTTGCCCGGTGAATTTGTCGTGCTGGCGCGCAATGCCGCTGCGTTCGCGGTCAAGTATCCCGGAGTTGCCGTCCATGGCGCTTACAACGGCCAGTTGGACAACGCGGGCGAAACCGTGACCCTGTCGTTCCCGTCCGGCGGCGACGTGTTCTCGGTTACATACCATGATCGCGCCCCGTGGCCGGTGACACCGGATGGTCACGGCTTCTCGCTGGTGCCGAAGCAACCCGGCGTGACGCAAGCGCCGGACAACGGCGCCAAGTGGCGGGCGAGCGCTTTGCCCGGCGGGTCGCCCGGCGCAGATGATCCTGAGCCAATCATTCCGCCGATTGTGGTGAATGAAGTCCTCACGCATACCGACCCGCCCCAACGCGACGCGGTGGAGTTGCACAACCCGACCAGCGCGGACGTGGACCTGAGCGGATGGTTTCTCACGGATGACGCTGCGGCACCGACGAAGTATCGCATCCCAAACGGCACCCTGTTGCCGGCCGGCGGTTACATCTTCTTTGACGACTCCAAATTCAATACCGGGACGGACGGCAACGTGCCGTTTGCGTTCAGTTCGCTTGGCGAGGAAGTGTACCTGTTCTCGGCCACTACCAACGGACAACTGACGGGATATAATCATGGTTTCGCTTTTGGCGCGGCCTTCAACAATGTGAGTTTCGGTCGCTATCTGAACAGCGTGGGCGAGGAGCTGTTTCCAGCCCAAACCGAGATGAGCCTGGGTGCGCCCAATTTCGGTCCGCACGTTGGGCCAATCGTGCTGAACGAAATTCATTATCACCCCGCCGGGGCAGAGGACGACGAGTTCGTCGAGCTGCTCAACATTAGCGACGAGACAGTGGCGTTTTTCGATCTCGAATATCCAACCAACACCTGGATTTTCCGGGGCATCGGTTACACCTTCCCGGCAGGAATAACGCTTGATCCGGCGGAATTGCTGTTGCTGGTGCCGATTGAGCCAGTGGTGTTCCGCGCGAAATACAGTGTGTCTGCGGACGTGCAGATCCTTGGTCCGTATTCCGGACGCCTGGCCAACGACGGTGAGCGCCTGGCCTTGGACGCGCCTGACGGGTTTACTGCCGGCGTTGTGCCTTACGTGACCATTGAAGAGGTGCGTTACAACGACGACTCGCCCTGGCCGCCGGCGGCTGACGGCAGCGGGCCTTCGCTGCAACGCGTATCCGCCCTGGCCTTCGGCAATGACCCCATCAACTGGCTCGCCGCCACTCCGACGCCCGGTCAGTTCTCACCCACCGCCGACAGTGATGGCGACGGCCTGCCCGATTGGTGGGAAATCGCGCACGGCACGAACTGGAAACTGCCCGACGCTGACGCCGATCTGGATGCGGATGGCATGACCAATTGGCAGGAATTCCTGGCCGGCACCCATCCCAACGACCCGGAGAGTTATTTGCGCCTTGACGCATTCCACGCGGAAGCCGGCACGGTGGCGCTTCAGTTTCTGGCCGTCTCGAACCGCACCTACAGCGTGATGTATGCTGAAAGTCTGATCGTGCCGATGTGGTTCAAGTTGGCGGACGCGCTGGCTCACGACACCAATCGAGTTGAAATGGTCACGGATTCGACTGCACCTTTCACCTATCGCTTCTACCGGTTGGTGACTCCTATGCAACCTTGATGTGGCTACGATCATGACCAGGCCGCGCGCTGGCGGTGGACATTGATCTGCGATATTTATGCGCAGGGATGTGGGTGGCGGGCGGCATCCGCGGCAGGTTCAACGTCAAAGGCGAACTGATTCCCAAGGGCCCGCCAAGGTCGCGCAAAAGTGCCGTGTAGTGGGATGGCGGCCTGCGACGCGAATTAAGCATCTGTTCGCTCCCCTGCCAACGGAGCATCGTTCGTCACCCTGATGCACGACTCGCAGTCTCAGTTGGCCAATGCTTGGCAGAACGTCGTGTGTATCCAACCTCGACATCCGGGCTTCTATCTTGGCGTCGGCATAAATCCGCTCCCCCAAGCCCTCGATCACCACGGAACGGTATCGCCGCGCTGCGACACTGCGGGAGAAATGATACCTTCGCCGGATGGTGTGCTTCGTAGCCGCATCAACTTGAGTGAAGTCCGGGTTTGCGTCCGTTGGGTGCCCCAGGTCGTAGGGTTGGGGAATGTTCAGTAAAGGCGTCCGATGCAGACGGGAATCCAATCGGAGGCAGCCGTAGCACTGTTGGACCGCGAGCAGTAACGCTCCCAGTCTCCGCCGATTTCCTGGCCTGGGGCCACAAATCGTTTCGCTAAAATTTCCCTAAAAAATTAGCTTGCCTCCGGGGCGCCGGTTGCTCTACAAGTTTCTTGAACCCAATCAATTTGTCTGCGAACGCAGAACCAAATGTCGCATTTGAAAAATCTGTTCGGATGGATGGCGTTGGCCTTGTTGACCAACTCTAACATTTGTTCCGGCGTTCTGGGTTCACGGGGCACCGAAGAACCTCAACAGTTCCCACCCAACCAAATACCCTAAACAAAAAAACCTAGTTCATTACTATGAAAAACTACTTAACCCTCGTGGCAATGGGGATGGCCGTCTGTGCCATCTCAGCGTCGGGGCAGACGCTTCCCGTCGCGCCGGAGACGGCCGGTTTGATGCCCAAGACAGCGACGGGCTGGATCAACGGCACCAATGGGATCAACAACTTTAGCAGCGAGGCCTTGTCCATGGACATG
>JAANMW010000841.1_pt1 | contig 35863 bp, 33 predicted proteins | sample 7279671 | NCBI WGS metagenome assembly JAANMW01 (sample SAMN14094541, study PRJNA606508) | bioreactor metagenome | isolation source: A lab-scale SPAN reactor treating ammonium-rich wastewater day 247 | place: Ireland: Galway | collected 2017-09-19 | reverse complement strand
TCCCCGAAGGGACCGTTCGACTTGCATGTGTTAGGCACGCCGCCAGCGTTCATCCTGAGCCAGGATCAAACTCTCCATCAATTCTCTCAAGGCCATGGTTCTCCCATAACCTCGGGGCTCTTCTGTCTCACTCTTCTGCTGTTAAGCTGCTCTCCGCGCGCAAACATACCTGCGGCAGTTTTGCGCGGAACCGACAGATTAGCATCCTCGCGTTGGAGAGTCAACCCCATTTTCCCCAGTTTCTTAAACTGTTTTGGATAAATTGGGATATCTGTCCAAGCAAGTGCGCTTTTCTCAGTTGTCGCTGAGTGGCCCCACAACCACCCGATGCGTCGACGAGTACGCGCTGGCGGTAGCCTCGCCCTTACGCGCGCTCCGTCATCCTCTGTTCGGTCGTTTGTTAACGTCGCTCTAGCGACAAGGGCGGCATTATAGCCTCGGCCGTTCCCGTGTCAAGGGCGGTTTGCGAATGCTGTCACAAATATCGTGCTCAGGCGGTGTCGGCGACCAGCTCGCTTCCATCGTCTGCCGCCGTGGACGGATCATGCCGCTGCTTGCGCGACGAATCCCGCGCCTCCGAACGGTCGCCCAGCACGTCTCTCACGTAAACCTCACGGACGAGGATCTGGAAGATCGCCGTGATCGGCACGGCCAGCAGGATCCCCAGAAAGCCAAACAGCGAGCCGCACACAATTTGGCCCAGCAGCACCAGCACCGGCGGAATGCGGATGCTCTGACCGAACAGCAGCGGTGTAAAGACTTGGCTTTGCACAAACGAAGTCCCGTAGATAACGACGATGATCCAACCCACGCTGCTAGGCGCTTGTACAACGCCGACCACGATTGCGGCGATGACGGCGACGAGCTGCCCGAAGTTCGGGACGAACGACAACAGCCCCGCCAATACACCGAGCGCCGCTGCCTGTTCGAGCTGCAGCAGGCTCAGCCCGAGCCAGCTCGCCACCCCGACGAAGATCATCGAGATGAATGTCCCTTCCAGCCAGCCCCGCACCGAGTCGTACATCTGAGACATGATGGCGCGCGCCCGTTCGCGATACCACATCGGGAACAGCCGGATCATGCCCTCGGCATAACCACCGGGGTCGATCAAGAAGTACAGGCTCAGGAAGATCACGATCAGCACGCTGAGCACGGTGCTGGCGACGTCCCCGACGAACGGCAGCACCGACACGCCAATCTGCCCGATCGCGGTCGCAATCTGCCGCGCGACTTCATTCACGAGATCAGCATCGACACGCACGCTTTCGATGATCGGACGCAGCGACTCGTACAGGAAGCTGTCTGGATACGCCAACGGCTGCGCAATCAACATCACCCAGCGCGACGGGTTATAGCTCGCGGCGTGGTCGAAGATGTGATACGGGAACGGCGCGGGCGCCAGCAGCTCGGCCTCGTTGATGCTCTGGATGAGCTGAACGACGCCCTCCGGCAGGATTTCAGTGGTCAGCGTATTGAACTGCTCGATAAGCTCCGGCAGCATGACACGTCCGAGCAGCAGCACGACACCGGTCATCACCGTCAGGGAGAGCGCGATCGCCGGGCCGCGCCGCACGTTGTAACGCGCCAAGAAGCGCACCGGCATCGTGACCAGCACGACGAGCACGACAGACGCCAGCGTGAGCAGCAAGATGCTGCGAATCGCCCACAGCGTCGCAAACGTGATCGCCACACCGGCGGCGATGAGAACCCATCGAAAGGCTTGCAGGTTCTGGCTGTTGGTATTGGAGGTCATAGGGGGATTTGATCGCTTATCGCATCAAATCACATAACCCCGATGCCGGGCCGGCGTTACGTTCAGCCGGTAAAGCGCACGACAACCAACGTCTGATCATCAAACGGATCAACGTCCTCGCAAAACGCGTCGACATCCTTCAAAATCGCGCTCAGGATCTGATCGGCAGGCAGATGAGCATTACGCTGGAGCGCGGCGATCAACCGTTCCTCGCCGTACATCTGATCCGCCCTGTTGGACGCCTCGGATACGCCGTCGGTGTAGTACACGCAGATGTCGCCGGGCTGCATGCGAATCTCATCGCGCCGCAGTGGATTGTCCGGGAACCACCCGATCGCGCGCCCGCCCTGCGGCAGCAGAAACGCGCGCTTCTCGTTGTGCCGGTAGAGGATGGACGGGTTATGACCAGCGTTGACATGCTCGACCATGCCTCCCGTGCGGTACATACTGAAGTAGACCGTCACGAACATGCCGCTCTCGGCGTCTTCGAGGATCAGGTCGTTGGTATGCGAGAGCGTATCGAGCGCGGTTGAGCCTGCGTGCGCCATCGTGCGGATCATCGTCCGTGCGACCGCCATAAACAACGCGGCCGGCGCGCCCTTGTCTGATACGTCGGCGATCACCACCGCGAAATGGTCGTCACCGAGCGCGAACACATCATAGAAGTCGCCTGCGACCTCGCGCGCCGACTCCCAGTGCGCGGCGATTTCGTAGCCGGGCATCTGCGGCATGTGCTGCGGCAGCAGTGACTCCTGAATCTCGCGGGCCATTTGCAGCTCACGCATCAACCGGCCCTGCTCGACCGCGAGCGAATACAGGCGGGCATTCTCCAGCGCGATGGCCGCGTGCGCCGCAACTGCGCCAAGCAGATCGCGGTCACCGGGCGTGAAGTTTCCGGTGCGCATCGACGTATCGACGTAGATCACGCCGATCAGCCGATCCTTAATCAGCAGCGGCGCGCACAAGATGGCGCGCAAGCCGCGTATGATGATGCTCTGCCCCGGCTGATACCGGTCATCGAACTGCGCGTTGTTGGTCAGCATCGGCTGGCGCGTCTTAATGACCTGATTGACGATGGTCGTGCTGTAGCCTTCGGTATCGTTCGTCGGGCCGCGTGCCACCAGCACGCTAGGTTCACCGGTGGCCTCATCTACGCGCAGCATGAAGCCGCGTTCCGCGTTGACGACCGTCATCACCGCGCCCATGATGTTTTCAAGGGCGGTGTCGAAATCGAGACTGGAGTTCATCATCCCGGACACCCGGTAGATCACGGCGAGATGATCTGGAGACAGGTTCAACGCCTCGGACATTCGACACCTTTTGAAGTTGAGCAACCTGCTATAATGCTACCCTGTTTCGCGGGTTATGACACAGGAAACCCTCATGTCCCCTCAGGATTACGCGGCGGCGCACGCTGATCGGTTCAACACAAAACTATTCGACCTCGTGCGGATCCCCTCGGTGAGCACAACGCCCGAATTGGCGGGAGAGGTCAAGCGCGCCGGTCAATGGCTGGTGGATGAGATGAAGCGGATCGGGTTCCCGACGGCTGAATTGATCGCCACCGCCGGACATCCGATCGTGTACGGCGAATGGCTGACTGCCGGCGCCGACCGCCCGACCGTCCTGATCTACGGACACTATGACGTTCAACCCGCCGACCGCGAAGCCGATGGCTGGGCGACCGATCCGTTCGAGCCGGTCGTCAAGGACGGCGTGTTGTATGCGCGCGGCAGCACCGACGACAAGGGGCCGGTCGTCGCGCACCTGAACGCTATCGAGTCGCTGGTGAATACCGATGGGCTTCCGGTCAACATCAAGGTGATCTTCGAAGGCGAGGAGGAGGTTTCATCACTCCATCTCGGACAGTTCGTCGCCGAGTACAAAGACCGCCTGTCAGCGGACGCGTGCCTGATCTCGGACACGTCGATCTACTCGGCCGAACAACCGTCGATCGTCTATGCGCTGCGCGGCCTTGCGTATATGGAGATCCACGTTCAGGGGCCAGCCACCGATCTGCACAGCGGCGGCTTCGGCGGCACCGTACATAATCCCGCGCAGGCGCTGGCCGAGATCATCACCAAGCTGCACAATCCCGACGGCGCGGTGAGCGTCCCCGGCTTCTATGACGACGTTCGCCCGCTCGGCAAAGACGAGCGCGACGAGCTGGCGAAGACCCCGTGGACGCAGGAGGACTGGTCACGGGCGACCGGCTTGACGACCCCGTGGGGTGAGCCGGACTACAGCCTGCGCGAACGGGTCAGCGCACGCCCAACCCTCGAAGTCAACGGGATGCTCAGCGGCTTCACCGGCACGGGCGCGAAGACCGTGCTGCCCGCCAAGGCGATGGCGAAGATCAGCTGCCGGTTGGTCGCCGATCAAGAGCCGCGTGATATTTACGAAAAGGTCAAGGCGTATGTCGCGCAGATCACGCCGCCCACCGTCACGAGCGATGTCCGTCTGCTGCATGTCGGTGACCCGGCCCTGACCGAACGCGATTCGACCGCGATGCAAGCGGCCATCGACGCGTATACGCAGGCGTGGGGACGTCGGCCGGTGTTCATGCGCGAGGGTGGCAGCATCCCCATCGTCTCCGACTTCCAGCGCGAGCTTGGTCTCCCCGTGATCCTGATGGGGTTCGGTTTGAGCACCGATGGCGCGCACGGCCCCGACGAGCACTTCAGACTCGATCTGTACCACAAGGGCACTCAGGCGATCATCGCATTCCATCAGGCGTTCGCGGAGCGGAGCCGCACGTAATCGCGACGCCAAGAGGCTCAGTCATGCGCGTTTCTGTGATCGCTACCGTCCTCAACGAGGGCGAGTCGATCCGGCGATTACTGGAGTCGCTGGCGAGTCAGTCACGCCTACCGGACGAGATCGTTATCGTGGACGGCGGCAGCACCGATCAGACCGCAGCGATCATCCAGAGCTACACCAACCGCCTGCCGATTGTGCTGCGCGTCGAACCCGGCGCGAACATCAGCCGTGGGCGCAATCTCGCTATCGCTGCGGCATCCGGCGCGATCATCGCCGCGACCGACGCCGGAGTGCGCCTCACCGACCGCTGGCTAGAGTACTTGATCGCGCCGTTTGAAAGCGATCCGTCGGTGCAAGGCGTCTCCGGTTTTTTCCTGCCGGACGTGCGCACCGTGTTCGAGGCGGCGATGGGCGCGACCGTTCTGCCGCAGCGAACAGACATCAACCCGGCGACATTCCTTCCCAGCAGCCGCAGCGTGGCGTTCACCAAAGCCGCGTGGGAACGCGTCGGTGGTTATCCGGAGTGGCTTGATTACTGCGAGGATCTGGTCTTCGATTTCCGCATGAAGGACATTGCCGGCCCGTTCACGTTCGCGCCGGATGCGCTCGTCTACTTTCAGCCGCGCACGTCCCTGCGCGCGTTCTACAAGCAGTACCGGCTGTACGCCCGCGGCGACGGCAAAGCTGACCTCTGGCGTAAGCGTCACGCGATCCGCTACGGCGTCTACTTGATCGGCGCGCCGCTGATCGCCGCGGCGGGCTTCGCGATCCACCCGACCGCGTGGGGGCTGTTTGCCGTTGGCGCGGTGGCGTACTGCCGCCGACCGTGGTCACGACTGCCGGCGGTCATGCGCGGGCTGCCACACGCCGGAACCCTTGATTTCGTGAAAGCGGCGGCATGGGTTCCCGTCATCCGCGTCGTCGGTGATGTCGCCAAGATGATCGGCTACCCTGCCGGGGTGTTGTGGCGTATCCGCCATCGTCCGCCGGACTGGCGCTGAGCCGGGATGGTTTTGCCACACGGCGGGTAAGGTCGTATACTTCCGGGGACTGGTAACACGTCGGAGGCCTCCATGACCTCAATCACGCGTTATAACTTCAAGGTGCTGATCTACGATCCGGACACGTATGCGCGCCACGCGATCTATACGTTTCTGGCTTGGGATCGGCGCACGCGCGTCACCCTACGCACCGACAGCCTGAGCGGCATGTGGCAGCATCTCCACAGCGTGCCGATCGCCGAACAGCCGGATTACATCCTGATCGACGCCAATCATGTCGGCGGGCCGGCAGACCTGCGGCGGATACTCGAACAACTGCGCTTGGAACTGCCGCGCTGTCGGGTTGTATGTCTTGCCCAGCAGTTCGACCTCGACCTCGTGACCGCCGCTGCCGATAAAGGCGCAAAGGCGTTCCTGCTCAAGCATGAGGTCAACTTGCGTATCGGATGGGCCATCGTCTACTCTGAAAAGCGCGATTTCACCGTCACGTCCGGCGTCTCCGACGCTGTACGCGCCGTGCGCGGTGTGCCGCCGCGCCTACAGCACGCCGCGATACTGCCGCCCAGCTTAAAATTCCCCCAGCTTACCGCGCGAGTCAAAGAAGCACTTGAGCTGTGGCTTGGCGGGATGCCCGCGTATCTCGTCGCCGATGAGCTTGGAATCGGTTTGAGTACGGTGCGCGGCTACATCAAGAAGGCGTATCGCATTCTCGAATCCGCCGTAGATCTGGATTTCCCCGACGAGATCACGCAGCAGGAACGCGCTTTCCTGCGCTATACGGCGCTCGACGAACGGGATTAGCGCCGCATTACGGCAGCCATGTCCGCGAGACAATGCGCGGATCGACCCAATCGCCGTTGATGTTCATCTCCCAATGCATGTGCGGCCCGCTGCTGCGCCCCGTGTTTCCGGACATGCCCAGCACTTGACCCGCCGTGACCTTTTGGCCGCGCGTGACGTGGATCTGCGACAGATGCGCGTATCCACTGAATACGCCCTGCCCGTGGTCAACGATCACGTAGTTGCCGCGGATGTCCAGTAATCCGGCGAACGCCACCGTCCCGGCCGCTGACGCCTGAACCGGGACGCCAGTCGCGGCGCGCATATCCCATCCGGTATGGCGCGTCTCGACCACGTCATTGAGCAGGCGCAGCTCGCCAAACGGCGACGTGAATTCGCCAAAGATAGGCATCGCGAAACCGGTTTCGTCCCACTGCCTCGGCGCGGTATTGTCTTCAAACACGGCTGACAGTCGCGCGAACTCCGCACGTTCGATCTCCGGATCAATCAGGTACGCCCGGTCGTTCGGCACGGTGAAGGTACTGCGGACGAACCCGCCCAGCCCGACACGGACACGCGTCGACGCCGACGATGTCCCCGCCGCAGTATCGACGTATACGGTCAGGTCATATTCGCGTGAAGTCTGCTCGATATTGGCCGACAGGATCGCGAACAGGCCGTCATCGCGGGCGGGGAAGAACGGGATGATGTCGCCCAGCCACTCGGCGCGCGCCGCCGTGACGCCATCTCCGATCACATGAAGCACGCCGATCCCGCCCTGCTTGATCGCATCGAAATACAACTGCACCTCGACCGCACCGATGGTCAGTGTCGTGCGCGCGGTCGGGCGTTCGGGCGGCGGTAGAGTCGCAGGGATTTCGGTCGGTGTGGTCGTGCCGTCGGGGGGCGGCGTTTCGGTGGTCTGGGCAAACGCCGGAGCAAAAACGCAGCTCAATACGGCGCCGAGCAGCAGGATACGTTTCATCCAATTCACTGGGCGTTCCTTACGTTCTCACGTGTTATGGTGTTGGAGTCTCGGTGGCAAGCAGTGATAAGTCAACCGTGACGCTGTCGAAGACGGCCGCCAATTCGGCCCGGCCCGGCCCGTCGTAGGCTTCCAGAGGCTCGACATACGCGTACACGGCGACATTCAGCCCTTCGACGTTGAACGCGGCGAACCATCCTTTGAGGCTGGGCAGGCCGTCCGGGCACTCATCCGCCGCATAGTAGGTGCCGCGCGCGGTGATCTCGCCCATGCGGAACGGCCGCTCCTCGTCGAACGAGTATTCGCACTCCGGCTCGATAATCGCAAACAGCAGCAAGCGCAGGGCGTCGGTAAACACGTTGGCGCTCCCGCCGCCAATTCCGGATACGAGATTAGGGAATCCGTACAGGACGGTGATCACGCCTGTGCCGCCCGTAATGGGGCCGCGATAGTAGCCGAACGGCACCACGCCAAGCTCATCGAGTTCGGGCATAATGATGGCATCTGACGCGACCGTCCAGCCTTTGGGAAGCTGTATGTGCACCGGCGGCTCGACATCGGTGATGACCAGCGGGCTAAGCGTGACGACAACCTGATCAGGGTCGTCGGTGGGCGGCGGTTCATCCGTCGGGCCGGCCGTGGGTGAAGCCGTTGCGACCGGCGCGACAAACAGCGTGTTGGTGGGCACCAGCGTCCGTGCAGTTCGATCCGGTGTCGGCGGTGTGCCGGCAGGGGCCATCGAGGTCGCCACCGGGACGAGCGGAGCGTCAAGCGTCACCGGCGCGGGTGGAGCGGTCGTCGCCTCGCACGCCGCTAGAACGAATACAACGATCAGCGCAAGGATCAGCCGCATTACGATAAACCCGCCTGTGTGCCGAATGGCTCGATATTCTCCGGCGAGTCGAAAGCCGGGCTGTTGACTCGCTTCGACACTTCGTACGCCGCCATCCGGTCTTCATCGACAGGCGTAAGGATCGACAGCGCCTCCGCAGCTTGAAGTTCACCACCGAAGAGCCAGTCGGCGTAGCGATCACGCGGCAGGATGACCGCCATACGGTTGTGAAACTGGCGGATGTAGTTGTTCGGCTCGGTCGTCAGAATCGTGCAGGTGTGCAGCTCATCGCCATCGGGGCTGCGCCAGATTTCCCACAGGCCTGCAAAGGCGAACACCTTGTCGTCCTTCAAGTGGATATACAGCGGATTTTGACCCTTCTTCGGCCACTCGTAGAACCCGCTGGCGGGGATCAAGCAGCGGCGGCGACGCAGCGCGTTCTTGTACGACGGCTTCTCCGCTGCCGTCTCAGCGCGCGCGTTGATCATCTGACTGCCGATCGAGATGTCCTTCGCCCACGACGGGACAAGCCCCCAGCGGTGATACGTCAGCTCTTTGGGGGCCGCGTTGGTGATGACGGCGACCGGCTGGGTTGGCGCGATGTTATAGCGCGGGGCCAGCGGGGCTGGCGTGGTCTCTAGATCAAATGCTAGTTGGAGCGTTGCAGCGTCGGCAGTGAGTACGAATCGTCCACACATCGCAAATTATCCTCGTCCCCGTTTATGTGGCGGCTTACCCATCTCGGCGATCTGGCGCAGCACCGTTAGCAGCGTGAGGGCAAGCCCGAACAACTGCGCCGTCTGGATCGGCTGCGGGCCTTCTTCGTTCTCGTTCGAAGCCCGGTGGAAAAAGTACGTGCTCAGCAGGCCCAACGCAAGCCCTCCCACTCCGCCGAACAGATAGCCGGTCAGCGAGCGTTTCCCGGCTGACTTAACGGGCTTCAACGAACCGCTACGGGTGGGCAGACGTTTCATCCGCTGCGCGTTTGGCTCCATCACCGTCTCCTTTCGTCTCGTCGCTGTCGAAAATACGCCAGAGCGGGGCCAGCCGTTCAACGGCCGCTGACAGCCCGATCAGCCGTGAGCCGCCGCTGCGCACAACATCACGCGTGCGCTGCGTGAGGTCGGCGGCGGCGTTTTCCGCGCGCGCGGTCTGGCGCACCGTACTCTCATCGAGACGGCCGACGCCCCAGATCGCGGCAGTCACGCCGATCATCAGCAAAAACGATACCAGCAGTAGAGGGATCAAACAGAGTGTAATCACGAAAAGGTTCGCCAGCACACCGATGTGCGGCCCCGCGGCAGCGATCATCACACTCATCACGGCGATGAACAGGACACCCCCCGCCAAAAACAGCTGCCAGACATGCCTGCGCTGACCTGAAAGCTCACGGAGACGGGCCGCGTCAGGCGTCGTGTTAGCGGGTTGTGGATCCGTCATCGAAGATCCCAGTCGGGTGGCATCCGCGGCCAGCACGTTCAGCCTCGTTCTCCAACTGTACGAACTGATCGTAATAGCGCACATCGGGATCATACCGGACAGCTTCGCCCCAGCCCTCGGCGATCAGCTGCTGATTGACGAACGTGTCACCGACGTAAACATAACGCAGAAGCCGCCCGAACCGGTCGGTATCGCTGACATCCGCCACCAGCCGCACCGTCTGACGTTCCACCAACGCGCGATTGGCGCGGGTCGCGTCGCTGTAACACACTTCGTCACGTTCCGGTGTGTTGACGCCGACATAACGGACGCGGACGGTTTCGCCGTTCAGATCGACGTCGATGGTATCGCCGTCGATGACCGTGAGCACCCACCCGACCTCTCCATCGCCCGCCGTCGGGGCCTCAGGTTCGAGTGAACATGCGGCGAGTATGAGCACCGCAAGTACACAGATGATCGCACGCGCCATGCGGTACAACACCCAGAAATCGTTGTCTAATCACCCTTCAATCATATCACAAACGGCTGGACTCGACGGGACGCACATCCTATAGTTGCTAAAGATGTCCGCACGACTTGGAGGCTGCATGCGCATCGCCCGTGCATTCCGAACGATTGGCGCTGTGCTGCTGCTGGCCGCGCTGGTCGTTCCGCTTTCCGCGCAAGACGACGGCGCGCGCCAGACGGTCGAAGCATTTCTGACCGCATGGGATCGCGCCGACAGCGCCGCGATGTGGGCGCTGCTCAGCCGGCAAAGCCAGCAAACGTATCCGCAGGAAGTCTTCACCAATCGCTACATCGTGGCGAATACGGCGATGGGGCTTGAAGGCGTGGACTACACGGTTGGGAACGTCCACCTTCAGGGGCTAACGGCTGCCGTCTCGTATGACGTGACGATCGAATCCGGCTTGTTCGGGCAGATCGTCGACACCGGCCGGACGATGCGCCTCGTGAACGACGCCGGTCGTTGGGGTGTGGCGTGGTCAAGCATGGACATCTTCGCCGAACTGCCATCAACCGGCACCCTGACATCGGATGGTGACCTTGCCCCACGCGCCAACATCTACGACCGCAACGGCCAAATCGTGGCGGGGCGCGGCCGTGTGGTGACGATGTACACCGCGCGCGCAAACATGACCGATGAGCAGGGCTGCAAGGCGCTCATCTCGCGGCTGACTCGCCGGCCGTTCATCGCGTTCGACATCCTGTTCGCCGCCAATTTTCCAGAGACGATCTTCTATCTGGCCGAACTGAACGCCGAGGATTACGACGCCAATCAAGCCGCGCTGACGTCAACGTGCGGGGTGAGCATCACGCTTGACCGTGAAACACGCACCTACTATGGCAACAACGCCATGTCACACGTCGCCGGGCACGTCGGCCAAATCACCGCTGACCAGCAGGCACAGTATGAGGCGCTCGGCTACAGCGCAGGCGACTTGATCGGTCAGGGCGGCGTCGAGCGTATGTTCGAGCGCGCGCTGGCTGGCACCCCAGAGCGCACCTTGCGCATCACCGAACCCGGCGGCGTAGTCTTGCGCGAGTTCTCCAGCATCGGCGGCAGCGCGCCGACGCCGGTGCAGATGACGATTGACCGCGAACTTCAGCTCGTCGTGGCACAGGCGATGGCGGATGCCTACGACTTTGCCTATCCGACGTGGGGCAGCCCGCAGATTTCCGGCGATGGCGCGGCGGTCGTATTGGATGTCAAAACCGGCGAAATCCTCGCGATGGTCAGCTTTCCGTTGTTCGACCCACTGCTGTTCGACCCGACCTCGCCTGAGCCGGCGCGCCGCGTCGAGCTGCTTCAGCAGGTCAGCGCCGACACGCGCCAACCGTTCATCAACCATGCCACACAGTCACGGTATACGCCGGGATCGGTGTACAAGCTAATCACGGCCACAGCAGTGTTGAACGAGGGCATCGTCAATCCGGGCGATATCTTCTCCTGCGGGCTGCGCTGGGATGGCCGGCCCGTCGGCGACGATGTCGAAAGCCGCCCGGACTGGCGCGAGACCGATGACTTCCCACCCGCCGGGGACATCACACCGGCACAGGCGATTATGGCATCCTGCAATCCGTTCTTCTTCCAGTATGGCGCGGAACTCTACAACGCTGAGGGCAACAAACTGGCGGAATACGCCCGTATGCTGGGCCTCGGCGAGCCATACGGCATCTTTACCGGCGCGGTTGAGGCCGCCGCCGATCTCGACACACCGAGCTTCACCAGCGAAGCCATCAGCATCGCCGTCGGCCAGCGCAACGTGTCCGTCCCGCCGATTCAAATGGCGGTGGCGGTCGCCGCGCTCGCCAACGGTGGCACGGTCTACAAGCCTTCAATCGTCAAGCAGGTTGGCGGCTTCGACGGCGCGGCAGTATCACAGACCTTCGAGCCGGTAGTCCTCAACACGATTGACTTCCGTCCCGGCGTATTGGAAGAAATTCAGGCGGGGATGTGCGGCACGACCACGAACAAAGACCTCGGCACGGCTTATATCCGGTTCGACAACGCGCCCTACCGGGTATGCGGTAAGACCGGCACGGCACAAACAGCACGTTATCCCAACGCGTGGTTCGTCGCGTACGGCCCGGCCGAAGACCCGGAGATCGCGGTCGCTGTCGTGGTCAGCCAGTCGCTCGAAGGATCACAGGTCAGCGCGCCCATCGTCCGGCGCATCTTCGACTGGTATTTCAGCGCGCCGGAGTACGAGCCGTTCCCCGAATGGTGGGCGCAGGGGCCTTACGTCCCGCTGAACATCCCGGCAGGCAGCACTGGAGGTTGATATGCCTGATTCTATCGTGCGTTGTCCGTCCTGCGACGGATATGGCTGGCTCACCGACGACTTTACCGGCGAGACGGGTGACTGCGACTGGTGCGCCGGAACCGGCTACGTCTATCGCAGTCCTGACGGCATCGACCGGCCCATTCCGCCCGCGGATTACGGCACGGTCGCCGCGCGGCTTGAATCGCTGGAACACGAACGCCTGCACGATCTGGGATACTCCGGCAGCGCGCTGCACCCCGACGATCAGCCGATTCGCCGGGGCAGCGCCGATGATACCGAGGACACGCCCTAGACAAACAAAAACCCCGGCGCTAACCGGGGTTTTGCTGAGCGGGTGACGGGACTCGAACCCGTGACATTCTGCATGGCAAGCAGACATTCTACCACTGAATTACACCCGCGCTGTGCCTATGAAGATAGCACAGTCACAGTGGATGGTCAAGAGTGAAGTGACCTGCGCGGCCGCCTTTAGCGCTCCTTACCTGTGTGCGTGTTCGGCAGCAGCATAGCGATACCCGCGCCGATCAGGCACAGCACCGCCGCGACCAACCCGACCTCCGCCAAGACCTCGACAGTGATCTGCGCCGCGGCGTTAATGTCTTCCAGTCCTTCCACTACCCCGACACGCTGCGAGAGTAGTGTATTCACGCGCGTCAGGGCCAGCGCCGTCAGGGTCGATACGCTGAGCGTCATGCCGACGAGCCTGAGCACGATCACCAGCGCCGACGCCACCCCGCGATGATGCTCGTCGGCGGTGTCGATGACCGACGCGCTGATCGGCGAGAACGTTAAGCCGATGCCGATGCCGATGATGACCATTTCGAGCACGACCAGCGCATCGGACACCGTGTACGTCCACGTCCGCCACACCAACACGAACCCGAACGCCGCGATCAACAAGCCCGCGACTGTCGTCGTTCGGGCGCCAATCCGTTCGCTCAGCCAGCCGCCGGGGAAGGCCGCCGCCGCCATCGGCACCGTCAGGCCGCACAGCATAAGCCCGACGACCAGCGCCGTTTGCTGCAGCGTCGAGGTGCCTTCAAGCCGGACATTGACGAGGATCGGAACCGTCACGAGGCCGACGAACAAGACGTATCCGACGAACAGATTCGCCAGCAGGCCGACCGAGAGCGCCCGCCGCCGGAACATCCTCAAGTCGATCAGCGGAGACTTCACTCGTCGTTCGACCAAGATGAACAGGATGAAACTCAGCGCTGCGCCCAGCAGCACCGGCGCAGCATAAGCAGGCAGCGGCGAAAGCTCCTCGAAGCCGGATACGTCAACGCCTACCTCGATGTTCGCGCCGAGTCCCAGCGTCAGCCCGGCGAGCGCCAGCACGATCAGGAACGCGCCAACATAGTCAAACCGGCTCCGTTCGCGCACATCCGGCACGCCGCGCAGAGCCACCAACATCAGCACCAGCGCGGCGGCCGTGATCGGCACATTGATCCAGAACAAGCCTTGCCACGGCATGAACTGTACCGCGATCCCGCCGTACAGATGCCCAAGCACCCAGCCGAGCGTATCGACCGCGCCGATCACGCCTAACGCCCTCGCACGTCGCATTGGCGGGAACACGTCAGCGACCAGCGCAAGACTGACCGGCACGAGCGCCCCAGCGCCGAGCGCTTGCACGATCCGGCCGAGGATAATCACGGCGAGCGTAATGTCAGGCCGGTCGGGCACATGTCCGAGACGGAGCATCAGACTGTGAAAGAAGTCGGTCGGCCCGAGATGCGCCATCGCCACCAGAATCGATCCGGCAGCGAACACGCCGAGGCAGATGACATACACCATCCGCCGTCCAACAAGGTCGCTGACCCGGCCCATGAACGTCATGCTGATCGCGTACGCCAGCAGATAGCCACTGACGATCCATGCGGCATCGTCGAGGCCGGTTTGCAGCGGGATTTCGAGGTCGACGATGAGTTCTGGCAGGAACGCGGACACGACGGTCAGATCAAGCGCGCCGATGAACACCGGCACACTCACGATCGCGACGATCAACCATGGCCGAACGGCAGCAGGCGCCTTCCCGGCGTCAATCTGTGGGCGCAAGCGCGGCCACAACATCACCGGGACGGCAATCGCGGCGCCGATGACCAGCGCAAGGATGCCGAGCTGCGCCAGCGCCTCGAAGGGGATACGCCCGGCCGTGGCGGTCACTGGCGCGACAATCGCGGGCGCCGTCCAGTCAACTCCACCCGGCGGCACAACATCGACCGGCTGATTGATGTCATAGACGTTGATCGTCCAGCGGGTCGGCTCATCCGCCGCGGTTGGCGCTGTGCCGGGCAGCTCTAAGATAAGACGCGCGGGGAACCCGGTGTCCGCGTCGAGAAAGACCTCCAACGGCAGCAGGCCCTGTATGTTGAGCAGGCCGACCACCAGTGCGCTCACCTTTGGCCCGCTCGCCACGCCGCGCAGGTGATGAACCTGCATACCATTTTCAAGGATGGTTCGGCCCAGATAGTCAAGGTCAACGAGGCTGGTCAGCGCGGCTTGGAAACCACTGTCTTCCGCAATCAGCGCCACCGGGTTGAAACCGGGCGCGAAGTCCTCATTCACCCAATCGAGCTGCGATACCCGGAACCATTGGTCGGTCGAGATGCTGAACACCTCGACATCCATCGCGATACGCGGAAACGACTCGGTGACAATACGAACGCTCGCTTGCAGTGTGTCAGGATGGACATACTGCGCGCGCGCGAACCGGAACTGGACGTTGACAACGCCGCCACCCAGTACGATCGGAATGACGTAGTCATCACCCGTCTGTTCGACATAAAGCCTGAAAGTTTGGGCGCTGCGCACGGCATCTGCCGCACGCTGCAGAAGACTCATCGGGTCTTCGGGTGGAGTAACTTGCTGGGGTTGACACCCGACAAGGATGCCGACCGCAGCCAACACGAGAACGAGGAGCTTGCGCACGTAGTAACCCTTGCTCGCTGCGTAAGTCACGACTCAGTATACGTTCAAACACGGGCCAAGGTCACGGGCAATTCGCGCCGTGAATCGAAGTTCGCACATCGCCGTTACGTTGCTGCGCGTCCGTGGTCGGCGCTGTCGAGCCAAATCGTCACCGGGCCATCATTGACGATGTGTACCTGCATCATCGCCCCAAACACGCCGGTCTCGATCTTGAGGATGCCTTGCTCGCGCAGTTTGCGGCAGAACAACGCAACCAACGGCTCAGCTTGCTCTGGCCGTGCGGCCATCAGATACGAAGGACGGCGCTGGCCCTTAGCATCGGCATACAGCGTGAACTGCGACACCACCAGCACCGACCCGCCGACATCCAGAATCGACCGGTTCATCTTGCCAGCCTCGTCATCGAACACGCGCAGCACCGCTGTTTTGCGAGCGAGGATGTCGACCTCGGCCTCGGTGTCGGTATGAGTGATCCCGACGAGCGCCGCGAACCCGTGCTGAATCGCGCCGGTGATCTCGCCGCCAACCGTTACCTGTGCCTGTGTGACGCGCTGCAGCAGTACGCGCAATGTCGCCTCGATTCCCCGTGGAGTAACTTCAACTGGTCATCATCTGCGATTGTGCGATAATAGCGACCGCTTCTTCAAGCGTTGTTTGTCCATTCCCGCCACAGAGTTATCGCGTTATGTCGCAGTTCACCATTATCAGCGCAGATCAATCCGTGTCCGTTGAGCTTCATCCAGATCGCTGGGTGGCGGTCGATTTGACGGATGGACTGCGCAGGGTCATCTTCGAAGCGGTCATCGATGGGACGCTGACCTCCAGCCCGCAGTTCAACCGGCTGCAGAAGCTGCCAGCAGGCGGCGTCGGTGTACACGAACTCAAAAGCGTCGTGCTGGGCTGGTCACCTGCGCTGATGGCGTGGCAGCTTGGATTCGTGGTCAAGCCGGAAATCGCCGAACAGCGGAAGTCGCGCTGGGTGGAGTTGGCGCGCTGGCATGACGAAGACGGCGCGCAGCACAGCCTCGCCGCCAATCGGGTCGCGCAGGCGCTTGCGCGGGTCACGCGTCTGCCGCTCAAGGTCATCCCGCCGAAGGCGCTGCCAAGCGATGACACGCCGGCAGAGCCAGCACCGCTGCCGCCGCTTCCTATTGATCTCGGCACGTGGGAACTCCATCAATCCGGCGACGCGCTGGAATTTGCGCTGGCGGCCCGCTGGCGCCGCAGTCGTATCGGCCGCATCATCTGGTACGGCTTGTGGACGGTCGCATTCATCGCCGTTTCGGTGCTGTCGCTGACCGTTGACCTCGCCCTGCCTAACGCAGGAACACTGCTGCCCGCGCCCCATCTGCTGCCGTATATGGGCCTTTTCGTCGCAGTCATACTGATCCTTCTAGTCATCAAGAACATCGTCGAGATCGCGCGCCAGCCAACGCGTATCGTGGTCGATCCCGCCACGTCCTCCATCTCTGCGCGGTTGGGACGGCGCACGACATGGGCAGTGCCTTCGCGCGTCATCGACAGCGTGTACGTCTCGGAAGTGCTGAGTCATCGCGGCAAGCGCCTCATGTCGCAGCACGCAGAGATCAACCTGCGCGTCGGCCCTGAAACGTTCAGGCACTTGCTGACCATCGAGGATGAACTCGACCTCGGCGCGAAGAACGGACACAAGCTGAAGAACGTCGTCGAACCGATGACTGACGACGACGCCGACACCCCGCTGTCCAACGCCGCGCTTTACGTATCGCGCACGCTGGGCAACGTCCCCATCTGGCGCGATCAGCGGCCGGGTTGATACACGCTTGCAGCGCAGGAATCACACCACCGCCGCGTCATGTTTAAGGATCTTTAATACACGCGATTTAACATTTGGACTTATGCTGGGGGAACCCGCGGGTGGCGTTTCTTTCCAGCGCTTGCGGATTTAGGATCAACAATGTCAACTCAACGTCCTTTAGTTCTCTTCACCAATGATGATGGTATCAACTCGCCCGGCCTGTGGGCATCCGCCGGCGCGTTTGCGGATGTCGCCGATATTTTGGTCGTCGCCCCTGCCGAACAACAAAGCGGCACGGCGCGCAGCTTGCCGATCACGAGCCGGGGCAATATCGCTGAGCGCACCCTGACTATCGCGGGCCGTGAGATCACCGGCTACGCGGTGAACGGCACGCCGGCGCAAGCGGTGCAGCACGGCGTGTATGAGATTGCTCCGCGCTGGCCGTCGCTGGTCGTCAGCGGTATCAACTACGGCGAAAATGTCGGCAACGGCGTCACCATCAGCGGCACCGTCGGCGCGACGCTCGAAGCCGCGTGTCTCGGAATCCCGGCGGTCGCTGCGTCGCTGCAAGTCCCCAAAGATCTGCACCTGACATACTCGCGCGAGGTCGACTTCAGCACGGCGGCGTATTTCGTTCGCATGTTTGGCGAATGGATGCTCAACAGCAGCGAACGGCCGGTCGATGTCGATGCGCTCAAGGTCGAGGTGCCGGCGCGCGCGACGCCTAACACGCCGTGGAAGGTCACGCGGATCAGCCGCAAGCGCCTGTTCTGGCCGGTGCGGCCGCCGCGGCGCGACCTGACAGTCGATGGTACGGTCGGCTACGCGCAGAACCTCGATCCGTCGACAGCCGAGCCTGACAGCGACATCTACACCGTGCTCCACGAAGGGTTGGTGTCGGTCTCGCCGCTCAGCTTCGATCTGACGTCCCGCGTTGACCGCGACTCGCTGCAATCACGGCTGCAGGCGGCGTATATGCTGCCGGTGAGCATGAACGGCCGAAAACCGGGAATCTGATCGTCGCGTCTCCCGAATTGGCGCAACACTCCGTATAATCATGCACATTCGCTGGCTCCCGCGTGCGAGGGGTGTGTATGCTGCGCAGTTTTCTGCTCTATCTTTCGGCCGCCCGTTGGGCGCGTGCGTTGATGTCGCGATTCTTCCTTGCACGCCGTGTGGCCCGGCGCTTCGTCGCGGGTGAAAAGCGCGCCGAAGTCATCGACGTGACCCGCAAGCTGAACGCCGAGGGACTGCTGGTGTCCGTCGACTATCTCGGCGAAAGCGTGTTGAACGAAGCCGAGACGAAAGCGGTCGTCGCCGAGTACGTCGCCCTCCTCAACGCCGTCGCCGCTGACGCGCTCAAAGCCAGCGTCTCGCTCAAGTTGACACAGCTTGGCCTCGACATCAGCGAAGACCTGTGCCTTCGCAATATGCGCGATATCCTCTCGTTGGCGCAGTCGCTAGGTAACATCCCGGTAACGATTGACATGGAGTCATCGGAGTACACCGAGCGCACACTGCGCATTTATCGCACGCTGCGCGACGAGTACGCGTTCACGAACGTCGGTACCGTGATCCAGAGCTACTTGTATCGCAGCAAGGACGACATGCGCGCGTTGGCCGGCGAAGGCTCTCACATCCGCCTGTGCAAGGGCGCTTACCTCGAACCCCCGACCGTCGCCTTTCCTGAGAAGAGCGACGTGGACGAGCAGTACCGCGAGATCGTCGACGAGTACCTTGCCGCGCCGCCGCCCGCCTATCTGTGCATCGCCACCCATGACGAGAAGATGATCGCCGCCGCTAAAACAAGTATCACTGCGCACAGCGTCCCGCCTGCCCGTTTTGAATTCCAGATGCTGTACGGAATCCGGCCGCAGCGTCAGCACCAGCTGGCCGCCGAAGGGTTTCAGGTGCGCGTCTATGTTCCATACGGGGAAGCGTGGTATCCCTACCTGATGCGCCGCCTTGCCGAGCGCCCCGCAAACCTTTGGTTCTTTGCCAAAAGTCTGTTCTCTCGCTAAAGTCAGGGAGAACCATCCACATTAGTAGACTTACATAGAAAGGTACCGCCATGAGCGACGAATTTACGCTGCACACTTCCGAGTGGGTGTACCCCTCCGAGGCCGTGAAAGCAGCCGCGAAAATCAAGGACTATGAAGCCCTCTCCGCTGAGGCCGCGCGTGATATTGAAGCGTTCTGGGCCAAGCGCGCCACCGAGACCCTCGACTGGTTCGCCCCGTGGGAAAAAGTGCTCGACCGGTCTAACGCGCCGTTCTTCAAGTGGTTCGTCGGCGGGAAGATCAGCGTCGTCCACAATGCGCTTGACCGGCACATCGCCACCGGCAAAGGGGATCGGATCGCCTACTACTGGGAAGGTGAACCCGGCGATTCACGCGAGATCACTTACGGTTGGCTGAACGAACAGGTATGTAAGTTCGCCAACGTCCTCAAGAGTCTCGGGGTCAAGAAGGGCGATATCGTCACGATCTACATGGGCCGCGTGCCAGAGATCATCGTCGCGATGCTGGCCTGCGCCAAGATCGGCGCGATGCACAGCGTGGTCTACGGCGGGTTCAGCGAGCAGTCGCTGGCCGACCGTATCGACGACGCCAAGAGCCGCGTGATGGTCACCTGTGACGGCGCGTGGCTGCGCGGCAAGATCGTCGCGCTCAAGGACATCGCCGACGCCGCCGTCGCGCGGTCGTCGACCATCGAGCACGTCGTCTGCGTGAAGCGCACCGGTCAAGCAGTCAACATGACCTCAGGCCGTGACCAGTGGTGGCACGATGTGATGGCGTCCGCCAGCCCGGAGGCCGAGACGGTGCAGATGGATGCCGAAGACCCGCTGTTCATCCTCTACACCAGCGGCACGACCGGCAAACCGAAGGGCATCTTGCACACGCAGGCCGGCTATCAGCTGCTGATCTCGGTCACGCTGTCTTGGGTGTTCGACATCAAAGAAGACGACGTCTGGTGGTGCGCCGCCGATCCGGGCTGGATCACCGGACACAGCTATATCGTGTATGCGCCGCTGATCCTCGGGGCGACCAGCGTAATTTACGAGGGTGCGCCGAACTTTCCCGGCCATGACCGGTGGTGGCAGGTGGTCGAGAAGTACAAGGTGTCGATTCTGTACTGCGCGCCGACCGCCATTCGCGGCCTCATGCGCCACGGCGACGAACTGCCCCGCAAGCATGATCTCTCCAGCCTGCGCCTGCTCGGCAGCGTCGGCGAACCGATCAACCCTGAAGCGTGGCGCTGGTTCTACAGCGTGATCGGCGGTGAACGCTGCCCGATCATGGACACATGGTGGCAGACTGAGACCGGCGGATTCATGGTCACACCGCTGCCGGTTGTCCCCCTGAAGCCCGGCAGCGCGACCCGTCCGTTCCCCGGCATCATCGTGGATGTGGTGGACGAGGAAGGCAGACCGTGCGGCCCCACCGAGGACGGTCTGCTGGTCATCAAACAGCCGTGGCCGTCGATGCTGCGGACGATTTGGGGCGATCCCGACCGGTACGTGTCACAGTACTGGAGCCACTTCTCCCATGAGGGCTGGTACTTCTCTGGGGACAGCGCGCGCCGCGACGAAGACGGCTATATCTGGGTGATCGGGCGCATGGACGACGTAATCAAGGTCAGCGGCTATCGGCTCGGCACAGCAGAGGTCGAAAGCGGCCTCGTCAGCCATGCGGCGGTGGCGGAAGCGGCGGTGATCGGCATTCCCGACGACGTGCGCGGGCACATCATCTACGCCTACTGCATTCTGGTCGCCGGTCAACAGCCCAGCGACGAACTGGCCGAGACGCTCAAGGCGCACATCCGTCACGAGGTCGGGCCGATTGCGGTGCCGAGCAAGATCGAATTTGTGCCGGCGCTGCCCAAGACGCGCAGCGGAAAGATCATGCGGCGCGTGCTCAAGGCGCGGGCGCTCGGTCAGCCGGAAGGGGACACCAGCGCGCTGGAGGATTAGGTAGGAAATCAAGCGGAGGCTTTCACAGCCATCTCAGGGCGAATCTACTCCCCACAGAGACGGTTGCTTTAATGTCAACGAACCTAAGGCCGCGTCCCAACTTTCAAGGTTAGTCGCGGCCTTATCATGTAGAAGGTGACTAGCTAGGTCAGTGGACTGATTCCGTAGTTCATCAGAACTCGCCAGCTCAGCCAACCCATCAAGGCTAATGCGTTGCAGTAGTTTCTTCGTGATCGGTCGCTTCCCATCGCGGAACATTGTTGACTCTAAAAACTGTCTACAGGGGCTTGAGTTGAGCAGCGTTGCCGTTATCGCGCACTCCATAGCCGATTCGAAGGGAACAAAATAGCATGTGTCGTCCATCATAACTGGGCGCTGTCCATATGGACCGATCGCGACGAATTTCGGCGACTTGTACATACCCGAAACTACGACCTTGAAAGGAGCAAAGGAGTAGGGTCCAATGCCGAAGATTGAGAATACTGGTTTGCCTTGATAGATTGAGGAGCGCCTACGCTCAAAGACTTGGGAGTGGCTCTGTAGATAAGCCCACAATCGCGGAGCGTTGGTTGATAGAGGCGTTGTCGATTCTCCCACGAAGGTCTGGGTAACAATGACAGCACGTTCAATTCTTGTTGTACGTGCATGGGCGACGTCTGAACTCTTTAGCAGCGGATATACAAAGTCCGACTCGATATGGACAGGTTCACCGAGCTTGTTCCGCAGCGATCCGTCTCGCTGCCAAGTGAGTTCCATAACGTCTGCCGCGTCGTGCTTAAGGCCTTGTCGCCATTGAAATGGAAAGCTACCCTCTACGATGCGCACTTCGCTATATGAGCGCTGATCTGCTATCAGTCCGCGGTCTAGTACACCAATGACGTGTTCCGGACTCGTACTCTTCAAGTCTCGAAAAACAGGAACTTGACTCAAAGCATGGGCATTTCGGCTTACTTCAACCACGAATAGGCACGCATCTACAGACGCTCCGAACCACTTCGCGGCATCGATCTTCCGAATCAAGGCACTAGCAATTGGCAATTTGCCTCGCGAAGCATACTCAATAATGTTGCGTGCTACCGAAGTCTTGCATAGCATCGCGATGGTAGGTTCTTCATCCTTGAGTTCATCAATGAGTTTTAGCCATATAGACTCGGCTATGTCGAAATTTGACCCACCCGTGATCGCATCCAGACCGTTTAGATTCTTGAGATTACGCTTTGTAGGCACATTATCGCTCGATAAAGCACCGAGTTCGGAGTTTGTAACCCAAGGGGGATTACCAAGTACCAGAAGTTTCCCCTTGTGAGGCCATTCTAGTTGAGAACTCAGATCGACATTGAAGATACTTGTGTTAAACAGATCGAACTGACTGCCAAGAGCGTGTTCGTTGAGGCAGCACGCTTTTACGAAGTGACGCTGTTGAAGTTCAATCCCAATCACTTTTGCGCCATCGCTCAGCAGGTGTCCTTCAACTGCTCCCAAGATGAAGTTGCCAACGCCGCACGTCGGCTCTAGTAGTCGATCCCAGCGTTTTCCGGACTCCCTGAGACATGCAACGACTTCTTTCACAAGTCGACGCGGTGTCTGAAAATCTCCAAATTCCCTAGACAAGAAGGTTCTCCACTCCCGAGTCAAGTACAGCGGATTGGGTGATGGCGTGGCCATATTGAAGACGCCATTGGAGAGCATTACTCATTGTAAGGTATCCCTGTACCGGTGGTTGCCTTAGAATTCTCGTCGCTAGCTGATCTCTACCTATCTCATCAAGAGGGAGATTTCGTTCCTCAAGAAGCGCAACAATATCGTCGTGATTACCACCTCTCTCCAGTATTCCCAGTAGTGCGGCGGTTGTCTGAAAGTCTGCGGTGCGCTTGGCGTCAATAAAGAGCACGTGGTTGATGATGAGGGTTGATGCGGATGTATCCAACTCGTCAACTTTGGAATAAGTGAATACCAGAAGGCTATAGCCTAACCCATACACCTTCTGACTCGCGCTTCGATAGGGGCACGACGACTGCGGTTGCTTAATCGAAGTCACCTTCAAGTCGATATCCAACTCAGGGAAATCAATCCCGTGTGCGGAATTTCCTGAAGCCATTTGGTATCGTGTTAACAAATAGTCCCGGAAACCGTGTTCCACGTAAGTTCCTACTGCCTTCCCATCTGTGATACCGTAGAGTTGCGGAATCTGTCGTTGACTCAAGTGGATTGCGAATTCCCGCGCCTCGATCTTTAAGATATCGCGGGTTAGCGGTTGTGGGTTCATTCATTCCTCGCTGCACTCAGGTCAGAAGCGCAAGCCTTTGTCGGATAGGACTTGTATACCCCATATCTCCTACAACGGTTCTTGTGCCACCTCCACGTCGCTTCGACTGCGCGGTTGATTGCGGCGCACCTCGGCCCATTCACTCCGCATGGAATCAACATACGTCTCGCGTCGATCCCCTGCCCAATCTCTTTGTTCCGTCCGCGTAGTTCAACAATGCTCCGGCGGAGTGTCGGTGGGGCCGCACCATCATCGGGCAGTGAGTCGATAATGCGCTGGATCAACGGCTTCCGTTCACGGACGGGCAGCGCCTTGATCTCCTCAAGAATCGCGTCAAGGGTCATCGCAGGAGTCCTCACACGGATACCGTGATTATACCCGGAGGCACTATCCCCCATACCCCTCGGGATGGCTCTGGTGCCACTTCCATGCCGTTTCAACGATGCGGTCGAGGTTGTCGTACTCCGGCTCCCAGCCCAGCTCGGCGCTGATGCGCGTGCTGTCCGCCACCAAGCGCGGTAAATCTCCCGCCCGGCGCGGCGCGTCCTTGACCGGGATCGGATGGCCGGTCACGCGGCGCACCGACTCGATCACCTCCAGCACCGAATAGCCGCTGCCGCTGCCGAGGTTGTACACCCGGCTCTTGCCGTCCTTGAGCGCCTCCAGCGCCAGAATGTGCGCGTCGGCCAAGTCGGTCACATGCACGTAATCGCGGATCGCCGTGCCGTCCGGCGTGTCGTAGTCGGTGCCGTACACGTCGACGTGCGGACGTTGGCCCAGCGCCACTTGAATCACCAGCGGAATCAGGTGCGTCTCCGGGCGGTGATCCTCGCCGATGATGCCGTCCGGATGCGCGCCGCTGGCGTTGAAGTAGCGCAAGCAGCAGTACTTCATGCCGTAGATGCGTTCCATCCACATCAGGTAGCGCTCGCCGATATACTTCGTCTCGCCGTACACACTGCCGGGGATCAGCGCCTCGTCCTCGGTGATCGGGATGCGCTTGGGCGCGTCGTAGAGGTTGGCGGTCGAGGACAGGATGAAGCGGTCGACGCCGGTCGCGGTACACACTTCGAGCAGGTTCGTCGTGGCGTTGACGTTGTCACGCAGATACTTGAACGGGTCACGCATCGACTCGCCGACCTGAATGTGCGACGCGAAGTGCAGCACGCCATCGAACGGAGACGCGCCGTCACGCTGGTTGACGTCAAAGGCCACCGTCAGCCCCGCCATGTCGAGTAGATCGCCTTGCACGAACTTCGCCTTCGGGTGCACCGCCTGCCGGTGTCCCGCGCTCAGATTATCGAACACTGTGACCTCGTGCCCGCGCTCGATCAACCGATAGACTACGTGGCTTCCGATATACCCTGCCCCGCCTGTGACCAGCACCTTCATTCCGTTCATCCTTGTGTCCTAAAGCCGCAGTCGTTCACTTATACACGCGCCGCCGGTATAACACTTACGGCCGCGGCGGAGAGAAACGCGTCACGCCCGGCGCCTCGACCGCCGCTTGCAGCGTCGTCTCGCCCTGCGTGATCTGCACATCGCTGCCATAAGTCCGCAGCAGACGCCACAGTTCTTGCGCGCCTTCCCCGCTGATCCACACCCGTTCGTCCGGGTTCAGCGCCGCCAAGTTCAGAAGATCGCTGTGCTGCCATTCAACACTCGGACGCTCCGGGTTATACGTGATCGGCCGTACCGACACATACCCCGCCGCAGGGATCAGCTCGGCGGGAGAATCAGCCACGGCCCGGCAGCGTTCGGTCACGTCGCGGTAGTAGCCGTCCGGCAGCGCGCCAAGCGCGTCCGCGCGATGCGCCTGTCCATTCACCACCAGCAGCAGCGTCTCGATGAACGGCGGCCTATTCTCCGGCGCCAGCGCATCCAGCCCGCTGCTCCGGTTGTAGAACTGGTAGATCAGCGTGAGTTCTTCGACAAAGACGCGGATCGCTTCGTCGCTCACCGATTGGAACACGACGGGGCCGCTCAATCCACCGGGTGGCGTATAGACTACGCGGTTATCGCCGTAAATCGTGCAGTCGGCCACGTCGTTGCGGCGCTCGAACGCATCGACATCTGCGGCGGTCACTTCCGCGCGGAATACAACTGCCAGCGGAGACCGTTCCCAGTCAATCAACCCGACCAGATCGGGCCGCGTCACCGTCCCGATTGGCTCACGAGTCTGCGGCCCGGACTGACAGCCCGCAGCCATCAGCATCAGCACCAGCACCGCGATCCATACGCGGAGTCGCATCGGCAGTTCCTCTCCAACAACGCTATCGCCGCATTTCTGCTCACGAGTATAGCCATGTCCGGGCTAAACGTCTCATAAATTTCCGCATAGTATCCGGCGCTAGGGGCCGAATCTCGTGATATGATCGACTCAATCGACAGACCTTCGGGGCAGGGTGGAATCCCCTACCGGCGGTGATGGAGCGTAAGTGCTCCTCAGCCCGCGACCCGTCGCGTTCCGAACACCGAACACGGCGGCTGATCCGGTGGAATTCCGGGGCCGACGGTTACAGTCCGGATGGGAGAAGGTCGCTGTACGCCGGATGTGCTGTGCAACGGCGCTCTTATGCTGCCCGTTCGCCTGCACGCATGGTATGATGTTGCCCGTCTCCGGCGGCACGCGATAGTCCTCTACTCGGCCCCGGTCACGTTGAACGGGGTTTTCCGATGCAACTGCCGCTTCCGCTCATCCGCCTAACGCGCATCCCGGTGCGCTATGGCCGCCGCGTAGCGCCGCGCTCGATCCGCCGCTATGCTGGCGTCATCACGCTGGGGCTGATGCTGCTCGCGTGGCAGCTGCTCGTGATGTCGGAAGCCCTACCCAGTTATCAACTCCCCGCACCGGCCGCGGTGTGGGCCGAGTTCGTCGACTGGCTGAGCACTGGCCGCCTATGGCCACACATCTGGACGACCGTGGTCGAGGTCGTGTCCGGCCTTGCGTTCGGTGTGTTGTTCGCCGTTGCGCTCGGTTACGTCATCGCCCACAGCCCGCTGTTGGACGACGTGCTGTCACCGATGATCGTGGCGCTCCAGTCGACGCCGGTCGTCGCCTATGCCCCGCTGCTGGTCATCTGGTTTCCGGGCATCACCAGCAAGACGATCACCAGCGCGCTGATTGTGTTCTTCCCGATGTTGATGAGCACGGTGGTCGGGATCCGCAACGTGCCGCCGACGTTGATCGCCTTGATGCGCGTCTCGCAGGCGACCCGGCGGCAGATGTTCGTCAAGCTGGAAGCGCCGGCGGCCATGCCGGTGCTGCTCAGCGGGTTGAAGACCGCCGCGACGTTGAGCGTGATCGGCGCGGTCGTCGGCGAGTTGATCAACGGAAATGCCGGGCTTGGCCACCTCGTGCGGCTTGGCCTCTCGCAGTACGATATCCCACTGGTGTTTGTCGCCGTTATCCTGCTGGCCGCGCTGGCGATCAGCCTCTACCAACTTGTATCGGCGCTGGAACGCCGCCTGCTGCACTGGCAGCAGTTCGAATAAGTCCACTCATTATGAGGAGTTGCGCATGACATCCCGTTTTCGCCTGCTGCTCGTCGTCTTGTTCGCCGTTGTCGGGTTGAGTTCAACCGCGCAGGACGCGCCGCTTCAGCCGCTGCCGTTCTTCGCATCGTTCATCCCCAACGTTCAATTCGCACCGCTTTACGTCGCCATCGAAGAAGGCTATTTCGCAGACGCCGGTTATGACTTCCAGATTCAACACGGTGACGAGAACATCGGCGTTATCCAGATCGCGCAGGGCGACCCGAAGTTCGGGCTAATCAGCGGTGAACAGGTCTTGATGGCGCGCGCCGCCGGAATCCCGGTCGTCTATCTCTATACATGGTTTATGCAGTTCCCCGTCGCGGTCGTGGCGCGCGATGGTGTCGAGATGGACTCGCCAGATGATCTGGCCGGGCTGCGCGTCGGGATCCCCGGCCCGTTCGGCGCGAGCTACACCGCGCTGACGGCACTGCTCGCCAGCGCCGGCCTCACCGAAGCCGACCTTCAGCTCGAATCCATCGGTTATGTCGCGCCGGACGTGCTGTGCGCCGGTGGCGTAGACGCCGCGGTCGTCTATATCAACAACGAACCGCTCGAAATCCAGCGCCGAATCGACGCCGGACAGTGCGGTGACGTGACCGGTATCACCGTGCTCCCTGTCGCGGACTTCGCCAATATCGCCTCTAACGGCATCGTCACCAATGAGGACGTCGTGAAGAACGAGGGCAGCCTCGTATGGACGGTGACGACCGCGTTCGATCAAGGCGTATTCGACACGGCGACCAACCCTGCACGCGCCTATCTGCACAGCCTGAACCACGTCGAAAACCTACCGCAGTCGCAGGCATTCATCGACGCGCTCGAGGGGTACGCCACGGAGTTCGACGCCCTGCTCGCCACGCTGCCCAGCCCCGACGACATCGCCGTTAAGCGCATCGAAGTCCGCGATGCCCTGCGCGAAGCGTTCGAACCTGCGGAACTCGCGCAGTTCGAGGTGCTGCTGGCGACGATTGAACTTTGGGATCATCCGCTGACCGGCATCATCGACGACAATGCGTGGCTGATCACCCGCGACACGATGGCGATGATGGGTTCCATCCCCGCCGATTTCGACATTACCGGCGCCTACATCAGCGACTTTATCCCGATGGGTATCGACTACGAAGGCGCTGCGCCGATCGCGGTCACGCCGGAGAGTTAAACCCGCGCCATGCTCGAAATCCGCAGCCTATCCGTGACCTTCACGCAGCCGAACAGCGAGCCGCTGCTCGCCCTCGGCCCGCTGTCGTTTGACATCCCGCCCGGCCAGTTCGTGTGCCTCGTCGGGCCAAGTGGCTGCGGCAAGAGTACGCTGGTCAACGTGATCGCGGGTTTGCAGACGCCAACCACTGGCTGCGTCCGGCTGGAGGGGACGACCATGCGCGGGCCGTCCCCTCGCGTCGGGCTGATGTTTCAGAACGCGACGCTGATGCCGTGGCGCACCGTGCGTGACAACGTCGCGCTGCCGCTTGAGTTGGCCGGTGCCGGCCGGGCACAGCGGATGGAAGCCGTCGACGCCCTGCTTGAGATGTTGGGCCTCACGGATTTCGCCAACGCGTATCCGGGCGGACTGTCCGGCGGCATGGCGCAGCGTGTGGCGTTGGGGCGCGTGCTGTCGCAAAAGCCCCACCTGCTGCTGCTCGATGAGCCTTTCGGCGCGCTCGACGCCTTGACCCGTGAGCAGGTCAGCTTCGATTTGCTGCGGGCATGGCGCAGGGAACAGCAGACGGTGTTGATGGTCACGCATGACATCACCGAGGCGACCCTGCTGGCCGACCGCGTGCTGGTGATGAGCCGCCGGCCGGGCCAGATCATCGCGGATATCCCGGTCACGATTCGCCGTCCACGCCACCCGGAAGACGCGTTTACGCCCGATTTCAGCGAGACCGCCCGCGAAGTACGCGCTGCGATCAACCGAGCTTAGCGCGCAGCTTTCGGGCCGCCGCCCGCGACGCCGCGTGATCGCCAGCGGCATACGACGTAACAACGTCGTCGAAGTCGCGCAGCAGGTTGTATACGCGGGTTTTCGCGGCATGGCCGGCCGTCAGCGGACGAATGGATGTGTAGCCGTCGTACATCGCGCCGACGCACCCGTCACCCAACGCGGCCCACTGATCGTCTACGGCGAAATCACATGCGGGATCAGCCGCCATCCACCACTCGAAGTCCACCACGCCGGTGAGCCGTCCACCGACTTGCAGCACGTTACCGGGATGGCCGTCACGATGCGCGATCACGCCCTGCGTCACCTGCTCGAAGGCAGGCCGCGCATCGTCAACCAGCGCCCGCAGATCACGCACCAGATCGGGGCTGGCCGCGCCGCCGAGTTCGTCCGACCACTGCGCGTAATGGTCGAAGAAAGCCGCCGGCCATCTCGCCCACGTTGCCCAATGCGACCCGTCATGAAGCTGATGCCACTTGCCGAAGCGGTCGAAAGACATCACGTTGTGCATACGCGCGAGAAACTGCCCCACATCGAACGCTAACGTCTGGAGCTGTCGCGCGGTCAGCTCCGGGCTGTCAATCGCCGCGCGTCCCGCCAAGAACGACATCACGATGTACGGCATCGGCGCGATTTCCCGGCTGTCGTCTATCACCAGTACATTCGGCGTCGGCAGGCCGTGACCGGCCAACGCCCGGTACACCCATGCCTCGCCGGCAAAGCGTGTGGTCAGTTCGGGGTCGGTCGTGTCGGCGCTGGTAAGCCCATCGAAGCGAACAACCAGTCGGTTATCCACGATGTAGATTGGGTTGTTACGCCCATCGACCGGGCGCGTCACATGACCAACCCGCCCCAAACCATGCGCTTTGAAGATGCGGTCGAGAACCTCACGCATCAGGCAGGGTCGCCGGGTCGAACAGCAGCATCAGCACGATTGCGGTGTGTAAGGCGAGGCGCTGGCGCGGATCGCTCAAGTCCATACCGGCCACCTCGGCGATCCGACCGAGGCGATAATTGAGCGTCGATCGGTGAATGTGCAGTGAGTCCGCCGCGGCGACGCCGCTTCCACCCTGCTCTAAGTAGACGTGCAGGGTGTGGAACAGGTCGGCGCCTGTCTCGGCACGGAGCCGCCGAAGCGCCGGGACGTGCGGATTCGAGTCGAGCGCGGCCGGCCCGGCGCGATAGAGCGTCAGCGGAAAGCTCAGGTCGTCGCAGGTCAGAACCACCGAGGCGTCAGCCAACCGTGCGCCCAAGATCAACGCGTCCTGTGCATCGACCAGCCCGTGCGCGGCCCACGCCACCCCACGGCCAGCCGAGCTGATCGCCGCGCGCACCTCGTCGCGTTCCGGCCCGATCTGGTCAATCCACTGCTGCACGGCGTCCATCAGCCCGCGCGAGTCCTCGACCAGCAGCACCACTTGATCGGCGCTCACGCCTGCAAGTCCATGCAACGCGGCGGCGTGCAGCCACCGTTCCGTCCGCGCCAGCAGTGGGTTCAGCGGTGGACGCGCGCCGTTGACCACGACCACCCGGTACGGCGCGCGCAGATTCAGCCCCCAGCGGGCGGCGCGGTCAGCGTACACATCCTCACGCTCGATGGCGCGCGGCGACAGCAGGCGGGTCACCAGCTCGGTTCGCTCCTCGACGGCGGCGCGCTGGGCACGTTCCTCGCGCAGCAGCATCAACGCCGCAACCGTCGATCCGCTTTCCACCGCCATCCGTTCCAGCTCAGTCAGCGGGCTGCCGTCGGCGATGATCCACAGGTAGCCGTACACCTCGCCGTTGAGCACAATCGGCGCAAGGATGCGCTCCATCTCCAGCCCGACATCCGGCATTTTGGGCAGCATGATCGGGCGCAGCGTGCGCCGGATTTCCGGCAGATACCCGCGTGATTCGAGCGCGGCGACAAGGCGTGGATCGGTGCGCCCCTGCTGCTGCGTATACCGGCGCGCCTCATCCACCGGCGCGAGATTGTGATTGGCGTATGCCTCAAAGCGGTCGTTTTCGATGCTTACCGACTGCTGCACCAGCGTCGCCAACGTGACCGCCAGTTCGGTCAGCCCGGCTTCCTGCATGACAAGCCGCGTCAGACGTTGATGGATGTCCAGCGCCGCGCGTAGATCACGCTGCGCAATCGCTTGATTGATCGTGCGCGCGATATCGACGAACAGCAGTTGGAACGGCACGGTGATCAGCGGGAACCTGCGCGCTTCGGCGATGTCGCATAGGGGCTGCGGGATGCGGTCGATGTAGCGGCCAACGGCGATCCCAAGCGCGGCCACTCCCTTATCGACCATCGCGTTCAGGTAGTTGGCCTGCGCATCGGTGTCCTGCGGCATGTTGATGTACGTCGTAAGCACCAGCTCGCCGCCGTTGAGCCAGTTGGCCGCGTCCGGAACGCCTACGTTATGCACCCACTCGACCACCCGGCCAAGCCCTGCCGCGCCCGCCACGCAGTGCGCGCCGGAGAACACCGCCAGCCCAAGCGCATCCCCGACGGTCAGCATGTTAGCCGGCGTCCTCGACAGCGCCGCGCCCGCGCCGCCGCAGCACCGCCGCCTTGAGCTGCCCGCATCCGGCGTCGATGTCGATCCCACGCCGGACGCGCACGGTCGCGGGAACGTGATACGTTTCGAGGATGTCGATAAACCGGCGCACTGCGGCCGGATCGGACGGGCGGCCTGCATAGCCGCCGGTCGGGTTCAGCGGGATGAGGTTCACATGGCAGTTGAGTTCAGACAGCAAGCTGCCCAGCGCGTGCGCCTGTTCCGGCGAGTCGTTTTCGCCCGCGATCAACGCCCATTCGAACGTCACGCGCCGACCGGTCTTCTCGACGACCTCGCGGCATGCGTCGAGCAGTTCGGCCAGTGGGTAGCGTTTGTTGATCGGCAGCAGCGCCGAGCGTTCGTCGTCGGTCGCGGCATGTAAGCTGATCGCCAGCCGGACTTGCAGCGCTTCATCGGCAAATCGGCGTATCTGCGGCACAAGGCCAACCGTGCTGATCGTGATGTGCCGCGCGCCGATGCCGAGATCGGCCATCAGCCGGCGCACGGCGGCCAGCGACGCCTCATAGTTATGGAACGGCTCGCCCATACCCATAAGGACGACGTTCGACAGCCGTTCTCCCTCGCGGTGAAGTTGACGCGCGAAGTGAATCGCCTGCTCGACAATCTCCGCAGCGCTCAGATGCCGCGCGAACCCCATTTGACCGGTCGCGCAGAACACGCATCCCATCGCGCACCCCGCCTGCGTGCTGATGCATGCGGTGCGCCGGTCGTCGTCATACGGCATCAACACCGATTCGATAAGCTGTCCGTCTGGCAGTTCATAGACGCGCTTGGCCGTTCCGTCACTGCTGGCGCGCTCAGCGGCGATATGCAGCACGCCGAGCGTGCAGGTGTCGCTCAACTGCCGGCGCAGCGATTCCGGCAGGTCGGTCATCGACTCGAAGTCGGCCGCCAGCTTGTCATACAGCCACGACCATACCTGTCCTGCGCGAAAACGAGGCTGCTGCCAGCTTGTCAACAGCGAGTCGAGTTCGGGACGGGTTAGTTCGTAGAGGTTAATCATCATACGCCTCGGCTTATTTGGCGTATGAATCGTAGCGGATAACCGCGCGACGGCTAGGGTCGTGTTCCGCCGCTTCGCGTTAGGTCTCTAATACGTCTTCGAGGGTCGAGTCCTGCTCGACCAGAAACCGTTCAGCCTCGTCGACCGAGTTGACGAACTTGTACTTCCCGCGCGAGAACTGCACCCCGATAGAGATGAAAAACCGATATACGGCGTTCGGCGCGATGATCGCCATCCAGCCAATTTCCGGGAAGTTCGGCGTCGAAAGCGAGCGCAGATCACCCAGCCCGATCCCCACGCCGCTGACGCCCGACGCATCGATCACCACGTGAATCGGCGCGGTTCCCTCTTTGACGATCTTCCCCATCTGCTCGGTCAGGCGACGCACATCATCCGCCGTGATCTTCCCGTGGTAGCGGACGCCAAGCAACCGCTTGCCCGCTCTCCAACCGATTTCTACTGGCATGTGCTGTTCCTCGTTAACCCAACGTCATAACCGGTCATCGCAAGTGTACGCCATTCAACGTCGGCGCAAAATCAACGTTATCGCGATCAGCAGCACCACCGCGGCCGCGACCAGCCCGACCATGACAAGCGCCGCCGTCGACGACTCCGCCTCGGCCTCGGATGGGGCTTCGAAGAGTTCGGCAGGGCGCGGGGTGGCGGTAGCAGTCGGCGTGTCGGACGGGGTCAGCGAAGGCGCACGGGTCGGCGGCGCATAACCGCTGGCCGTCGTCGGCGTGTACGTCAACGTAACAGTAGGCGTCAGCGTATCGGTCGGGGTGGGCGACGGCGTGAACGTCTCGGTCGGAGTCGGCGTATGCGTATAGGTTCGGGACGGGCGCACGGTGGGCGTCGGCGGGCCAAACGGCGGCGCGCTGTAGGCGATCTCCGCCTGCGGCGTGAAGATCCACGCCCGCCACCCTGCCTCAATCGCGGCAAGCGTCTGTCCGCCAGAGGCCGCCTCCCACGCCTCTTCGAGCGTCGCTCCATCGGCCATGGAATCAAAGATCGCCAGCAGTCCATCACGGCCGATCTGGTCGGTCATGTACACGACCCAACCGAAGCTCTGGTCGCGCCACAGCGCTTCGCGCGCGGGGTCGTCCGGCGCCGTCGCTAGCGACGGCAGCAGGCGGCGGGTGCGAAAGGCATCGCGCACCGAAACCAATGCCTGCGCCTTGCCCACCGACGAGAAATACTGCGCGACCCCCACTTTGAACCACTGCGGGGTCGTTTCCGCCTCGAACGCCTCAGCGAACACCCGCTGCATGACGTAATCCGAGATCACGTCCTGCGCGACCGTTCCGCTGAGGTGCGACGCCGTCAGCCGAATCCATCCTGTCCGGTCGTAGATGCGGTCGGCGTCGGTGATTCGACAAGGCAGGCGGTCGGCCAGCACGACACTCTGAAGTTCAGGATTTTCGGTACAGGCATTCGATCCCCGCGCCGAGTCGAACAGCGCCAGCTTCATCGCGGGGATATCGCGGCCCGTCGGGGCGATCAGTTCGCGGATGCGTTCAAGCTGCCCCGCAATCGCAGCCGTCGCAACCGTCCCTTCAGGCACCGCGATCTCGATGCCGTCGTCGGGCCGTTCGAGCAGTTCCCATTCAAAGCGCTGATCGGTCAGGACAATGTCAATCGCGACCGTCTCAAGCGCCTGCGCCGTCGGTTGGAACGCCCACGTAAACGTTAGCGGCGTGAACGGCTCAGGCGGGTCGGCAGGGACTTCCCACAGCACCGCCATCCGCACCCAGCCATTATCATCGGCGGAGGCGCTGCTGAGATCGAGGGTCGCGCGCCCGTTTCGTTCCCCCTGCTCCCATGTGTAGATGGCCCAGTCCATGCCGGCGGCGGGCGCACGGTAGCGTACATCAAAGGCCACACCAAGCGGGAACAACACCTCGGCGCGCACCTCCGGCATGACCGGCTCAAGCGTGATTGAAGGGTGGACGGTGGGCGTCCGAAAGACTGTGGCGGTCGGCGTGCGGGTCGCGGTAAACGTCGCCGTGGCGGTCGGCGTGGATGTCGCAGTCGGGGTGGCGGTGCTGAGAGGTGACGCCGTCTCCGTCGCGGTCAGCGTGATCGGGACAGCCGTCGGCAGACCGAGCGGCGACCCCGGCTGGGCAGCGACACGCAGTGTGACCGCCAACAACGCAGCCGCGACGATGAGCGTGCGGATCAACTCAGCCCCCCTCCTCCCAGTGCATACAGCGCGAACGGGACGATGTTGTAAATGAAGTGAGCAATGACCGCAGCGGTCGTACTCTGAAGCTGGCGCAGTCTTCCGAACGATAACCCGAGCACGAACATCAGCGCAAGCGTAGGCGTCAGCAGGTATTGGCTGTGCAGCAAGGCGAAGAACGCGCTCGTCAGCCACAGGCCGAAGATCGGCTGAAGCGCCCCGCGGATAAACACCTCTTCGCCGATGGCCGCGCCGCCGCCTACCAGAATCGCGACCGGAAGCGACGCGAGCTGGCTGTTGATCTCCTGCGTGGCGCGCGTCTGCTCTGCGAACGTTTGCGGGTCGCTCAGGGTGATCCACACCGTGCTGAAAACGGCCGCCACCCCGTACAACGCGATGCCTAGAACCACGCCCGTTATCACGTCATTCCGAGTCGGGATGCGCAGTCCGAGTCGATCGAGCGACGCCGGCCCCCCGCGTCGGATCGCGAAGCCAACGCCCAGAAACCCGGCCGCAACGAACAGCGCAGATTCTAGAATGCTCGTCCGCAGTGAGAGTTCCGACTGCTCATACGAGTCCGCGATCCCCGACACCCCACCCGCCAGCATGAAGTTGAACGCGACCGCAGTCAGCGCCAGCAGGCACAGCACGACAGCAGTCAGGTGTACCTGCGACTCCGGGTTGTAACCCTTGATGTATCGTGCCACGGACACGCGCAGTTCGGGCCGTTGGAGGATTTGATACGAAAACAACGCGGCGGCACTGGCAAAGGCCGCGACGAACAGCGCTTGGAACGGGCTGATCGGCGTGAACTGGCCGGACAACGCCGGATCACTGCTCAGAATCAGCGCCTGAAGGCTGCACGGCGCCAAGATGAACAACAGGCCAACCAGCGACATCAAGCACAGGCGGATGATGCTCGGCTCCCATAAACCGGCCTGCACCTGATTGGCAGCATAGATCACAAACATGAGATACAAGAGAGTGGCGATCAGCAGCAGGGTGTCCACGTCGGTTCCTGAGTCAAGCGCGGCACAAGCATCCCTATTGTACCCCCGATCACGCAGGGGATACGCGAGGCCCCATTGACCCATCTGCGGGCTTGTGCTACACTGCTCGCGCTTGGCCGATCTGCCTAGATTGGAGGGATGGCCGAGTGGTTTAAGGCATTGGTCTTGAAAACCAACGTAGCGCACCGCGCTACCGTGGGTTCGAATCCCACTCCCTCCGCCTTCAGCCAGACCGCAAGTCCCAAATCTTGGGGGGGTGCCAGAGTGGTCGAATGGGGCCGCCTGCTAAGCGGTTAACCGGCTTATACCCGGTTCGCAGGTTCGAATCCTGTCCCTCCCGC
>JAANMW010000837.1_pt1 | contig 35925 bp, 22 predicted proteins | sample 7279671 | NCBI WGS metagenome assembly JAANMW01 (sample SAMN14094541, study PRJNA606508) | bioreactor metagenome | isolation source: A lab-scale SPAN reactor treating ammonium-rich wastewater day 247 | place: Ireland: Galway | collected 2017-09-19 | reverse complement strand
GCCCATGATGTCCTAAGTATTCTACCGCGGTTTAGTGACAGAAACGGGAGGTTGCGCCGCGTCGCGCGGCTCGTGAGCGGTGGCGATGCCGTGGCTGAGATATTGCCGAATTTTTGGCAATAAAGGCCGAACCTGTTCTTCCAGTCGAGGAAGCAGTTTGGCGATCGCCTCCAGATCGCCCCGCTGGCTCGCCTGCTCCAGTTCGAGTGCTAAATGGGCAGCGAATTGTACACCCAAGTAACGCAAGCTGCCCTTGAGCGTATGCGCCGCTCGCCGCACGGTCCCCGGATCGGCGGAGCGGTAGGCATTGAGAGCCTGCTCCAGCATTTCCGGGCATTCCTGCAAGAACGCCGCCAGCAAATCCGCCAGCAGGGCCTGGTCGCCGCCGGCCGATTGCAGGGCCGCCGTCCAGTCGATGGTCGACGGGGCATGCAACGGACTCTCGCCATTGCGCGCGCCGGCGGCTCCATGCGATTCGTCGGGCGGCGCCATATTGCGGGGCAACAGCGTGGCAATCGCGGCGGTTAACTCGCGAATGCGAACGGGCTTGCAAACGTAGGCGTCCATTCCCGCCGCCAGGCACTTGTCGCGATCGCTCTTCAGTGCGTGGGCGGTCAAGGCGATGATCGGAACTCGATGCCCCGTGGCCGAGGTTGCTTCCGCAGCGCGGATTTCGCGAGTGGCCTCGAAACCATCCAGTTTGGGCATTTGAATGTCCATCAACACCACGTCAAAGCGAGAAGTTGCCACGGCTTGGACGGCCTGCCGACCGTCTTCGACAGCATGCACGTCGTGACCACGGCGAGTCAACAAACCAACGGCCAGTTTGCGATTCACCAGGCTATCTTCCGCAATGAGAATGCGCAGCGGTGGCAGAGCAACCTCGGGATCCGCCTCCACGGGAGTCGGAGCCTGTCGTAGTCCCAACGCCCGCACCAGAACCGGCCCCAGGTCGTTGGGTTTAATAGGTTTAAACAGATGGGCCGCGACCTGCAAGTCCCGGCATCGCTGAGAATCGAGGTGATGATCACCCGAGGTAAGCATTACCACCGGCAGGTGAGTCCAAGCAGCGTTCTGCTTGACCTGGCTGACGAGCGAGAACCCATCGACTCGCGGCATTTGCACATCAGAAAGCAATAGTTGATATTGCTCGCCGTTTTCTTCAGCGCTAGCCAGTGCCGCCAAGGCGTCGGCGGCGCTACCCACCGAGTGAACCTGCATTTGCCAACGCTCGAGCATCGCCTGGAGCACGCGACGATTGGTGGGGTTATCGTCGACGGCCAGCACGCGCACGCCCCGCAAGACGTGGCTCCAGTCGGTAGCAGGGCCAACATCGGGAGAAAGGCGAAATTCGGCAGTGAAGCGAAAGACGCTGCCTTTCCCTTCCACGCTTTCGGCGTAGATGGTGCCCGACATCATTTCCACCAGTTTGGCGGAAATGGCCAGCCCCAGGCCCGTTCCCCCGTAGCGCCGCGTGGTGCTGGAGTCCACCTGTTCGAAAGCTTCGAAAATTTGGGAGAGCTTATCCGAGGGTATGCCAATGCCGGTATCGCGGACGGCAAATGCCAGTTGGACGCGGTCGCCACGCATGCTTCCCAGTCGAACTTCGAGGGCTACTTCTCCTTCGTCGGTGAACTTGATGGCGTTGCCCACCAGGTTGACCAGAATTTGACGCAACCGGCCCGCGTCGCCAATCAGTTGGTTGGGGACCGAAACATCGATGTCGTAAATAAGCTCCACGCCTTTGGAGTGCGCTCGCATGGCCAGAGACTTGAGCGTATCGCCCAGGCATTGGCCCAAATCGAAGGGTTGCAAATCGAGTTCGAACTTGCCGGATTCAATCTTGGAGAAGTCGAGAATACTGTTGATGAGGGCCAGCAGCGATTCGGCCGATTCGCGGGACATGCGCAGGTATTCTCGCTGCTCGGGCGCCAACGGCGTATCGAGCACCAGTTCGGTCATGCCAATGATGGCATTCATGGGCGTGCGAATTTCGTGGCTGATGTTGGCCAGAAAAGCGCTCTTGGCCCGGCTGGCCGATTCAGCTTGTTCCTTGGCCCGCGTCAGCTCGGCCTCGGCTTCCATTACGCTGGTGACGTCTTCCGCGGTCCCCGCGATTCGATACACCTTGTCGTCGGCATCGCGCACGGGATAACCGCGATCATAGATCCCGCGCATGCTGCCGTCGGGCCGCAAGATTCGATAACGGATCTCGAATTTCCCTTGAGTTGCATGTTTGGCAAATGCCTGCCGCACGCGATCGCGGTCGTCGGGATGAATGGCTTCGTTCCACAGTTCAGGGTTTTGTTGCAAGTCGGCGCGGCTGCGTCCCCAAATGGTTTCGAAAGCGGGGCTCACATATTCGAAATGGTCGCCGTTGGCCGTGGTGATCCAAAAAACTTCGTTCAAGTGGTCCGCCAACTGCCGGAATCGTTGCTCGCTTTCCTGCAACGCCAGTTCGGCCAGTTTCCTCTCGGTCACGTCCCAAAAAATACCCTGCGTGCCCACGGGCTTGCCGGCTGCGTCGTACAGCGGCGTTTTCATTACGTGCACATAGAGTTTTTTGCCGTCGTCGCGAACATGCGTTTCGATGTCCTCGAATAACTCGCCTGTCTGAATGAGGTGCTCGTCGTCGCGGCGATATTTTTCGGCCAACTCGCGCGGGAAAAAATCGAAGTCGGTCATTCCCAAAATTTCGTCGAACGAGCGATGAATCAGGCGGCAAAAGGCTTGATTTGCAAAAGTGAATCGGCCCTGGAGGTCCTTGCGCAAGACAAACAGCGGAAGATTTTCCACGAGCGAGGCGTAAAGCGCCTCGGAATCGCGCAAGGCCTGGTTCGCCCGCTGCTGGTCGCGAAGGTCGCGCACGCAGGCGGTAAACAGCACGGTTTCTCCACTCGGAGTGGCGGCCACCGATAGTTCGACGGGAAACTCTTGTCCTTCCACATCGTGGGCCATGGCGGGCATTTTTTGCGAATGCGTTTCGTCGCCGGTGAGCAGGCTCGCCAACGTTGGCTTGGCTTGAGCCGTTTGTGGCTGCAAGGCCAGCAGCGTTTCCCACGACTTGCCCAGCGCTGCTTCGCGCGGCAGGCCAAAGCACTGTTCGGCCTTGGAATTCCACTCCACTACCCGCCCCTGGCCGTCAAGCATCATCAAGGCGTCATTCGTTTCTTCCAAAACGGTGCGGTATCGGGCGACGAGATGCTCGGCGTTGGCCCGCACTAACTCGGACTGAATGGCAGCAGCCTCGCCATCGCGAACACGATCTTTCAATTGGTCAATCGTGGCGGCCTGAGTCGAGAAATGGCGGGCCGCAGAATTTAGCCGGACTAGCAAAGTGATCAACCAGGCGGCGCCGGCCAACACGCTTGCCGTCGCGACGATCGCCGCCAGCCATCGCCAGCCCTGCGCCTGTGAAAAAAACGAGTCGGCGGGAAGGTCGGACCAGGGGAGCATTGCCAGTCCGAGACCACAGGCGCCCACGGCCACCAGCGCCACGGCGCTCCCGCAACTGCTTAATGAGGGATCGTGCAAACGAGGCACGTTGATTCCTCGCCTGGAGACAGGTTGACAATTCGGCCCAAGCGACCGGCGCTTCCGATGCGCGGTTGGCCGCTACGGTACTGCACTTCTCTCTGTCCGACGAGCAACACGTCCCGGCGCGCGGAGGACGGCGTGCTCGTCCCCAACAACCAATCTTGGCCGGAGCGGGCGCCAATGTAAAGCAGCGGTTGTCCAATGTTGTGCGTCCGCACTCGATCGGACCGCGAACGACAACCCCTTTTCGAATGGATTTGGCCTACCAACGGTGAGAACCACCCGCAATACATCGCGGGGGGCAACGGTTCCGCGCGCGCCAGCGAGTACTACTGCTTCTCGTTAAAGAAACGTTCATCGAGCTGCTGCTTGCCCCGGTTGCCATAGTATTTCACCAGGGCAACTCGCAATTCGCGCGGCGTAAGGTTGCGATCCAGAAATCGCTGGTATAGATCTTGATGCTGCTCTCGCAGTTTGCGGAATTCCGAAATCTGATCCTCGGAGTATCCCAAGGCGGGCAGGTTGGCAAGATCGCCGCAGGTGACGGCAAACCGAGCCTTGGTAAACAGTTCGCTGTGGCCGTAGGCAATGTCATCCAAGGTTTCCACCACCGCCTGAGTCTTGGCGGCCGTCACCAAGTCCATTTCGCGGCCAATGTTTTCTTGCTTGCGCAGCGCCTCGGCCAAGAGGGGGTTCTGTTCGGCAGCTTCGGCCATTTTGACGCGCAGTGCCTGGTAGAGATCGGGCGACGGCGTGAACACCTTGTGCTCCAGGCCGTACGAGAAATGGTCGAAGACCATCTCCTCGACTTCTCGCGTTGGTTCGTAAAGCGGAGTGACTCGCCCGGCAATGAGCATGCTTGGCGAAAACAACGTGCCGGTCGGCGAAATGAAATCCTTGCCGATCGACAGCCCCAATTTTTGGATGTTGTCGGCGGTATTGCCGGCGCGGGCGCCCTCGGGGACGGGAAAGAATTCTTCGCGGTCGAGCGGCGTCTCCAAGGCGCACAACAGCAGCAATCCCGCGCAATAGGTCTTGATCGCCACGCCGTCGAGCGGCTTGCCCTTCAAATCGAGTACGCGGTCGGTGCGAAAATTGAGATCGAACGAGGATTCGTTGCCAATAATGCTCGCGGCACGAGCGCCCATCGCGGCGCCCACCTTTTCGTCCCTGTGTCGCAAGAACACAAAGTGCAGCGTGTCGCGGAGGTAGTTTTCGACGTTTTCGGCAGGAATGCTCGATCCTCGCTCGGGCAGGTCGACGATCACCATTCGTCGTTTGCCGTCGCTCCCCACTTCAATCGCGGCCACGCCGACGTGAGTAAACAGGCCGGGATTCAGGTCAGTAAACAAATTGTAGGGCGAGGGATTGCGCATCAGCAGCCAATCCCCGGGGCGCACGTCAAAGTGTCCAAGCCGATAGCTGTCGCCTTCGAGACCGTGCTTGCGGCGATGATCGAGCCAATCGAGCAGTTCCTGCCGCAGCGAGGCCATTTCCGGGGCGAGCTTCGATGCCGGCACACCCTCCAACAAACCATAGACTTCGTCGGCAGTGATCGGGGGGCGGGCGTAGTCCTTGTCGGCCAGTTCGCTCGGTCGCAGGTCCTGGGGCAAACCAACCTGGCGAATGGTGTCCACCGCCTGAACAACCAGGTTTAGCGGTGTTTGCGGATCGCGAATCAACTCGGCCAGTCGGGGGAGTTGGCTGCGTTCGCCCGTGGAAGCGATCAATTGCAAAATCCGCGCGCGATTGGCTTCCGACAGGGCCGTCACCCCTTCCGGCGCATTGGGGGGCGGCGGCAGGATCAACAAACCCACCACCGCTGCGCCGATATCGCTGTTGCGGCGAATGCAGAGCTCGACAAGCCGCTCGCGCAACGTGGGATCGGCAGCCACGCGAAACGCTGCAAAGTTCACGGCTTCGCTCAGTTGCAGCTTGAGACGACCAGAAAGATCGATCAGGTTCGACATCGTCTTCAGCCAGCAGCGGATGCCGTCTTTATCGAGGCTTCCCTCGCCGTTTCCCCCATTGCCTCCACTCGCCGGCAAGAACTCGGTGCGCATGGCCAAGGTTTCTTCTAGTGCCTTGTCCACCTGCTGCTTCGCGGCGATCAGACGATCGACCCGGGCGAGAATTTGCGCGCCGTCGGTCACGCCGTCGTACCGGGCCAGATAGGCTGCCCACTGTTCGACCATCTCCGAGGCTTTTACCACGGGCTCGATCTTGTCGGCCGAGCAATCGGCCACCTGCTTGGGAAGTCGCTGCCCGTACAGTTCGACCCATTGTTCGAATGCGGCGTCTTGCGATTGGGCTAGCGCCCAGGGGGAGCAGGCCCACAACATCAGGCCGACGGCGATCCCTGCCGAGGTTCGGAAGGAATTCAAGATTTGCATGACAGTTCGGGGGGAGGAAGAAGCGGTGGTTGGGAGGGATGGGCGCGCACGCCACCGGACATTGGCGGCAAACGCTCCACCTTTCCTATAGCTTGTAGTTTGCGCGTTTGCCAAGATTCTTTCCATACCCCAGCCCCGGTCTTTCCGCGTTACGCGAGGGCTAGACGCTTGGTCCCTTGTTACCGTCAGTTTGCGTTCGTTCTCGCCAACGAGAATAATCGTTGTCATAAACACAATCGTTTCTGCCGGAGTCTCTTCGGACGACTGCTCGGCAGCAAACTCCCAAAATTCGAACATCAGGAGCATTGCCACGATGGGCAAACTTCGCGCCGGCGCCGCCACCAGCAACATCACTCCGCGGTTGGGAGTTTCGCTCAATGGCGGCATGAGCGACCGCACGGCCACGCACATTCACGACGACTTGCATGCCCGCTGTATGGTGCTCGACGACGGGAAGACTCGACTGGCCTACGTGGTCTGCGATAGCTGCATGCTCGACCGCGAACTAATGGACGCCGCGAAGAAACAAATCGCCGAGCATGGTGCGGTTGACGCCGACAAGATTTGCATCTCGACCACGCATACCCACAGCGCTCCCACCTCGGTGGGCGTGTTCCAAAGCGATCCGGACGAAGGGTATCGCGAATTCCTGATGCCGCGAATCGTGGATGGGGTTGTTCGCGCGGTAAACAATTTAGAGCCTGCCAAGGTGGCCTGGGCGGTAGGCCACGAACCCTCGCAAGTTTTCAATCGCCGCTGGTACATGAAACGCGGCACGATCGGCGCCAACCCATTCGGGAGCGAGCACGACACGGTGCGGATGAATCCGCCGCGGGGAAGCGGCGACCTGATCGAACCCGCCGGAGAAACCGACCCCGACGTTTCGGTAATTGCAGTCGCGTCGCTCGAAGGCCGGCCGATTGGCCTGTTGGCGAATTATTCTTTGCACTATGTCGGCGGAACCGGACCGGGACACGTGTCGGCCGACTATTTCGCTATGTTCGCCGAACGAATGCAGGCCCTGCTCAACGCGGATCGACTCGATCCGCCTTTTGTAGGCATGATGACCAACGGCACCAGCGGCGACGTGAACAACGTCAACTTTCGGCAGGTGCAACCGGGCAGCCCCCCGTACGTGCAAATGCGTCGTGTGGCCTACCTGGTGGCGACCGCCGCCCACCAGGCGCTGTTGCAAGCGGCCTGGCACGACAACGTCACGCTCGACGCGAGGCAAACCCTCGTCACGCTGGGGCGACGTCTGCCCGCCGCCGATGAAGTGGCCCGGGCAAAGTACATCCTCTCGCAGGCGCCGCAAGGCAAATCGTTGAGCACGCGCGAGCAGATTTACGCGCGCGAAACGGTACTGATGGCAGACTGGCCATCGACGATCGAAGTGGTGCTGCAAGCACACCGAGTTGGCGATGTCGGCATTGCCACCACGCCTTGCGAAACCTTCGTGGAGATTGGACAGAACATCAAGAAGATGAGCCCTTTTCCGATGACATTCACCATCGAACTGGCTAACGGATACGCCGGCTACTTGCCGACCGAGGCTCAGCACAAACTCGGCGGGTACGAAACCTGGCGCGCCCGATCGAGCTTCTTGGAAGAGGGCGCGGCGAACAAGATTGAAGCCCAACTCAAAGGACTGTTTGGCGAGCTGGGACGCGCTACGGGGTGACGCCGCTCGGCGCCGTCGGCATGATTGAACACAAGTGCTTGCTCCACCCCCCCTAAAACCAGTTTGCCCCTTTTCTCGCACAGAGCGGTCGGGCTTGCCGGCCAGCGATTCGGCGCATTGCCGATAGCCATCCAGTCGTCATGGTGGGCAATCGAATCCTTTGCGCTAGGATTACTCCGCTGGTACGACGACACCCCCGCCGTCCAATGCATCGCGCTCGAGTGTGAAACTTCCCGTAGGCACTTTGCCCAGGCGCTAGTGAACTTTCGGAAGCACGAAATGGCAAACGGGAGCCCTTGAACTAATGAAACAACGATTAAGCAACCTATGGGAGAAATGGCGAACCAGTTACTGGCTCGTACCGGGAGTAATGCTCGTTGGCGCGCTACTACTCGGAGTGGGCATGCTGACGTTGGATCGAAGCGTTGAGAAAGAACCCGAAGAGATTTGGTGGATGTATGCCGGAGGCGCGGAAGGGGCACGATCGCTATTGTCCACCGTTGCCGGTAGCGTAGTGACTGTTGCCAGCCTGGTATTTTCGATCACCATCGTCGTCTTGTCGCAAGTGTCGAGCCAGTTCGGTCCGCGCATTTTGCGAAATTTCATGCGTGATACCGGAAATCAGTTCGTGCTGGGCACGTTTGTGTCCACATTTCTCTACTGCCTTTTGGTCTTGCGGTCCATCCAGGGCGAGAATCGCCCCGTGCCGCACTTCTCGGTAACCGTGGCCGTGTTGCTCGCGGCCAGCAGCATTTGCGTGCTGATCTATTTCATCCATCATGTTTCGCATTCCATTCAAGCGCCGCAAATCATTGCCACGGTATGGCGAGATATCCATAGCGGTATTGCGCGTATGCCTTCGAAGAACCAGGGAAACGATTCCCATTACCAAGACGAATTGCCGGCGAAGGAGTTTCCCGGCGATTTTTCCGGAAATGCAGCGGCAATTCCCGCAAGATGTTCCGGTTACATTCAGGCCATTGATCAAGGCGGCCTTATGCACTTGGCGCAAGCCAACAATCTTTGGCTGAAATTGCTGTTTCGGCCCGGCGACTTTGTCATTGAGGGGAACCCACTTCTGTTGGCCTGGCCCCTTCCCGACAACGATGAGATCATCGCGCGAATCCACGAAACGTTTATCATCGACCGCTATCGCACGCCGGAGCAAGATGTCGAATTCGCGATCCGGCAAATGGTAGAAATCGCCGTGCGGGCGCTTTCTCCCGGCATCAACGATCCCTACACCGCGTGCAATTGCATTGATTGGCTGGGAGACGCCCTATGTCGGGTTACCGACGCGCAACTGCAATCCCCTTATCAATACGACAATGATCACGTTTTGCGGATTGTGATGAATGTTTCCACCTACGACGGAATCGTTGACGCCGCACTCAATCAAATTCGCCAGAACGGCAGCGATTCTCCAGCCGTGATGATCCGTCTGATGGAAACGATTGCGAGGGTCGCCGAGCGGGCGAAGTCGCCAGCCAAAGTGGCCTCGTTGCGCAAGCATGCGCAAATTGTCTGGCGGCAAGGCCAGCAATGTTTGCCAGACGAGTCAGACCAACGCGACCTCCGCGAACGTTACGAAGTGGTGCAAAGTTTAATAGGCAATGAACCGAGCGAATCAGTCGTTCTCTTGGGATGAAGTGGGGATGGCGGATTCAGTATCGTTCGCCTTGCTGCTGGCGGCGCAAGAATCGAATGGCGTCTTCCACCGTTTGAATCTCATCCGTCGCATCGGCGGGAATGGCGAATTCGAACTCCTCGTCGAGTTCCATCACCAGTTCCACCATTGCCAACGAATCGAGCCCCAAGTCGTGTGCGAACGACGTTTCCAACGTGATCGCCCGAGCCAGGTTGGGTTCGCCGCCGAGCCGATCGCGAAACCACCACAGCAGGTGCCCGCACGCTGGACAGCAACTATCGCCGCCGGGAGCGCTCGGTTCCATCGCGGCTACCAGTCCGCAAACCGGACAAAGCTGGGGACTGCCTTCGGGGGTTCGCGAGGAAATCGTCATCGATGAAGGCTTTCGCGATGGCAGGTTCCGGCACTTTGGGGACCAAGCGTCACGACCGTGTTTCGTCGTGATCGGCTTGGGCCCGGCCTTTCCCATTGGGGTCGCGTTCCAGCGCGTCCAGGATTAGCCATCCCGCGGCGAGCCCCAGCACGGCAGCAATGGCCGCGCCTCCCAATTCCAAATAGGCGATAACGTTCTCTTCAAACGGCGACAGTTGAAACTTGGCAGGCTCCGCCGCGGGTACGCGCGAAGCCAGCCATACCTTGAGCAACCCCAGGGCAACGCCGCATAGCATCCCGCCGATCAAGGCGAGTGCCATCTTCAACGGCCGATGACGGCGACACCCGAACGCGAACAGACCGACCGCGAAAATCAGCACCAAGAACATCTGCTCGGGCAGCGCTCGCCAAACGCCGTCCCACGTTGGAACATACGCCGCAAGCAGCATCGACTCCTCACCTCCGCGGCGCGCTCAACACCGAGAAATCGAGCGCTCAACTAGAATGAACGTCGTCCCTCCATTGGCGCTTCCGGCTTCTGCTGCGGAGCGAAAATCCCCAGCAGCGTTTGGGCAATAACATTCTCGGGCAAAAGCATGAGCACCTGACGCAGTTCGGCAATCGCCTCGGCGCGGTGCCCCAGGTAACCGTAATGATAGGCGAGCAAGAAGCGACCATCGGGCGAACGCGGATTCCGTGTGACTTCCGCCTCGAGCGCGCGCAACTGCTGTGTGTACTGGCCAACATGGGGAAAGTAGTCGCCGAAACTCCGCAGCACCAATCCCCATTTTTGCACCGGGAGACTCTCGAGTGCAAATTGCAATGTCGCCGCCGCGCCATCGAAATCGCCCGTTGCAAACTGCGCATGTGATTCGAGCAGTTTGGCCAAGGGGTATTTCTCGGCCGTGACCGGAATCTGCGAAATGCATTCCAGCGACTCCCGGTAATTGCCTTGGCGGAAGTTGCGCGACGCAAACGCCAAGAGCTGATCGGGAGGCAACTGCGGCGCGGGTTGGATTTGACTCGCTGGGTCAAACGGTAGCCGTGCAATCAAGGGAGGCGCAGCAGGAATCGTTGGATCGCGGCCTACCTGGAACGCCTCGGCAAGGTTCGGTCCGGCGGCAACCGCGGTGTCCGGAGAAGCCAAAGCAGGCGAACCGAGCGCCGCGGAACTCATGCCCAGACCGCCAGGCAGGCCGACGATCGGATCGGAGTACACCGGCTCATAGGTGTAACGATTGGGTCCATTGAAGCGAATGCGGTTTCCCACCGGCTGCGCAACCAGGTCGTCCCACTGAAATCCCCAAATATCGCCCGGCACATAAGGCCACGGTTCGAATACGTACTGGCCGTTGACAAGGCCCGTGGTGGCGCCGGAATAAATCGCGGCCAGGCTCGGGGCATTGCGCAGCCCCGTGTAGCGATTGGGGAAACCACCGAGCCAACGCACCGTGTCGATGGTTTCGATCTGCAACCTGGCGTTCCGTTGCCGCAACGGTTCGTATTGCAGATAGGCTTGCCGCGACGCCTCCTGGGGGGAAAGGGGAGGCGTTTGAGCCAGGGAGATACCGGGTTGCATCAGCACGATGCACACCGACATGGTCGACAACCATTTTAGGCATCCGCCGCATTTCATCGCATGCCTCCCGTCTTCCGCACGAAATGACGCACCCTGTTGCAACCCAGGCCATTACGCTTTGCTCGAGCGAAATTGTCGCACTGCGCGTGACATACCTCTTTGCCGTGGCCACTGGCCGCATTGTACCATGTTGGGAGACGCTCGGCAGTGCTTCCTGCACGACCGAGACCGGTGCGGCCGTCGTGAAGGTGCGGGAAAGGGAACGCTCATCTTAACGCGGGTTAACCGCAATCGCTCGTTGATCTCCAAAACTTCTCTGAAGCTTGCACAGGTGACAACGAGGAAGAAACTAAATTGGCGACGTTCGTGATTATTCGCCGTCGCGACCCGTTCGCGATAGGACCGCCCGCAATTCGGGTTTCCACCGGTAGGGTTGCGTTGGCTGAAGTGTTCGGACCGCGAGAATCGGGCAAAAGTCGCCCCGGCATTGATGAACCCTGTTGCAGGCAGATCCGATGGAACCCGTCGAATCCGAACTCGATCCGCAGTCACTGCAAATGCTGCAAGACTACTTGGATCAGCTTCAGGCGGGGCAGGCGCCCGACCGCGAGCGGTTGCTGCGATCAAATCCCAAGTTGCAACCGTATCTCGACTGCTTGCACGTGCTGGAAGGATTCGCGCCGGCCGACGAGGAATCGGCGCAGCTTGAGATTTTTGTCGGCGAGTCCGCTATCGCAGGGCCCCGAGGTAATCACCCACCAAAAAACATCCCCGGGCAAAATCATCTACCCCCGACGATGGGCAACGCTCCCAACACCCGCGATCGTACGATGGCCTTGTCTAGCGGGGACGTGCGGTTGGTGACCGATGATGAATACGTGGTCGGTCGCCGCCGCCCGCCCTGCACGCAGTTTGGCACGTACGAATTGCTGTATGAGATTGGCCGGGGCGGCATGGGGGTGGTGTATCTGGCTCGCCATCCGGAATTGAACCGGCACGTGGCGATCAAGATGATCTTGGCTAGCCATTTGGCTTCCGACGAACAGGTACGGCGATTTCGGGCCGAAGCCAGAGCGGCCGCCGCGCTGGCGCACCCCAATGTGGTGCAGATATACGACGTCGGCGAAGTCGAAGGCCAACATTTCTTTGCCATGCAGTACGTGCCGGGTTCGAGTTTGGCGCAGCGGCTAGCGACAGATCGACCCTCGCCCGAAGACGGCGCGCAATTGGTGGCAACCATTGCCCGGGCGGTTCAGCATTTGCATCAAAACAACATCGTTCACCGGGATCTCAAGCCAGGCAACGTGCTGCTCAACTCTGCCGGCGAGCCCTACGTTACTGATTTTGGTCTGGCCAAAATGCTGGTGGGCGACGATTTGCAAACGGCGACGGGGGTGATAACGGGCACGCCCAGTTATATGTCGCCCGAACAGGCAACCGGACGGCAAGACGTGGGACCCGGCAGCGACGTCTACAGCTTGGGCGTCATTCTATACGAAATACTGACGGGGAAACCGCCATTTCGCGAAGACAATCCGCTCGACACGCTGGTGCAGGTGATCGAGCGCGAACCGCGGCTTCCCCGGCAACTCAATCCGAGAGTGCCGCGCGAACTGGAATGCATCTGTTTGAAATGCCTGGAGAAGTCGCCGCAGGATCGCTACACCTCGGCGGGCGAGTTGGCAAATGATTTGGAGCGTTACCTGGCCGGCGAATTGGTGGAAGCTCAGCCACCCAGCGTGCGAATGCGCGTCTGGCGATGGGCGCGGCGCGAGCCGGCCCTGGCAACGCGGTTGGGTGGAATGGGCGTGCTGTACGCGGTTGAGACCGTGAACTATTTGTTGGGAGTGGTCGACAACCGCTTTCATTGGCTAGTTACGGCGGTGCTTGCGTGTTGGGCGGCTATTTCGATCCTGCTGCAACGCCTGATTCGCAATCCCCGTTGGGCCGTGGCGGCGCGATACGGTTGGACTGCGACTGACGTGCTTGGATTGACGGGCGTGTTGCTGGTCGCCGACGGTGTCGCTAGTCCCATGGTCATGGGTTATCCGCTGGTGATCGTGGCCTCGGGACTGCTGTTTCAGGTGCGAATGGTCTACTTCACGCTGTTGTTGTCTTTGTTATCCTACGTCGGCCTGGTGTTGTTGTACTATGCTACGCCAGTGACGCAGCGGCCCGTTTTCGACCCCGATTTCGATCGCCATGTGTACGTGCTGGTGGGACTGACGTTGCTGGGCTGCATGGTGGCGTACCAGGTTTCGCGGGTTCGCGCGCTCAGCCGGTATTACGAAAGTCGCCGAACCGGGTAATCGCGGCAATCCTCGCTACCGCGAAGTCGCCGCGATATAGATCCGCAGCCGGTCAAAGGGTTCGAAGCCGCATTGTCGGTATATGTTCACCGCGGGCTCGTTGGCTGAATCCACGGCCAACGCCAACTGGCTCACACCAGATCGATGAGCCAGGTTCAACGCATGTTGCACGATTTGAATGCCCCGGCCGGCGCCGCGAGCCTCTGGCGTGATGCCCATATAAACCAGTTCCCAAAGTTGCGACGAATGGGCGGCGAGAATCAAACAGCCTAGCGCGGATCCGCGTTCGTGTACCATGAACCAAAGATGGGGTGCATATCCAGGTTGTCCGCGATAGCTCTCCAGGGTGTCGCTGACATGGAGATGCTGATGAATGGCCGGACAATCGCGGGTTCGCTGATAGGTGCGCTCCAGCAGTTGTGCAAAGCGCGGCCAGTCGTCTTCCGCAACACGTTCCAACGCCAGATTCGCTTCGGGGAAGGTAGACTGCTGCCGGCAATCGGCGTGCAGGTAGAGCAAGTTGGCCACAAATTCAAAGCCAGCCGCCAGAAAGGGCGCCGCGTCATCGGCCTCGGCCAGCATGGCTTGAACCAGTAGCGTCCCCTGCTCAACTTGGGACTGAACGACAGCCCGTAACAATCGTGCGGCAATTTGTAGCGACAATTCGGCCGACAACGATTCCCCGCTTGCCAGCCGTGGCGGCCAAACCATGCACGTCTTGCCGGGCAGCGGCACAGCAAAGACGGCGCCTAGGGGACGCGTTGCATACCGCTGCGGAGTTTCGTCATTGCCGGCTGCCGCCGTGCGCTGCGCCAAAAGCAGCAAGACTTCAGGGCGATGGCTTTCAATTTCAGCTTGTCGTTGCACGGCCAGATCGGCCGGCAAGTGGGCCGTGAGCAGATAGGCTGCCAACCGCCGCTGATGGTCGGATTGGGCCGGCAGAATTTCGAGGGCTGCACTTTCGATAGATGTGTCCATTCTTCTTCGGTGGAATCTCGCGCATTGTCATGCGTGCATCGTCCGCCGCCATTCGGTCTGGATTGGTTCCGGCTACATACCCTCGCACCGCTTGAGCAATTCCTCAAATCGCGTTTTCAACTCGCTGCCGCCCAATTCTGGGTGCAGCACGGCCGTTACCTTAATCAGCTTGACAGCATGCTCTTTGTGGCCCAATTTTTCGTTCGTCAGGGCAATGCCGTATTTGGCGCGGAACCAGCGGGGATCTCCCGGTCGGCATTTTCGTTCCAAGTCGCGCCATTGGGAGAGTGCTTTCTGCCAGTGGGTCTGGTCATCGCTTTCTGTGAGGCATTCGGCCAGCGCTTCGTGCAGATCTCCATCGCGGGGGTCAGCGGCTAGCAGCCGCTCGAACATCGGCACGGCCCCGCGGAAGTCGCCGCTGTCGGCGGTGGCTTGGGCCAGCAATCGATCGAACCGCCATTGGTCGTGATCATCGAACCTGGCCTCGCCGCTGCCCAATCGCTTTAAACCGGCAAGTTGCAAGCGGGCCAATTGTTGGCGAAGCTCGCCATCCGCCGCTTCTTTGGCCAATGCGCCCAACTGTTCCAGACGATCCAACAATCGACGTGGATCGCCGCCGCCAGCCTGGTCCAGCAGTTGCTCGGCTTGTTCGAACCGCTTGAGTCCCGCGTAGGCCACCGTCAGTTCTGCGGTCGCCGAAGCCTGCCAGGCTTCATCGGCCGGAGGCTGGCCCTGACGGGCGGCTTCCAAAATGCGGGCCGCGCGATCGAAGTCGGGTGGAGTCTGTTCCAAACGCAACCGAGCGGCCGCCAGTGCCGCGGCTCGATCGCCCGCGCTCCAAAGGGCAGGCCAGCGCGGTTCGGGTCCCAACACCAGCCGCTCAAAAAAGTCCGCCGCGGCTCGCAAAGTGGGCTCATGCGGCTGCGATCCGGCCTTCTGGGTGGCAATCCAAAGTCGGTAGGCGCGCTCGCTGCCCGAAACGGCGGCGGCAAACTCCGGATGATCATGTCGAACCTTCGCATACGCTTGTATGGCTTGGTCCCAGTCGCCCGCGTGCTGGTGCAGATTGCCGAGATAAACTTGAGCATGGCCCGTGGTGGGCGAATCGGGCCAACGTTCAAGATGTTCGCGAACGATTTTTTCATACTCCTCCAACGGAAGTTCGTCTGCTTTGACGGCCTGGCCTGAATGAAACACCGCCAGCAAATGTGCCTCGGCGGCTTGCCTGTGCCCGGTTGAAGCCAGCGCCAGTCGGCGAAGTTTTGTTGCCGCACTCATGTGCTGATTTTGTTCATGAGCAATCGCCGCTGCCGCGTAGTCGAGTTCGAATGCCCGATCGAGCTGGTTCTCGACCCGAGCCGTGGCGGCGGCGCTTTCGTAGGCGGCCACGGCATCTTGCCATTGTCCGCTGCGATAGAGACCTTGCGCGGCGCGGACTTTCAATTCGAGGTCACTCGAAATCCCTCCCATGCTCAACTTTGAAGCCAACAGCGACTCTGCCCGACGGGCCCAGTAAGGCGAATGATCGGCCTCGATCTGCTTCACCAGGCTGGCGGCAGTGTCTTGAAAATGCTTGGCCGAGGTTTCGTTCTTCGACTGCTCGGCCGTGGTCCACATTGCCAGGCAATATTCCAGCAATGCGTAATCCCAATCGGGATGTGTTACGCCTTGGATCGCGCGGCCAGATTGCACCAGCGGTTGTGCTTCGCTGAATTGTTTGTTGTCGAGCAGTACCCGCAGTCGTTGTGCTTGGGCTTGCATGGCAATCGCCGGCGGAGGGTTCTCGGCCGCCAATGCGGCCAGCTTTCTGAGCGCGCCCGCGCGGTCGCCAAGCAGCCGCAAGCATTTGGCCTCGTCAAGCCGGGCCTGCCACACCAGTGGATCGATCGTGGCCAACTGCGCCAGGGCATGAAGCAATTCCACGGACTGCCGCAGGGCATTGTCGCGATCGGCCGTTTCCGCCGGATAGCATTGCCCCTGGCTCAGATAAGCCCTAGCCAATTGGTAACGCAGATTCTTTTGCAGCGCTAAGAGTTGGTCGCGCGTGGGGGCGCCTTCGGGTGGAATTCGGGTATCGCGAAGTCGCTCGGCCAGTTCTTCTTCCACTCCCCGAAGTTGCCGGATCGCCAGACGTAAATGCCCTCGAGCTTCGCTCCACAGAGTCTCGGGTTGTGAAGCCACCTCGGCCTGCTGCCGCAGCATTTCGCCGCGCGCCATCAGCACCAGTCCCGCTTGCGCGCGAACGACGACAGCCCAAGCCGGGTCGGGAAACTTGTCGACATACGTGGCGGTTTCTTCGATGGCCTGCTGCCATAATCCCACCGCGCTGTTGGGGCTGGCCTCCAAGGCATGTTCGACGAGCGTTTGCGATAGCGCGACCACGAGCTCGGCCCTCGTTTCCGCGGCAAGATTCTCATCCTGCAAGCGGCGCTGGCAATAACCGGCCGCCAAGGCAAAGAGTCGCCGTTCGCGCAGTCCGGCGACAAACTTTTTGTCCTCGCTTGCACCCCATGAAACGGCGGGGGCGAATGCTAGCACGAGCAATGCGCACGCCAACCAGCAACCCCAGGATTTCCAACGAATGGAGGCACGAAGTTCCATACTGGCGTCGACAAATCATGCAGCGCGGTTGGGCTTGGCGGGTTCGTCGCGAGCACCCTCCCGCTGAGAAAGGCTTTTCCCCCATTGTACGCGCACAGCCGCCAAGGCTCGATCCCAAAGTGCGAAAGGAGGGGAGCCGATTGCGAAGGCGGTAACTTCCGGGTGTTTCCTGCCGCGTTTGAAGCTCTCGAAATGGGCACCGCCGCCGAGACTTTCTCTGGTATTTTTCGACTGCCGGGGACGACCCTTGGGTGTTTATTGTGAAAAAAGGTTGTCGCAATACGTCCCTTCCTTCGTGGCGAAAATCTCGAATTTGCGCCAGCGCGCCCCCCAGCCCATCGCGGCGACCCTCATTGCAACCCATCTTCACGGCAGCCGCCGCAGCGCTACGCGACCGTCTCGGCCAGGGGGCCAGTAGTTGCTCCGGGCCCCTCGCATGCCGCCCGTGTCCCGGAGTACGATGGGAGTTGCCCTGCACCCACCCGAACTAACCTGGAAAGGAACGGCGTTGAACATCATTGGGATAGGGACCGACATCATCGAGTGCCTGCGGATTGCGCAAATGATCGATCGGCACGGTGAGTTGTTCGTAAACCGGGTCTACACGCCGTACGAAATTGATTATTGCCAAAGTCGCAAGGCTGCCACGCAGCATTTTGCCGGTCGTTGGGCCGCCAAGGAAGCGATTCTCAAGGCAATCGGTACTGGCTGGCGAAAGGGCATCAGTTGGCGCGATATGGAAATTCGCAGCAATCCCCAAGGGCGGCCGTCGGTGCTGCTGTGCGGTGGCGCGCGCGAGGTTGCCGATGCCTTGGGAGTACAAGAGATACTGATCAGTATCTCCCACTGCCGCTCGCATGCCACGGCCATGGCCACCGCGGTTGGCGCGGACGACTAAAACCGGTGTCTGCCCCGTCTTTATGCCGCCAGCAATTTCTTGCGCGCCAAGTCAAGGAGAAACAGTAGGGGGATTCCCAGCCAGGAAAGTGCGTAGACATGCCATGCCACTGGTCCGGTGCCGAGGAATTGTTGAACCGGCGGGAAATAGAGAATTGCCCAGGAAAAAGCGATTTCGATCGCCACTCCCAGCAATATGAGTTTGTTGCGAAACAGACCGCTATTCAGTCCGCTGCGCCGTAGTGATCGGCGGCCGATAACATTTCCGATCTGCATCAGCACAATGGAGGACAACGTGATGCCCGTCGCGGATCGATACAGCGGGTCGCTTAGAGCAAGTTCTTCCCCCCAGCCCCACCCTCCCTCAAAAAGTACGTAGAAGAACATCAATAGAGACCAGGCTGCCTGAATGACGCCCAGGAACAAATAGGCCGTGGCCATCACGGGAAGCGAGAGCAACCGTTCCTCGGGTTTCCGAGGCGGTCGTCGCATCGTATCACCTTCCGGAGGCTCTTGCCCTAGGCCAATTGCGGGTATCAGGTCGGTACCGAGGTCGATGGACAAGATTTGGATGACGGTTAACGCTAAAGGCACCGGTAGCGCGATATAGAGCAGAAACGGCACGATTTCCGGAACGTTGCTTGCCAGCACGTACATGGTGAATTTTTGCATGTTCGCAAAAACGGCTCTCCCTTCCTCGATGCCCGCCATGATCGAGGCGAAATTGTCGTCTAGCAGCACCACGTCTGCAGCTTCGCGGGCGACATCCGTTCCGCCAAGCCCCATCGCAATCCCCACGTCGGCAGCTTTCAGCGCGGGGGCATCGTTCACGCCGTCGCCAGTCATTGCCACCACGTTACCCAACCGCTTCAGCGCACGTACGATCTTCATTTTCTGCTCGGGCGTGCTGCGGGCGACGATGGCAACGCCGCTATGAAGGCGTTCCGCCAGTTGCTCCTCCGAGAGCTTTTCCAATTCACTGCCGAGCAGAACTGAATTCTCTGTGGACTCGACATCGCCGAGTATTCCGCATTTTCTCGCAACCGCCGCCGCCGTTGCAGGATGGTCGCCCGTAATCAGCACTACGCGAACGCCCGCTCGATGACAATTGGCAACCGCACGGGGAATTTCCTCGCGCAACGGATCCTCCAGCGCCAAAAATCCATTCAACACCAACGCCCGTTCCAGCGACTCCTCTTTTGCCTTGGGGTGGGGAAGTGCAGGGAGCCTGCGATAAGCTACCGCGATGACTCGCTGCCCCTGTGTAGAAAGGCGATGGACGATTTCATCGCCGCCGGCCAGCAATTCAACGGAAACCGCTTTAGGGTCGCCGCCATCCATCGTGTCGACGAACCCGATCAACGGGCGCAGCGACTCCCACGCACCCTTAACCGCCAGCAGCACCTCCACTCCGTTGGCGTACACTCCGGCTTCGCGTCGCTTTTGTACGTCGAAAGGGAAGTGACGGCGTGTTTCTGAGACGATTGCGTCGGGTACTTCAAACAACTCCTCGTAACGGATCGCAATGGCGACATCCAGCGGATCGCCACGCCATCGCGACGCTCTTGTTGCCCCATTTGGGGGCTTGCAGGGCAGGTCCGACTCCGCATTTTCATGAACTCCCGAGGCAATCAACGCGGCTTTGAAAAAGGATCGCAATCTCATCGGTTCTGTCATTGGTTGCCCCCAAACCGGATCCACGATGGCCGCAATCGCAAGTTCGTTCTTCGTCAGCGTGCCCGTCTTGTCCGTGCAGATGACGTGCACCGCGCCTAGCGCCTCCACGGCTTCCAGGCTCTTGACCAGCACCTGTTTCTTGGCCATGCGCAGACTGGCCATCGAGAGGGCGAAGGTGAACGTTGGCAGCAAGCCTTCGGGAACATTGGCCACGATGATGCCCAGCATAAACACAATGTTGATCCACAATGAGCGCCCTGCTGCAATACCGTAGGCAAAAAACAGCACGGCCATCACGACGGCAATTGCTGTCAGCACCCGAATCATCCGGCTGGTTTCCCGGTCGATCGGCGATGGCGGACGATGAACATCACGCGACAGCGCGGCAATTTTGCCAAACTCGGTGCTGTGCCCTGTTGCGATGACGACCGCCGTTCCGCTGCCGCGCAGCACGGCGCAGCCAGCGAATGCAATGTTCCGACTTTCGACAAGCCGGCCCTTCGTCGGAGCGCTGATCATGGGCACTGAGCGGGATTCGCCCGTCAAAGGCGCATTGTTAATCAGGAGCTCCTCGGACTCGACGAGTCTTGCGTCGGCCGCAACGCGATCTCCCTCGGCAAGAAGCGCGACGTCTCCGGGCACCAAATGCTCGGCGGGTATTAGATGTTCCACGCTATTCCGACGCACGAGCACCGTTTGCGGCAGGAATTTTCGCAGCTCTTCCATCGCCCGCTCCGCTCGCATTTCTTGGGCAAATGCGAACAGCGCATTGAGCACCGATACTGCCAACAGCGCCCAGCCGAGCACCCACATCCCTTCACCAGGCTGAATTGACTCGGCGATGAAACAGGCGGCCGCAGCTACGTCCAGAAGAATGCTGAAGAAGTTGACGAACTGCTTGATCAAGGCCGTCAACCAACGTAGCCGTGACGGCGGGTCCAGCCGGTTCCAACCGAATTCCCGGCGCTTCGCTGCAACTTCCTCCGCGGCCAATCCTGCAACTCGACTGCCAAGTCGGATATATACCGCGTCTGCGGAAAGCTCGTGAATTTGTGGTGGCACGGCACTCATGGTAACCTTCGGTGGACCGTCATGTCGGCGCAGAACGATTTCAGGAATCGACAGGATACGGGTGACAAGCGTGGTTTTGTAAGGGGCGCTTCAGCGGTCGGATATTGATGTCCCGTAGCCATTTTTGGCGTTGTTCTGGACAACGAGGAGCGCCTCGACGCCGCCGGACGGCGCGCCGTTACCCGCCTTCGTGCGTACGCTCATCCAGACGGAACCGCGGCAAGCGTCTGATGCCCCGCCATCTTGGTAGGTTCAATAGGGGCTGAGCCACACGGCCCGAGATTTTGGCCGGTTTCGCCAACACACGACAACTCTCAACAACCGATCCCTTGACCTCCAAGAAGTGCATCGCGAACTTGACGATGTCTGGCCGTCAAAATAGACTAAACATGCGGTTTCTTGTGAAGCGTCAAAACTCCTTGAACGCAAACTAGTCCATGGCAATCCCCCCGCAGCTATTTGGATTGCAGCCGACGAGCATGAGTCGGTTGGCGGTAGCGTTGCGTGTTTGCTTGTTGACGGCAGCCTGGCAAGGACCGATCCCCTGGTTTCACTGTCATGGGACTCTCGCCAACGCACCTGAAGCGGCAAAATCTTGGCTGGCAGAGCACTTAAAGGAACGGCACCCTTCGGTAACGCCCTATGCCAACGTGGGGTTTGGCTGGCACTTCCACTGTAACTTCCCGGGCTCTCCGGGTGACGATCCGCAACAGTCGCCCGAGGACGGACGAGGTTACTTGCCCGTCCTCCTGTCGGGTGACCACGCCGATTGCTCAATGCGTTTGGTGAGCGGACTGTCGGTTCTGGCCGGCTCGGCCCTGCTTGATCAGACGAGAGTCGACTGCGCCCTCCAAGGTGGTCGGCCACGTTCGACTCGCTTTTTTGATGCCTTTGCGCCCACTCTTGCGCTTCCCCTGCGCTTTGGCGTGCTCAACTGCTAGGCATTCCCAGCGGCGATTTTCCCCGCGGGTTTCTTGACGCGCTGTCGCGGTTTGCGACCGCGCAACGTGGTCCATCTTTCTGCCTGGTACCTGGGAGGCAATTTCATGGCAATCACATGGCCGCGGTCCATCCGCACCCGGACAACGCTCTTGATTGCGTCGAGCCTGGCACTCATCGCGGCAATCGGAACTTGGTGGCTTTTTGTTCGAACCGCGTCTCCGACGCCGCCACCCCTTACGAAAGTCGAGGATGGCTCAACCGACAGCGCCACGGAATCCTCGGCCGAATCGCCGGCCACGATTGAATTTCCGCGCGAGTCGTGGGAGGCAGCCGGAATCGCCATTCAACCGGTGACGCGGGCGCCGCTCAGCCAATCGGTGGACCTGACAGGCAAAATTACGCTCAACGAGGACCGTGTTGCTCACATCTATCCTCTCGTGGAAGGACGCGTCGACGAAGTCAAGATACGCTTCGGCCAGAAAGTCAAGCGAGGCGATTTGCTGGTGGTGGTTCAAAGCAAGGAGGTGGGCCAGGCCATGCTGCAGCTTTACCAGGACCGGCTACTCCGCGATTTCGCGGTTACCAAAGATCGCTGGATCCAGACGGTAACGGAGAATACGCAGTCCCTGATTGACTTGATCCGCAAGAATGCCGAGATCGAAACGATTGAGCAGGCACTTCACGATCGTCCCCTCGGGGAATATCGCGACAAACTGGTAACGGCCTATATCGCTCATTACAAGGCGCGTAAAGACCTGGACCGCCTCACTCCACTTTCAGAAGAGGGCGCGGTAACCGGCAAGCAACTCCTGCAAGCAGAAGCGGAATGGAATGCCGCGCGCGCGACGCTGCAGGCGTTCATCGAGCAGATCCAGCAAGATACGAAGCAGGCGTCGATCGTTTCGACACAATCCGTCAAGGAATTGCAGACTCGTGTTTCCGTCGATGAAACCAACCTGAAAATCATCGGTTTTGACGACGACGCCTTGGCGGAAGTCGATCCGCTGCAACAGGGCGAGGCAATCGCGCATTACCCCGTGTTGTCGCCCTTCGACGGAACCATTATCTCGAAAGACGTAGTCCTGCTCGAACGCGTGGGGCCTGAAAGCCAAATCCTGAGCATCGCCGATTTGTCGACCGTTTGGGTAAGTGCTGATATTTACGAGGAGCACCTGCACCTTCTGGAACAACTCGACCGGCAGGTTGTGCACTTGCGAAGCAACGCCTGGCCCGGAAAAGTCTTCGAGGCCAGGATCTTCTATACCGGCGACGTGGTCCACGAATCGACGCGTACCATATCGCTCCGCGCCGTCGCCGACAACGCCGCCGGATACCTCAAGCCTGGCATGTTCGTCAACGTGGAGTTCCCCGGTATCGTGTCCGATGATGTCGTGCAGCTTCCGCTCGCCGCGGTGCATGAACACGCCGGAGCCACTTTTGTTTTCGTGCATTTGAACGGCGACGCGTTTTCCAGACGCGACGTTGTGTTGGGCCGTCGCAATGATCAGGCCGTCGAGATTATCTCGGGACTTGAACCTGGCGAACTGGCGGTAATCGGCGGAGGGTTTGCCCTCAAGTCGCGCATGCTGGCCGATCTCCTTAGCGACTGATCCACGCCTGGCACATGGGCAACCAATGCGTCGTCGCTGCGTGTATCAAGCAGCAGTCCAGGTTTCATTTGAAGGGACACTTTTGTGGTCAACCATATCATTCATTGGTCTCTCGAAAATCGCTTCATCGTGATGTTGCTGGCGATTGTGCTGCTGGGAGTCGGCTTTGTCTCGATCTCTTCATTGCCACTTGATGCGGTGCCCGACTTAACGAATGTGCAGGTGCAGGTTCTGACCACGTCGCCGGCGCTAGGGCCGGTGGAAGTGGAACAGTTCATTACGTTTCCGGTCGAAAATGCCATGAGCGGTTTGCCTCGCGTCAGCGAGATCCGTTCCATCAGCCGGTTTGGACTTTCTGCGGTCACCGTGGCATTTGAAGACGGGACCGATATCTATTGGGCCCGAAACCTGATCAATGAGCGATTGCAGCAAGCCCGCGAAAACATTCCTCCCGGGATGGGCGACCCACAAATGGGGCCCATCGCGACGGGCATGAGCGAGATATACCAGTTTGAGGTTCGCGCCAAGGATGGGTACGACTTTAGTTTGATGGAGCTGCGCACTCTGTTGGACTGGCAGATTGCGTTTCAACTACGCAGCGTTGCTGGTGTGATAGAAGTCAACACATTTGGCGGAGAACTGAAAACGTACGAGGTTCAGGTCGACCCCAACAAACTGCTGAATTTTGGGATTTCGCTGGGCCGCGTATTCAAGGCTCTCGAAGAAAACAACGCCAACGCGGGCGGTGGCTACATTGCCCATGGCGCGGAGCAGCGGCTGATTCGCGGCGAAGGACTGGTCAGTTCGCTCGACGACGTCCGCCACATCGTGCTCGACAGTCGTAGCGACGGAACGCCAATCCGGATTTCTGATATCGGTGAGGTGCGATTCGCGCCCATGCTTCGACAAGGCGCTGTCACGCGCGACGGCCATCGCGAGGCCGTGACCGGCATGGTGATGATGCTGATGGGCGGCAATTCCCGGCAAGTGGTGGCCGATGTCAAGGAAAAGATCGCCGCGATCCAGAGTACCCTGCCCCAGGGTGTTTACATCGACACTTTTTATGACCGCACCGAATTGGTGGACAAGACCATTCACACCATCGCAGAGAATATCGGCGTTGGGGTCGTGCTCGTCGTCGTCATGCTGTTCCTGTTGCTGGGAGACGCCCGCGCCGGATTGATTGTGGCCTCGGCTATCCCGCTGTCTGCCATGTGCGCCTTGATTGCCATGAACGTCGCGGGAGTATCGGCCAACCTGATGAGCCTGGGCGCGGTCGATTTTGGAGTGATTGTCGACGGCGCCGTGGTGATGGTCGAAAACGCCGTGCGATCGGCCAGTGCCTATCACCGCAAGACGGGCGCCGATCTGGTGCCCAAATCGGTCTTTAGAGAATCGGCCATGGAGGTCGGCAAACCCATTCTCTTTGCCGGCTTGATCGTGATCATTGTGTTTTTGCCAATTCTGAGCCTGCAAGGCGTGGAAGGCAAAATGTTCCGTCCCATGGCCTTTACGTTCATGTCGGCATTGACCGGAGCTTTGATCTTGTCAGTAACGGTAATGCCGGTGATGGCTTCGCTGTTTCTGGCGCGGCGCGTCAGCTCCACCGACACTTTTCTGGTGCGCACACTCAAGAAAGGTTATGAGCCATTGCTTGCCTTTGCGATGGCGAGACCGGTCCGGATGCTGGCAGCAGCGGCGATCGTGTTCGCCGGAAGCGTGATGCTGGCGATGGGATTCGGAGTCGAGTTCGTCCCCAAACTGGACGAGGGCGACATTGCCATCCAGGCGGTGCGACTCCCCAGCGTTTCGCTGGAAACGTCGCTCGATATGACCCGCGCCATGGAACGCACCCTGCTCAAGTTTCCCCAGGTTGAAAGCGTCGTTTCCAAAACCGGCCGTCCCGAGATTGCCAACGATCCTATGGGAGTGCATCAAACCGATCTCCTGGTGCGGATGCGCCCGGTTCACGAGTGGCCGGAAGCAGTTTCCAAGGAAGCTCTGGTAGAGGCCATGCAGCAGGCCCTTGAACGGGAAGTCCCCAGCAATTCCTATGGTTTTACCCAGCCCATCGAATTGCGTGTGCAAGAACTGGTAGCGGGCGTTCGTTCCGACGTTGGCCTTAGTTTGTACGGAGACGACTTGGGCGTGCTCCAAACCGTCGGAGATCAAATTGTGCGGGCGCTCAATCAAGTCGAAGGCGCGGCCGACGTTCAGGCCCAACAAGTCGCGGGGCTCCCGTACCTGCGAGTCAAAATTCGCCGGGACTCGATCGCCCGCTATGGCATCAATTCCCGCGACGTACTCGACGCGGTAAGCGTCATCGGCGGAACGCCCGTGGGAGAAGTATTCGAAGGCCAGCGCCGGTTCCCACTTCAAGTAAGGATCGCCCCCGATTGGCGGCAGAATGTGGAAAAAATCCGCCAAATGAAGATTGAGGATCCCCGTGGCCGGCAAATTCCCATTTCGCAACTCGCCGACATCGTGATCGAGGACGGGCCGTCTGAGATTAGTCGTGATGACATTCGACGGCGTCTGCTGATCCAATGCAACGTGCGCGGACGCGATCTGGCCGGTTTTGTGGCAGACGCCCAACGAACAGTTCGCGAGCAAGTGCAACTGCCGCCTGGCTACTCGCTTGCCTGGGGAGGTCAGTTTCAGAATTTGCAAGAGGCCACGGCTCGACTGATGATCGCCGTGCCAGTCGCGTTATTTCTGATCTTTTCGTTGCTCTACATCACGTTTCACTCCGTCAAATTGACGTTGTTGATCTATTTGAATGTTCCCATCGCGGCAACCGGCGGTATCGTGGCTCTTTGGCTAAGGGACATGCCGTTCTCCATTTCCGCCGGTGTCGGCTTTATCGCACTGTTTGGCATCGCTGTCATGAACGGCGTCGTGCTAATCGAACATATTCGACACCTCCGACTCCACGGCCACGATCAACGAGAGAGCGTCGTCAAAGGCTCAATGGACCGTTTGCGCCCCGTGTTGATGACGGCAACGTGCGGAGCCTTGGGGTTCGTTCCGATGGCTGTCTCGGCCAGCGCCGGGGCGGAGGTTCAACGTCCGCTTGCCACGGTGGTGATCGGCGGACTTATCACCTGCACGATTCTAACTCTGTTGGTGCTGCCCGCGATCTACCGGTGGTTCGATCCCGCGATTGAAGAGGAGCGGTTCGAGAGCTAAGGGGCCGCCGATCAATTTGGTTCCCGTGTTCTGGTTTCCATTGCAAGCTGCTTGGCAGGGGCGAGGCCATTGATAAATGATTGAATCCGGGAGGACATCGTGGACCGTTACCCGGATCCGCCCAACTCCTTCGTCCGCATGGATCCGAAAATGTAAGGGCCGCTGGATGTGTTTTGGCGACCTACTCTACCGCTGCCGGCTCCCACATGCTGAAACTGTTCCGCGCGCTTGCGCTGACTTACTGGATGTGGTAGGTGGGGGAGGGGCAACGCGATAAACTCAATTTGGGCCCGCCAGAACGTGCACGCAATCTGAGGGACTTGGCAATTGTTGCACTCCGGTTCGCAACCATGCCCTGCTACGCAAGAAGCTCCCCGGCAACAAACCATAGCCATTTTCGGCGAAGGATGGTTCGTTACGATTGGCCGTATTTGCGGCGGCCTCTTAGGAGACTGTCAACCGCGCCTCATGGCACGGGCACAGAAGAGAAAGGGCAAATTCGGCCATCGATGCATCGATTTCCGCAGTCGTCCGCACGGGGCGTGGTCGCGACAAACCACCCCCGCTCCGACGATGTCGTCGCGTTGCTCAGACAATACTGGCGACTACACGCTCGTTGGCTGCGGTCGGGCGGTACTGGCCACGGCGACCTGTCCTTCGCGCGATGGTTTGTTCATCCACAGCAGCACGGGAGAGGCCACGAAGATCGAACTGTAGGTTCCCACGGCCACGCCCACGCACAAGGCAAAGGCAAACCCGTGGATCGCCTGTCCTGCGAAAAAGAACAGGATCACGGTCACGATGAACGTCGTGAATGACGTCAACAACGTGCGCGACAGCGTTTGGTTGATGCTGCGATTGATCAAGTCGGCCGTGATTCTGGAACTCTTGCCGCGTACCTCGCGAATCCGGTCAAAAACCACGATCGTGTCGTTGAGCGAGTACCCGATAATCGTCAGAAACGCCGCGATCATATCGAGCGAGATCTTGAATGGATCGATGAAGGGAATTCCAACCAGAAAGGCGGAAGCTGCCACGGCGCCCAGCGTGATGAGCACGTCGTGCACCAGGGCCACTACGGCCGCCAATCCATACGAGACCCGCTGGAATCGAATCCAAATGTAGAGCACGATCCCCAACAGGCTGGCCACAATGGCCGCGATGGCCTGACCGGCCGTGCGAGCCGCCACGCTGCCCTGGATGTTGTCGGTAGCCGGGAAATACGGCTGTGCCAACAGGAGTTGACTGGTTTGCTGCACAATTTGGCGGCCCAATTCGTCTCCCGCGGCAATGCTGACGTTCCAATTGGTAAAGGCCGCGGTGCTGCCCCGCTTGTATTCTGGATTATCGAGGGTGATCTCGAGCCGGTCTTCAGGGCGCGAAGTTCCCAGAACCTGAGTGGCGGCTCGTTGCATCAAAGCCAGCAACGTGTCGTGGCCAATCAATTCCGCAAACTGCAGTTCGGTCCGGAAACCGTCGCCGCGCGGGTCATAGGACGGGGCGCGTTCTTCGCCATCGTCGGCCGCAGCGGCCGCTGCACCAACAGCTTCGCTGGCCCAGGCGGGGCTGGTGATGGAGTTGGTGGCCAAACGTCCTTCAAACACCCGGGTGAGTGCCGCCTCCACCACGCCGCCATCGGTGTTGGACGTGTTGAGATAATAGTGCTTGCGCGGATCTTCCTCTTGGATCTGCGTGATTTCGCTAATTGCCACATCGGGCAGGAGGGCGGCTTGTCGATAAGCTGCGAATTCTTCGTCGGTGAATTCCGCAATGGGTTTCGGCGAGGGAAAGGAAAGTTCCAGGTTGAGATCGCGACCCTGGTCTTCCGCTTCCAACGTGGCATAAATGATCGATCGGGGCAGGATATTCTGCTTTTCCAGCGTCTCGCGAATCTTGCGATCCACGCCAGGCCCAACCGTGCTTTCGATCGTTTGCCGTGTCGTGGCCGCCACCCGGGCATTCCAGCCTTCGCCGCCATCGATGGACGATCGAACCTCCGAAATGGGGGCCGATTCGCCGGTGCGGAACAAGACTTCTGCCGAGGTGCCACCGGTAAAGTCAATGCCCAGGAGCGAACGTCCCCGCGCCACCACCGCGGCCATGCCGGCGACGATCAGCACCACGGAAATGGTTCCACAAATGGGCCGCTTGCCCATGAAGTCGAAATTGGCGTTGCGCACCAGGTGCATCATGTTCAGTGTTTTCATCCAGCGGCGTTTCTCGGCGATATCGAACACCAGCCGCGAGCAGAAAATTGCCGTAAACATGCTCATCAAGATGCCCAAGATGAGAATGATCGCGAAACCGCGTAATTCGTCGGTGCCGATGGTGTACAGCACGATCGCCGTGATCAGCGTGGTGACGTTGGCATCGACAATTGTGGTGGTCGCCCGACTAAAGCCATTGCGTATGGCCATTCGCAGTGCGGCCCCGCGTTCCAGTTCCTCGCGCATTCGTTCGTAGATCAGCACGTTGGCGTCCACGGCCATACCCACCGTGAGCACCAAGCCCGCGAGTCCCGCCAGGGTGAACGCTGCCTTGATCGAGATCATGAGCGCCATGATCAACAGCAGGTTGGCGGCCAGCGCGGCGCAGGCGATAAAACCCGCCATGCGGTAGTAGACGAGCACGAACAACAGCACCGCGATCAGCGACACCGCGATGGAGATTTTGCCCCGGCGAACCATGTCTTCACCAAGCGTGGCATCGACAAAACGCGAACGAATTGGGTTGAGTTCCGCGGGCAGGGCACCGGCATTGAGCACGGCCACCAAATCGTTGCGTTCCTGCTCGGTGAAGTCGCCTTCGATCACGCCGTCTTGACCAATCACGGCGTTGATCGTGGGAGCCGAGGCGATTTGGCCATTGAGCACCACGGCCAAGTGGCGATGGAACGGTTGTCCTCCCAGGTCTGAAGGCTGATTACGACGAGTCAGCGTGGTGAAGCGTCGGCCGCCTTCGGCGTCGAAATGAAAGCTCAGCGACGCCCGCCCTTGCGGATCGATGGTGGGCGACACGCGGTCGAGGTAATAGCCGGTAACTTCTTCGTCGTTGCCGCGAGGCCGGATGACCAGCACTTGCAATTCGCCATCGGCGTCACGCCGCGTAATGTAGCTGGGCGAGTCCGTAAACGTGGATAGGGTCTTGGCGCTTTTCCGCACTGGCACCCACGACGCCAGCCATTTCCCGTCGAGAATTACCTGATTCGGCGAGTTTTCTTGGGTGGCGATTTGAATGATCGAGGCGTGATCCTGTTGGTTTGCCGTGATCAAGAATTCCAGCTCGCCAAGATTTTCGATCTTATTCTTGAGCTGCTCGACTTCAGCCGCGGGAATTTCCGGCACGATGATTTCGATCTGATTTTCGCCGTAGGGACGAAGCGTGATTTGCTGTACGCCCGCCGGATCAATACGTTCGCGAACGGCGCCAATCAGGCGATCGGTGGAAAAATCCTGCCCTTCTTTCGGCTCGTATTCGTAGACAAAAATGGCGCCGCCCGCCAAGTCGATCCCCAACTTGACGGTGCCAGTCGCCACAATCCATGCACTGGCCAGCAATACGAAAACCACCAGCGACATCTTCCAGCCGTGGTCCAGCATGCGCATCCGCGAACTGAGCAAGCGCCCCGCCAGGTAAGACAGGGCCACAATGGCCACAAATATCAGCAGCCTCGTCCAACCCTCGGTGGTAGCGTCTGCGTTATCTGCTGCTTGGGCCGCGTTGTTCGCGCCCTGGGCCGCCTGGGCGAACAAACCGAACGAAAGACTCGAGAGCATGACCGGTTCCTGCTGTTACTTCGACGATTTCTCGCCTTCGGTTTCTTCCGTGATGACTTGGTGAATCGAACTGCGAAGCATACGCAGTTTCGTATTGGTCGTTTCGTCGACCTTGATGACGACTTCGTCGGACTCCGCGTGGACGCTGGCGATGGTGCCAATAATCCCGCCGATCGTGACAACCTTATCGTTTTTCTTGAGTTGCGACAGCATGTCTGTCCGCTTCGCTCGCTCGCGCGATTGGGGACGCATGATAAAGAAGTAGAACAAGACGATGACGCCCACAAAAAAAGGCATCATCCCCAGGCCCTCTCCTCCGCAAGCTGGATTTGCGCCGTTGCCCCCCGGACCAGGCCCGGCAGGTTCAGCTTGAGCTAAAAGTGTATATTCCTGAAGAGGTTCCACAATATGCCTGTATCAATGTAAGCAGCCCGGCGCCGCGCAGGCTGCCGGGCCGCAGAAGTCAGTGCATCCAAAGCGTGCATGTTAAAGCTTTGCGATCAAACGGGCAAGGGGACCTGCGCCGCTTGCACCCGGCTCGCTGGTGGGGGGGATTTTTCCCCCGAATCGTCACAGTTGCAGGGAAACATTCGCGTTGGCGGTCTTGCCCGCTTCGACGGTCGCCGCTGCCTCGCCCTGGCGACTGCTGCTCGTTTTGGCCGCCGAAACCTTGTACGAACCGGGCTTTAGATTTGGGAATCGAAAGCTGCCATCGGGTCCCGAGGTGGCCTGGAACAGGGCTGTCCCCCCCGCAGTGCTCAGTGTTACCGTTAAGCCTGCCTGGGGCCGAGGGCCTTCCAGCACCTGGCCTGCCAATGTTCCCAATCCGGCCTGTTCGGCCGATTGCACAGCAACTACGGTTGTCGCCACGTCGCTCAACCCCACTCGATTTGTGAATTGCACGCTAATGGGAATCGTGCCGATAGCGTCTGCCGGAATGGGCAATTCAGCGAACCATTCCAATTTCTGATCGTCGATGGGTACCCCGGAAACGGTCGGCGTTTTTTCCGGCAGCTTGCCATCGACAGGGCGACCGACAAAAAACTGGGCGCTGGCGACGCCCGAAAGCGATCGCGTACAGAGTGCCTTGACCAGATAGGGCTGTCCTGCCGTGGCCGAATCAATGGGCGGAATCACCTGCAGGTGCGCCGGTGGAACGTCGTCAAAGACGACCGCTGTTTCAGCCGTTTCGAGAACATTGCCGTCGTAGCTGAAAAGCTTGGCCAGCAAGGTTCGTTCGCCCACAATGCCCGAGGTGTCGAGCGAAAGGTCCCAGTCTCCCAATCGGGCTGAGAGCAAAATGGCCCCGCCAGGTCCATAGGGCGAGCAGCCCAGCCGTTGCTCTCGCGGCTGGCCAAGCATTTGCTCCATTTCGGGCACAAACCGAGGTCCCTCCTGTCGGCCGATCGCGAAACTTAGCGTCGATCCTGAAGGCGGCGAGTCCACTTGAATGCCGATCGCCGTACTCGGTCCGGGCAGATAGGCTGGATCGGCAACCAAACGTAGGCCAGGCCGTTGGTGCTCGGTGGGAACAACCTGCTGACCATCGCTGGCAAACGTAACGTCGAAAATAAATACGCGGGGCACGCCGTCTACATTCACGTAAACCTGCCCTTGCTCGCTGGCCCCTTCGAGCTGTCGGATGTTCTCCGCCGACAAATTCAGGCGGCGGTTTCCCGGGAGCAGCGCTCCGCGAAACACCCCTCCCTGACTGCCCAAAAAACCTGGGATCGCGTCGGGGGGAAGCACCAGTTCGGCGGTAACCGGTGGAATCGGCCCGGCCTGGACTCCCGCAAGCGATACCTGGAGCCGATTGCGTTCCGGTCCCCAACCCTCAAACGAAATCTGGCTTACTTCCACATACTCGCGAGGTTGGGCGATGGCTACGCCAATGGTCTTGGTCGCCAAAAGTTCCCCCGTTTCGGCGTCGGTGGTGGTAATCACGAGCGCGGCTTACATGTTCTGCGTGTTCATGGGCTGGGACCCAATCGGGCGGTTGTTTGGGATTGCAGGGTCTGTTGCGGGGATGATCGCGGTAGTGCTCCTGGCGGTGATGGTTGCGCCACCGACATGGGGGTTCCCGGCGGCGCTGATCGCGCTGGTTGGTGGGACGCTGGCACTGGGAGCCGTCTCAGTCGCCATGGTCTGGGGACACTGGTACCTGACCGAAGGGGCGCTACCGTCGTGGCCCCTGCGAGACCTGGCGGTCGTGCTGCTGCTTGCGCTCGGTTTCCAGCTGGTGGTGCTCGTGGTGAACCTGGCGGTGCCGGTACGTGAAACGCCTACGCCGGCGAACCCGGTGGATGTGGGCATCTTCGGGAACCCGGCGCTCTACCTCCGGGTGGCGGTTGGGCTGGTATTCCCGATTATCCTCGGGGTGCTGTCGTTCAAGACGGCGCAGATGAAGGCGATGCAGAGTGCGACCGGGCTGCTGTATATCGCGATGGGCGCGGTCTTCGTCGGCGAGGTGCTTGCGAAGGGGCTGATGTTCCTGACGGGGCGGCCCGTGTAGGGCTCACGGGTCCAGGGTTTCCGTGGCGATTCCGGGCGCCAGGCATCGCGGGCAAGCCAGGTTCAGCGGCAACGGCGCGTCCGAAGGCGGCGTAGCGTGGCGGCAGATTCGCGGGGTGCCTCGACCTCGGCCCAGTTCCGGAAGAGGGAAACGGGTCGATCGTGATTCACGGCATGATTGTATACACTCGCGTCGGCGGGCGCGGTCCGATGGGTTAGGCCTTGGTATGTTCGGCCGCCACTCGCTACCATTCCTGCGCAAGCGCGCTGGCGAGAGGAAGAGGAGATGCACCGAGAGAACGCCTGGGACATCCTCCTCGAGTATTCGCAGGAGGAGCGGACACGTAAGCATGGCATCGCCGTGGAAGCGACGATGCAGGCCTACGCCCGGCTACTCCACGAAAACGAGGAGAAGTGGGGCATCACCGGCCTGCTGCACGACTTCGACTGGGAGATCCATCCGACGGAAGACCTCCACCCGAAGGAAGGTTCGAAGCTGCTTGCGGCGCGCGGCGTGCCGGAGGATATTCGCTACGCGATCCTCTGCCACGCTCCGTTCCTGGGCATGGAGTACACGTCCCAGATGGACCGCGCCATCTATGCGTGCGACGAACTGAGCGGCTTCGTCATCGCCTGCACGCTGGTGAAGCCCGGCAAGTCCCTTTCGGCGATCGAGCCGGCATCGGTGCGCAAGAAGATGAAGGACAAAGCGTTTGCCCGGACGGTCCGCCGTGAGGACCTGGTGAACGGCGCCCGCGACCTGGGCGTCGAACTGGACGAACACATCCGGTTCGTGGCGGAAGCGCTGAAGCCGGTGGCAGAACAGCTGGGAGTAAACCCGTGAGAAACGAACAGGTCCCCGACCGAAACATCGCAATGGAGCTCGTGCGGACGACCGAGGCGGCCGCCCTGGCGGCGGCCCGCTGGGTGGGCCGCGGCGACAAGAACGCTGCCGACGGGGCGGCCGTATCCGCCATGCGGATGATGCTCGACACGGTGGATATGGACGGGATCGTTGTCATCGGTGAGGGCGAAAAGGATGAGGCGCCGATGCTGTTCAACGGGGAACGGGTCGGGAACGGCCGCGGCCCCCAGGTCGATGTCGCGGTGGACCCATTGGAAGGGACCCGGCTGACGGCGATGGGGCGGCCTGGAGCGGTGGCGGTGATCGCGTGTTCGCCCCGGGGGAGCATGTACAACCCGTTCGACATCTTCTACATGCACAAGATCGCGGTTGGGCCGGCTGCGCGCGGGATGATCGACCTGAACGCGCCGGTGGCCTGGAACATTGCCCAGGTGGCGAAGGCGAAGGGCATCGCAGTGGAGGAAGTGACGGTGATCATCCTCGACCGGGACCGGAACACCGAGATCGCCGACCAGGTCCGCGCCGCGGGAGCGCGGATCAAGTTCATCACCGACGGCGACGCGCCGGCGGCCGTCTCAGCGGCGATCCCGGGCTCGGGCGTGGATATGATGCTGGGCATCGGCGGCTCCACCGAAGGAGTCATCGCGGCGGTGGCGCTGAAGTGCGTTGGCGGGGACTTCCAGGGGCGGCTCTGGCCGCGGCACGACGATGACCGGGAGCTTGCCGCGAGGCGGGGCCTGGACGTGAACCAGGTGCTCATGCTGGAAGACCTGGTGCGCGGCGATGACTGCATGTTCGCAGCGAGCGGCGTGACGACAGGTGAACTGCTGAAGGGCGTCGAGTACGTGCCCGGCGGAGCGGTGAGCGAATCACTGGTGATGCGTTCGCGTTCGGGGACCGTGCGGCGGATCCGGACGGAGCACCACTGGCGGAAGTTGCAGGGCATCAACGCGACGGTGAATTGACGGTGGTGGGCCCGCCGGACCTCGAGTTCATTGAGGATGGGCCCCCCGGGGCAGAGATTACCCTTGTACTGGCACACGGCGCGGGCGCGCCGATGGACTCGCGGTTCATGAACTGGTGGGCGACAGCGCTGGCCGAGCGGGAGGTGCGGGTGGTGCGGTTCGAGTTCCCGTACATGCGGCAGCGGCGACAGAGCGGTGCGAAGCGGCCGCCCGACCGCGAAATGGTGCTCCTCGATACCTGGCGGGACGCCGCCGGCCGCTGGCCGGGGGCGGCGATCGGCGGGAAGTCGATGGGCGGCCGGATAGCGAGCATGGTCGCGGACGAAGTCGGCGCGGCCGCGCTGGTGTGCCTCGGATACCCGTTCCACGCACCGGGCAGGCCAGAGAAGCCACGAATCGCCCATCTTGCAGCCCTGGCGACACCGGCGCTGATCGTGCAGGGATCGGATGATCCCTTTGGGCGCCGCGAAGAGGTCTCGGAGTACGAGCTCGCGGAAGGCATACAGTTCGCCTGGATCGAGGGTGGGAACCATGACCTGGGGCGGAGAGGCGCGGCCCCGGAGCAGGTATGGCTGGGTGGCGTGGACCGGGTGACGGAGTTCCTGCGGGGACGGGCCGGCCGGCCAAGCGCACCCAGGGCTGGCCGCGCATTAGGCCGGAACGTGGCAGACTGAGCCAGTGAACGGGACGAAGCTGGTTCTGATCATGGTCGGGGGCGCGGCGGCGATCGTGCTGTTCTTCCAGGCGTTGAACCAGTTCACGTAAGCCTCGATCGAAGGGGGTGGCCTGTCAAAAGTTACAGACCGTTTACACGTCACTCACACGCCCCGGGCCGCAATTCGTTGACCCTACTTCTACGCGGTTCCTACACTGCCGATTGATGAGGAGAAAATTCATGGAGCGAATTCCGATCCGGCGGCTGGCGCTCGTTGCAGTGCTCGGCGCCCTGACCTTAATCCCGGCGGCTGTAGCGAGTGCTGGCAGCACGGCGGGCAACCGGCAGGAGCTGACCGGGGGCCGAGGCTTCGATTACGTCGCCGTCCTCCCCGCCCTGCTCCCCAACAGCAAGGAAAACACGAGCTCGATTGCCCAGAACAATGGGAGCGCCCCCGCCACCATTGTGATGGACATCTACACGCCCCAGGGCGTGCAGATCCCGTCGGCCACCGTGGTCTATGCCAACGTGCCGCCGGGAGGGACGCGTGTGTTCGCCCAGGCGATCAACACCGGGCTCACCCCCGGCTTCCGTGGCGTTGGCGTGATTTCGAGCGACCAGCCGATTAACGCGCTGCTCTCGCGGGATATCACCTCGAACACCTTCGTG